>Ga0082335_1000960_pt1 | contig 65524 bp, 69 predicted proteins | sample Subgrocontami58m_FD_72375 | JGI IMG/M metagenome (GOLD analysis project Ga0082335, IMG submission 72375) | Subsurface groundwater microbial communities from S. Glens Falls, New York, USA - GMW37 contaminated, 5.8 m (SPADES assembly) (version 2) ... | reverse complement strand
AATTGGCGGCTTAGCAGGCATAGCGTTTTTCCTTTAGCGAACAGAACTGTTTATTGCTTGAGATCAAAGACTCGGTTTCTCACCATCTTCGTCATATCATACGGCGCAGGGTCGCCGCCAAGATATTTATGGAACCAATCGAGGTGAGCATTGTAATAGAGCGGCATGGACTTCACAGCACTCGGCCAGTGGCCATCGTTCTTGAACACAATCAAACGCGACGGCACACCCATCTTCTGCAACCCTGTGAAGAATTCCAAACTCTGTGTGTATGGCACTCGGTAATCACGCTGACCCGTAATCACGAGGCACGGCGTTTTGAAATTCTTCACGTAATGGTTTGGCGCAAGTTTCTGATAAAGATCAGAAGTCCACGGCGTTCCGCCTAAATCCCATTCCGGAAACCACAGCTCTTCCGTTGCACCATACATTGCCGTAAGGTTGTAGACACCCATCATGCACGCAATGGCTTTGAAGCGATCCGTGTGACCTTCCAGCCACATCATCATGTAGCCGCCGTATGACCAGCCCATCGCACCCATTCTATCCTTGTCGACGAATGAAAGATTCGCAAGCGAGTCAGCAACAGCCATCACGTCCTGATACACTTTGCCGTTCCAATCTTTTGAGATTGCATTGGTGAACGCTTGTCCATATCCGGTAGAGCCATGCGGATTCGGGAACGCAACGATGTAGCCCGAGCCGGGGTACACTTGCCAATCGCCACGGAATGCATCCGCCCACTGCGATTGCGGTCCGCCGTGTACGTTGAGGATAAGCGGATATTTTTTCTTCGGATCAAAGTTGTGCGGCTTCACGATGAATGTGTGAATCTTCTTCCCCGTCGGCGATTGAATCCATAACTCCTCTGCAGGACGAATATCAACAGCCTCCTCAACTTCTTTGTTGAAGAACGTCAACCGCTTTAGATTCTTACCATTTGCATCAACTCGCCACACCTCCCTCGGCTCGCCAACCGAACGTCGTACAAAAACAATCGCCTTTCCATCCGGTGTAACATCGAACGCGTCAATCGTCTTTGCGCTCACTACTTCGACAATCTTTTTTGTTTTGATGTCGATAGTAAAGATCGGAACATTCCCTTTCACCTGACCTGTAAAGTAGATGCTTCTGGAATCCGGCGACCAATGGAAATTGTCCACCCAATTATCGAAGGCATCCGTCAGCACAATAGTCGCGCCACTCTTTCGATCATACAGCGCAAGCCGGAACCTATCAGCTTCGAACGTTGGAATAGTCTGTATCTTGAATGCGATATACTTCCCATCCGGCGAATACTCTGGTTCGCCGTCAAATGCTTTGTTCTCTGCTGTGATATTCTTTGGCATGCCGCCGGAGGTTGGAACAATCCAGAGGTCTTTGTTTGTCGTTGAAGCTTCATCAACATCGTGATTCGATGTAACGCAAAGCTCTGCTCCATCGGGGGAGAACACAAATCCGCCGCCACCTGTTGAGAATGATGGCCAATCAAAATCACCCGGCGTCAAATCGAGATACGTTTGCTTTTCGAGATTGTACACGAACGTATGCGCCCGCTTGCCGTCCTTCCATGATGTCCAATGTCTGTAAAGCAGACGATCTGCTATGTGCGCCTGGATCGGACCGTTGGTTAAACCGTCTTCGTTCTTCTTGTTGCAATCGTTATCGGCACCGCATTTGGGAAAGACCATCGTTGAGAAGACAATGTGCTTGCCACCCGGCGCCCAATCCAAATTGTCAACCTCCATCGCAAACGAAGTCAGTTGCTTTGCTTCTCCTCCTTCAGCAGGAACAAGCCACGCTTGCGAGCCGTCTTTTCGTGTTGATATGAAGAGAAGCGATTTTCCATCTGGTGACCAGTGAGGTTTTGTGTCTGCTGCAGGATTGTCGGTGAGCTTCTTGATGCCGCTCCCGTCAGCGTTCATCACATAGACTTCGGTGTTGCTTTTCCCTTTCTCAAGAGTATCTTCTTTCACCGTGAATGCAATCTTCTTTCCGTCGGGGGAAAACGTCGGGTTTTCCACAGTTTTGATTTTGTAGAGATCGGCAATTGTGAACGCTTGCTTTTGTGAGAGTGTTGGGTTGATGATGAGAAGCGAGAGAATAAGTGTGAACAGTGATTTCAATGGTATCTCCTCGTTAGGTGAAACTGTAAAACGCAGAAGCTGCTGGCAGAACGATCTGTATCCGTTCAAGCCGGGCATCCAACTGAACAGTAATGACGTGACACTCATCTTTGTTGACGACAATATTTGTGCGGATCCAATCCCGATAACCGGGCTTCATAAGGATAACAGTGTAGACTCCCGGCCGCTCATACACGCCAACCATTGTCAGTGCCGATTGAGGATCGGTTCCGTACGGCAATGCTCTCAGCGTGTCGGTGAATGAAATATCCTGAGCGATGGCGAGAACTCCAAACGCCGCTGGAGCGCCAGTAGCCGCATCTCGCACAGCGATTTGAATTCCGGTTCTCGCTTCAGTTGTACAGACTCTGCCGCGAACACCCTCGTCTTTACAACCATACACAACGGAAACAAAGCACAGTGCAGAGAGAACGGTATTTCGTTTCAACGGAGTTACGTTCATGCTTCGTTCCATCGCAATGCATCATTAACTGATGTTACGCAAACCAGAATATGGAACCCTTTCAGGGTTCGAGTACTGATTGGTTTTGAATGTCGGGGCGTTGCCCCGACCTAGAATATGTGACGCTTTCAGCGTCAGTTTGCGCAAATGGCTGTCCCTGAAAGGGACAAATACTACAGCCGAGGGCAACGCCCTCGGTAATCAAACAAACCAAGGGTCACAAACCCTGAAAGGGTTTCATAAAAACGCGAGAAGAAGTGACTATGCGTAACATCAGTCATAAATTCTTGGATGGCTTTCCGAGAAGACGCTGCAAGTCTTCACCGATAATTTTCCCCCACAGCTCATGACCCTTTACGCTCAGATGATTCCAGTCATAGAACAATTCCTTCTGTTTCGCTTTGGTCAACGACAGAAGTTCCGGCTTCTCTTTTAGGTAAACGCCGTTGATGTCATACATCTTCAGGAGTTTTGCAACAATCGTGTCGGGAGGAACTCTTTTGAGCAACTGATCCGTATTTGTTGAGAAGTAGATGAGATGTGTATAGCCGCGCAACTTCAAGAAATTATCCATCGCCTTGAGACGTGCACACGAACGCTCAACAGTCTTTTCATTCTCAAGAGTGCTGACAAACCTCTCGTGGTTTTCATACATGCCGCTCAAACGATCAAGGTAAAAGCTGCCGAGAAGCTCCTGCAAAGCAAACGTTGGCTTCGTCGTCCAGAATGGTTTGCCTGCTAACTTCGAGAGACCACGATAGAAATCCATCTCTTGCAGAACAGAAACGTACGTTCGCGCGGGAAGGAACTCATAATCAACAATCAACGCACTGATGTTTTCAATTCCCCAACCGTTGACTCCTGCATTCCCTGCAACATAACCACTAAGCCCCTGAACAGCGAGATGCGAAAACAGATTGTTGTTCGAGATATATGTACCGCCGTACGTTACTGAATTGCCGAGAAAGAGAATCTTGTTCTCAATGTTTTCATCCCAATCTCGATCAGCGCGTAAGGCGAGGTTGTTCACGCGAATTTCCGCACCGCGTCGATGAACGAATTGATTGGGCTGAAGACGATAGCCGAACAGAGGACTTGAACAATAGAGAACAGGATTGCCTAAACCAAAAAACAATCGGAGAGAGAATTCGGCCACTGCAAGAAGAATGAGCACTCCACCTCCCACTATTGTAGAAAGCGTCAGCTTTGGATGTCTCTCGAAAAAGTTCATCTGTTGCTAAACTTCGCTTTCAAATCATCAAGTGTGAAATGATGCTCTTCTTTCTTCGGTTCAGGTTTCTTCGACTTCTGCAATTCCGGCTTTTTGCCTTTTTCCGCCTTTCGGAATCCCGCTTCGAGGGACTTTTTTCCTTCCTCCAGCTTCTGACCTCTGACTTCTGACTTCTTGCTATCCTTCACCTTCGCCACCACCGCTGCCGGCGACTTCATCGAAAGTGAAATCCGCTTCAGCGCCTCGTTCACCTCAAGCACCCGCACTTTCACAATCTGTCCGACCTTCACAATTTTCTTCGGATCTTCAACAAACTTATTTGCAAGTTGCGAAATGTGCACAAGTCCATCTTGATGGACGCCGATGTCCACAAACGCTCCGAAGTTTGCAACGTTGGTGACAACTCCCTCAAGTTGCATTCCCGGTTTCAAGTCTTTTATTTCTTTCACGCCTTCCACAAACGTTGCGTACTTGAATTCTGCACGCGGGTCGCGCCCAGGCTTCTGCAACTCAGCGATGATGTCGCGAATCGTCGGCTCCCCGACGCTTTCAGTGATATATTTTTTTATGTCGAGCGATTTCAGCTTATCCGCTACTTGAGGAACTTTGTCAACTGTAACTCCCAAATCCATAAGGATTCGTTCGACGACTTCATAGCTTTCAGGATGCACAGCAGAATTATCCAAAGGATTTTCTCCGTTGCGAATGCGAAGGAAGCCCGCCGCCTGCTCGAATGCCTTTGGTCCGAACGTCGGCACTTCCATCAATTGTTGACGATTGCGGAATGCACCATTGTCTTCACGATATTTCATGATGTTCTTCGCAACGGTTTTGTTCAACCCCGAAACATACTTCAGCAACTGCGCCGACGCCAAATTCAAATCCACGCCGACATAGTTCACGCAGCTCTCAACCGTTTCCTCTAACTTCTTCTTCAGCAACTTCCGGTCAACATCGTGCTGATATTGTCCAACGCCGATGGACTTCGGGTCAATCTTCACCAACTCTGCAAGCGGGTCTTGCAATCTTCGACCGATGCTGATTGCGCCGCGAACAGTGACATCAAGCTTGGGAAATTCCTCAATAGCCACATGACTTGCTGAGTACACGGAAGCGCCGGATTCGTTCACGATGACTTTCACCGGCAGCTTCTCCTCCGAAAGGAGTCCTTTGGACAAATCTTTTATCACTTCAGCAACAAACTCATCCGTCTCACGCCCCGCAGTACCGTTGCCGATTGCGACGAGTTCAATATGGTAGTTCTTGATGAGTTCGAGAAGAAGCTGTCCGGCTTTCAGCCGTCGCGCATCCGACTGATGCGGAAAGATTGCATCATAGTGGAGGAATTTTCCCGTTTCGCTGATGACGCAAACCTTGCAACCGGTTCTAAAGCCCGGGTCGATGCCCATTGTCGGCTTCATTCCCGCCGGACTTGAAAGCAATAACTCACGTAAGTTTTCTTCAAACGTTTTGATGGACTCCCGGTCGGCGTACATCTTCTTCTCGACTCGCACATCCGTCTCGAGCGAGAAGCGCATCAAGCGGTCGAATGCATCCTTTAGCATCGCTTTGTAATAGCTAGCAACGTTCGACGCTTTCGTGTGAATCTCTTGGCCTTCGAGATAGCTATGCGCAACAGCTTCATCGAACTGCAAGTCGAACGTCAGTACACCTTCGTTCTCGCCACGGCGCAACGCAAGCATGTTGTGTGGATGAATGTCCTTCACCCTCGCTTTGTAGTCGCGATACATTTCAAACTTCGTTGTGCCCGCCGCAAACTCATCCTTTATCTTCGAGACGAACATGCCTTCCTTCAAGAAATGCTCACGCAAGTGCGCACGCAGTTCCGCCTTCTCCGAAACCTCTTCCGCAAGAATATCCGAAGCGCCCGCCAACGCTTCCTCAACTGTTGTAACGCCTTTCTCTTCAGAGATGTACTTCGCCGCCTCGTCTTCAAGCGACGCGCTCGGCGACTCAACAACATTCAACGACTTGATGAACTCCGCAAGTGGCTCAAGACCTTTCTCTCTCGCAACAGTTGCACGAGTTCGCTTCTTCGGTTTGTACGGCAGATACAAATCTTCAAGCTCGGTCTTCTCCAACGTGGCTTCAATCTTTGCCTTCAGCTCGTCCGTCAGCTTCTCTTGCTCTTCGATGGACTTGAGAATCGTGACTTTCCGGTCTTCAAGTTCGGTAAGATATGCGAAGCGGTCAAACAAGTTGCGGAGATTGGTTTCATCCATCTCCCCCGTCCGCTCTTTGCGATAGCGTGCGATGAACGGAATTGTTCCCCCTTCCGCTTGAAGCGTGAGAGCGTTTTGGACGTTGACTAAATTGAGGGAAAGTTCTTGGGATAGGAGTTTGGGAATATCAATCATTGTTGCTTTGTTGAGATTTGAGTAGAACAAAAATGTTATTCAATGCCAAAGAAGTCAATCAAAGAGAATCGAACCCCCTTGATATCTTCATCTGTAAACCTACCGAGTTTTTTGATTATGAGAGATTTGTCAATCGTAGCGAATTTCATTCTAAGCTTCGAAGGTTTCGGAAGACCTGCTTCTTTCCATCGCTTCAATTTGTAATCACCTACTCTCTCTTCGCTCTGAAGATTGCTCGTGACGAACGCAACGACAACGTCTTGGCTTTGATTGTACATATTAGGTGAGACAACTAAGGCGGGTCTTCGTTTCGTGGATTTCAGATTTGTGAATGGAAAGGGAACGAGAAGTACATCCCACTTCTCATAAGCGGTCGTAGACTGCATCTTCTTCGTTATCCCACTCATTGAAAGATTTTTCCGATAGCTTCATAATTGCTCGTAGCTCCCGCTTCTCCGATTCTTTTGCCTTTGATTGCTTCTTGATAAAATCCTGAAGAAGCTCATCAACTAAAGCGTCCACCGTCTTTCCATTCTTCGTTGCGATGGATTTTAGTCGGCTTCGTTTCTTTTGGTCGATTTTGATTGTTGCAACCGGCATTGGCGTAAGCTCCTTTCATTCCGTTCTGAATGAATATAACGGATTGTTTTGGAGTGTGCAATAGTTTATCGAGCTTGAAGCGTGAATGCGTTTTGGACATGCGTGAGGTTGAGAGAAAGTTCTTGTGCGAGAAGTTGAGGGATGTTCAGCATAGAAACAGATTACTGATTGGGGATTACGGATTTAATGCCTACACAATGTACGGAAAATTCCTGATTCGATTCAATCGGTGGGATTGCGAATTTCGGATTTTCGATTGCGGATTGAAAAGCATCGTCACCCTGAACGGAGTGGAAGGGTGTTCACTGCAGAGTCATCCTGAGCGCAGTCCCGACGTTTTTTGTCGGGACGAAGTCGAAGGATGACGCGATTGATGAAGCGCTCAGTTCTGGATTCTTCCCCTTCGACTCGCTCCGCTCGCTCAGGGTCAGAATGACAATTCCCTCGTTTGTTCGCCGCTCAACTTTTGATTATCTTCTGTCCGCCACGGAGTCACTGAGACACAGAGAGTTCGTCTAATGCACAGACCTCTGCGCCTCCGTGCCTCTGTGGCAAATTTATTTCTTGAAGAATTTCTCGATAACCTCGCCGGGCGATTGCGCGGAAGAACACTCGTTTGTTCGCCCTTCAATTTTTGATTATATTTTTACGGAACTTTTGATGTCATTGAGCGACTGATGAAAGTCTACCTCGATAATTGCAGTCTACAGCGGCCGCTCGATAGCAAAACGCAAACAAGAATAAGGCTCGAAGCCGAAGCAGTTCTCGTCATTATCGCCCTTTGCGACGAGGGGAGAATCGAATTAATTTCATCGGACGCATAGGTCTTTGAGAGCTTTCAGAATTCCGAGAGTGCAAGACAAGATTACGCACTCGAGACATTGACGAAAGCAACCACATTTATTGACTGACGTTACGCATGCCGCAAAAAAGAGCTTTGCCACTAAGGCACAAAGGGCACGAAGGCTTCACAAAGGTTTTTTCCTTGGTGAAACCTTAGTGTTCTTGGTGTCTTAGTGGCAAATCTTTTTACCATGCGTAACAAAAGAGGGGAAGCTGATTATTTCTGTACAACTGACGATGACTTGCTGAAGAAATCTCAGGGCGGTCTAAGAACAGAAGTAAGAATTGTATCTCCAATAGAATTTCTGGAGGAATTAGAAAATGACAATTGAGGAAAAAAGTTTAGCCGAAATCACTCACGAAGCATTCGGCTTGCTCACCAAACATTTGGGCGTCGCAAACACTGTTCGCTTCATCAACCAATTCTTCACTGGATACGGCAACTACACAGAAGAGCGCAAAGAACTCTTCAAAGACTTAACAATGGAACAATACGAAGAAGCTCTACAACAAATGAAGCAAAAGTACGCAACAGACAAGTAACCGTATAACAGTAAGTCAAGTTTTGTAGGGACGAGACAACCTCGCCCCTACAATTGTTTTTCAACCTGATTCCACTTCGTGCACCTTAGTGTAAACTTCGTGCCTTTGTGGTTAAATCTTTTCTCTTAGCATGGGCATCAAAGAAGAAATACAAAAGCGCCGCACCTTTGCAATCATCTCGCACCCGGACGCAGGCAAAACAACTCTGACGGAGAAATTTCTGCTGTATGGCGGCGCGGTGCAGCTTGCAGGCTCTGTGACCGCAAGAAAAAATCAACGACAAACCACGAGCGACTGGATGGAGCTTGAACGCAAGCGCGGCATCTCTATCAGCTCCACGGTGTTGCAGTTCGATTACAGCGGCTACAAAATCAACCTGCTCGACACGCCGGGTCACCAGGATTTTTCGGAAGATACGTACCGCGTGCTCACGGCGGTGGACGGTGTAGTGATGGTGATTGACGCGGGCAAAGGTATCGAAAGCCAGACGAAGAAATTGTTTGAAGTCTGCCGACGGCGGCACATCCCGATTTTCACTTTCATGAACAAGTGCGACCGACCGACGCTCGACCCGCTTGCGCTGATTGACGAGCTTGAAGAAGTGCTCGGCATCGGCGCATTTGCAATGAACTACCCGCTCGGCACGGGCGAGGAGTTCCGCGGCGTGTTCGACAGGCAAACGAAGGAGGTGCATTTCTTCGAACGGACAGTCGGCGGCATGTATCGTGCGCCCGAAGCGATTGCGTCGCTCCACGACCCGGCTGTAAAAGACAAACTGAGCGAGACTACACACGCAACGCTTCTCGAGTCAATTGAAATGCTCGACATCGCCGGCTCAACGTACGACTCGAATGCAGTTTTGAATGGGAAGATAACACCGGTATTCTTCGGCAGTGCAAGGAATAATTTTGGCGTGCAGTTGCTGTTGGACGGATTCCTTGCTCAAGCCGCGCCCCCTGCGCCGCACGTTTCGGTCTACGACCTCGTAGAGGGCGAGCAGTTCATTCCGCCTGACCACGAAGCATTCTCCGGGTTCATCTTCAAGATTCAAGCGAACATGGACCCGCGCCACCGCGACCGCATTGCGTTCCTGCGCGTCTGCTCGGGAAAGTTCACACGCGACATGTTCGTTACGCATGGTCGCACGGGGAAGAAAGTGCGTCTCGCAAACTCACAAAAAATGTTCGGGCAGTCGCGCGAAACAGTTGATGAAGCATACGCGGGCGACATCGTCGGGTTCATCGGGCAATCGGAGTTTCACATCGGCGACACGCTGACGGAAGACCCGACGATTGCGTACGACGAAATTCCCCGCTTCCCGCCCGAGCATTTCGTGATGCTCCATAATCCGAGTCCGGCAAACTACAAAAAGTTTCGCGACGGCGTTGACCAGTTGACGCAGGAAGGTGTTGTTCAGGTTTTTTACCGATTGAATTCCGGCTCACGAGTACCGATACTTGCGGCAGTCGGTCCTCTGCAATTTGAAGTCGTGCAGTACCGCTTGGAGAGCGAATACGGCGCGCCTTCTCGCATGGAGCAAACGGAATGGAAGTTCTTGCGCTGGCTTTCGCCAGAAACATCGGAAGAAAAGATAAAATCACTGATCATTCCGAGCGGAGCAGCTCTTGCCGAAGACACGCGCGGACAACTCGCCATCCTCTTCCCCGGCGATTGGGCGTTGAATTACTTTTTGGATAAGAATGAGAATGTGGAGTTGGGGGAGTTGCCGTTTAGGTTGAGTCCATCGAGTCCGTAGAGTTCAAGGAGTTTGTAGAAGAGCTAAAACCATTGCATCCTTGCGCTTTCAACTCTACGAACTCCATAATCTCGCACCTCAGTAAACTCGTTTCTCAGAGGATTCTCTGTCCTCGCATCTACACCACCGTTATGCAATAAAAAGCCATTGACTTTGCAAGTAACTTTGTTATCTCACGATTAAACTAATTGTGAGATAACAATATTGTGTGTTCCTTTACACACTCTCTGACCTTGACCGACTGACCATCGCTTTCACAAGCACTACGCCGCAATCGTCATCCCATCCTTCTCCCGAAGGGATGCCTTCGGCAGACTCCGTCCCGATTTGAAAACATCGGGACTGCCTGCCCGCCTCATTGAGCTATGAAGGCAGGCGGGCGCTCAGGATGACGAGCTTGTGTCAAACACTGACTTTTGACTTAACAATCATCCATGCAGCCAATGACATGCCATCCCAGATTTCACCGTTGCGTATCTTCTCATCAATCTCAGCCGCAGTCAACGGCACAAGCTCAAACTCTTCCGTCTCATCCGGCGTACCGCCAACATGCTGCAACTCGCGTGCAATGTACACCTTGCAAATCTCGTTCGTCACACCGTTGTACGGATTGAACTCACCCGCAAGAAACATCCTGCTCGACGAGTATCCCGTTTCCTCCGCCAACTCGTGCCACGCAGTCTTGTCGTGTGTTGAGCCTTCCTTCACGCTGCCGCACGGAAACTCAAGACTCTCCCTATTGTTGAGATAACGATACTGATTCACCAGCAGCACTCTTCCATCTTTCATAATCGGTACAACCATCGCCGAGCCGCCGATGTGAACGTAATTGTACTCACCGACTTTTCCGTTCGGCAGTTCGTACATATCCCGCTTGTACGCCCACCAATTATTTTTGAAGAGAGTTTCTTCGGAAAGTTTTTTCCGCGGTTTGAGTGACATGAGTGTCTCTTATCAATTAGAGATTTGTCTTAAGCAAATTGCTGTTCACTTCAACACAACCCTCATCCCCTCTACGAGCCTTTGGCTCGAAGAGCCGTAGGCCAGCCCTTTCTCCCGGCGGGAAAAGGGGAGGATTGAGCACACGTTTCTACAAAGCCTCTCTCCCTTTGGGAGAGGCCTGCCCGCCTCAGTGTACCATGATGGCAGGCGGGAGTTGGGGTGAGGGCGATTCCGTACAGCACAAAGAAAAAATAGGAGAACGAAATCCTCCGTCCTCCCAATGACAAATGACCAATGACGCCTTATCACTCCAACTCGCTCTCAGCAAAGAAAAACGTCACTTCAATCCTACCATTCTCCGGCGAGTCCGAGCCATGCACAATATTTTCGCCCTTGTTGTCCGCATACAACTTGCGGATTGTTCCTCCTGCCGCGTCCTTCGGGTCAGTTGCGCCGATAAGCGTGCGGAAATCTGCAACTGCGTTTTCCTTTTCAAGCGCAATCGCCATACACGCGCCGCTCGTCATAAACTCAACAAGTCCATCGTAGAACGGTCGTCCCTTGTGCACCGCGTAGAATGCACCCGCCGCTTCTTTCGTCAAGCGAAGTTGCTTCATACCCAAAACTTTGAATCCAGCTTTTTGAATTCTCGCGATAACTTCGCCTTGAAGATTTTTTCTGACACAATCAGGTTTGAGTATTGCGAGTGTTCTTTCGACAGCCATGTATATCCTTTGATTAGTTTATAGAGTTGAGCGTCAAATCACAATTGACAATTGAACATTGACCGTTGACCATTGACAATTGCTCTTGTTACTTCCGCTTCTTCTCCGCTATCTTCCACCCACTTTTCACTTTTCTTTTTGCACTCACTTTCCCTTTTGCCTTTTTACTTTTTACTTTTGCCTTCTCCCTTTTTCCTTCGCTCTTCAAAAGCCCCTTCTTCCTCAACACCTTCTCCATCGCCTCTCCAAGCAACGCCGGACTCTCAACCACATGAATGCCTGCCTTTTTCATCGCGTCCATCTTCTCTTGCGCAGTTCCTCTTCCTCCGGCAATGATTGCGCCCGCATGTCCCATGCGGCGACCGGGCGGCGCAGTCCGCCCCGCAATAAATCCGACCACAGGCTTCTTCACATACTTCTTCACATACTCCGCGCACTCCTCTTCCGCCGTGCCGCCGATTTCTCCAATCATAATCACCGCGTCGGTGCCGCTGTCCTCGTTGAACAATTTGATTGCATCAATGAACCGCGTCCCAATTACCGGGTCGCCGCCGATGCCGATGCATGTTGATTGTCCGATGCCGAGCGCGGTCAGTTGTCCGACAGCTTCGTACGTGAGCGTTCCGCTGCGCGAGATAACTCCCACGCGTCCCTTCTTATGAATGAACCCCGGCATAATGCCCACCTTGCATTCGCCCGGCGTGATAATGCCCGGACAGTTCGGACCAATCAGCACAGTGCCGTTCTTCTTCACGAACTCATACGCCTTCACCATGTCCTTCGCCGGAATTCCTTCGGTGATGCACACAACCACCTTCACACCGGCCGATGCAGCTTCCATGATTGCATCCGCGGCAAACGCTGCAGGCACAAAAATCACCGAGCAGTCCGCGCCCGTTGCCGCGACCGCGTCCGCCACCGTGTTGAACACCGGCACCTCACGATTGAACGCATCCTTCTCGTTGCCTTTGTACAACGTGCCTCCTTTGCCCGGCGTAACGCCTGCGACCACATTCGTTCCGTACGCGAGCATTTGCGACGTGTGAAATGTTCCCTCGCCTCCCGTAATTCCCTGTACAACCACTTTCGTTTTCTTATTAACAAGCACGCTCATTGGTTTTCCTTTTTGATTTGTCATTCTGAGCGAAGTCGAAGGATAGGCGTTACCCCGCTTTGAAAAGCAAGCGGGGTCGGGCTGCTACGGGCTTCGCTCCGGTGCCGCAGAAAAGTGCTGCGGCACTAAACCCTTCGCATCCCTAACGCGTGTAACTCAACCGACGCGCATCTCATTCGACATTCTACTATCTTGAAGATTTCTTACTGTTTCGTCAGTCCAAATTGGATTCAACCGCATAGCCCCAATATGTTATGTTCTTGAACCCGATTGTAAGGTGTTCCATATAGAAAAGCTTGCCCTCGACTTTTGCGATACGAATGTAACCAGCACCTTTCGGGTCAACGAAATTATAGAATTCACCACTGCGGCTGATGAGCAATTCATGATTCTCTCTTGATTCCCAAAAGAATTTCCTTCCCTGCTTAGTAATTATAAGGCGGTATTCCACCCTATCTTTTCCCTCAAGTGAGACCTGCTCTGTTCCTTCAAAATCGCTCATGTCTTTCTTCAGTGGCAGTCCTCTGAAAACAACGTTCGATACTGTAGAAATACTCTGTCCATGACAAGGCTCGTAAAAGCAAAACGTGGTTGCGGCGATTAGTAGCGCTATCAACATTTTCATATTATGTTTTCCCTCCCATTGTTGGGCTGAAGTCTGCGTTGCTCAATCATCCTTACTTAGTAAGCGCGTGGGGAATTGTCCATCGTCCGTAGATAAACGAGATAGAATCGAATAGACTCTCGTACTTTCCATCTGCCGCTTCCTCAGTTAGTTGCGGCCTCAACATCTTGATTGCTACTTCTATTTTAAGGTTTGGCAGATACGACACCGTGTTGAGCAAAAGTTCGTTGCGCATACACTTCTTGAAATGAGAACGATTGAGCTTTGAAAATTTTTCTTTTATTCTGTCAAAAGCGAGCGTTGCCCATTCTCGTTCTGGCTCATCGCCAACCCATCCTTGGTTGATTTCTTTATCAGGTGGACCACCAATTTTAAATGCATCTAGCCAGACGATTTGCTCTTTAGGATTTCTCATTGACTCGGCACGCAACTGTTGATACTTTGTGCTTGTAATCGTTGAGTGCTCGATGCCGATTTGCATATTGTCTCCAAAACTCAGAACAAAGTCAGGGCTCTCCGACCTCTTGAGGCGAATTGGAAAAAATACCATTGAGTTTGGGGTCTGAATGAGTGCATTCAGGTATAGCGTCACGCAGGCACATTCCGTTTCGTACTTATCAAGACTGTCCGCCTGAAAAGTCTGAGATGTCCGCCACGATTGGAAGTCGCCTGCTGTCGCAAATACCAGGTCAGCACAAGCATATTGGTATTCATTAACTACTGTCTTCATTGCTTCGCGTACGTCTTCACCAAATAAAACACCACTTGCTCCAACTCCACTTGCTCTGCTTCAAGCCCATTGTCCACCATCCGTACAACCAACGCTTTCGCTTCATCGGAACAAGAACTTGGGACAGGGGATAACGTAAACTTCTTCAGTTTCTCCATCACAGTTTTCTTTGGCATCCCCTCATACTCCTCTACGAGGTCGTAGACCAACATATCATTCAGCAACACCGGCTTGAACCAGCGCTTGAACTAACACCATTTCGATGCCTTGCATTCATCGTTCTCCTTTCAGTCTCTTTCTCTTCTTCGATTCTTGAAGAGCAAGATAATTCTCACTCGTCACGACTTTCCGTCCGGACTTGCGTTCAAGAGCAACACGCGCATTGCCTGCAATAGTGCCCCCTTCGCGAGCCGCTTGCTTGTTTGGTGCGAAGCCTTGCGCGTCTTTGTTCCGCGCAATCTCCGTCGTTGAAGCTTCTCCAAGCATTGTGAATATGAGTTCGAGGTCGGTCATGTGGTCGCGCAGGTTGTCGCTCTTCGCCACCAAGCCTTTGAAGTTTTTGTACTCTGCCGGGGTCAATCCGAAAGTTGCCCTGCTGATTTCTGCAGTAAGAATGGAAAACTCTTTCGACTCGCGAACGCCCCGCTTCTTCCATTCCTCGGTCAGTTCATCGCGGACAGCAATGCCGCGCACGCGCTTCTCAATCCATTCATCGCTGTAACCTTTGGCTTTGTAAATCTCTCTCATTCGTTGAGAAGTCAGCTCAGGATTCTCGATTTCCTCCAACCGCTCATTGCCCACCTGTGCCAGCCAGAGTTTGAAAGGCTCAGCCTTGGGAGAAGGAATGGATTGGATAATGCGCAGCAGTCCCTTCCGATTCGAGCAACCCATCTTTTGGCGACCCCCAGCGGTTTCGACTTCAAGGGTAGGTACAATTTGTACCCACCCTTTTTGAAGCTCAGGGTCGCGCTGCCGCATTTTCTTGACGTATTGCTTCGGGTCAGAGGATTCTGTGAGCACTCGCACCACATCTTCAACGACAAACCACCACTCATCGTTGTAGTACGTTTTCCTGATTTGTACACCCTCAAACAGAGCCAAAGCTTTAGTCATTTCATTCCGCAGGGTTATTCCTTGACAACTGAATCTTCAACTCATCCATCGGTGACTCTATGAACTCTTCGAACCAATAGCGACAATTCTGAGAATCTGCTTCGCCAACCGCTCCCCCGTAAACCCCTCATACTCCAACACAACCTCAGCAACGTCGGCTTGAACCACGACTCTCCAACGCAGCCGAATTGTAGTTCACACATCGTGCGATGCTTCGTCACACTTCACACACAATCGTGTACAATCATTCGCGCCTTTTCCGCGTCATCCGCGGTGAATTCCGCCGCCTTCGCATTATGCAAATCTACATTATGCAAGTTTGCATAATCCACACACACCACTCCATTACTCCATTACTCCACTAATCCACTAATCCAACAAGTCAGAGACCCTTCGCTCCGCTCAGGGTTTGGAAGAGTACGTCTTCGTCAAATAAAACAGCACCTGCTCCAACTCCACTTGCTCTGCTTCAAGCCCATTGTCCACCATCCGCGCAACCAACGCCTTTGCTTCATCGGCAGAACCCGGCGGCTTGCGTTCCACATTCTTCAAGCTGTGACACTGCGTGCATGTCGCCTCAAATGTCTGCTTCGCAACATTCAAATCAAATTCTCTCAGCGCAACATCAACAGCGGGCTTCGCAACTTCGGCAATTGCTTGCTTCGTCTTTACAGCTTCCGTCTCTTGCAGCTTCTTCTGCTGAAATCCCTTTTGCAAGTCCGGCGAAATCGCAATCAAGTACGTTGCAACTCGCCACTGTTCGTCATCGGAAATCGGATTGAACACAGAACGTTCTGCCATGCGGCTCACCGTTTGCACCCAATTGTCAGGCGTGCGAGGTTTCACCAATACGGTGCGCAGGTCATGGCACTGCACGCATTTGGAGAGCAGAACATCACGCCCTTCTTTGAAACTTCTGAATGTCGCAAGGTCTTCGACGTTCGCTCCTCCAGGTAAACCGGCTCTTGACAGAAGCATCCTCACGCGCTCAATGTTTTCCTGACTGAACGCCGTCCCGCCAACAGCGCTTCGCTCAAGGAATCGTTCCTTCAACGCAAACGGCACCGAAAGTCCGATGAGCAGAAACGTGCAGACGAACAGCAGCGTCCCAAGAAACGGGACGAGCGTTGATTCAAGATGCTTGAACCATTTGACAATCGAAATCTTGACAATGAGAATCACGCCGATTGACATCCCCAGCATCAAGTGCGCAACCGTGCGTGCCGGAAACTCCACCTGATATGACCACAATCTCGGCACCATCTGCGATATCAGGTAAATGTAAATGATGCCGTACGCGTAACCAATGTAGTGATGCAGCCGCATCAATCCGGGAGGCGCGGAGCTTTTCAGCTTTTCGTGGTCGAACGGATATCCCCACAGTTTGTACATCAAGAACGTTCCCGCTGCGCTCAACAGCAGGAAGAGAATTCCCAAGATTGCGTTGCTAAACGTATCCATTGCTCACCTTTTTGGAAGTGAAACCTTCTTTCCCAGTTGTTCGATATCTGCCAAGTCTTGAAGTCGTCCAGTTGATTGCTTAGTGCGAAATAAATCCTCTCGGCTAATGAAATTTACGTTCACTCCTCGAACCTTGACGACGACCCTCCGCTCATAACACTCTTCAAAAGGAACGCCGCCTACGTCCGTAAGGACATCAATGCGATTTGGTTCAACACCAAATTGATGCACAGCGTTGGGGTCGAGGAACTCTTCTGGCTTCTTCTTCAGCGAAGCAAAACCGAAATCATTGAGTGCAGAAACAAGCTTTACTGCATTTGCTTTGTCAAGCCACACCCACACATCCATATCCTTCGTGTAGCGCGGATGTCCATGAGCCGCAACGGCGATCCCTCCAATGATAAGATATCGCACTTCACGTTCGTTTAACGACGCGATGAACTCTCTGAAATCTTTGGCGAGCACCATACCGCCACGCATTGTACTCTTGGCGGATTTCTTCCTGCGCCGCGAGCCGCTCTTCGACCGAGCGCGAGAGCCAGTATTCGAGGTCCGTTTTGTCTTCTTCGCCGAGCTTGATCGTGCGCGTGACGAGCGGGATGCGACGCTTCTTTGTTTTTGTTTCATTCATTCAATCCTCCAAAAAATCAGCAACGCGTAGAATCGTCCCCTCATCAAACTGCTTGCCTAACAATTGCACACCAATGGGCAAGCCCCTGCTATCCGTTCCACACGGAACGCTGATGCCCGGAATGCCCGCGAGATTTGCAGACACGGTGTAGATGTCGGAGAGATACATCGCAAGCGGGTCATCAACTTTCTCACCGAAACCAAACGCAGTCGTTGGGGCTGTCGGCATCAAGATGCAGTCAACTGTCTTGAACGCGTTGAAGAAATCATTTTGAATCAGGCGACGAACTTTCTGTGCCTTGCGGTAATACGCATCGTAGTAACCGGCAGAGAGAACATACGTGCCGAGCATGATGCGTCGTTTCGTCTCAGCACCAAAACCTTCGCTGCGGGACTTCACATACATTTCAGTCAAATCTCTCACGCCTTGCGAGCGATAGCCGTACCGTGCACCATCATAGCGAGCAAGGTTGGACGACGCTTCCGCTGTCATCAAGATGTAGTACGCCGAGATGTTGTACTCGGAATGCGGCAAACCAACTTCAACCATCTCAGCGCCAGCCGCTCGCAGCTTGTCAATGCTCTTTTCAATTGCTTGACGTACTTCTGCATTCAATCCTTCGGTAAACGCCTCTCGCGGCAAACCAATCCTCATTCCCTTCACGTCCTTTGTAAGGAATGCAAGATAATCGGGCACCGGAATTTCAGCGGACGTGGAATCCATCTTATCGTGTCCAGCAATAACTTGCAACACTCTTGCCGCATCAGCAACCGAGTTTGCAAACGGACCGATTTGGTCGAACGACGATGAAAGCGCGACAAGTCCGTAGCGAGAGACACGACCGTACGTTGGCTTCAAGCCAACCACCCCGCAGAACGACGCGGGCTGGCGAATCGAGCCGCCGGTATCGGTGCCGAGCGCGGTGTGCGACATGCCTGCAGCGACTGCAACGCACGAACCACCGCTTGAACCGCCCGGAACTTTTGTTTCGTTGACAGGATTGAGCACAGGACCGTATGCAGAGTTCTCCGTCGAAGAGCCCATTGCAAACTCATCCATGTTCGTCTTGCCGATGATGACCGCGTCTTCATCAAGCAATCGTTGAACAGCAGTTGCAGTGTAGAGCGAAGAATAGTTTTGAAGAATCTTCGAGCCGCATGTCGTCGTCGAATCTTTCAGATTGAGGACGTCTTTGATTGCGACAACCATGCCCGCAAGTTTGCCCGCGTTGCCCGCCGCAATCTTCTTGTCAACTTCCCGCGCACGCTCAAGCGCCTTCTCAGAGAAAACAGAAAGAAACGCGTTCAAGCGTTTCTTGTTTTGAATTTCGTCGAGATAGTGTTCCGTCACACGCTCAACCGTCGTCGTTCCCGACTCGATTGCCTTGCGCGTGGCGTCGAATGTTGTGAGTTCTTGAACTTCCAAAAGCGTAGAGTCTTGTTTTGAGGGGTCCGATGTGCACCACTTAAGCGGTCAGAAAGCTCGAGATATATTTCTGCAAAACTTCTCCGACTCTGTTCATATCTGTGTCTATCAACACCCCCATCCTGCGGACCACAGAGCGCTTCGATGAGGTAAAAAGTTTGTTCAGCCGAACAACCGAAGGAACCGCCAGACCGGCTTGCTGCCATCCGTGCAACGGCAGATCAAAATCACCACGCGTGTCTTTGCTGGTAATGCTTGCAACAACGACATCCATGTCACCGGAATCTAAGAGAACGAGAGAGGGGCGCGTCTTCGTACCAGTCAGGTCCGAATAGGGGAATGAGATGAGAATGATTTCCCCCGATTCGAACTTTTCCAACTACGTCATCCTATCATATATCGAATCCTCCGGAGCGTAGCTGGCGAGAAATTGTTCTTCCGCTGCCTTGCGCCATTCTTCCTCCTCAGGGTCAATGTCCTGTTCGCGGACGAGAACGATAACGCGCAAAACCTGGTTGTTTGGAATTCGGTGTGTGAGGATTGCAGGTAGCTCGATCTTCTTGTCTTCGGTCAGTTGTGTCGGGAATTCATACGCTTTCATGTTCATTCCTCCTTACTGAGGTTTGTCCGGTTTCGTCGCCTTCTCGATATCATCCTGAATGCCGCGCATCGCACGCTTGAACTCGCTGATGCCTTTGCCCAAGCCTTTTCCGATTTCAGGAAGCTTTTTCGGACCGAAAAAAATGAAGACGACAAACAGGATAACGAGAAGTTCCGTTCCGCCAATATTCTCAAACATGTTTTTACCCTTTCTTCACAGTCTCGTCAATCTTCTTCACTTCGCCTTCAACGTCGTCGTGAATTTCCTTCGACGCCTTCTTGAATTCGCGAATGCCTTGCCCGAGTCCTTTCGCTAACTCAGGAATTTTCTTCGCTCCAAACAATAAAACTGCGGCAAGGATAATGAGCGCCCATTCCATCGGTCCCATGTTTCCCATTGTCTTATCTCCTCTCTACCTCGGCGGGCACAAATGCCGAGTGCACAAGCGTTTGCTCGCCAAGCAAAATATGTTCAATCAGTGATTTAAAAATCTTTTGCCCGTCCGTGTACCGCAGCAACGGGTCGGATGCACGCTCGGGGTGCGGCATCATGCCGAGTACGTTGCCCTGCTCGTTGACGATGCCTGCAATATTAGAAAGCGAGCCGTTGGGATTCGACTCCCCGGTTATCTCGCCCTCCCCATTACAATATCGGAAAATAATTTGATTGTTGCCCTCTAATCTTTTCAACGTTTCGGGGTCGGTAAAGTAGTTCCCTTCTCCATGAGCAATGGGAATCGAAAGAACTTCACCCCCGGTTGTGCGATTTGTGAATCGGGTATTAGAGTTTTCGACACGCAGATTCACAAACTTGCAGACAAACTTGACCGAATCGTTTCTCAGCAACACGCCCGGCAACAATCCCGCTTCAACAAGAATCTGAAATCCGTTGCAAATACCGAAGACCGTTCCACCATTGTCGGCAAAACGTACAACTTCTTTCATTACTGGAGAAAATCGCGCAATGGCTCCGCAACGCAGATAATCGCCGTACGAAAAGCCGCCCGGGAGAATGACAACATCGACGGCTTTTAGGTCGGCTTCTTTGTGCCAGAGAAATTCGGCATCCTGCTGCATGACGTGCTTGCACACATGATATGCGTCGTGGTCGCAGTTGGAGCCGGGGAAGACGACTATGCCGAATTTTACTTTGCTGCTCATATTTTTGAGCCACGGATTTCGCCGATTCACACAGATTTTTTTCAAAAGAACCAATCTGTGAAAATCTGTGGTTAGACCTTTTCTATTTCGAAATGATAATCTTCCATCACCGGATTCGCCAGCAGCTTCCTGCAAACTTCCTCAGTCGCCGCTCTTGCTGAAGCTTCATCAGCAACATCAACTTTCATCTCAATATATTTTCCCATCCGAACGTCTTTCACGTTGCCGACGTTCATCGTGCCAATGGCGTGCTCGACCGCCTTGCCTTGCGGGTCGAGAATAGATTTGCGGAGCGTGACTTTGATTTTCGAAAGAAACACTTAATGCCAATTCCTTTTTGTGCTCGTGACACGCTTTCTTGCTTTGCGGGACTCAGCGTGACGGTGATGAATTCATTAGACTAGATATCTACCGATGACGGCTCGGCAGCTTCCTCTTCATCAAGCTTTTCCTGATGATGCATCCAATGCTTTACCGTGCTGCCGATGTAACGAATAATGCCGAGCGCAATGAATAATCCAAACAACGGAAGAATGGCGGTTGGACCGGTTACTGCAACAACGATTACGGCAAGCGCTGCAAAGACGAACTTCCACGGCTCTTTCTTGATTGCTCGCTTGTTGATCTTCGGGAGCGTATCGTACTTAACCTTGCTCACCATCAGCAATGCAAGCACAACGCAAACCCACGGGAGGAACTTCGCCGCCGTTGGGTCAAGTCCGGAAACTTCACTCCAATACGTGAGAACGAACGCGGCGATCGTTAAGCCGCTTGCCGGAATCGGCAATCCGACAAAATGGTCTTTGTCGAAACCAACAAGCTGCGTGTTGAATCTCGCGAGACGAAGCCCGCCAAAGATCATGAGCAGCGAGCTGATGAGAATGCCTGCCGTACCGAGCGTATTCAAATAGAGTTGATAAACGAGAAACGCAGGCGCAGTGCCGAACGAAACGACATCCGACAGTGAATCGATCTCAACTCCAAACTCAGAAGTTGACTTTGTCAGTCGTGCCATGATGCCGTCGAGTGAATCGAACGCGGCGGCAAGAAAGATAAACCACGCTGCCGGAATGAACTCCCCCTTTGTTGCATAGAGGATGGAATTGAATCCACAGAACATATTCAGGACGGTGAAGAGACTCGGAACAACAGCGCGTGTAATTCTCATGGAGTTGCTTTCAATAATGGGACAACGTTAAGAGACCACCGCGACTACAGTTTCCCCTGCAACAGTTTTATCGCCTACCTTCACCTGCACCTCAACATTCTTCGGCATGATGACGTCCACGCGTGAGCCAAACTTAATCATGCCGAAGCGTTCGCCGGCAATTGCTTTATCTCCAACATTGATTGGTGCAACAATCCGCCGCGCAACAAAGCCTGCAATCTGTTTGAAAAAAATTTTGAGCTTTTCGTTCTCAACGCCAATGTGCGTCCGTTCATTTCTCAAAGAAGATTTTTCTTCGTAGGCAACAAGGTATTCGCCCGGAATGTGTCTGAAGTAACCCACTGTCCCGTTGATGGGATAACGATTGACATGCACATTGAGCGGCGACATGAAGATGGAGATTTGAACTGCATCGGCTTTCAAGTATTCGTCCTCATGGACATCTTTGATGACGACAACTGTTCCATCTGCGGGGGCGATGACGAGATTTTCGCCTTGAGGTGTTGCTCGTTTTGGGTCACGAAAGAAATTTAGTGTAAAGATGAAAAGTGCAAGGAAGACACTGAGTACTGTAAACTGGAGCGGCTTCCACTCAACAAAATTCCAACTTAACAAACAGCCAATAACGACGATAAGAATGACGGTGATGACAGTATCATAACCGTATTTGGTTATTAACAACCGATTCCTTCAGGGAGATGAAGAACATAGCGGAAAAAACACGAAGAAAGTTACCAAAACATCGTTTGAAAGTCAATGAAACCAAAGTGGACATTCCCGAAATCGAAACCGGAAAAAGCTCGCCACTAAGACACCTCCAAGGGAGTCCCTTCGGGACAAGACACGAAGGCTTCACAAATTCCATTCGTTTTCGGAAATCTCCAAAACCAAAATCACTGCCCCTGAAGGGATTATTGGTGCTCGAATGGGCTATCCCTGTGCAACTTTGAAGCGAATTCCCGTCAGGTGTTTTTCTCAAGCTTGTGCTTTCAAATGTGGATAACATTTTCTAACTTCCCTTAGAGTTATTTATGACTCGTCTTTCAATCTGCTACTCACCAACTTTTCCTCGGTTTGAACGGTTCTCATGACGAACTTCCCCCTTCTTGTTAGAGATTCTTTCTCGCTCACTTGCAACAATTCATGAACGTATGAGAGAAACGATTGTGCTTATGAATGACGCCGCTATAGGAATCGATATTGGTGGAACGAACACAGCGATTGGCGTTGTCAATCGCGAAGGTATTTGTCTTGCCGATACTTCAATCGCCACAGGCGCATACGAAGATGTGAAAGACTTCGTACGCGCGCTGCATGAACGAATACAGGTGTTGCTGCAAAAGCTCGGTATGCAAAACGAATTGAAAGGGATCGGCATCGGAGCGCCGAACGGCAACTACTACAACGGCACAATAGAGTTTGCCCCCAACCTCCGATGGCGAGGCGTGATACGAATGGTCGATTTGGTCAAGCAGCATTACGATACGCTTGTCGTGTTGACCAATGATGCAAACGCAGCGGCAATCGGGGAGATGATGTATGGCGGGGCGAAAGGGATGCGTGACTTCATCGTAATAACGCTGGGTACCGGTTTGGGCAGCGGCATTGTCGTGAACGGCGAGCTCGTGTATGGCCATGATGGCTTCGCCGGTGAAATTGGACATACGATTGTCGATCCGAACGGTCGTCAGTGTGGCTGCGGACGACGAGGTTGTTTGGAAACATACGCCTCTGCATCAGGAATTAAACGAACAGTATTTGAGCTGCTTGCCGACAGCAACACGTCCAGCGAGCTGCGCGCAGTGAACTTTAACGATCTGACCGCTGCGATGCTTACTGAAGCGGCAACACGCGGCGACAAACTTGCGCTTGAAGCATTTGAATATACAGGAAAAATTCTTGGATTGAAGTTAGCCGATGCTGTTGCACATACAAGTCCTGAAGCAATTTTCCTGTTCGGCGGATTGGCGCACGCGGGAGAGTTTATCTTCGAGCCAACACAACGTCACATGGAAGCCAATATGCTGAACATTTATAAAAACAAAGTGAAGCTCTTGCCTTCCGGTTTGAAAAACAATGTTGCCGTGCTCGGCGCAAGCGCGTTAGTGTGGAAAGAGCTGGAGGTGTGAAGTAGAACAGTGTAATACGATGGTTGCTTCCTTTAAACAACAAGACGCCCTCAGCGTGTCAAACCGTTGATGTTTGAGCATTTGGATTTCGATATTCGAATTTAGGATTTTAACAGTCCAATTGTCGCGTCTGCGTAACATCAGTTATTAGCACATGTTACGCAAACCCGGAAAATCCGAAATCACAATATCTAAACTCAAGACAAAAGATTTGAATTTCAATATTGTTTAGGACTTCGGATTTGAGCATTCGGATTTCTTCGGCAAATCCGGGCGGTTTTCGGTTGCGTTCATAATCGACCTCACCACTTCGACTTCGCTCAGTGCAAGCTCTAACTCCCTCTCCTGAGAGGAGAGGGAGTTTATTGAATCCCTGCCTGCGGTAGGCAGGCACGCTTTCCGAAGGAGTCCTTCAGACAAATCTCCCCTTCTCTTTCCAAGAGAAGGGGTCGGGTCTACGACCTTCTACGAAGTCGTAGACTCGTAGAGGGGATGAATTCGCAACTGAAAACGCAAAATGCAAAGGGTTTGTACACACCTTGCGTAACAACTTCATTCCACGAGCGTAAGTATTTAGGACAGGCCTGAGAAATTATCTTGACATTCAAATCCTCATTCTTTAGATTGAGTCCACAATGAATACAAATCTCCATACAAACGGTCATCATCACCACCACCATCATGATCATGGCGGTGCGGCGTCTGTTTGTACTGGTAGACTAAAGAATGGATAACTAAAGCTTCTCAGGATTTACCGAAACCCTTCTTGGCACGCCAGGAAGGGTTTTGTGTTTTGGGAGTGTACATGAAAACGAATTCCATCGGCAACCCGGCCGGCTTTCGGGACATTCTGTTTGACGAAGCCCGGCGCAGACGAACAATAGAGACCTCGCTCGCACAGTTGTTTGAGCAAAAGGGCTATCGGGAAATTGCGCCCGCCGGTGTCGAGTTCTACGATCTGTATGCACGCGGCAACCAAAGCATCAAAGACCGTGCGTTCAGATTCTTGGATAGAGAAGACCACCTGCTTGCGTTACGTGCAGACTTTACTCCAGCCATCGCGCGGATTGTTGCAGCTCGTTTGCTCAATACCGAGTTTCCCATTCGTGTGTGGTACTGTGGAAATGTATTTCGTCGTGTTGAGCTGCACCGCGGTCTGTTTCGAGAGACTACACAAGTTGGCGCTGAGCTATTGGGCAACAACTCAACGCAAAGCGACGCGGAAATGCTCAGTCTGGCATTGGAGGGCATTACCGCCTTGGGGATCAGCGATGTGCAGCTTCATCTGAACCATGCCGGCATTTTCAAGGGAATTGTGGACACGCTCCGGCTGGAGGCGAAAGCCTTGGAGCAATTAACGTTTGAGATTGACCGGAAGGATACGCGGGGCCTTGCTGCCCGGCTTCGGCAAATCGGTGTAAGCAATGATGTGGCAAAGCAACTGGACGCACTTTCGCGATGTACCGGCGGAGAGGATGTTTTGTTCGAAGCCCGGAAGGTGCTCACAGCAGAGGGTTCCCGGCGTGCATTAGATGAGCTGGTTGCGCTCTCGAAAACGTTCGGCTCTTGGTCGAGCCGCGTCATCTATGACTTGACAGAAATTGATGAGATGGAATATTATACGGGCATCATGTTCAACTTCTTTAGTCCAAAACTGAAACGCGAACTCGGACGCGGCGGGAGATACGACGATTTGCTGGCTGAATTCGGCGCGCCGATGCCCGCTGTCGGTTTCTCGTTTTCAATGGAAAGCTTGTCGGAGCTTGCATGAGTGAACCGCTGCGTTTCGGACTGCCAAAGGGGAGAGTGTTCGACCAAGCCATTGCACTCCTGAGCAGTGCGGGCATCAACATTAGTCCGGAGTATCTTGATTCCCGACGACTCATCGTTCCGGATGTGAACGGCAAATTCTCGTTTGTTACACTAAAGCCAATTGACATTCTCGTGTATGTTGAGTCGGGCGCGCTTGACGCCGGCATTGTGGGGACAGACATTTTACGAGAACTGGAGAGCGATGTGTACGAGCCGCTCGACCTGAAGATTGGGAAATGTAAGCTTGCGCTTGCTGCTCCCAATGGCGCCGCGCTCGCGTTCGACCAACACATCAGGATTGCAACAAAGTATCCGAAGACGGCGCAGAGGTTCTTCCTCTCGCAAAATGTTCACGTGCAAATCATCCGGCTCGAAGGTTCTGTTGAGATTGCGCCGCTGCTCGGACTTGCCGATGCTATCGTTGACCTTGTGGAAACGGGACGCACGCTCAACGACAACGGACTTCACATCATCGAAGATGTTCACCATGTCAGCTCCAAACTCATCATCAACCGGACGGCAATGAAGCTGCGTGCGAAGACAATCAATCATCTCGTCTCACAACTTGACTCGGCAGTGTATGCGAATCCTTGATTTCACGAACGCCCCCATGAATCTTTCCGCGCTGCCACAACGCTCAGTGGTCATTGACCGTGAGGTGGAAGCACGAGTCAAAGAGATTCTCTCGGCAGTTCGGGAGGGCGGTGACGAGGCGGTCACAACGCTTACTCGCCAGTTGGATTGCAGGTTTATTGATTCGTTGGGACTACGTGTGAATGAGCGTGAGATTGAGAACGCCTACAACGCTGTCAGCAAGAAATTTCTTAAGGCGCTGAAGATTGCTCGCGTGAACGTCACCCGGTTCCACCAACGACAGATGTTGAAGTCATTCACAGTAAAGGGGAAAGGTGTTTGGCTGAAACAGGTTGTTCATCCGTTGCAACGGGTGGGCATCTACATTCCCGGCGGCAAAGCGGCATATCCTTCTACCGTGTTGATGAACGCTCTGCCGGCGCGCATTGCGGGCGTAGGTACAATCGTCATGACGACACCGTGCAATCAAGAAGGAAAAATTTCTGCCGAGGTTCTCGTTGCCGCTGCCGAATGCGGCATCAGCGAGCTCTACCGTATTGGTGGCGCGCAGGCGATTGCGGCGTTTGCCTTCGGAACGGAATCCATCCGGCGGGTTGATAAGATAACAGGACCAGGCAACGCGTATGTCGCCGCAGCAAAACAAATGGTGTACGGTCGAGTGGGAATTGATGTCATCGCCGGCCCCACTGAAGTTGTGATTGTTGCCGATGAGACGGCATCACCGAAGTTCATCGCAGCCGACTTGATTGCGCAAGCCGAACATGATGAGACGGCGACACCGATATGCATTACCACTTCACCGTCGATCGTTCAGCAAGTCCGGGTTGAGCTTGTCGCCCAGCTTGAGAAAGCGCCGCGCAAGATGATTGCGCAACGTGCATTCGATGGACAAGGTGCAATCATCCTTGTTGCCAACCTGAAACAGGCGGCGGACATTGTGAACGAGCTTTCACCGGAACATTTGGAGGTTATGGTCAAACGTCCCGGCAAGTTTGCTGAGAGGATTCGAAATGCAGGCTCCATCTTCGTCGGCGAATGGTCAACGGAGGCATTGGGCGATTATGTCGTCGGAACAAACCACACGCTGCCTACGTCGGGAACTGCACGATTCAGCTCGGCGCTGAGTGTGTACGATTTTCTCCGATTCTCGAACGTGATTGAAGTAGATAAGAAAGCGTTCAATAAACTCGCTCCGCATGTGAGAGTGTTGGCGGAAGCTGAAGGGTTGGCTGGTCATGCAGAATCCGTCCGCGTACGGCAGGAGAAAAGGTAATGCAGTTGCTCCGAGAAGAAATAGCGCGCCTCGATGAGTACACACTGAAAGTCCATCCGTGCCGCATCAAGCTCAATCAGAACGAAAACCCGTACGAGCTGCCGGATGAGATAAAGCAGGAAATTGCGCAACGATGTGCTTGTGCCCGATGGTCCCGCTATCCGGAATTCGTCCCGCACGAACAGATCGACAAAGTTGCTGCCTTCACCGGATGGAAGAACAACGGCGTCCTGTTAGGCAACGGCTCGAACGATTTGCTGCAGTTAATCATCGCCAGCGTGTTAGAACGCGGCAAGACAGCCGTTATCACCCAGCCGACATTTACGCTCTACAAATTGTTGGCGAAAAGTTTTGGCGCCAATGTCTGTGAAGTTCCGATGCTAAAGCCGTTCGCGTTTGATGTTGAAAGGATAATTACGACGGCGAATCAATGCGGAGCGTCGCTCATCATTCTTTGTTCTCCCAATAATCCGACAGGGACACGCCTCACGCGCGATGAAGTGAGCCGAATCCTCGCTTCAACAAAAGCGCTTGTTGCTCTCGATGAAGCGTATGTTCAGTTTGCGTCAGAGAATCAGATTGCGTTGTTGCATGAGTACGAGCGACTGGTCATTCTCCAAACGTTCTCGAAAGCTATGGGCGCAGCGGGACTACGCTTTGGTTACTCACTCGCTTCATCATCACTCACCAAACAGCTCAACAACGTGAAGCTGCCGTACAGCGTCAACATCTTCACACTGATGGCTGCCGAAGTGATGATGGAGAGGTGGAACACCATTCGTTTATGGATTGACAGAATCCTCACGGAACGGGAGAGAGTTCGCCGGGCGATGCAAACCCTTGAAGGTGTTCGTGTGTATGAGTCGAGCGCAAACTTTCTGCTGTTTGAGACAGTAGACCGTCCACCGAAAGAAATCTTCAGCGCGCTTCTTGAGCGAGGGATTCTCATTCGGGATGTTTCTTCGTACCCGATGCTCGAACGAGGGTTGCGCGTGAGTATCGGGACGCCGGAAGAGAACAATGAGTTTCTTTCTGTACTCAAGGAGGCGTTATGAGCAGAAGTGCGAGCATCATCCGCAACACCACTGAGACGCAGATTCAGCTTGGGCTTGGGCTCGACGGCAGCGGCGCGTACGACATTCGAACCGGCCTCGGCTTCTTCGACCACATGCTTTCACACATCGCGAAGCACGGCGGACTTGACTTGAACGTGAACGCAACGGGCGATTTGCACATTGATGAACACCATCTTGTCGAAGACACGGGCATTTGTCTTGGCCAGGCAATCTACAAAGCGCTCGGCGAAAAGCGAGGCATCGAACGGTTTGGCGTCGGCTTCGTGACGATGGATGAGGCGCTCGCACGAACCATTATTGACTTGAGCGGGCGAAGTTATCTCGTCTTCAATGCAGAATTCTCTCGTGAGAGTATCAATGGTTTCCCTTTGGAGATGGTGAGGGAATTCTTTCAGGCGATTGCAAACGAAGGGAAGATGAATCTGCACGTCGCGTTGCTGTATGGCAGCAACGGACATCATCAACTGGAAGCCATCTTCAAGTCATTCGGTCGTGCCTTGCGCGAGGCAGTGAAGCTCACAGGTGGCAGCGCAATTCCCTCAACAAAGGGGGTGTTATGATTACCATTGTTGATTATGGAATGGGGAACTTGCGGAGCGTGCGGCGGGCGTTTGAACATTTGGGCTGCGATGTGCAGGTGACCTGCGAGCCGGGAGTTGTTGCACAGGCTGAGAAGATTGTCCTCCCTGGTGTTGGTGCGTTCGGTGAAGCAGTCAAAAGAATTGACGCACTTGCGCTGCGCCAGCCATTGTTGGACGCGGTCCATAGCGGCACGTTGTTGCTCGGCATTTGTTTGGGCATGCAGTTGCTGTTTGACAGCAGTGAAGAATCCCCCGGTGCGAAGGGGTTAGGCATCCTCGAAGGCAACGTAAAGCGGTTTGATGCGGGACTCAAGGTTCCACACATTGGCTGGAACGATGTACTGCCTGTTCGCTCGTCTCCGCTGTTTGGGAATTCGATTGATGCGCGGGAGGACTCATTCTACTTTGTGCACTCGTACTACATACACTCGCCCGCAAGTGAGATTGCAACGACGGAGTATGGAGTGCGATTCAGCTCGGCAGTGCAGGCCAAGAATATCACGGGGGTGCAATTCCATCCCGAGAAATCGCAAGCGGCCGGGCTGGCGTTACTGAAAACCTTTGTCGAGATGTAAATGGAAATCATCCCGGCAATTGACTTGAAAGGCGGCAAGTGTGTACGACTTCTTCAAGGAAGAGACGAAGCTACTACTGAATACAGCAACGATCCGGTTGCAGTTGCTGCGGAATGGCAGCGCCAGGGGGCGAAGCGGCTGCACATCGTAAACCTCGATGGTGCATTGGGTCGTGCATCGGCGAACTTCGACATCTTGAAGGAGATTGCGCTCAGCAGCATAGCAATGATTCAATTCGGCGGCGGACTCCGCTCGCTGCACGATATTCAACAAGCATTCAAAGCCGGCTGTGAAAAGGTTGTGGTTGGGACTCTTGTGATCGAGAATCCAGAGCTGCTCGATGAAGTTCTCACTACGTTCGGTGCTCACCGCGTGGTTGTTGCCCTCGATGCGATGAACGGGAGGATTGCTACTCATGGCTGGCAAACTGTTTCTGATGTGAGCGTGATTGACCTCGCGCGCGATGTGGAGCAACGTGGGGTGGGAGAAATTCTCTATACGGATATTGCGAGAGATGGAATGATGAACGGACCGGATTTGGCGACACTCGAACCTCTGGCAGCCACAGGGCTGAATGTCATTGCTTCCGGAGGGGTTTCAGGGAGTGAGGACGTGCACCGACTTGTGCAATTGGGTTTGAAGAATCTTGTCGGCGTCATCATCGGGAAGGCGTTGTATGAGCGACGTATCCTCTTGCCCCAACTCTTGAAAGAAATTGCCCGCGCGTAATCGTATGTTGAAGAAGAGAGTCATTCCCTGTCTTGACGTAAAAGACGGCAAGGTTGTCAAGGGGATACACTTTGAGAACCTTGTCGAGATGGGAAATCCGGCCGCCCACGCACTGTACTACAATGATGCCGCTGCAGACGAATTGGTGATTCTCGATATTACCGCATCGCAGGAGGAACGGCGAAGCCTTATTCATGTCGTGGAATCCGTCGCCGATGCCGTCTTCATCCCTCTCACCGTAGGCGGTGGGATTCGCAGTGTAGATGACGTGCGTGCAATGCTGAATGCCGGGGCAGACCGCGTAAGCCTGAACACTGCAGCAGTGCAACGTCCGGAACTCGTGAGCGAAGCGGCTGAACGGTTCGGCAGTCAGTGCATTGTGGTAGCCGTTGACGTAAAGCAGCGGACGAGCGGCGACGGCTGGGATGTGTATGTCTACGGAGGAAGGAAGAGAGCCGACCTTGATGCGATTAGGTGGATACGTGAAGTTGAACAGCGCGGCGCCGGCGAGATCCTTCTAACAAGCATGGACAGAGATGGAACGCAAACAGGATATGACTGCGAGCTGTTGCGCAGAGTGACCGCCGAGGTTTCTATTCCCGTCATCGCATCCGGCGGTGCAGGCAAGCTGAATGATTTCGCTGATGCATTCCTGCGCGGAGGTGCTGACGCCGTGCTTGCAGCATCATTGTTCCATACGCGGACACTCACCATTCACCAAGTGAAGAGTTATTTATGGAAGCAAGGAGTTCCAATACGATGACAACCATAGACGTTGAACGCTTAAAATTCGGTGAACAGGGTTTGATCACGGCAGTCATCCAGGAAGCGACGACGGGCAGGGTGCTGATGGTGGCATACATGAATAAAGACAGCCTTGCCAAGACCATTGAAACGGGAGAGACGTACTTTTGGAGTAGAAGCCGAAATGAACTCTGGCATAAAGGAGAGACATCGGGTAGCATCCAGAAGGTGAAAGAAATTTCTTTCGACTGCGATGCGGATGCACTTCTCGTGCAAGTAGAACAAAAGGGAAACGCTTGCCACACGGGAGCGCATTCGTGTTTCTTCACTGCTCTTCACACGACCGGCGACAGGGAGCCAAGCCTTGCCCAAGTACTTGTGACACTTGCCGAAGTGATCCGCCGGCGCAAGTCTGAGCTGCCCGAAGGTTCCTACACAACGTATCTCTTTCAGTCAGGTCTTGACAAGATTCTCAAGAAAGTAGGCGAAGAAGCCGCAGAGACAATTATTGCCGCGAAGAATCGTAACACGCAGCAGATTGTGTGGGAGGTAGCGGACTTGTTCTATCACTTACTCGTTCTATTGGAAGCGGAGCAGGTGCCGCTGTCGGATATAGCTCGTGAGCTTTCAGCGCGTGCGATGAAGAACAAGAAACAAGTGTGATATTGAAGGTAACCTTCTGCCCGGCACAACCCCTGCGGAAGGTTACCTTCAGCTCAAGTGTTCATCGGGAACTTGTTTCTCTTCACCTTCGTTCGTATATTCAGTAGCGAAAAAAAACTGTTCTTTATGCAAAAGCTTCGTACTAAGATACTCTTCATCCCGTTCAGTCTGTTTCTTGCGGTTGTCCTCTCTGGACTCACACTGCCGATTCACCACGTACATCCAATCGAATACAAGCAACCCCTCGGCGAAACTCAAAGTCACAGGCACGACGAAGCTGAATCGAATCAAACTGATCCCTCGACATACCACGAAGTCCATTTTGTAAAGCTTCTCTCAGACGACAGTTTCAATGCATCAAGCCGTGCCGATGGTATTTCGCCTCTTGTTCATCTCGCAACGATTCTACCAAGTACGATTGAATTCTCAATCCCAACGATTTCTTCTGTTTTGTTTACGCACTTCCCAATGGCTGAAAGAATTCCCGCAAGTGATAAGTGTGTCCTTTTCTGCAGTTTCCTCATTTAGCATCCTCCTTTTCGCTTGTCGTTGACCCGCAATAGGCGGGTCGTTGACAAGCATCTGATTTCTTTCTGTGATCCTTTTGTAATCCAGTTGCAGTAGATCAATACTTACGTCGTTAGGGCTGACGTGCCCACTTGCTTCTGATTGAATACACAATCTGTCATCATTATTTCGGAGACGTAAACCATAATTTCACAAAGGAGTTTCAATGCGGAGGATGTTGTTCATTTTTCTTTTCATGCCCATCTCGTTCGTGTTGGCGCAGGAACGCGTAACGCTGTCGCAAGCAATCGATGAGGCATTACAGATGAATCCGAGCCTTCAGGCGAAGCGCTTAACCACCGGACTTGCCGAAGCTGACCGGAAGCGGTTCGGCAGCTTTTTCCTCTCAAATCCGGAATTCGAGTATGAATCCCGTTCGGATCGCCGCTATGGCAATCAAGGCGAGGGCGGACAATCGTTTTCGCTTACGCAAGAAGTGGAGATTCTCGGCCAGCAATTTCTACGACGAAGCATTACGAATGATCGAGTTGACAAAACCGATGCGGAGATCAGAGCGTTTGAAAATGATTTCGTTGCGGATGTGAAGACGACATTCGCACAGTTGCTCGCACTGCAAGAGAGAACGTCAGTCGGCAATGCAATTGTTGAGTTAAACAAACAGCTTGCGGAAAGTGCGGAACGCAGGTATAAAGCGGGCGACATTTCCGAGTTGGACTACAATCTGATAGTTGTCGAGCGGGATAGATCGCTTGCTGAACAGCTTGGACTCGAATCGCAGCTTAAGAGTGTAAGGGCAAATTTCAACCGCCTTCTCGGTCGGAATGCAGGCTCACAAACAACGGCGGTGCTCGATACTGCCGCACCGGCGCAAGAGTACACGCTCGAGCAGCTTAACTTGTTGGCGTTTGAGCAGCGGAGCGATCTGAAGGCATTGCAGTATGAAGAATCTGCAACCAGTACGAGCAAGACACTTTCGTGGCTTAACCTCATTCCAAATCCAAAACTAACGTTCTCATTGGCTAAGGAGACAAGCATTTTTGACAGGAGTAGTATCACCGGCAATCCATCCATCATCAACGGTATTGATCGTCTCGAGGACACCGATAAACTGCTGAACTTCCGCATCGGGTTGTCGGTGCCGATTGCGTTCCCCTTCTTATACGGATCAAAGCAAGCCGACATTCAGCAGGCGCAAGTCGAAAACAGAATCGCCAATCAAGCTCTCGTCGCAAAACGAAACGCCATTGCTGCCGAGTTGTACTCCGCGTTCAATCGCTTTCAGTCCGCTCGCCACTCGCTGACGCTGTATCAAGGGATACTTCCACGACTTGATGTCAACGTCGCATTGCTGACAAAGGGGTATCAAGGCGGGCAGATTGATCTCAGCGCGCTGCTGGTGCAGAAGGATCGCATCTTCCGCACGAAGCTGTCCTATGTCGATACCCTGTGGGAGTATAATGCTGCTCGCGCTGAGCTTGAGCGTGCCGTAGGAGGAAAATTACCATGAACACGATTATCGATGTACAAGAAAGGATTATTCCAATGAAACAGCGATTAAGTATTCTTCTTACCCTAGTCTTCACAATGATTGTGGGTGTGCCCGTTCTTGCGCAAGAAGAGGGGATGTTCGTTCTCTCCAATGTCAGCGAGAATTTCGAAGTTGTGGTGAAGTATCCGCACACAGAGATTCAAAAGGAGATGAAGCTTCTTATCTATCTTTCCAATTATGCCACGAATGTTCCAATTGGTGACGCAGAGTTTGAATTTGAAATAACAGGTCTCGACTCTGTGAAACCCAAGATTGCAAAAACCGATCTTGCCGGCGTGTACCACGCAGAATTCACGTTGCCAGATAACAAACCGTACGATGCCTTGCTCACGATCAGCTCTGGCCAAATTGTCGAGCTTATTCCTATCAGAGGCATTCAAGCGGGGATGACCCTCAAGAACGGATCACAGGGACCCACGCAAGGCGGCGAGTCCGGCATCCTCGGAAAACTTCTCGTTGGTGCCATTGGCATCCTCATCCTCGGAGCGATCGCCTTCGTCTTCTTTCATTTTGGCAAGCGGTCAGTCGCCCATCAGGATGTGAACAGGTACGAACCGGTGTACGAAAGTCAAAGCAGCAAACAACAGAGCATTGAACAACCATTTGAAACTTCGGCGAAAGCCAAGGAGGTGTTATGAAAACAATCACCATAAAAACGTCAACACTTGTGGGAGCGCTTGCAGCAGTTGTAGCGGCGATCTTACTGATGGTCCCCTACACGTTCATCCTCGCTCACGAGGGTCATAACCAGGGATCTGGTGCAACAAAGACCGGATCATTTGGTGATACGATCTCCGTGATGAAGAAAGCACAGTTCCTCTTAGGCATTACCACTGACATCGCAAAGAAGAGGACGATCAATCCACGGCTCAACGTGCTCGGCAAAGTCGTGCCGCCGACTGCGGGGAAAGCGGATATCTTCCCGCCAATTTCGGGACGAGTTGTTGCAGACGCGTACAGAATTCCAGCCATCGGTTCTCGAGTACGAAAAGGACAAATCCTTGCTGTGCTTGAACAAGCTCTTGCGTCGCCGGAACAATCGCAGCTCGTGACGGAGAAATTCAAGGCAGATGCAGAATACAATCAAGCTACGAAAGACCTTGAGCGCATGAAGCAACTCGAAGGAGTTGTGGCGCGCAAGGAGGTGCAGCAAGCAGAAATTCGATTTGAAGCTGCGAAGAAGCAGAAGGAATTTTATGAGAAGGCGCTTTCCGGAAATTATCGAGATGGAACAAATAAGTTTTACGTGAAGTCCCCCATTGCAGGCGTTGTTGCTGACGCCGATATCACGGTCGGTGAACAAGTGGATGTGAACAAGCGTCTCTTTACGATCGTTGATCTCTCAACGTTGTGGGTCGAAGGGCAAGTGTACGAAATAGACCTGAACAAGATCGAAAAATCAAAGGATGCGTACGTTTCAACGCAGACCTACCCCGATGAGATATTCCGAGCCAAACTCTTCGCTCTCGGCAGTACAATAGACGAAGCGACACGAACGGTCAAGGCGATCTATCAGGTTCCGAACCCAGGGAATAAACTCAAAATCGGAATGCTCGCCGATGTTGGTGTGAGCGTCGGAACGCCGTTCGATTCACTCGCTATTCCGTCTGACGCTGTCGTTGACATCCGTGGCAAAAACGTGGTGTTCCTGCACATCGCCCCTGAGAAGTTTATCGCTCATGAGATCATCACGGGTGCGAAGGATGGCAAGTACGTTGCAGTCAAAGCAGGATTGAAAGAAGGTGACAGAGTCGTCACGGTCGGTAATTATCAATTAAAATCATCCGTGCAATAATAAAATGATATCGCAGCTACGAGAACATAGAATAGAACTCATACGACTCGGCGCAATGGCTGTTGCGCTCGTGTTGAGTTGGCTGAAAGTCTGGACGCCAGTTGCGTCGTTCGACTTCATTGCGCTTGCCGCGACACTTGGTGGCGGTTTTCCAATGTTCCGAGAAGCATACGAGGCTGTGCGCGAGCGGCGAATGACGATGGAATTGTCAATGGCTATCGCGGTCGTTGCAACACTCCTCATTGGTCAATTCTTTACCGGCTTGATCATAACCTTCTTCGTCATCTTCGCAGAGCTGCTCGAGCATTTGACTGTGGCAAGCGGGCGGAATGTCATTGAGAAACTCATTGAACTTCTTCCCCGCAAGGCTACTGTACGTCGCAACGACAATGAGCAAGAAATCTCAATTGATGATCTCAGACGTGATGACGTCGTCATCATCAAGCCTGGCACCAGAATTCCGGTCGATGGAGTGGTGATCAAGGGAAACTCGTCTATCGACCAGTCGTCAATAACCGGCGAATCCCTGCCGGTTGAAAAAGTTGAAGGCAGCGAAATCTTCGCCGGTACAATGAATCAAGCCGGGATTCTCGAAGTTGAAGCGCGTAGCGTCAGCAAAGACACGATGTTCGGAAAGATTATTGAAATCATCGAGCAGGCGGAGCGGTCAAAGGCGCCGATTCAAAAGGTGGCGGATACACTCTCGGCGCGTTTGGTGTATTTCGCGTTCGGCGGTGCAATCATCACGTTCTTGGTTACACGCGACGTTGTTTCCGCAATCGCTGCGCTTGTTGTTGCCGGAGCGTGCGGAGTTGCCGCAGGCACGCCGCTTGCCATTCTCGCGGGTATAGGGCGAACGGCAAAGGAAGGAATTATCGTCAAGGGTGGCGTGTATCTCGAGCTGCTCAGCAAAGTGGATACTATCGTCCTCGACAAGACCGGCACACTGACGTTGGGGAAACCGCAAGTAATTGATATTCAGAGTTTCAACTCTGTGAGCAGGCAAGAAGTGTTGCGGCTTGCCGCTTCGGCAGAACAACACTCAGAACATCCATTAGCGAAAGCAGTGTTGGAGAAGGCAAAGGCAGATCAAATCAACGTTGAGAAGTATTCGGACATAACATATTTCCCCGGACAGGGAATTGTTTGCAAGGTCAATGGAAGTGAGATTCTTCTCGGCAACGCCTCACTCGTAGAAGATCGAGCTATCAGTCTTGGCTCAACCGTAAACAAGTACATTGCAGAAAGAAAAGAGCGTGGGGAAACATGCATCCTTGTCGCCAGCCACGGAGAAGTTGTCGGCGCAATCGGTATTGCCGATACGCTCCGTGGTGAGGCACAACAGGCGGTCGAGGAAATGAAACAACTCGGCTGTCGCGTCATCCTCTTAACCGGTGATTCGTGGACAGTGGCAAAAACTGTCGGCGAGACGCTTCACGTTGATGAAGTGTTTGGTGAAATGTTGCCGGAACAGAAGCTGGAAAAAATTCGTGAGCTGAAATCCAATGGATGGAGTGTTGCGATGGTTGGTGACGGCGTGAACGACGCTCCTGCCTTAGTTGAAGCAACCGTTGGCATCGCGATGGGAACCGGTACTGAGGTTGCACTGGAGAGCGCCGATATGGCGCTGATGACGGACAACCTGATGAAGATCGTGAAAGCTTTGAAGATCAGCAAACAGAGTCTGCGTGTCATCATGTTCAATTTTTGGGGGACAGTCATTGTAGACGCGGCGGGTATGGCGCTCGCGTTTTTCGGGATTCTCACCCCGCTCTTCGCCGCGTTGATTCACGTAGGTTCTGAGTTGGGATTCATTCTGAACTCGGCAAGATTATTTAGGAGATGATGTTACGCACAAGGGAGATATGTAGCCCTTTCAGGGCAAGATGGATTCTTGATTTTCTTGTCCGAGGGCGTTGCCCTCGGCTGTAATACGTTTCCACTTCGTGGAATGTGCACAGCCGACCCTGACAGGGTCACATACTTCAGGTCGGGGCAACGCCCCGACCAACCAAATAGCCAACGACAAGAAACCCTGAAAGGGTGACATATCTACTTTGCGTAACATCAGTTAGGAGATGAGATATGAAAAGCCTATTGCTTCTTCTATGCTTTGGGGCTGGATTTCATCCGGTGAGTAGTCAAATCATCTACAAAAGCACCTCCGGACACATTATTGCAACCGGAATGCGGAATTCGGAACGAGTGTTCGTGGAGAGTCATCAGTCTCTTGTTACGTTCAATTATCAAGCCATGAACGTTGTTGTTCAAGCGGACTTGAGGTTATTGGAAACCGGGATCGATTCCTTAAACAAGGCGTTACGATCCGGAGCGAGTAAGCCTGCGTTCTTCGAAGGGAAGATGGAAATGAGCACCCTCAACCTCCAAGGGCACCCCCAACAGCCTTTCGATCTTGGCGGCAACTTAACATTGAACTCGGTGACGAAGCCGGTACGATTCAAGGGAACGTTGACGCATCTGTCAAGTTCCGATAACAACGCGTGTTTGTTTTCCGCGAGTGCAACAATCAGACTGAGCGACTTCAATCTGCAAAAACAATTCGCCGAGTATTCCGATGGCGTCAGCATTGAAATTGTTCAGGTGGTATTGAGAAAGCAATCGAGATGATCGAAATAATCAGCTCATGTTACGCAAAACGCATTATTCATTTTTGTAGGGACGTGGGCTTGCCCCGTCCTGACCTTGAACTGCACAGAAACCGAGGCAGATGTAACGCTCGGATGGGACATCCCGACAGGTCGGGAATGTCCCTACAGAATTTTTGGTTTTGATTGGTTTGCGTAACATCAGTAATCAGGTTTCGGTCAGAACGCATAATTTATATGGAAAAGGTTAATCGCGATGCTTAACAAAATAATTCAATTCAGTCTCAAGAACCGCATGTTCGTCGTTGCAGGCGCAGCGCTTGCGCTGGTGTACGGCGTGATGGTGGTTCTGAAACTCCCGGTGGACGTGCTTCCGGATCTGAACAAACCCACTGTCGTCATTCTCACCGAAGCCGGCGGTCTCGCGCCTGAAGAGGTCGAAGCGCTGGTCACGCTTCCCATCGAAACAATGATGAATGGCGCGACAGGTGTAACGAGAGTTCGCTCGTTCTCAAGCGCCGGACTTTCCATTGTGTACGTCGAGTTCAGTTGGGGCACGGACATTTATACTGACCGTCAGATTGTCGCGGAAAAACTCCAGTTGGCGGCAGCCAAACTGCCCGCGGGTGTCAATCCGGCGATGGGTCCTATCTCATCCATCATGGGACAAATCATGCTGGTCGGCATGGCGTCCGATACGACGTCGGCGATGCAACTGCGTACGCTTGCGGATTGGGTTGTGCGCCAGCGTCTGCTTACAATTCCCGGCGTCGCACAAGTGATTCCCATCGGTGGTGAAGTGAAGCAGTATCAAGTCCTGATCGACCCGGTAAAGTTGAAAGCGCTGGACATCTCCCTAAAAGAAGTTGAAGAGGCGATGGCGCAATCGAACGTGAATACAACGGGCGGCTTTACTTTTTCAGCGAACCAGGAGTATCTGATCAGAAACATCGGCCGTACGGCGAACATCGAGGAGATCGCAAGCTCCATTGTCGCGTATCGCAATGGCACACCGATTTTCTTGAAACAGATCGGCACGGTACGGTTGGGACCACCGATCAAACGCGGCGATGCCGGTATGGACGCAAAGCCGGCAGTCATCATCGGCATTGAGAAGCAGCCAAGCGCTAATACTGTGAAACTCACCGAACAGATCGAGAAGGCGCTGGACGAAATCAAAGGGTCGCTGCCGCCGGACGTTAAGATACAAACGGACATCTTCAAGCAGAAGAATTTTATCGAAGCCGCGATCGGCAACGTTGAAGAAGCCCTGCGCGACGGTGCAATCCTTGTTGCCATTGTGCTGTTCCTTTTCCTGCTGAATTTCAGAACTACGGCAATCACGCTGACGGCGATCCCGCTCTCGCTCATTATTACAGCGTTCGTCTTTAAGTGGTTCGATATCACCATCAACACCATGACACTTGGCGGTCTTGCTGTTGCCATCGGCGAGCTTGTGGATGACGCCATCGTGGATGTGGAGAACGTCTTCCGCCGGTTGAGAGAGAATCAGCACAGCGCGAATCCCAAACCGACGCTTCAGGTCATCTACAACGCGTCAAGCGAGGTTCGTAATTCCATTGTCTTTGCAACAATCATCGTTATTCTCGTCTTCCTCCCCCTCTTTTCTCTGAGCGGCATCGAAGGAAAAATCTTTGCCCCGCTCGGCATCGCATATATCGTCTCCATTGCCGCGTCGCTGCTTGTGTCGCTTACGGTAACTCCGGCGCTCTGCTCCTATCTCTTGCCGAAAGCCAAAGTCATGACACATAAGGAAGATGGCTTCCTCGTCCGCTGGCTGAAGGCGCAGGATACTCGCCTTCTTCATTGGACGCTTGATCGTCCCAACAAGGTCATCTGGACAGCCGCGACCATGTTCCTTCTCGCAGTGCTTGCGGTTCCATTTCTCGGGACTGAATTTCTGCCGCCGTTTAACGAAGGCTCGCTCACGATCAATATCCTTTCCCAGCCCGGCACGTCGCTCCAAGAATCGAACCGCATCGGAGCGATTTCTGAGACGCTCATCAAGAATGTGCCGGAAGTTCTCACCACCGGACGCAGAACGGGGCGGGCAGAGCTGGATGAGCATGCCGAGGGCGTGCACTACTCGGAAATCGAAGTGGAGCTGAAGCAATCGAAGCGTTCACGCGAAGAAATTCTCAACGACATCAGAAAACAGTTGAATCAAATTCCCGGCGTGGTGTTGAACATCGGTCAACCGATTTCGCACCGACTCGATCATTTGCTGTCGGGAGTGCGGGCGCAAATTGCCGTAAAGGTTTTCGGTAGCGACCTCGATGAACTCCGGAAGAAAGCAAGCGAGGTTGAAACAGCGATGGCGAAGGTGCCCGGCGTTGTTGATCTCCAAATAGAAAAACAGGTGCTCATCCCGCAGATGCGGATCAAAATCAAGCGGGAGGAAGCGGCACGGTACGGGCTGAAAGTCGGTCAGATTGCTGAGGCGTTAGAGACGGCATTCAACGGAAAAATTGTTGGCGAGGTGCTTGAAGGTCAGCGCACGTTCAACATGATCGTTCGCTACGCCGATGACTATCGAGCCAAGCCGGAGGTATTAAAGCTTGCCTTGATTGACACTCCAACAGGAGCAAAGATTCCAATCGGCGCTGTCGCCGAAATCATTGACGACAAAGGACCGAACATCATCAACCACGAGAATGTCCAGCGCCGTATTGTTATCCAGGCAAACGTGTCCGGCCGGGATTTGGGAACTGTTGTGAAAGAGATTCAAGACGGTGTCGCACAAAACGTGAAGTTACCGCAGGGCTACTTCGTAACGTACGGCGGCCAGTTTGAAAGCCAGCAGGAAGCGACGCGGCTCATCGCTATTCTCAGCCTCTTCTCTCTTGCGGGAATGTTCCTCGTGCTCTATACGCATTTCAAATCTGCGCGCATCGTTATCCAAATACTTCTGAACATTCCGCTTGCCTTAATCGGCAGCGTCATTGCTGTGTACATGACGGGCGGCGTCATGTCCGTTGCCACGCTGGTCGGCTTCATCACGCTTACCGGCATTGCATCGCGCAATGGCATCATGATGATTTCGCATTACATCCACCTTGTTGAGCATGAGGGGGAACACTTCGATAAGAAAATGATTATCCGCGGTTCGCTGGAACGCCTTGTGCCGGTGTTGATGACGGCGTTGACCGCAGGACTTGCACTCATTCCGCTTGTGCTTGCTTCAGATCAGCCGGGCAAAGAAATTCTGTATCCGGTTGCGGTTGTCATCTTGGGCGGACTGTTGAGTTCTACGCTGCTTGATATGACGGTAACGCCGGCGGTGTTCTGGAAATTCGGACGTCCGGCTGTGGAGAAATTCTTGAGAGCGAAAAAGGAGCCCGAGCTTGCTATTCATGGACCAGCGCTCCAACCGACTGATGGCAGCGGAGAGTTTGCTGTTGCGAAGTGATGAGAACTCCAATGGTGTTTGCTTCGTTATGAATTATGTAACTCATGTTACGCAGAACCAGAAAACAATAGCCACGAAGGCACGAAGACACAAAGAAACCAATAGATGTTTGGCGAAAACCCTTCATATCGCCCTTTTCAAAAAAGAACTTCGTGCCTTAGTGTCTTCGTGGCAAAGTTTTTTTTGTGGTTTGCGTAACGTCAGTTATGTAAGGTGTGACTAATCAACCAACAATAAAGAGAAAGGAGCGAAGAGTTATGGCACGCACAACATTGTTTGCGATGGGACTTTTCGTTGCGTTTGTGGTAACCGGCTGTATGTCTCCGTACTACGGACAGTACGACCGGGAAGAGGAGCGGATTGCGGATTCATTACTTCCGCCGCCGCTCACGATTGACGACGTGATAGCCTTGGCACAAGACACCGTCAGTGATGCTATCATCATCAGTCAAATCAAGGCAACGAGATCGTACTTCCAACTCACGACGGAAGACATCCGCAAAATGAAGAAGGCTGGCGTGAGCGAAAAGGTGATCACCGCAATGATTAACACGGCAGAGCCGCCCCGTTATGCTCGACGACAGCGGCGTTACTATTCTTCTCCGGGATACTACTACCCGTACTACTATGGCTATCCGTGGTATTCTTCAATCTATTTTGGCTTCGGGTATCGTCCCTCCTACTTTGGTCATGGTTATTATGGCGGGCATTACTCCGGTGGTCATGGCTATGGCGGTTACTCCGGCGGTCATGGTTATGGCGGTTACTCCGGTGGTCATGGTTCTGGCGGACATTATTCTGGCGGTCACGGCGGCGGCGGACACCGTTCGATCGGTGGCCATCGTTGACCAACAATAACACGGAGCGCAAGGTAATTCATTGACGAGGGAGGTGGGAGTTGAATGCCTCCTACCGATGCTTCAGAGCATTCGCGCAATAGGAATGAGCTGCCTTCGCTCCACCATTTGTAGAGAGAAGAAGCCCTTGCATGGATGTAAAACGACACCTTGAATGATTATGCCCTACAACCCTCATATCCATCATCGCAAATCCACTCGCCTTAAGGGCTACGATTACACCCAACCCGGATCGTATTTTGTCAACATCTGCACGGCAAATCGGCGATGCATTTTTGGCAATGTGGAAGATGGCGAGGTACGTTCGTCCGACATCGGCAGGATCGTTGATGAAGACTGGCGGGCAATACCGAATCACTATGGGAACGTGACTCTCGATGCATTTCAGATTATGCCGAACCATTTACACGGCATCATCGTCATCAACGAATCATTATCAGACAAACGAGGACACGCCGGAGGCGTGTCCCTACGGAATGAGAAGAATAATTTGAACTACGGTAGGGACACGACTCCGTCGTGTCCTGATGATGAATCAAACGACCTTGTCAAACGCAAATTCGGTCAACCGATTGGAGGATCATTGTCGACCATTATTGGTGCATACAAATCAGGTGTGACAATCAAGATTCGCAATGCGGGTTTTCATGACGGAGAATCAATCTGGCAGAGCCGATTCTATGACCATATCATACGAGGTGACGTCTAGTTGTATTTCATCCGCAGGTACATCGAATTGAATCCTTTGTTTTGGGAATACGACATTGATAACCCGTACGCAAGGTCAACAACATTCGAAGAGTTCGAGAAGCGTTTGGAAGAAAAGGGAATTACAGGGCAGGCGTTGTATATAGTGTTGGATTCGAAGAAGATGAATAGGATTAGGATGAGATGATTCAAAGGAGGAGATGCCGGAGGCATGTCTCAACCAACCATCCGATTGGAGTACTCAACATGTCTACATCAAGTGAGATGACATTGCCAAATTTTACGCGCACAGAAGTGGAAGGAAGAAGAGTAGATGCGAGCATCGGCTCATGTGACCCGCAAACGTTTTGGGAGAAGGTCGCTGAAACACGATGGGGAAAGTACATTACAGCAATTGAACATCGAGCAATTATGCATGCAAACAGCTTCTTCATGAAGCCGACCACTGCACTTGAGGTTGGGTGTGAAGGTGGACGATGGACGGCACTTCTATCATCTCTCGGATGGGATATGATTTGCACCGACGTAGACAAGTCTTCGCTCGAGCTCTGCAAGAAAAGAATCCCCGATGCGACTTGTATTCTCGTCGACCCGAAAGAGCAGAGAATCCCGTGTGAGTCCGAAAGCATTGACATGTTGCTCTGTATCGAAGTTCTTCCGGTCGTTCAGGCAGACTGGTTCTTTACCGAAGCCTTGCGCACATTGCGACCTGGCGGTGCTCTGGTTCTGGTTGTTACAAATGGGTACTCGCTCCGACGGCTTGGCTATCAATTCATGATGATGTTTACCGGCAAGAGAAAATCAAGCAGCCTTAACCCTTGGCTATACAAAGTACCCTATGGTAAGTGGAAAGATAGGCTCAGTACCATTGGCTTTGAGATTGTACATGAAGAAGGTATGTGTTGGCTTCCGTTTTCGCGCGAGAGCAATTCACTCTTAGTTCCGCCGCTCACCCAACTGGAAAGATACGTCGGTCTCAGACGTTTCACAAAATTCAGTCCGTGGATTGCCGTGGTTGCACGCAAGAATTCCATTGCAAATGTCTTCCCTACACTGTTGGATACTCGAATATGAAAATGGATTTTCTCGACATCTTGTTCTGTCCTTCGTGTCAGAGCACCTTTCAGGTCTACGACCTCGTAGAGGTGCAACACCTGCTTCATAATGATGCACAGAGGATGATCTATGGAATTGTTCGATGTGGATGTGCAGAGTATCCAGTTGTTGATGGGATTCTGATATTCAAACGAGATGAGAAGACGCGGCAAGTCCTTGATTATGTTGCGCGCAAGAAAACGTGGGCGGCTCTGAAGCAGTGCTTTGATTACGGACCAGACCTGAATCGTCTTTTGTTAGCGACGGCATCGAACGCCACTCTGCCATACAAGGCGTTGGGACTTGTTCTGAGGCTTCTCACCGGAGCGGGATTTCGTCGTCCTATCCCATTGTACAAACTGCTTCACGTGGCGAGCGTACTCCATATCGACAGGTTTTGGACAACGTATCTCAAGCATCGCCACAGCGCCACAAGCTTTTGGTGCTCGGTACCGTTCATCCAGCTTATCGACTCCAACGCCACGCACGCGCTTGACGTCGGTTGTGGGATGGGAATCTTTTCGTGGGTTCTGAGCAAACGTGTTGCGGAGGAGTCTATCATTTGTCAAAACTTGGACTTTGCCGGGTTATATCTGGCGCGGAAATATTTCGTGCCAACGCAAACTTCATCTGTTCCGACTTTGGAGAACAACAGCCGCTGCCGGATGGATTCTGTGACGTTGTGTTTAGCTGTGATGCGTTAGCCTATGTGGATGATAAGATACATGCCTGTAACGAAATCGCCCGCCTCGGCGGGCGGCGTGATGGACTGCTTATCCTCGCACACAATCACACACCATCTCGTCGTGATTATATATCGCAGAATGGTCGCGGGGACTTTCTCGACCCTCCTACAGCAAGTGAAATTTTCAAGAAACATGGAGTTACTCAATATTCGATTGATGAACAAACTGTTCACGAGTCTCTGTTTCCTTTGACCGATGGGTTCTGAAGAAAATACTAAGGTGTCTTCAATGGAGAACTTCCCTGCGGACTACATAATTATCGGTCGGAAGGCTGAAGCCAAGCGCGTCGAAGCATTGAGCACTCCCCTCTACGAGGTCGTAGACCGAATGCTCGAACAACTTCTGACTACCGTAAAAGGAAAACTCGTCATCAATCCGATCTATCGGGTCGTCAAAACGTCTAAGAAAGGAGCTTGCCTACGGCGGCGGCGGGAGTGCGTCGCATGGGAGCTGGAATGTCTGTCTATGCTCAAGGCAATGCCTCACGAGATTTTCATATCCAGCACCATTCTCAACGATATGCAAATAAGTCGCCTATCACCACCGGTGATAAGCCTTCTGAAAAGAGGAGTCATCATAGAAGTGCCACAAAATTTCATTTAGTAACAGACGTTACGCACATAGAAAAGATTCGCCACAAAGACTCTAAGAACACGAAGGTTTCACCAAGAAAAACATAAACTTTGTGAAGCCTTAGTGTCTTTGTGCCTTAGTGGCAAGGTTTTTTCTTGGGGCATGCGTAACGTCAGTTAGTAAGTAAACCCGCAGTTCACATCATACATTCATCAAACAGGAGGTATTTATGAAACGATTCACGCTCATCAATGGTCTTGCGCTTGCGTTGCTAGCTGTCGGGGTTAGTCTCCCTATACGCGCTCAAGAAAAAGAATCGGCAAAGGCAACAACCACAACGATCATCGGAGAAGTCGTGGACACCCGGTGCTATATCGGGGACGATCAAGACCAGAAAGGGGCGAAGCATAAAGCGTGCGCTGAGAAATGTGCCAAAGCTGGCGCAGCCCTCGCCATACTCCAAGAGAAAACGAATAAGCTCTATCTCATCATGCCGAAAGAAGACGCTGAAAATCCCAACACGGAATTCATACCGTACATTGCAAAGAACGTTCTTGTAAGCGGTAAGGTGTTCGAAGTTGGAGGGATGAAAGCGATCATTCCAAGTGCTGTGAAAGAGAAAAAATAGAAACGCGACGAGAGCAAAGGCATAAGGATAACGACCGCTAAGGTGCTCTCAGCGTCCTTGTCTGAGTTAGCAGTCATTGCCGTTCGAAGGGCGAGACCAAAAATAAAAAGGCTCGGTGATAATTCCCGAGCCTTTCAATCAGACATCAAGCGTGCTTACTTACAACATGCTGGATATTCCGGGCATGCCGGAGTTCCTCTCAGCGGGCAAGCGTTATTGTTCGCTTGAGGGGTTGACCCCGAGAATGCAAAGGCACTCAAGGTTATTCCCAGTATGCTCAGAAAGAGCACAAGTTTTTGTTTCATTTAGCTCTCACCCCCTTTCGGGATTTATGATTGTTTGTTTTAACGGAGTTGAGTGAATTACGCAACCAAGCAAGCTCATCTATTAACTCTTTGAGGTTTAGTTTGGCAAACTCGCATTTCAAAAATTGCAGTCGCTCAGCGTCATCACAATCGCCGGGACAGACTGCAAGCCGTTCCGCCAATACTTCTGCAAAGTGTTTTTTCAGTTGGTCGTCCAGAACACCATAGATTGCCTGATGCAGTGCACGCTCAACAGCTTTCAACTGGGCATACATCTCCTTCACGGATCGGTCTTCATCTATCATCTTTTCGATACCGCCAAGTTGACCTTTAATGTGATGAAGACGTTTAATGACCTCTCGCTTCTCGGTTCCGCTGATAGTCATGCGCTTTGTTTGATTGTGCACTACCAATATAGACCGACGAGGGGGTGTCTGTCAAGTTCAACATACAAATTTTATGAGAATACCACGTACAAGCGCAAAACAGCAAAATAGCACGACACCCACTTTGTGGGAGGATTGAATTGCGCTCGCTCCACCGGGCTGCATTCAGTCTTGCACTGCCTTGCCTTGTTGTTGTGCCCGGAGTCTATGCGCATGATCCGGATTCTCAGGCGCGTGCTGAAATCCGCTCCGCCCTGAGTGGGATAGTTCATACCTGAGAGAACGGCGGTGGAAAAGTTCCTCCACGCTCGGGAGTACAGACATATCACAAAGCGAAAACATTCAAGAACCACAAGACGGAAGAACAGAAGAAGTTATTCGCACACAGCGGTAAACACACATCCAATCACATTCATAAAGGAGGACACCATGAACTACTCGCTTCTTTTTCGAATATGTTGGAGTTTCTTTTCCGTGTTGGTTTTGTCGTCATTTGCAATTGCACAGATTGGCTGGCAAGCGCAGACGAACGGCGTGCCTGCAGGAAAGAATCTCTACGCACTGAAAGCAATCACTACAAGTGAAGTCTGGATTTGTGGGGCTGACGGAGTCATATTGAAGACAACGAACGGAGGCGATGAATGGGTCTCCGCAAACCCACCAGTTGGTGGAGTACCGGTTACAGAGCAACTTGCTGTGCTTGAGATTTTCAACTCACAGCGGGTCTGGGTTGGGTCAACATCGGGAAAGATTTACTTTACGACGAACGCGGGCGCGTCATGGACGCGCCAGTTTGATTCGGCGTCGGTTGCGGGTGCAATCGCAACGATCAAAAGAACATTCCTGAACAGAGCCATTGCCATCGCAGATGCACCATCGCCTTCGTCATTGCTTGCAGTGTTAGCATCAACAAACGCGGGGTCAACGTGGACGAACATCAACACAAACCTGATCGGCGGTATAGTTCCCCGCGGCGGCGCCGACTTTCAGGACGCGAACCGTTCTTGGGTTTGGTCGTCAACGTTCGGTCTGCGGCATTCGACGGACGGCGGCGTAACATGGACAGCGAGAACTATTCCAGGTCTGAACGATGCAAGTGACATCACATTTGTGAATGCGACCGAGGGATACATTACTACGAGTACGTTTATCTGGCGCACTATTGACGGGGGCGCTTCGTGGGCAGCGACAGTTGCTCCGACATCTGCCGCGATGAATGCAGCGGGGTTTGCCATTGGCTCGCCCTACCGCTTTGCCGCCGGCACCCAAGGAACAATTCTCGTGAGCACGGATACGGGGATGACCTGGCAGGGACAGCAAAACAAGGCAACGCAGACGCTCAATGCGATCTCCTTTGCCTCTGCGACCACGGGATGGGTCGTCGGCAATCAGGGGACGGTCCTGAAGACAGGAAGCGCAGGCGTTTTGCCCGGCGCAAGTGCGTGGCAAACTCAAACGCATGCAACTCCTTCAGGGTTCTCGTTCCGGTACGTTAAATCGTTCTCGTCGTCCGACTGTTCGATCCTTGGAAACAATGCGGCGTCGAGTGTTCTCGTTGCGAGAACAACAAACAACGATAGCTCATGGACGTACAACTTGTTCGATCTCGGATTTCCGACCGCCAACATCATGTCCTACGATTTTGCATCGAGCGCCATTGCGTGTGTTGGAACATCAACCGGAACAATACTTCGCACGACCAACAGCGGCGTGTCATGGAGCGCAGTGTTCCAATTACCTTCAACCGTGCTGAACATACGGTATCTCCGGTTCTTCAATCTGTCTGAAGGTGTTGCTGTGGGCGATGCGGCAAATGCAGGCGCTCCACTTGCTGTATTGGGCACCACCGATGGCGGAACGACATGGAACAGTCAGAGCACTGCTTTCTCCGGCGCGCGCACAGTTTCCGATGCCGTTGGTTTCTTCTCACGGTCTGTCGGCTTGCTTGTCACTCTTCCGACAGATGTTTATCAGTACACAACAAATGGCGGACAAACGTGGACGCAATATCCCGAACATCCGAGAGTGACATACTTCCATTTCGTTGATCCACAAGTCGTTTTCGGCATCGGCATCGAAGCGCCACTGACGGTCAACGGAATTTACAGGAGCACGAACGCCGGTATGAGCTGGACTCTGAAGACAACGAGCGGCGTGCAGGCTCCATTCAACAACTTCAGCATCGCGGGTGCAAGAGTGTGGTCGTTACATGGAGTGCCGGATCCGTTTACCGGTTATGGACGCATGAAGTACAGCACGGATTTGGGCGAGACATGGTCATTGCAGCCGCTTGCTACGTCTGAAGCGCTCGTAGGAGTTTCATTCGCATCGCAAACGGACGGCTGGGCGATTGCTGCGCGTACGATTTTGCATACAACAACAGGCGGCGTGACGTCCGTGGGGAGTCCGTTGACTCTTGATCGTCCGGCAACATTTCGATTGGAACAGAATTATCCCAACCCCTTCAACCCAACAACAGAGATCAGATTTCAGATATCAGAAGTCAGAGGTCAGAAGTCAGCGGTCAGTCACGTGACGCTGAAGGTGTATGATGTATTGGGGCGGGAAGTGGCAACGCTGGTGAATGAGCAGAAGCAGCCGAGCAGTTACAGTGTTACGTGGGACGCTCACGGTGTTTCAAGTGGCGTGTATTTCTACACTCTGCGCGCTGGAGAATTTTTTAACACTAGGAAAATGTTGTTGACAAAATAAGGACAAAAGTATTTTGATTGCCAATGCAAGAGAACCAACAAGGAGGAACAATGTTTACAAAAAGCCGCTCGATATTCGGTATTGTCGCCGACAAAACTCAAAATAAATATATCCCAGTGTTAAGGTACGATTGGTTAACTGCCCTGTACGATCCTCTCCTTCAGATAACCATGAGGGAAAGGACATTCAAACATCGCCTCGTCGAACAAGCGAACATCCAACCACACCATCGTGTGCTTGACCTTGGCTGTGGGACAGGAACGCTCACACTGCTTGCGAAAGCTCGCCAGCCGGAAGCAGAAATTATTGGAATTGATGGTGATGCAAAAGTTCTCTCAATCGCCAAGGACAAAGCAGTGAAAGCGGAAGTTGCAATTACGTTCGACCAGGGCTTATCGTACGAGCTTCCGTATCCCGATGAATCGTTCGACCGTGTGCTCACCAGCCTTCTCTTCCATCATCTCACACGGGAAAACAAAGAATGCACGCTACGTGAGATCCATCGCGTCCTTCGTCCCGACGGCGAGCTGCACATTGCAGATTGGGGCAAACCGCAAAACACTGTCATGCGTTACGCCTTTTACATGGTGCAGTTGCTCGATGGATTTGAAACAACAACAGATAACATGCAAGGCTTGCTTCCAAGATTCATGGCTGAGGCTGGCTTAAAGCAGATGAGGGAAACAACACGCCTCTCAACAATGTTCGGGACACTCTCGTTGTACTCTGCCCGTCGTGGCTGCACGCCGAAGTAGGCGTTACTGCACGCAGGCGTGCTGTGCCCTCCCAATGATTATGATGTGACCCTGTGCTGATGGAAATCCTTCGATGTTATTATGAACGGAAAACCGGTGGAGCTGAGATCAATAATCACTTGTCCGCATGTTGGCACAAGAAAGAAGAAATAATGCCGACAGACGCTTGTCAATGGTTCTACGAATGCGTTGACTGCAAAACCGCGTTAAAACCAAAGTCCGGCAACTATTGTGTGTTCTGCAGTTACGGGTCGGTAAAGTGTCCACCTATACAATGAGGAACAGGTTGATGTTGACGAATCATGCGCCATCCACTTTGCTCAAGACTCAAGAAAATCTGCAAGCGTAATCCATTCATTCAAAAATCAATTTATCAAAGGAGCAACCAAATGTTTTTCAAAACATTCGTGGCGTTTCTCATTCTTCTCATGAGTTCATGCCCGGCATTCGCGCATAATCCCGATGAAGAGAACAGAACCGAAATCCAGCAGGTCATACGGGGTGTCGCCAAGGCATGGCAAGACGGTGATGCCGATGCGCTCCGGAAATACTTTGCAAGTGACAAAGGCATTCGGATAATTGAAGGCGGGACGCAGAACATCGGCGTCGACGATTTGATTGAGCATCACGTTCTTCCGCATCATGAAGAGTTTGCGGAGCTTGCAATTGACATTAAAGAAACAGAGATTCACTTTGCGAACGGTTACGACAATGCGTGGGCAATCTCCGATTTCGACGTGCGAATCAAGACCAAGGATGGAAAGGAAACGAAGGCGACCGGCTACGAGACCTTTGTTCTTCGAAAATTCAATGGTAAGTGGAAGATTGTGCATTCGCATTCCTCCACACGCCGCGTGAACGCACAGTAAAGTAATCCAGTCGATGGGACACAGGACAGTATGAGCAAAGACATCTTAAAGATCATCAAGGAACACAAGAGCGATCCCGAATCAGTCTACAACACGTGGTTTGTCGGCAGTGCAGACCGACTCAAAGCCTTTCGCTCGATACGAAGAGGTGTGCTGCAGGTTATTCAGGATATCAAAGAAGGAAAGTTCGGCAATGACTTCAAAGGCTCGTCGCTCGAAGTTGTTCTCACCTCAATTACGGAGCAGAAGCAGGTGTTCGTTGGCGCCGCGCACCCTTTCTACTGGAAGCCAAAGCTGCGCATCCCGGATATTTACGAAAACGAAGTGAACAAGAAATACTTCGGTCAGTTTCTTGAATGCTGTATTGAGGCGACAAAAGAAGGTCAACTTATCAGAGAAATACTGAAACTGGATGAGAAGAACATCAAAGGATTGGGTCCAGCCGTTGCAAGCATCCTGTATTTTTTGCATCCAACAATTCTCCCTCCCTTCAATACTGCAATCGTGAATGGATTCAATAGGCTCTTCGGGGACAAGAAGCCACTTGGCTTGTGGGAAAGCTATTTGCAAATGCGTGAGATGATAATCCGGACGAACGAGGAACAGAAGAAAGAGTTATCGAACGACCTCGGCGCTATCGCGGGTCTCCTGTTTGATATTGGAGTTGGAAAGCTCGATGCTGGTGATTCAGTCATGTCAACAGAGGAACGTAACAAAGTTGCGAAGCTCCTTCAAAAGAGACACACCGAGATCATGTCGGAGAACGAGGAAGAACATTTGCATACGGAGATGCAGTATCATCTGTTGAAGATCGGAGGTTCGCTCGGCTATGATGTAATTGTAGCGGCAAATGATAGGTCAAAATCGTTCACCGACGATAAGTTCTCCTTTCTCTCGCTCAGCGAACTTCCTGCTCTGAATGTTGATGAGGATACGTTCAAGACTATCAATCTCATAGATGTCCTCTGGCTCGAGAAAGGCACGAACAGAATTATCAGCGCGTTTGAAGTTGAGAAGAGCACATCCATCTTTTCCGGCATACTCAGGCTTACCGACCTTTCACTGTCCGCTTCGCAGGAGATGCAGACATTGTTTCTTGTCGCGCCGAACCAGCGCGAGAAGGAAGTCGTTCTGCAACTCAAGAGACCTTCCATCAGAGAGAACGCTGTTCCGATTCAGTATATCCTCTTTTCCGATCTACGTGAGCATTGCGATGCGATCTGCAAATTCGGCAGCGATCATCACGTCATGACGAAGATCGCTAAAAGTCCATAACCATGTCAACTGAAGATACTCTCTCCAAAGGAATCGCAAATGGACAATCACTATCATTCGGCAAGCCAGTCGCAAGAATTGAAAGAGTCCGGCACAACACATCATCACCAACAACCAGTGAAGTCGGATAGGCGCGGTGCCACCACAAACAGCATTTAGATCAAAAAAGGAGAGAGTTGACGGAAACTCATGATCCTTACATACGAGCACTGGATGCGCGTACTTGTCGTTGAAGATGAGAAAAAAGTTGCCAGCTTCATCCGCAAGGGATTAGCTGAGCAATCATATTCTGTTGATGTCGCGACTGATGGACTTCAAGGGCAGCTTCTCGCTCGTCAGAACGAGTATGATTTGATAATTCTCGACGTTCTTCTTCCCAAGCAAGATGGGTGGACAACGTGCAAGAAAATACGAGAAGATGGTGTCGCCGCGCCCATCATGATGTTGACCGCGCTTGCAGACACGCCGGATAAAGTAAAGGGCTTGGATGCGGGCGCAGATGATTATGTGACCAAGCCCTTTGAGCTGGAGGAGTTTTTGGCGCGTGTGCGGGCGTTGTTGCGGCGAACCTCTCCCGAAAAAAAGGCCGTGCTAAAAATCGGCGACTTGGTGCTGAACCCCGCCGAACACTCTGTAGTACGGGAGGGTAAGGCTCTTCGACTTACCGCGAAAGAATTTGCTCTCCTTGAGTTTATGATGCGCAGCCGGGGACGAGTTCTCACTCGCGCCCAAATCTCGGAACACGTGTGGGATATGGACTTTGACCCGGCAAGCAATGTTGTGGACGCGTATATTAAACTCCTTCGACAGAAGGTTGACAAAGGTTTTACATCAAATCTTATCCACACTGTCATCGGTGTCGGATATGTCTTGCGGGAAGAACATCCAATATGAGCAATCTTCTTTTTCTGAAAAGCATAAGGGGCAAAATCGCTGCGCTCTTCTTCGTCATCTTTGGAGCGGTGCTTGTTCTCTTCAGCGTCGTTCTCTATCACCTTTATGCGCGTCAACAACGGATAGAGTTTGATAACTCCATCACGACGCTTGCACTTTCAATTGAAGAATCAATTAAGGAAAATGGCGTAGACGAACAGGAGATTCTAAAAGAAGTTTCGGAGAATCCGCTTCCGGTAAACTTTGGAAACCGGCAGTATGCAGAGATTATCAACCAGCGTCGCTCGGTGATTGTGAAGTCAACCCGGTTGGGGAATGCCTCTCTGCCTATCAGCCGGGATGCAATCGAAAAAGTCCTGAATGGTGAGAAGGTATGGGAAACATCCGACGTCGCAGTAATTGATTCGCTGTGGAATGAATGGGGTATCCGTTTGCTAGCGTACCCCGCTGCGGAACCCGAAGGTCAGCGTTTCGCTGTCGTTATCGGAGTTCCACTCGCCACGTTGGAAGAGTCACTTCTTGGGCTTCGACTTATTTTTTACACAGTGATTCCGCTTACCCTGCTGCTCGCGGCAGCGGCAGGATGGTTTCTTGCCAAGCGTGCGTTTGACCCCATCGACCGCATTGTTTCCGTTGCGCGCAACTTCACGGCAGAACAACTGCACCAACGTCTGCCTGTTAGCCCTGTCGATGATGAATTGAGCAGGCTCTCGAAGACACTCAACGAAATGATTGAGCGATTGGAAAAATCATTTGAGCAGCAGAAGCAATTTACTGCCGACGCTTCGCACGAACTCCGTACGCCGCTCACCATATTGAAAGGTGAAATGGAAGTTACACTGCAAAGTCAGCGAGCACCTGACGAATATGAACAGGTTCTTCATAGCAGCGTAGAAGAAATCCAACGTCTTCAAAAAATTGTCGATGGGTTGCTTCTGATAAGTCAAGTTGAATCAGTTCCGATGAATGATGACGCAGAGTGTTTTCGCATTGATGAATTGCTGACTGTCGTTGTCCAAAAGGTGAGCCGGTTTGCAAAATCTAAGAACGTTTCACTTATCCTAAATCTGTACGACTATGGGGACGAGGCTGAACATGATATTGGGGGCATTGGGGTTCGTGGCGACGCTGCAAAGCTGACAAATGTTTTTATGAATCTTCTGGACAACGCGATTAAGTTTTCTCCTGATGGCGGACGAGTGGAATGCAGATTGGATGCAACCACGGAGAACGCCACTATCGCAGTCTCGGATAATGGTCCGGGAATTCCAGCCAACCACCTGAGTAATGTGTTTAATCGGTTTTATCGCGCAAGTGAGTCACGAACGCAAACGGAAATCTCCGGCACCGGTCTCGGACTCTCCATCGCTCAGAGCGTCGTGAAGTGGCACCACGGAACGATCGACATACAAAGCGCTGAAGGAAGAGGCACGATTGTGAATGTTCATCTGCCAAGAGCCAAAAGCACGTAACAAAGCCCCTCCATTCTTCCCACCTATTTGTTTCACTTCATTTTCATCCCGTTTTCATCCCCCCTCCGTACCTTACTACAGCAGCAAACAGATACCATATCACAAACATACTATTCGAGGAGCAAAGACATGAAAACTGCCGTAGCAATACTTGCTATTGCGTTAGCCACAGGCTCGCTACACGCGCAGCGGAAGCATGAGGCGAAGATATCAAAGGAACAAGCAACAAAAACCGCTCTTGAGCAGGTGAAAGGCGGAACGATACAAAGTTCTGAATTGGAAAAAGAAGAGGGAAAACTGATTTGGTCGTTCGACATCAAATCCGGCGATGCGATCAAAGAAGTCTGGATTGATGCGCTTACCGGCGCTGCCATCAAGACTGAAACTGAATCGACAGTAAACGAAACCAATGAAAAAACAACTGAGAAGGCGGAGAAGGCCGCACTCAAGAGAGTGCCGGGAGAGATTGTGAAGAAAAATGTTGAGAAGGAAAAGGGGAAGACCATTTACTCGTTTGATATCAAGACGATATCGGGAAAAGTTGTCGAGGTGGAGATTGACGCCAAGACAAACAAAGTCGTAAAGATTGAAACTGCTGACAACGAGGAGAAGGAAAACAAGTAGGGCCGCCGCGTTCAGCAAATGACGACTCGTAAAGTTAGCGTCAAACACGTACGAGGTAATTGATGGAGAATGATAATGATTTGCATACCGCAGAGCGATAGGCTCTGGGTATTTGTCAATCCATTCATAAGGAGGGAAGTATGGCAGGGAAAACCTTTGTTGCTTTAGCCATGACGGCAGTTGCCGTCATGGTGCTGACCGCTGGGTGTTCGAAAAGTAATGCCCCGACTGCTGCGCACAACGGCTCAACGGTAACATTTGCGCCGCCCAACGGTTCGTTTGCGCGTGCCGTTGGCATCACGTCAGGACCAATCACTGCTGAACAAGCCAAAGCAATTGCAGCGGCTGCGGCTGGAGGCACAGCGCTTTCGGTTGAGCAGGAAGATGAAAATGGCGTTCAGGTCTTTGGCGTGATTGTGCAGGTTGGTACAACGCAGAAAGACGTCAAGGTTCGCATCTCGGACGGAGCCGTGTTGAAGATTGAAGACGGCGGTCCAGATGGAACTCCCGAAGGCGGCGGTCGAGAAGGCTGAGGCCTCGAAATCCCCCAAACAGAACGTGTCGGTCTCTGATACAAGGTCCGACTCGTTTCAAATTCCATAAACTTGTGTAGAGGAGTAGTTATTATGAAAAAGATTAGCGCTGTCACCCTTGTCGCACTGATTGCATCGGTGATGCTTACATCGTGCAACAAATCCGGGGAGTCTCCAACGTCGCTGGCGCTGCAAAAGAGCGGAACCATGCTGATGAAGATTGGGATTGCTGTCCCCAACTCACAATCCGGAAGAATTCCGGTACCCGGCGGGTACATTACTGTCGATTCGTTGATGATCAACCTGCAGAGAATTCAAATTCAGGAGAATTCTGGATTTCAAGGCGAACAGCAAGGGGAACACTCCGACCCGGATGGAGGCGGATCGGAAGGGGAACGTGGTGATATCGTCATAAGCGGTCCGTTGGCTCTGGAGATTAGTTCAGGTTTGGCCGCAATTGGGCCCGTTCCGGTATATGCCGGTACGTTTTTGCAAACCGACTTGCATTTCGCTCCATCGCCACTACCACCGCTCAATGGAAACGCAATTGTTGTCAGGGGCACGTACATAAGAACCGACAGCACACACATTTCCCTTACAATGTTGTCGAGGTATTCAAATGTTGTAGAAACACGGATTGCTAATGGTGGAATCATCGTGCCACGCGATTCCACAGTTACTGTGCGACTGACCTTTAATTTGAATAGCTGGTTTGGCACAGTCCCTTTCAACAACGCTCAGCTTACGAACGGGCGCATCATCGTTGACCAGTCCAACAATACTCAGTTGCTCACCGTATTCGAAACAAATCTGAGGGGTTCCGCTGAGGAAGAACTTGAGGGAAGACACTAAGTAACGTAGTCAGGTCTGTTCACAATTCGAGGTGCTGCCAACAACAGCACCTCAGTTGTATTATCAGGCTAGCGGAAGGTGAACGCAAAGATTCGTCATCAACATCCGATTGACTGCGAGAAACTCGAAGAGGGTACCCATAATTTGCAACAACGAACAATTCGACATTTGGTATTTGGAGCGTACCGCCGCTTCGCGGTGTACCATTTATTGCTGGCATCACCATAGATTGGTTGCTGTCTGCTTTGACAGCAATGCACAGGATCATGAACGAAAGGGAAGAAACCATGACGACCAACAATAAGATCAAACATATCGTTATCATTGTCAAAGAGAACCACACGTTTGACAATTACTTCGGCACATTTCCCGGCGCTAATGGTGTGCATCTCAACCATGCAGCCAACCCGCCGGCGAACGATCCGAATCACCGGCACGAGGCATGGATGAAACGGGAAAGTAGTTCGCAGTATCATGTGCAATATGTGGAAGCAGACATTCCAGGCTACTTTCAGTTAGCCCGAGCGTTCACACTGTGCGACAATTTTTTTTCGGAGGTAGCGGGACCCTCGACGCCAAGCCACCTTATGTTGATTGCCGCCGCCGCTCCCATCATCAATAACCCACACAACCATTATCGCCCGAATGCCAGTGATCTATATGATATGCCGTCATTGCCGATAAACTTGGAGCAGGCTCATCTAACGTGGGGATTTTACGGTGGCTACGCACACAAATATATTCGCGCGCTCAAAAACCGTCCCGGCACACACGACGCTACGAAATTTGCGACCGATGCCCGAAGTGGTGCTCTGTCTTCCGTGTCGTGGGTCTATGCACCTTCAGGGCTCAGCGAACATCCGACGCAGAACGTCACGGCCGGCTCGCAATGGACAGTCGATCAAATTAAAGCCGTAGGCGCAGGGCCATTGTGGAACCAAACGGCAATTTTTGTCACGTGGGATGATTGGGGAGGCTGGTATGACCACGTCGTGCCGCCAAAAGTTGAAGCGTGGAACAGTTCGATGGCGCAGCGCAAGCAAGATGCGTTTCCTCAATTCAACGGTCAGCAGTTTCGTTATGGATCGCGCGTCCCGTGTCTTGTCATCAGTCCTTTTGCCAAACAGAGGCACATCTCCCGTGTGTTACATTCGCATGTCAGCGTGGTCAAGTTCTGCGAAACGATTTTTGGCCTGTCGCATCTGAACGCACGAGATGCAGCGGCGGATGATATGTCCGACTGTTTTGACTTCACGAAAGCGCCAACGCCGTTCCCGCATTTCTAGTCTAACAGAGTAGCAAGGAGCGGTGGGCTAGTGCTCGATACGCGCCCAAAAGACGCCAACAATTTTTGATAACGCCGAGTAGTTGTAGAGGAGATTTTCTATTGCATAAATGCATAATTAGAATTTCATTTGCATAGTATAATAGCTTCAGACAATCAATGAGTGAATACAATCAATGCAGAGAGAAAATGAAAACAAAACAACTTTCGTGGCGTAAGTTTTGCGTCTCCGTGTTTTTCATGGGATTGACGATAATCTCCTTCCAATTTTCCGTTGCGCAGGATAAGGCGGCGCAAACTCTCCAGAGCTTGGGTGGTCATGCTGAGGATATGGTCGATTTCTTTCAGGCAGATGATTACGCCAAAGCTGATAGCACATATATCGTCATGCAGAATGAAGTTGCCTCGCTGCACAAACAATTAGACGCAACCAAAGAGCACGGGCGCTTGCTCGCTTCGATGAATACCAACTTGAGTACAATCCACAAAAGCATCCAAACCAAGCATGCGATGAACGGCGCTCTTGCGTCCAATCAACTCACGGCGAACGTTATGCAGCTCGAAAGTTTTCCGAACAATGCAGCCAGAGCTGTAGCGCGGCTGGATTATCTTGCACGCGAGATAATACTGCTGAGTAAAGAGAATGCCGTGAAGAACGCGAAACTCCTGACAATCCGTCGCAATGACATTCACACAACGTGGCAAGGCGTTCGACGCAGTATTCTGAAGAATGGGAAAAACACAGAACTGATCGCACGCGTGGATAAAGTCGTTGGGCAAATACGCACAACGCTCGCCTCCAAAACTCAAATCGAAGAGGGCAAAAAGCTCTTGGACTTGGTGGACGAGTTAGAAAAAGTTGCAGGTCAATGAGACGCCAGATAATGGTTATCTCATATCGACGCGCATGAAACTTTCTGCATTCCACCTAAGCGGCATTGCTGCGCTCTTGTTCCCCCTCATCGTCGGCGGACTCTTCGCCCAACCTGACACGCTCTCACTCTCAGAGTCAGTGAAGGCCGCGCAGCAGTACAACTCGAATGTGAGCCTCTCGCAGAGTGCCGTTGATCAAAGCGACGCTCGCCTGCGCGAGCTACGTGCGAATCGCTATCCATCGTTGTTCTTCCGCACGCATTTCCTATACGCTCCTGACTTTGGATACAACGTTGCCATTACAAACGGCGGCGAGTACGGCTTGCGGCTCGTTGCCGGATTGCCGCTGTACGACGGCGGCGTGAAGAGCGCTCTTGTTGACCAAGCCGCCAACAACGTCGAGCGGGCACAGTTGGATATCGAGCGGACAAAATCTGAAATTGCCTTCGGTGTTCGGTCAACCTATTACGAAATCTTACGCGCAGAAGCCGAGTTACGTATCCGGCAGGAGACTGTCCGGCGTTTACAAGACTACCTCACGTTGCTGAAGCAATTGCAGTTAGGCGGTGTGGCAACAGAGAGCGATGTGTTGAAGGCACAGGTGGATTTGAATAACGCCGTGATTGCACGTGAAGCCATTCAACAATCCATTCGGAATGCAAAACTTCTGCTGAACAATCTCGCAGGGAGACCGTTGCGCCAACCTTTCGAGGTGTCGCAACTCTCGACGCCGGATACCATTGCCGTAACGGATACGCTGCCTTCGAACAATATTGATCTCCGTCTCTTGCGCTATGACGTAGAAGCGACGTCGTATAATATTGCTATCGCAAAGAGTGAGCGGCTTCCAACGCTTGCCATCAGCGGAGATATTGGGGCGTTGGGTATAAAGGTGAGAGACTGGCGCGATGAAACGGGTTACTCGGTGTTCCTTTCTCTTGATGTTCCCATCTTTACATGGGGAGGAATTGGTCACCGCATCGAACAGAAAGAGCTTATGCAAAAACAAAAACAACTGGAACTGGACGTCAAACGGCGCGACGTGGAAACACAATGGCAAGCAACAGTGAACGACGCCGAACAGTTCAGGCGAAACATCGCTCAGTATGTGAGCAATTTGAAAATCGCGGAGAACAATTACTTATCTGCGAAAGCGCGGTTTGTTGGGGGCGGCGGTTCCAATCTCGAAGTGCTTGATGCACAGCGTCTCCTTCTGGAAACGCACCTCAACGCGAACAATTCGGAGTTCCAGCTCCGCTCGGCGATTGCAAACTTACTCAGACTTTCAGGACAGTGACAATGAACCTCTACACAACATTCATCAGCATTGTACTCCTCACTGCGTTGACACAACTCGGATGTGGAACGAAACCGTCGCCGGACCCTCTCCCCGTCGTGGTTGAGGTAAAGACGAGCGCCGTTCGTTCAGGCAGTATTGAAGAAACGGTGGATGCAACAGGTTCAACATCTGCACAACGCGAAGCTCAGCTCCGCTCTCCCATCACGGGTGTGATTGTTCGTTTCACATTGTTCAATGGCGACGCGGTGACACGTGGAGAGACAATAGCTGTCATCCGCACAAAGGAATCGCAGGCGAGCCTACAAGGTGCACAGGAGCTTGTTCGTATCGCCCTCACGCCGCAGCAACAGCGGGAGGCGCAGCAAGCACTGGAATTGGCGCGCAAAGGGTCGCGCGATGTCGCAATCACCGCGCCGTTCGATGGCGTGTTGGCGATGAAGCTGAAAAACGAAAAGGAAGTTGTTGCGGAAGGCGAACAGCTTGCCTCACTTGTCGATATGAAGTCTATCGTATTCATTGCGGATGTTCCGGTTTCCCGGCTTGGAAAGATAAAGATTGGTCAATCTGCGCATGTGCGATTCTCGACAACACCGGTGCTCACTGTGAGCGGCACAGTAAGGCGGGTTGAGTCGCAGGCAAACCCTTCCGACCAAACCGTGCGTGTACAAATTCAATTGAGCAGCGCGATACCAAACCTTACAAGCTCACTGTTTGGGTACGCTGCTATTGTTGTCGGCAAAAGGTCGAACGCGTTGCTCGTGCCTACCGCTGCGCTGTTGCACAACGACGAGACGAACGTGTCGTCCGTTATGGTTGTTACTGATTCGATGGCGCGGAACGTTCCGGTTACGCTTGGTATCGTACGCGACTCGGTAGCGGAGTTGTCCTCTTCTGCTCTATCGGTCGGAAGCAGGATCATCACGGAAGGACATTACGGACTTCCCGATTCGACACGAGTGCGGGTTATCCCATGAGCGTCGAAACCGTTATCGACCGGCATCCGAAAGCAATTTTGTTTTTCGTTGCAATGCTTGTGTTAGCGGGCGTCGTGGCTGCGTTCAATCTTCCTGTTTCCATCTTTCCGGATATCACGTTTCCACGCCTTGTCGTCCTTGCAGACAATGGCGAAGAACCTGCCGAGCGAGTGATGGTAACGCTCACGAAGCCATTGGAAGAAGCGGCCAACGCGATTCCCGGCGTTCGCAATGTGCGTTCAACGACTGCGCGTGGTTCGGCGGAAATCTCCATCAACTTTGATTGGGGAACGGATATCATTCTCGCGCAGCAACTATTGCAGGCGAAGATTTCCTCCATCCGCAATAAACTGCCTGCCAGCGCCAACGTGCAAGTGGAACGGATGAACGCAACGTTCTTTCCCATTATGGGCTATGCTCTTACGTCTGATACCCGCTCGTTGGTGGAACTGCGCGACATCGCGCTCTATATTATCCGTCCGGTTCTCAGCCGTATCCGCGGCGTGTCGCAGATACGCGTCGTCGGTGGCCGCACTCGCGAGTTTCTCGTGACCGTTGACCCGGCTAAGCTTGCCGCATACAAGCTCGACATCCGCCAGGTCTCCGATGCCATTCTGAAAACCAACATCGTCTCGTCGGTAGGACTGATGGATGCGCACTACCGTCTCTACCTTGCGCTCGTTGACAACATGTTTCGCTCTGTAGACGACATTGGGAAAGCGGTGATTGCAACCCGCGGCACCACGCCTATCGTTCTGAGCGAAGTGGCGACCGTCGTTCCATCGGAGAAGGACGAATACATCCGGGTCACCAGTGCAGGCAAGGAAGCCGTTCTCATCAACATCATCAAACAGCCTGACGGCAATACCGTTCAGATTGCTTCGGACGTGAAATCCGCCCTTGCGGAACTGCGTTCGTCGGGAGCGCAGATTCCTTCGGACATTACGATAGGGAACTTCTACGACCAATCAGACCTAATCAACGGGTCGTTTGCGAGCGTTCGGGATAGTATTGGCGTCGGCATCGTCCTTGCTGTGGTGGTGCTCTTGACGTTCCTCCGCAATTGGCGCGTCACGCTCGTTGCGGCAATCGTCATTCCGGTCACTATCGCGATTACTCTCACGCTGCTGTTTGCCCTCAAACAATCGCTCAACATTATGACGTTGGGAGGAATCGCAGCGGCAATCGGACTTATCATTGACGATACGATTGTCATCATCGAGAACATCTTCCGTCATTTTAGAGAGAAGCATGAGAGCGTAACGCATGCCATCGGGCACGCCATCAAAGAAATCCTTCCCGCAGTGTTTGGCTCAAGCGCCAGCACCATTGTCATCTTTATTCCGTTTGCATTTCTCAGCGGCGTGACGGGTGCATTCTTCAAATCGCTCTCGCTCACGATGGGGCTTGCCCTGCTTGTATCGCTTGTGCTTTCTCTGGTGCTCGCTCCGCTTCTCGTATCACGTCTGGTGCGCGTGAAAGATCTTGAGCAAGAAGCAAAGCATGAAGAACCCGGAAGAATAATCAAGGTCTACACACGCGCACTCATGGCGCTCCTCAAACGACGCTTGATCATTCTCCCGCTCATTCTTTTCCTTCTCGGCGGAAGTTACTGGCTCTACACACAGCTTGGCAGCGGCTTCATGCCGGATATGGATGAAGGCGCATTTATTCTGGATTACGCTTCGCCGCCGGGCACGTCGCTGGATGAAACGCATCGTATGCTGCTCAAGGTAGAACGCATCATCATGAGCATTCCGGAAGTAGAAGCATACTCTCGCAGGACCGGAACGCAGATGGGGTTCTTTATTACGGAACCGAACCGCGGCGATTATCTCGTCAAACTTAAGAAGCAGCGGCATCGTTCATCAAACGAAATTGTTGACGGCCTACGAGCACGCATCGAATCAACGCAACCGGCGCTCCGCATCGAATTCGGCAATGCCATACAAGACCTGATTGGCGACCTCACGAGTGTTCCGTCGCCGATCGAAATCAAAGTGTTCGGCGAAAAGAAATCTTTGATTCAGGAAAAGGCAAAAGAAATTGCGGGCATCATCGGCGGGATTCCGGGCGTCGTTGATGTCTTTAACGGCATCACCATCAGCGGACCGGCGATTGTTGTATCGATGGACGAGCGTGCAATCGGGAGAGCGGGATTGACCGTGGACGACGTTCGGCAAGCGCTTGAGAATGATATTAAAGGAAATGTTGCAGCCGAAGTTCAGCAAAGCGAGAAGCTTATCGGCATTCGTGTGCGCCTGCCGAACACGTATCGTACGAATATCGAACGTCTTCGTTCCGTGCGGATATTTTCTCCGAATGGCGGCACGTTTCTTTTAGGCTCGCTCGCAACAATTACGGTTGACCCCGGACAGTCGGAAATTGCGCGCGAGAATCTGAAGCAGATGGTTGCGGTTACTGCGCGCATTTCGGGACGCGACCTCGGAAGCACTATTGCCGATATTCAGCGAACACTCAAAGAGCGTCTCGTGGTGCCGACCGGAGTAACGCTTCAGTATGGCGGCACGTATGAGACGCAGCAGGAATCGTTCCGAGGCCTCTTACTTGTGTTGTTCGGCGCAAGCCTCCTCGTTATCACTGTGTTGATAATCGAGTTCGAGTCGTACTTCATTCCGGCAGCCGTGTATGCTGTGACGCTCCTTTCGCTCTTTGGCGTGTTTGCAGCCCTGTGGATAACGAATGTGAATTTCAACATCACCAGCTTCATGGGCGCAATCATGGTTGTCGGTATCGTTGCCGAAAACAGCATCTTTATCGTCCACTATGCGGAGACCCGGCAGAAGCAAGGTTTTTCACGCCTTGAGAGTCTTATCGAGGCTGCAACGATCAGGTTTCGTCCGATCATTATGACCGCTCTCGCCGCGATTCTCGCGCTCCTTCCTCTTGCTCTCGGCATCGGTGCAGGAGCGCAAATGCAGCAGCCGCTTGCCATCGCGGTCATTGGCGGTTTTTCTGTCTCCACTGTGTTGTTGCTTTTTGTTCTCCCGGTATTTTTGTCTATCAAAAAGGGCTGAGGGAATTTTTGTAACGAAAGAACCGCCACGTCAGCCAATCAGGGTTGAAATTCGTTGTACTTCTGACAATATTAACTTGGATTGAAGCGAGAAAAAGGCTCCTCCTATCCAAGCTGGGCCAGTGGAGAGCCTCACCTTGATGATTGAAACCACTTTCGGAAGGAATCTGATGAAGGACATTCGAGATCCATTGTTCATCGTTGCGACCCTCTTTGCGTTTCGATTGTTTCCATCAGCGATTGTGTTCGGACAAGATGGAGATACGGTTGCGATTGCTCCCCCATTTCTTGACAAGTATCATCGGGCTGATTGGGATGGTTCCGTACAACTTAAACGCCACAACGTCGTCGTCTTTCTTTATCAAAATGCTGCGTTAGTGTATTCCGATGACGAATTTGTAAATACGACGAGTAATTCCATCAATATAGAGTTAAGCCTTCCATCAACAGGATACACCATAAAGAGTTCCTCCGGTGCTCTGTTGAATTCTAAAGGATTGCTTGGACTCAGAATGTGGGTGGACGACGAACAGAAATCGTCAAATGTCCAGGATTACGGCAACGCTCTTTGGTTTTCCATAACGCCTACTTTTATTCCGGGTCGGATTACAAGCGTACGATCGATGTTTTGGATTCCAACTCCTGTCGGCAGCCTCGTAGCGGGCCCTTCGTTGGATTCATTGACAATTCCACCAGGCAAACGTTTGTTTGTCGTGAGCTACAGTCGAGCGGCAGATTGGGACGATACTATCGAGGAGGCAAACATCAAGGTCGTCTTGAAAGATGGACTTCTCGCAGCCGCAGCAATGCTTAAAGCATCTCCTGAAGATTATTCCTCGAACGATTCGACGTGGACATGGACACGAGTGAACATCGAACCGACGATTGCCGACGATGTTCAACTCAGCTATGATACTTCAATGATGGAGAAAACAAACCTCGATTCGGTGAGTGAGCTGTCTGCATTCTTCCGGAAAAAGGGAATGGATGAGTTGCTGGAGTTTGTTCGGGCGCGGGAGAGAAATTGAACCAACACGCCTGCGTGCCGAAAC
>Ga0082335_1000999_pt1 | contig 65530 bp, 75 predicted proteins | sample Subgrocontami58m_FD_72375 | JGI IMG/M metagenome (GOLD analysis project Ga0082335, IMG submission 72375) | Subsurface groundwater microbial communities from S. Glens Falls, New York, USA - GMW37 contaminated, 5.8 m (SPADES assembly) (version 2) ... | reverse complement strand
GGCGGATTGGATCATATTACCATGGCGGATTCCATCGGAATCGGGTGGCGGAATGAATCATATTGGGGTGGCGACTTCGATCATATTCGGGTGGCGGCTTGCGTCGGAATACTCATAATGCAAAGAGAAAGACCGGGGATGTCGGAAAAATCCTTCTCATTATAAGTGAGCAAAAACATCCCGTGTTGAACAGCCTGGCTAGCGAGCCAAAGGTCCTGCGCGCGATATCGATGTTGCCGCCCCAATCCTTTCAGTTGGGCAGCAAGACTGCCGAAGATTTCACCGGTTGTTTCGTCGATACGCAAAAGGGGCTTTCGTTTCAAACGATGCAGGGCTGCCTGGCGCTTCTGCCTGATGTGCAAGTCAGGCGTGACCTCCACGCCGAATTTCAACTCCGCAATGGTGACGGGCGAAATAAACACGGCATTGGCACCTGTGAAGCGGGCAACGTCCGCAGGAGCCAGTGCGCCGCGTTCGACATCCACCCAGATGCAAGTATCAATCAGGAAACCCACGGATCGTGCACCTCGGAAAGATCAGCGGGAGCACCTTCCCGACTTTCTTCCACCCAAGTTGCCCCGGCATCGTCCGGCAAAGTGCGGTAAAGATCGGACATGGCCTCGATCGCCGTCATAGTTGCCGGACCCGGGATGATTTTCGCCACTTGGTGATTATTTCGCATAATGATCAGTTCCTCACCCTGAAATTCTACCAAATTCATCATCTGCCTGAATTTCCTTGCTAACTCTGTAGCAGTGACCTGACGCATAAAAAACCTCGTTACAATTATTTGACGGTCTCGTAAAAAGTCGAAAAAGGCATTTTACGAGAAGTGTTACGTTTTAAGTTTTATGTTTTAAGTATAAAAATAGACACGATATTTCAAAAGCGTAACACTTAACACGTAACACCTAAAACGTGATGAATTCGACTTTTTACGAATTCATCATTATTTGATATAATCATATTATCTGATAATCTCTTAGTCAAGAAAAATTGAGCAGGATTGCCACGGCGTCCGAGGGACGCCTCGCAATGACAGTATGAGTTTCTTGCATCAATAACCACGATGCGCAGCACGGGGGCCGACTGCTCGCAATGACAACTGAAGATTTTCCTTCTTAAATCCCCTGCCCCCTTTTTCAAAGGGGGAGTCTTGATGAACTCGTAAAAAACCCCCATGCCCGTGGGGCACCACGAAGCATGAAAATGCCACGCCTGTCATTCCGGACCCCGATCCGGAATCCAGGAATAATGAACTGGATTCCCGCCTCCTCGGGAATGACAAATTGGCCGCCGGTATGACAATTCTATTTTCGGTACTAAGTCGAAAAGCCCGTCATTGCGAGGAGTGTAACGACGAAGCAATTTTGTGATATCAGGCGGTTACGATCGTGAGATTGCTTCCCCTTCGCCTTGCTCTGGGTCGCAATGACAGCTTAAAGTTACTTTTTACGAACACGTCAGTCTTTACTCTTCCCCTCTTTGGCAAAGAGGGGTCAGGGGAGATTTATAAATAAATCAGTAAATAAAATCAATAAATAAGATGGAAAAAGAGAGAGCACAACCACGACTGCTCCTTTTTGTTGCCCAGGCCACGAGATTGCCACGTCGGCCGAGGGCCTCCTCGCAATGACAGACGTGGCCCAGCCCCCCCGCAATGACAGAGAGGCTGCCCATTACCTATTACCAATAACCCATTACCTGTAGTTTAAACAAAAGTCCCCATTGTCCCCCCTCCTGGAAGAGGGGAGACAATGGGGATAAGGAGATTTCGCTAAATGGGACTACTCTTAGAGGTTACAGCGTGCCGCCGGTGCCTCCTGTGCCTGTGCCGCCGGTGCCGGTCTGCTGGGTGCCTGCTGTCGTGAAGGTCAGGGTCTTTTGTTCAAAAAGTATGTTCCCCGACAAATCTTTCACGCCGGTTGTCACCGTTGCCGTATAGCTGCGGCCGGCAAGCAACGCCACGGACGGTGTAAAGGTGGCGGTCTTGGCTACGGAATTATACAAAACACTGCCCAGCACATCAAGCGAGTTATCCAACTTCAAGGCAAAGGTCGTGTTATTGAGGGTTGTCACGTTGATCTGCTCGCTGAAGGTAGCGATGACCGTGGCCGTGGTCGGCACGCCTGTCGTTGTACCGGAGCTGGTGGCCAGGGTGGCCGTTGGTTTGGTCGTATCCGCCGGACCGGCTGTGGTGAACGTAGCGGTCGTCTGTACCATTGCCACGCCGGAGAGTGAGGTGATGCCGCTGGTGAGGGTCGCCGTGTACGCAGTGCTGTAAGCAAGCGGCAGGGCCGGACTAAATTCGGCCTTGTTGTTAGAGGCATTGAATTTCACCACACCGAGGATGGCGCCTGCCGGACCGGTCACGTTGAACGTCGTGGTCGACAAGTTTGCCGGGTTGATCGCCTTATCGAAGGTGGCTTCGATGTGTGCATCGACAGCTACGCCGATGGCGCCGTTTACCGGTGAAAGAGTGGCGACCGGCGGGATGAGATCAGGCGCCGCCGCCGTGGTGAAGCTCCAGACCTTATTGGCGGTAATGCCGAGGTTGGCCGAAAGATCCTTGGCCCCCGTTGTAAAAGTTGCCGTATAAGAAATGCCGGCGGTCAAGTCCGCATTCGGGGTAACGATCGCTGTGTTGGTCGAGCTGTTGTAAGTGATGGTGGCTGCCACGGCTCCGCCGCCCGCGGTGGGAACCAGCGAAAAGGTTGTGCTGGTGATCGTAGCCGGATCCATCGGCTTGGTGAAGCTGATGGTTACGGGCGACTTGACAGGCACATTTACCGCCCCAGCGGCCGGTGTGACGGCTGCGCCGGCATTGGCCACGGCCGGCGCTGTGGTATCGACAACCACGGGAACGGCCACAACGGTATCCTCGCATTTAGTAACCGCGATATTCTGATTGGCCTCGATAACATTTGCGATCTCCTGGACGACCACTTGCTCGGGGATCTTCGTGCTCGGAGCGATCGCCATAGCTTCAGCTCCCGTGCCGGTCTGGGTAGCGATTTCGGTGCTGATCGCCTTGCAGGCATCATTCACCGCCGTGCCTATGGCGGCAACATTGGAAAATGCGATATTGGCGAGCGTTGTATCGCTGTTCATGGTGGTAGCGGCGGCCGTCGTAGCCGTTCCCATCAGCGTCCCCAATTGGGTTGCGCTCGTCAAAGTCGCCGTGGTTGTCGCCGGTTTGGCAAGCTCCGTGGCGATGGACGCGGCCACCGTGGTCATTACCTGCGACAACTGGGTGGTCGTAATCGTGGCGGCGCCGGCTGCACTCTCCACCGCTGCGGCAGCTACCGTCATGGCAGATTCGATGCTCTTGGTCAGGGCCAAGGCGGCGGGTGTTATTTGCTTGGAGGGATCGGCATCGTATTTTTCGCTCCCCATGATGGCCTCGATCTTTGTTTTCAAGGCATCCTGCTCGGCTACGGTCGGCAGAGAGGCAACCATCGTGGTGATCGGAGTGACCGTATTGGAGCCGGCCGGGGAAGCCATCGGCAGGGCCGGTTTATTGGTTACCGTGTCCGTCCCGCCCTTGGAACGGTTGATGTAGTTATAAGCAGGCTTTTTCCCGTACTGGAATTTCCCCAGGGCATTGGTCGTGGTGAAATCTTCATCGGCGTCTTGAATCTTGTTTCCCAGCGGTAAGGCCGTGGTTACACGATCGGCCCAGACCGTCGCCCCGGAAACCGGCCCCTGCACAACCGTTCCCGCAGGCGGCACAGCCGGCGCCACTGCCTCGTCGTCGCCCTCGAACCAACTGCAATTCGCCAGCATCACTGTACAGAGCAGGATCATCAATATCCATGCATAGCTCCTATTGCCTTTCATTTTTCCTCCCATCACAAACCTCCTTCTGTTAGTTAACATCGGTTTCCCTCCTACCTATGACGCCCTTCCTGCAAAACTATGTTCAGTTCCCTGCCTCTCGCCCTGCGCTGTCCGGCGCCGGCCGAGACCACGGAACGATTTTAAGAAATAACACCGCAACGGGACACCCCGTAAGTCTTCCATAAAGTAAAAATTGACCTTACCTGGAATGTTATCATGTCCCATATCACAAATAGACTCATTGTCAAGACCGGTGTGAAAAAAAACTTCTGAGCCCTTTGAAAAAAACTATGCGAGACCTTTGCACAACTTGCTTACCGTCATGGCGTGTTTCTTTTTGCATGTCACAAGATTGCCACGTCGGCCAAGGGCCTCCTCGCAATGACAGCCGCACCCCAGGGACGCCGCGCAATGACAGGCAGTTTGTCATTGCGCGGCGTCCCTATTTTGTCATTGCGAGGGCGCAGCCCGAAGCAATCTCATGCTATTGTCATTACATTGCCAAATGCGGCAGGATTACTTCGTCGCCTGTGTCATTGCGAGGCGCGTTTGCGCCGTGGCAATCTCACGACCATTGCTCATTCAGTGGCGATGGCCACAGGATTACCACGGCGTCCGAGGTACGCCTCGCAATGACAGGTTAGCGGATTACTTCGTCGGACCATGGCCCTCTCGCAATGACATATAGGGCGTTATGAAGACCAGATCGTGCTCTATTTATTTACCCCCGCCAAGCGAAGTGTTTCAAGAGGTAGAAATAATTGCAGTGTATGGCCTGGAAGTGAAACAAAACCGTATTTTTCGTAGAATGTATGGGCACGTTTATCTTTTGCATCGACGAAAAGACCTATCAGGCCTGCTTGCTCTGCTATTAAGACTGTCCGGTGGATTGCTTCTGCGAGTAGCAGGCCACCATAGCTCTTTCCCTGGTATCTTAAGGAAACAGCAAGTCTAGCAAGGCGAACGGCAGGGAGTTCATGCTGTGGATATTTCTTTGCATATGTCCCTGGAAGATGTTCTGGCCTGACTTCACACAGCGTTAAAGTAAAATACCCAATGATTATGGCAGGCTTTTCCTGATCCGACAGCACAAAAGTGCGGGAAATCCCTTTGATGCCATGCTGCCGGGCTATTGTCTTGAGAAACGAATTCAGTTCCGAAACACCGCAGTCAAACCGGGAACGGTCATGATAGCGTGCAAGGGGAACTATTTCCGGCACAAAAGTGCCTCTCTCTGCTGCATAGCCTTTTTCAAACGGTCAGACGGTTGGGGGGGATTATCCAGTAAGCTAAAAAGAGTCTCCGCCGCCTTGGTGGAGAGGGTGATCACCCGCTCCCTTTCAAGAATCTCGTTGGCCTTGTCCAAGGCAGACTGGACAAGAAACTGGTTAAGGGTTGCCCCGGTAATTTGAGCCGCTGCCGCTATTCGTTCATATACCTCAGGAGGCATGCGAGCGGGAATTCTCTCTTCTGTTTTGTTAAGCGTCATAAGACACCTCCTCTTTAATCAGAGTAGCATAATGACGCCAAAATGGCAACTTTAAGTCTTTAGCCACAAGATTGCCACGGCGTCCGAGGTACGCCTCGCAATGACAGACGCGGCCCAATGGCCTCCTCGCAATGACGGGCAGGTTGTCATTGCAAGGGCATCCGCTTTTTTGTCATTGCGAGGAGTGAAACGACGAAGCAATCTTGTGATATCAGGTGGTTACGGACATGAGATTGCTCCCCTTCCCGCCGCGCTACGCTCGCGGTTCAGGTCGCAAATGACAGTCTATTGGATTTTATATGAAAATCCCCCCCGCCCCTCTTTGCCAAAGGGGGGTTGGGAAGATTTTCATCCTTTTGTCCCCTGGGTCTCGTAAAACCTAATCACGTAAAACTTAAAACGTTAATAATCAAAAATCTAAAATCAAGAATCCAAAATCGTCTTAATAGGTCGCTTTACTATAAAAAAGGATTCTCAATTAGGATGCCTTCGATGATTTGCCCGTGATTCAGATCTTCTGAAATAATCTTTTTCGCTTGAACCTGATGGGCAGCAGCAACAATTAAAGCGTCCCAAAAAGAAAGCTTATTCTTTTCTCCGATTTCAGAAGCCCGAAGCGTCATCTCAGGATCGTTGACCTGCACGGGCCAGGCGAGATAATTTCGAACGATCTCTCTGGCTTCATCCGGCTTTAATGGATTCTTAATCTTGCGGGTGATAGTGACATAAAATTCCTGAAGAACCTGGGTGCTGATGACACCTGTTTCCGCTTCCCACAGAGCTTCAACGACAGTAAAGGCTTTGGCATGGCGTGTTTCGGCGCTTAGGTCGTGCGCATAAACGAGAACATTAGTATCCACAAATACCTTATCGCTCATGAATCTCGTCCCTTGAAGGGTAGCGATCCATACTGGAATGAAAGCCCTTCTTCATCGCGGCAATGGCCTTCCTTTTCGCGCTCTCGTATTGCTTTGCGTTCCTGATGATTCTTTCCAGTTCCTCTCGCAACATCCGATTCAACGAAGTGCCGCGCTGTGCCGCAATCATTTTGCCTGCCTGGATCAGATCCTTATCGAGACTGATAGTAATATTTTGTTTCACCCTAATACCTCCTGTTTGTTACACGTAAGTTACGTGTAACATATCAGGCAGAGAAAAATCAATCGAGAATAATTATCCTCTCAATTCCGTTGCGCATCCCAATAAGACCTCTTCGTGTGTATATATTTTCAATATTTAGCCGGATCGAGCCTGCCCCGTACCCGATACGGGGTCCGGCATGACGATATTATTGTGAGTTTTACACAGACAAAACCGATTCCTGATATTGGGAGACAGAGGCATCGCCGGTTAGCAACAACATCCCTTCCGTACGGGCCTGGGCAAGCAGAAGACGGTCGAAGGGGTCCTTATGAAGTAAAGGCAGAGAATAAACTTTCAAGGCATGTTCAGCGGTCACAGGCAGTTCCGCGTAGCCATGCGTTATGAGCATCTTTCTCAAGCGATGCGGATCGACCTTAAAGTCCTCCCGGCCAAGGCCAAGCTTGATAACAATCTCCCAAATGCTGGCTGCACTGAAAAACAAACAGTTTTCGGGCGTTGTCAAAAGAACACGAGTTGGATCGGAAAGTTTTTCCGGCTGACCGGCCGCCCATAAAAGGATATGCGTATCAAGCAGCAGTTTCACGCCTTGCCTTCAAAAAGTCGCAGGATTTCTGCCCCCCCGAGAGAATTAAAATCCTCGGGCGTTGAAATTTCACCCTTCATAAATCCGAACTTTTCAGTACATTGCCTATCCTCTGTTGAGAGGGGTATAACCTTGACCATGGGCTTTCCCGCTTTGGCGATGATGAAGGCTTTTCCTTCAGCCGCCTCCTCAACCAGACGGGAAAGATGCGTCTTTGCTTCATGAATATTGATGGTTTGCATAAAATACTCTACCCTGACATTAAAATTAGTTCAATAGACTTAGTTTATTTAGTTTATATGGAGACCTACTATTTGTCAATGTGAAATCCAAAACCAAGGATCCAAAATCAAGAATCATCTTTTCCTGGGTACCTTAATCCAAAATCAAAAATTCAAAATTCAAAATCACGAAGTGTAAGTCCAAAATCAAGGATCCAAAATTGACGGCCTCGTAAAAAGTCCCCCAGGCACACTCATTCACGCGGAGGCGGGAGTCCAGACGTCGTCCCCGCGCAGGCGGGGAACCAGGACAAATAACTGGATTCCCGATCAGAGCCTGCCCCGGACCCGATCCGGGGTCGGGAATGACAAAAGAGCAGTTTTTTGAATTTTTACCATGGCATCAAAATTGTAGTGCGTTATTTACCGTGCAGTTTTCGCTCCCACCGCCAGGCGTCGGCTACGATCGTTTTGAGGTCATCGTACCGCGGCTGCCACCCGAGGCAATCCCGGATGCGGTCCGCCTTGGCCACCAGGCTAGCCGGATCGCCCGGCGTGGCAATGATGCCTTCACATCAGTGATCAGTATCATGAGTTGCAAGGGTTGAAGAGGAGAACGCTCAAATCCGAAGCGCTCATAGAAGGCACTGGCTTTCTCGTCCTTCGCTTGAACAAAGACCGCACGTATGCCGGCGATGTCCGCGGCCTGAAGCGTGCGCAGGAGGGCATCCTTCAGCAACCCCCGGCCGACTTCTTTCCCCTGGTGATTAATGTCCACAGCAAGCCTTGCAAGAACCATCACCGGAATGGGATGCCGTGCCAGTCCTTTCCGGATACGCAGCGGCGCGTCAGCGTGAGCTACCGCACCCACTGCCAAGCTGTAATAGCCGATAATCTGGTTCCCCCGACACACAACAAAGGTCTTCGGCGCATTGGCCCGTTGATTTTGCCATGTATAGCGCCGCAGCCATTCGTTCAGCATTGCATTGCCACAATCGAATGTGCCGGCCCCATGTTCTGCCGAAAGTAAAACGGGAGCGGCATAGGGTGTCGCGGACATTTTATTTTTCTCAGAGCGCCGGTTCTGAGATTAGTTTCCGCAGGCCCGCATTTACCCGTGGAGGCCTGTCGAGGGCATCCTGAAAGGTCTGCCAGATCTGTTCATCTACTATGAAGAGCCTTTGATCTAAAAGGATCTGTTCTGCCTTTTCGCAAACACTGGCCAGGATAAATTCGGTAACGCTCTTCCTCGCCACCTCGGCTGCGCGTTGGATTTGGATAAGGGCAGCCTGAGCCGGTGCCGTGCGCAGTCCAAGTCTGCCTGTGCGAATGGCAGATGGCTGTAGGCTCCCCCATCAATTGTCTTGACAACAAGGTTACTTATCCCAACAGAAGCTTCATCGAAGAGGGGCAAATCGATTATGTCGTCGACCAGAAAATGAGGCCTTCCTTCGATCGGTTCCTTTCGTGGTCCTTTGAGGAGGTCTGCCGTTCCCAAGTCGGCAAGGAACTGCCGCAGGGTATCCAGTGTAACCGCGTGGGACGCTGGTGGAGCAAGGAAGGTGAAATCGACATCGTGGGACTTTCCGAGGATGAAAACACCGCTGTTTTCGGAGAGGCCAAGTGGAGCGTCAAACCCGTCGGCACGGACATCCTGGACGATCTGGAAAGGAAAGCGAAACTGGTCGATTGGCGAAAAGGAGATCGAAAGGAATTCTTTGTTCTCTTCAGTCGCTCCGGCTTCACGGAAAACTTGGAAAACTAGCCAGGGAACGAGGAGACCTGCTGTTATGGAGGAAATAGGGGGCAAGAAATAGGGCGCTGTCCCTTGTTAACTGTTTTAACGTCTCAATAAACTTCTTGATGACCTTTACAGTCAGAAAGTCCGTCATTGCGAGGAACACATTCGCTACGCTCAGTGTAAACTCCGTGACGAAGCAATCTCGTGATATCAACAAGTTACGATCTTGAGATTGCTTCGCTACCCGCCACGTTACGCTCGCGGCTACGGCTTTGCAATGGCAGCCAAGAGGGACTTTTTACGGGTTCGTCAATTTTTGGGCGGTTACGGATTTTCCCCTAAAACGAATTACCCCTTTGTCGGAGCAAATATATGTTCTACTCTGTAGCGCGCGATTTTTTTGCCTTTCACCGCCCCTTCAGGTTTCCGCGGTATGTCTTTGTCGATAAAATCAAGCTCAGCGCCGTCGGTAATGCTATCCAACACATCAGGACACTCAACGATCCGCCGAACAAAGTCAAATGTCATCCCGATGTTTCTTGCTGCGTACTCTTTCTTGGTCATATTTTCATCCCTTTTTTAAAGCGCTCCTTATACCAGGCCCCCCCATCTGTCTTTTATATCCTGCTCAGCGAATACCAGCGCATCGTTCAGGTTTTGAATGGGTATCGCTTGTTTAACCGGGTCTCCCTTTGCGGTCATTACGTCTCGGTGGAAATATCCGTGTGCGCAATCATACCTTACAATTTGGATGCCACGTGTAAAACTTCTTTTTAGTGACTCACATTCTCCGCACAAGTAACCTTAACCAGCATCATCAAGTAATTTGTCGAATTGACGTCCAATTCTCTACTTTCAAGTCAGACACCCGCTGAAACTCCCTCTCATTGTCCGTCACGAGTACGGCCTTAAGAAATAAAGCATGTGCGGCAATAAGAAGGTCCATGGCGCCTATGGGGGTACCTTCCCTTCTGAGATCTGCACGAATCCGTCCGTAAATCTCACCCGCTTCAACCGGCCAATCCAGCGCTGTCACATAATCCAAAAAATCTTTCAGCGCCGTCTCGTTTTGTTTTTTCTTCTGTGAAAAGGCAACGCCATACCAGAGTTCAGCGGCTACAATGCCGGATATGCCCACTTCCTCCACAGCAAGAGCCGTCATTCTGGCCTGAGCCGTATCCGGGCGGCGCTTGATAATCGCTATACAGGTATTAGTATCCAGCATATAGCGAATCACAAACCACCCCTTTCCTCCGCCGGCATGTCATCGATCTGGTCTGGATAATCCGCCGTAAATTTGCGGGCGTGGCAAAAATACTCTTGCCAGGTTTTTTTCATGGGTCTCAAAATCAAATCACCGCCTTGCCGGAATATCTCCACCTCTTTGACATCAAGTTGAAATTCTTTGGGCAGCCTGACGGCCTGTGAATTTCCAGATCTAAAAACTTTTGCAGCTTTCATAACTCGTTCACTCCTGCTGTAGCTACATAATGTATATACAACGTCCTATTAGGTGTCAAGCCCTATTTATACAACAATCAACTTCCCACCACGCTACGCTCGCGGCTGCGCGGCGCACCGCAATGGCGTCCAAAATTCATAATTGCAGCTTCCTCGGTACGCAATACAGATTTATGTTTGGATGGATTTAATGAGAGCATGCAACATTGAAGAAATTTTCTTCAGTTCTTCTGTAATCTCTTTCTGTATGTCAGTGCTTATGATGCCAATTTGACATGCGATGTAAATCTGTGTCCGAAGTTCCGCGGCTGATCCTTTAGCGATGTGTAAAAATCTGACAAACTCTCGTTTTGAATCCCATGCCGCGCCCTCGCGCCCGGATCGGCCAGATCGCCCATCACCAACTCCTCGCCGTACGGGCGCGCGCAGCGCGACCGTACAAGGGCATCAGCAGAACCGGTGGAGAGGTTGTCAAAGACAACCACCTCGCTCCCTGCCTCGGTGATTTGCCGCACCACATGGCTCCCGATATAGCCGGCGCCGCCGGTTACTAAAATCATGCTTTCTCCTAATAAGGGGCTGTTCTTTAATTCAAAATCCAAAATCAAGAATCCAAAATTGCTTTTTCTTGCTGCACAAGGTTATCTTTCATTTTTGGCCCCTTAATTTAAAATTAAGAATCCAAAATCCAAAATCATTAAGTGGAAGTCCAAAATCAAGAATCAAAAATTGCCTCATCGGTGGCGCCTTAATCCAAAATCTAAAATCTAAAATTGCTTTTTAATAATTGCTTTTAAATTCACCCTGCCACGGCATATTCAACAGATCTTGGATTTTCCACACTTTTTGACGCTTCCAGTACTTCCAAACCCACCATATTGCCATTTTTGTCATAATCAATAATTATCCCAGGCTTATCCTCATCGCTTTCCTCAATGGCCTGATTGCTGAACAGAATGCGAAGTACATCAACCTCGGGATCATAGTAGACTTTCATGCTGACCTCCAATATTTCCCGATCTTGCTGGTTCTATATGCGGTGACAACTACTGCTGGCGTTATGGTTCATCAACAATAGCCCGAAGCAAGAAGGTCCTTCCATCATCGAATAAGATAATTGACTGATATGCCTTTAGTTTTCCTTTTTCAATAACTATTTGTTGAGGATTATTTAGCACTTGTTCAAGTAATGTCAAAGGTATGGAGCGTCTTACAATTTCCTTTTTTACTTGATTTAAAAGCCTGAAGATCACGATGCCTCTTCTACAAATATGCGGCCAAATTCAAAGGTGATAATTCAATATCAAGAATCCAAAATTACTTTTGATCTACCAGATTGTCTTTAAGGAGGGAAGATTTTTAAGAACAGCATCTTTTGTTATCAGAGGCACATCGAGATATTTTGCTGTCGAGACAATTATTTTGTCGTGAAGCTCCGGGACCTCGCGCAACGCAAACATTTCTTGCAAGATGGGCAAATCAAGAGGAATGATAAGGTAGTTTTCGCTTTCGGAGATTCTGGTGAACAACTGCTTAAAGTCAAAGGCCATTCTTTTCCTATCGAAAATGCTTAAAGCCTCGGCAATTACGATAGAGGGAATAAAAATGACACTTTTACCTTTTTCACAGCCCTGAAATATTCTGGCGGCTTTGGCACCTAATTTGGGACTGTCGGTAAACCACCAGAGAAGGGCATGCGTATCGGCGACGGTGTTCATTCCAGATTATATCGCCATTTTACTGTACAAAGATTGCTTTGCTTGGTCGATATCTGCATCAGTGATCTCGATGCCCGGAAGAATGCCCTTAAGTTTAAGCACTTTTTCCCCCATAGGGGTGAACTTTTTTAGAACAGTCAGTTTCAGTTCCATAACATCCTTCTCAATGGCCAAAATTTTATCCAGTGTAGTCTTAGTACAGTCGGCCAACTCGTTCTGCGACACAGCTTGCTTCATGGCGCATCCCCTTTCAGAAAATTGTAAAGGTATCGTACCATATTGAAGTTGTTATTGTCAAAGTTACAACCGCAAAATCACGGTGGGATAACTTTTTAATCCAAAATCCAAAATCAAGAATCCAAAATTGTCCTTATAATGATCCCCCCCTTTAAAACACTCCACAATTGCGGTAGTTCTTTGGCAAAGAGCTGCCCCGTACTTGATTCAGGGGTACCCGTTATTTTCAAATAGTTCTGGATTATGGCTTTCGCCGGAATGACGCTTTTAGTACTATTGCCGCGTAAACAAAGCATGCCCCGGCGATGTCCGCCACCAAGTCGCCAAGTTCTGCAGCCCTTGTCTGCGTGTACAAACCTTGGGCGATCTCCATCAGGCCGCCGAAGAGCACCGCCGCGATTACAGCCCACCACCAGCGATTCTTCGCAGTCAGAGGAAAAGAAACAAAGGCCCGGCCGGCAAGGAGGGTAAGCAGGCTATAGGCGCCGGCGTGCTGCAGCTTATCCCAGTCCAGGAAGCCGGTATCGAGGACCGGCGGAGCAGGCGTCAGGGAGAGCCACGCCAGCACCGCCACATAGACGATAAGTATGAACCACCGGAGCTTCACTGCCGGAGGCGGAGGAGGTGCTTGCGGATGTAATCTTCCGTCAGGCGGTCGCGGTTGTAAAAGACGCGCTCCAGATTGTAGGCAACCTGCGGGTTGACGCCGATCGACGTGTTTAAAAAGTTCGTGCCTGCCACACTGACAATCTTTGTCTCCTGCGCATAACCCCATTCGTCCGACCCTCGGACACGGAGCAGATAGGGTTTCATGTCCCGACGCGGTGTCAGGGGCAGGGCAATCTGCACCCCAGCCACCTGCACATGCTCCTTTGTCTCCGTTTCCGAATTCTTGTAGTAAATGGAAAAGGCCGTGTCGCCGAAGAACCTCTTCAACTCCACGGTGAAGCCGCGGTCCTGGTCGAGGAATTGCCCGGCCGTTACTTCCATATAAAGATCCAACGGGCTGTAATAGTACCGGTATGCGCCGACATAGACCCTGTTGTGCTGGTAGGCGGCCTCTTTCTCGGAGCTGGAGAGATAGGCATACTTCAGTTCGAAGCGGTGATGACCGCTGCCGGGCGTCCACATCAGTTCGTTGATCGTACCGTTGATATCCTTGAGGATCGTTCCCCCCCCGACATTGAGCATCAGGTCAGGAGTCACCTTGAAGGCCTGAAAAAAGGCAAGCCGCTCGAACTGTTTGTCCTTTCTACTATTCCGGAATATCTGGCCGTCGTCGAAATTATCGCTCCAGTCGATGGGGAAATCCCAGCGGGCATTCACTATGGCGCCTTTCCAGAGATTGAGATAATAATCAGGCTTGAGGGAAAGGAGATAATCAAACATGCCGCCCTCCGTACCCACAAACGTCTTCAACGCGGGAAAGAGGACCACCTCCGATTTCAGCCAGGAAGGGTTAACAGTGCCATCAATAAAACTCACCCTGTCATCAACTACCACCTGAGAGGAGATCGCCAGATGGGCGTCCAATTGAGCCTCCTTGTCGGGATCATATAAAAATTCCCGGAAAGCGGCAAGCGGCGCATTGAGTTGCAACATCCGGATACCTTTTTTCCTGGTGATGAGCTGCAGGATCTCGAAGGTTGGCGGAACCGTGTCCACAACCGTATTGAGGACAACCCCGAGTCCGTCGAGTTCGTTATGGTTGTACCGGCTGTTCTCGAATTCGACTACCAGGATCGCCGCCGCAGGGTCCGTGCCGACCCGGACGTTCTCAAAGCCGGCAGCTGCCAGCTTCTTGCGCAGGGCAGGCAGCACGGCCTTGCTTTCTTTCACATTGTCAGTGGCACTTGCCGGAATCGCCGCACTTTCGATCCCTTTTAAAGACTCATTGCCTGTCATTGCAAGGCGCGGATGCTCCGCAGCAATCTCTTTAACGTTTGCAGTTTTATGAGATTGCTTCACTTCGCTCGCAATGCCAACTGCTTTTTCTGGCCGGGGCTTACGATTGTGGCGATCGCTCCCCAGGGGGAACTGCAACCCGATCCCGATTTCAGGATGGCTCGTCTGGTAATCAAGGGAGGTCTTGGCGGTCATCTGCACGTTTACCGGCCAACCGAAGACCTTCGGTGTGACCAGCCGGAGACCGAGGTTGTTCTCCTTTGTGTCATTCTCTGCGAGCAGATACAACCAGTCGCAGGCCTTCAATTCCACACCCCCGAAGGTTCCTTTCATCCGGTCAGGACCCTTACCATAGCCGAGACTGAAGCGAAACCGCCATAATTCTTCCGACGCCACTACGTAATTTGTCTGAAAGAATCTCGCGCCGGAACCTACATCCTGAATGCCAAAGGCGATCTGGGGGAAATAGCTTTCCTTGGGGATGAAGGGGACCTTGATCTTGAAATTTGCTGAGAGGTCATGAGTTATATCCGAGAGATCGGTGAGACGCCCACCTATTTCGGCAAAAGAAAGAAGTCCGACGGAAAACATGTAGGCTTCCTGGCGAGGAATCAAATCTCGCAACCTGTCCTCCTTCTGGTTGGAAAAAAGGAGATAGGCCTTCCCTTCGTTCGTCACTGCCGCATTTGGCGTATTCAGAAGACCGGTAAATCCCTGGAGAGACAGGGCATTATGAAAATCACCGCCATAGCCAGCTGCGGCGTTCATGAAGATAAGCAGTAGTAATGCGACAGTTTTACTCAGTGAACGGAATGAAATGGCTGTGTGGTTCATTGAATTATTAAATCCCCCTGCCCCCTTTTCCAAAGGGGGGAAAAGACAGCTTAAGATGTGGAATACGTAAAAAATCAACAATTTCCTCTTTTTTTGTCATTCCCGCGTCCCAATTGGCATACCCTCTTGCCCCAATTGTCATTCCCGCGTACGCGGGAATCCAGTGATGGATAAGCACTGCCGACGCCGAACGGACGCGTCATGCCCGGGACGGTGCCTGGATCCAAGGCTTTCGACGGAATGACGGTTTGGAACCGCAGGAGCGAGGCACAATCACCACTGCTCCTTTTTGTTGCCCATACCACAAGATTGCCACGTCGGCCTAGGGCCTCCTCGCAATGACTGGCGCACCCCGAGGCCACCTCGCCTTGGCAAAGAGGAGTCATGGGAGATTTTATAAATAAATCAGCGAATAAAATCAACAAATAAGATAAAAAAAGAGAAGATTGCCACGGCGACCGAGGGACGCCTCGCAATGACTGGCACACCCTGGGGCATCCTCGTAATGCAGACAGGCTTTAGTCATTAAACAAACATCCCCAGTGCCCCCCCTTCGTAGAAGAGGGGGCACTGGGGATAAAGGAATTTTGCTAAAATGGGACTCTTAAAGGTTACAGCGTGCCGCCGGTACCAGTCTGCTGGTGCCCGCCGTCGTGAAGGTCAAGGTCACCTGCAACGCCAGAATGTTCCCCGCCTCATCTTTCAGAGTCGTTACCGCCGTTGCAGTATAGCTGCGGCCGGCAAGCAATGCCACGGACGGTGTAAAGGTGGCGGTCTTGCTTACGGATTATACAAAACATTGCCCAGCACATGAAGCGAGTTATCCAATTTCAGCGTGAAGTTCGTGTTATTGACGGTTGTCGTGTCCATCAGCTCGCTGAAGGTGGCCACAACCGTGGCCGTGTTGGGCACGCCTGTCGTTGTACCGGAATTGGTAGCCAGGGTGGGGGTGGCGGTGGGGCTGGTCGTATCCGGGCGGCTAGCGGTGGTGAACGAAGCAGTCGTCTGAACCAGCGCCCCACCGGAGACTGATGTGATGCCGTTGGTCAGGTTGCCGCCGCAGTGATGCTCTGATGACGTCCGTTAAGGGTTAATAGTTTTTACCTATCATTTGGCTTATATTTAATTATTGTTGAGTAATATCGAATAGTTGATTAAGCTAAGATTGCCTAGCCGCCATCTCTTGATGATGGGGTATTAAAATTGAACCGTGGAGGAGAAATTATATGATCTGGTGGTTACTTATAGTTTCTTTATGGCTATTATTTGCATCGTTAGCTTTGGCGTTCTTCCGTGGTGCATATCGCGACCAAAACTAAAGTATGGAGCACGTCTCTTTCTTGCCTGCGTTATGGAGCCATAGTCCCCGGCGCATGGCCACAACCGCTAAGATTAATTCATTCCTGCGCCAAATAGGCGCGATGTGCATCGGCTGAAATAACTCTTTTTTCATCAATAACTGATCAATAGGCATTCTTCCCGACAAAACCTGAAATAATCGTCAAGAAAATTATCCGTAAGTCTAACGCTAAGGTCCAATTACGAATATAATCCAAATCGTATTCAACCCGTTTTTCCATCTTCTCCAGAGTATCTGTCTCGCCCCGCCAGCCGTTCACTTGAGCCCAGCCTGTGATCCCGGGCTTGACCTTATGCCGCAGCATATAGCCAGGCACCAGTTTCCGATAATATTCGTTATGGGCGACGGCATGGGGGCGCGGTCCGACAATCGACATATCGCCTTTCAAGACATTGAAAAACTGCGGCAATTCGTCAAGCGAAGTTCTCCGCAGAAACGCTCCGAAGCGTGTTACCCGCGGATCACATTTCTGGGCCTGGGGAATATTCGGCCCATCCTCGCAGACAGTCATGGAGCGAAACTTCCAGACCCAGATTTCCTCGCCATCCTGACCATAACGGCGTTGCCGGAAAATAATCGGGCCGGGAGAAGCCAATTTAACGCCAGCTGCGATAATCAGAAGCATGGGCGATATTAAAATGACTATCGCTAACCCTAGAACAATGTCTTCCGCCCTCTTCAACCAATCGTTCGGACCACAAAAGGGAGTCTCGTAAATACTGTAAACTGGCAATCCCCCCATAAAAAGGACCCGCGCCGTAAGCAAATTAAAGGCAAAAACGTCGGGTGCAATATACAGGGATACAGCCGTATCGGCCAATTTATTCGTTATATCTTTAATGCGTAATTCCGCCCGCATGGGGAGCGCAATATAGACCGTATCGATTCTGCCCCGTTTCGCTTCCGCCACCATATCATCAAGATTTCCTTTGATTTTTATTCCCTTCTCATGAAAGAGGGAGTTGCATTCCGTTTCGAAATCATCATAGAAACCCTGAAGTTGCAGCCCCATCGCGGCATTTTTCGATATTATGTTATATAATTTTACCCCCAAATCGCCTGCCCCGGCAATGGCATATGTTCGCGCATTCCATCCTTTGCTGCGAATAAACCTAAGTCCGCTCCGGATGGTTATTTTCCATATCATAAGACCAAACTGGGCCGTAACGAACCACAGCAAAATCAACTTCCGAATATGCTCGCCGACCATCCTCTCGAAAAAGGCAACAGCCAGGATGATAAGCATCGTCAGTGCCCAGTAGCGGAAAACTTTCCCAATCTCGTTCCACAGCGATGCAATCCGAAAGGAAGAATAAAGGCCGCCCTGCCGTGCAAACCGATAAAAGAGCAATACGGCCAAGACGGCATAAAGACTAAAATGGGGATTCCAGGGAATTTGAAACGTATAAGAAGCAATCACCAGGCTTATGAGAATTATCGCAGCATCGATGCCCCTGTGAATTATATCAATCTTGGAATGATACGTGCGTATGAAGCCTTGGAACTTGTTACTGAACATGAAACATCTCCATCCAGAATTTAACGTAAACTCTGATCACTATTTTCTAGTGATGGTTAATGAGTCCAGACCCGCCCGTCAATTAAGCCCATCGGTTTTGCCATCTTACCCCAATCCCGTCCTTGCCATTGCCCATCATTGCGAGGAGCGCTGCGACGAAGCAATCTCGTGATATCAGGCCATTACGATCATGCGAGTGCTTCGCGTGGCCTGCAATGAAGGCTGTGGACTAAGTAGTATTTGATTCCTGCCATCTCGTCAATGGTTATGTGAAGTATTTCACAGTGGGATACTTGCAATCAATTGCATTGGATACCTTTTTCATACATTTATGCCAAGCTTTCTGACGTTGAAGATAATGGCTTACACAAATTCCCCCGCCGGTGCATCTGCCAGCCAGCGACGCAAGCCCCCTTCCAGGTCCGTGCGGTAAGGGTAACGACGTTTAATTAATTCACCTGGTGTGATGTTGGTGGAGCGGACGAGTTTGTAAATACGGGCGGGATGGATGCCGTTTTTAAGTCCGATGGCATTCATAAATTGAAAAACACGAGCGGCATTGACCATCGGGGTAAGGGGAATGGTTCCCAGAGGACAGCGATAATGAGCAACCTTTGCAAAGGTTTCACAAATATCCTGGATGGTGTATTGTTTCGGGTAGCAGTAGTTGTAGAGGATGGATGGTTCAGGTTGTTCGTTCATGAAAAAAAAGCTCCCCACCAAGTCCTCCACATAACCGCACCCCTTGATGGTGTCTTTGCGTCCTGGATACACAAAAACGCCCCGCTTCATAGCCTTTGCCAGCTTGGTGAAATTTCCGTTTTCACGGGCGCCGAAGATGACAGCAGGACGAACAATGAGCAGTTTTCTTTCGTCATCCTTTTCGACCCAGCGTCGCTGAATCGACTCTGCTTCCAGTTTTGATTTTCCATATGCTGATTCTGGCGAAAGAGGTGATTCTTCGGACTTTGGCTCTTCAGAAGGGCCATAGACTGCGATGGAGCTGGTGAACCAGATAGTACTGGAGCCGGTATTTTCGCAAAAATCGACAATGTGCTTTGCGCCATTTACATTAGTATCAAAATATTCATCATCCTCGTGACCGGGTGTGCGGTGGATAGCTGCGAGATTGACTACGATAGCCGGTCCGGATACTAAATCGGTGGGGATTGGTTTACGAACATCACAGTGACGGTAGATTACTTCAGGGTATTTAGGGCCTCCTGGGTCACAGATATCAGCAACAATAATTTCCTTAGCGCCATATATACGCAATTCTTTTACCAAATGGCTGCCGATAAAACCGGCTCCACCGAAGATAACGAAAGTATCCGCCTGCTGTTTCATGATTCCTGGCCTGAGCGCATTATCGCCATTTTGCTTTGAATAAATTCCATTATATTTTCCTTAAAAATGGTTTTATCAAAAAGCCTTGCATGTTCAACGATTGCTTCAGGCGAAAAATCTGCCTCCTTTTTCTCAAAATACTCAACAGCTTCATTCAGAGAATCAGGTGTTTGCTGATCAAAAAACAATCCACTCAAGCCTCCCCGGACGGTCTCCAATGCCCCACCCTTACGTAAAGCGATGACCGGGCGTCCAGATGCCATGGCCTCAACCGGAACGATTCCGAAGTCTTCAACTCCCGGGAATATTAATGCCTTACATCTGCTATAGTGATCCTTGATAACGGAGAACGGCTGATGCCCCATAAGCGTCACATTTGACTTTGCATTTCTCTTCAAATCAGATAGTTGCGCGCCATCACCAATAATAATTAGTTTTTTACCCGATTGATTGAATGCCGCGACAGCAATATCTGCCCGTTTATAACGTACCAATTGGCCCACCATGAGATAAAAATCATCATGTACACTTGAAACAACAAAACTGTTTATATCTACGGGTGGATGAATTACCTCAGCGGCTCTCCTGTAGTGCTTCTCGATCCTTTTTGCGACATAAGCAGAGTTAGCAATAAAATGATCGACTCTTGAAGCTGTAGCAAGATCCCAATTGCGGAGATAATGAATCATCAGTGGCATCATAAGCTTGGTAAACTTGCCGGCATTCTCCAGGTAATCATGATACATATCCCATACATAGCGCATAGGCGTATGGCAGTAGCAGACATGGAGCGCATCGGGACGGGTTATGACACCTTTTGCGGGACCCGACTCACTACTAATAACCAAATCGTAATCGCGCAAGTCAAATTGTTCGAGCGCAAGAGGCATGAGAGGAAGGTAACTCTGGTATTTTTTTAAAGCCATGGGGAGTTTTTGTATAAAAGAGGTCGTTACTTTATGGCGCCTGATGACGGCAGACATGGCATCAGGATCATAGACATGAGTAAAAATATCAGCTTGGGGAAACAGTTCACACAAGCCTTCAAGAACCTTCTCACCACCACGCATGTTAATTAGCCAGTAATGAACTAAAGCTACTTTAATGGAATTACTTTTTATTTTTCTGTGTCCTTCCAGCAAGACTATAATAAGGTCTTTGCACAATTCGACTACACATTATCTCATGCTCCATTAATACCTTACCTATCATTCAGTTTACACTCCCACCGCCAGGCATCATCCACAATCGTCTTGAGGTTATCGTACTGCGGCTGCCACCCAAGGCAATAGCGGATGCGGTCCGCCCTAGCCACTAAGCTGGCCGGATCGCCGGTACGGCGCGGCGCTTCCACAACCGGAAAATCGACGCCCGCAACTTCCTTCACCACCCTAATCACCTCGCGGACGCTGCTCCCCCGGCCATAGCCGACGTTGAGCGTCAAGGAATCTCCTCCCCTTTCCAGGTAAGAAAGGGCAGATAGATGGGCAGCGGCGAGGTCTTCGATATGGATGTAGTCGCGGATGCCCGTGCCGTCTGGAGTCGGGTAGTCGGTACCAAAAATAGAAATCCCTTCCCGCATGCCGAGTGCCGCTTGGCAGCAGACCTTGATGAGATGGGTTGCTTCCGGCGTTCGCTGCCCCATCCGAGACTGGGGATCGGCACCCGCCACGTTGAAGTAACGGAGCGCCACATACTTCAGGCCATGGGCAAGCGCAATGTCCCGCAGCATCCATTCGCTCATCAGTTTTGATGTACCGTAGGGATTGATAGCATTAGCAGGGCTCTCTTCGGAAACCGCACCTTGTTCCGAAAAACCGTAAACCGCAGCCGTGCTGGAAAAGATAAAACACTCCACCTTGAAGCGGACGCAGGCGGTAAGTAAGTTCATGGTGTTCCGGGTATTGTTGCTGTAGAATTTGAGGGGATTGGCAACCGATTCTGGTGCAACGATGGAGGCGGCAAAGTGAAGGACCGTCCGAAAACGATAGAGCTGAAAAAGGCCCTCAATTGCAGCGGTATCGGCCAGATCCCCCACTACTAGTTTTTCGCCATGAACAAGTGCGGAAGCCGAACCGGTAGACAGGTTGTCGAAAACGACCACATCTCGACCCGCCTCAGTGAGCTGCCTTACCACGTGGCTCCCGATATAGCCAGCGCCGCCTGTTACCAAAATCTTCATTCATATCCTCAATAATCCACTTGTTGATACATATCCGTCCAAAATAGGTTTTAGAAATTTAGAAATTGGAAAGGCACACGATCAAGTAAGGATTTCGTTGCCCAAAGAAAACACAGCAACACAGCCTGAAATATTAACATGAGTTAGCATTGAACAGACTTAAATTATATATTTCAGCTATACGCTCGCACATTGCTTCCGTGCTATATTTATCCTTAATTGTTTCATGAGCATTCTTTGCCATAAGATTGAATAAAGATGGTTCAGTGGCAAGGTTGATGATAAATTTGCTTGCATCTTCAGGTTTATCCAAATCAAATATAAACCCATTCCTTCCGTGTTGAATCAGATCGGTATGCCCTGGCACTCTTGAAGCCACAACAGGAAGGAAATGGGCCATTGCCTCCATAACGGAAAGTGGCAATCCTTCACCCCTTGATGTCGTCAAATAAATATCTGAAGACTTAAGAATTGAATCCACATTATCCCGGAAGCCCAGAAAAGATATGATATCGGAAACCCCATATTGCCGTGCTTTCATTTCTAATTCAGATCGTTGCGGGCCATCTCCGACAATTTTTACTTCGACAGCTAGACAATCCCTTTTTAGCATACTGATTATTTTTATTAAATCATCGATATTTTTCTCGCGCGACAGTCGGGATATATTGACTATTCTGATCGGTTTGTTGAGAATGATTGATTTCTTACCGCTTGGTAATTCTACGCCATTAGGCACAACAAAGGATTTAGACCTCTCAAAAATATTAACCTTAATGCACTCAGACTGTTCAGATTGCGAAACATTAATGAATCCTTTCGTAAAATGCGAAAATATTAATTCGTAATTTAAATATAATTGTCTTTTTATTTCGCTTAGCTGTTGATAATGAAATCCATGAAAAGTATGAATAACAGCTTTACCTGTTAGCAATCCAAGTAACCTGGAATACAAGCCAGCCCCTTTTCCGTGGGAGTGGATAATATCAATATTCTTTGAGTGGATAAGTTTGACTAGACCGAGAAAAGCCGAAACTGAAAATTTTCTATGAGGTATTTCGACGCAAATTGCACGTTTTGAGAAAATATTAAAATACGGTTCTTCGTTTGGACAAGCAACGTAAAATTCAAACTTACTAAATAAACCTTTTAGTAAGTTTGCTATATGCTTAGGACCACCGCCATGATCAGCACGCACCGTTATCATCAATATACGTTTTGATGGCATATGCAATATTGCTTTGAATTCAAGTTTTTATCTTTTGAAAGTACAAATTTAGCACGGGCACTATTTCCTTCTTCCATATAGTTAATAAATGAGTATACAATTGCATAGTTAATGAGATAGATAAACGTGAACTCATAGTGAGCCTTAAGCAAAAGGTGAAATATATTCGGTAAAAGGGCACATGCAAAATAAACAGCCGGAGATTCGGTATTTAGATGTTTTTTTAATTCACCTATATATACAATAAAAGTCATAATTACAAACAAGACACCTACTAATCCACCACGTTGTAAATTCGACAACAACACATTTGCTGAAACAAAGTCGGTATTTTGAACGAAATCATAACCATTTCCAAATATTATATCATTACCGCTAGTTAACATACTCATACCCGTTTGAAAAAATAAAATCTCCTGATCAATCGTTTTTAGTTTTTGTTCCGCATAGACAAATGTTGATATAATACTATAATCTATTTTTACAGTTATGATAATAGCGATAAATATTAATAATGCTAATGGTATAAGAACAACCAATTTATTTTTACTTTTTATTGCCAATATTGCAATCGCTGTCATAATTATAGATAAAATACCATTTAAAGAGGTTGAAGATATTATGCCACAAATAATTAGTATGCAGGAGATCAGGTAACGGTGTTTGTTTGTTATTGTATAAAAATAATACGAGTAAAATACTAAGGGCTCAAGAAAAAAACTTAAGGCCGCCGGTTCGTTAAATATTGTGAATATTCTATAAATTTTGAAATCACCAATTTCAAAATGATTAACATAAAGCTCTGGCCAAATAAATCCAAACCAAGGAGAAAAAAGATATTCTACTTTTAATTCAGGAACAGATATCAAGGAAGTTGTACCGTAAAAGTCCAAAGATAAAAATATTGCGGCAGCTATAGCATACGCCGAAACCAAAGAACCATATATAATGAGTAGTTTAGAATATTTATGAGCATATTGAATGTTATAAATATTCCCTATTAAAAATATGAAAAAAATTATCCTGATGATCCTCGATAAAGAAAATTCCAGTGTCGTCTTTTGCAAAATAATTGCATGGAAAGCAAAATACAGAGACCATGTGGCTAATATTATAAGTAATATATTGTCACGTTTTAAAATACTACTCAAACTTGAAGTATGTTTGATTGGATTATAACTAAATGTAATTAAAGCTAGTATGATAAATACTGGTATAATTTTTACTCCAGGAATAAAATACGCAAGCAAACATGGATCATATGCTGTAAATATGGAAATAATAAATAATATAAAATATTTATTATAATTTAATTGTTTATTCTGCAATGTCCATATTAGCCCGTTCCGCCCGTTCATATTAATTTCCATCACATCATTTGCATGTTCCGCTGTTATGAACGACCATGCTTCAATTCTTCATAAAGAAAAAATAAATACCTAACGTACTGTATAAAAATATACTTATATTTTTCACGTGCGGATAATTTGTGTTCTTTCATTATCCCTTTCAATACTAGTGCATTCCTTAAAGCATTCTTACTCTTTACTCCAAGATTACCGTTATTATTTATTCTGTATTTTATTAGTGGTAAATTAATATAAATTAGCTTATATTGATGAGCAATCCTCAACCAAAAATCATAATCTTCAACCGTCATTAATCTAATATTTTCATTAAATTTACCAACTATCTCAGTTACTTCCCTTCTAAGAAGAACGCTTGAGGTTGGGATAACATTCCCCCGAAGCAATTTTCTATAATGACTCGTGAAATATTCCTTTTTAAAAACTTTATTTTCAATTATTATATTAACGTCTTTGAAACTTTGAGCATTGGTATAACATAAAGCCGCGTCTGCATCACTTTCCATAACATTAATTTGCTCGCTAAGTTTTTCTGGCAACCACAGGTCATCGTCATCACAAAATGCAATATATTTTCCTAAAGCATTCTTAATCCCCAGATTTCTATTAATTGCTATTATTCCACCATTCGCATTGCGTAAATACTTGACTCTTTTATCAAGAATGTTTTCTACATACTGCTTAGTGCCATCCTCAGACATGTTATCAATTATAATGAGTTCAAAATTGGCAAAAGATTGAGACAATATTGATTCAACAGTTTCTTTTAGCAGTTCTTTCCTATTGAAGGTCGGAACAATCACGGAAACCAAGGGAATCTGATCATTTTTATATAAAGAAATGTTATTCTTCATAAATCATTCTTAAATGAATGCCCGTTGGCATAATCGTAATGTTTCATCAATTTCAGAATCTATGCTCCCACATAATTTGAAGCCAATATCTTTGAGTTTATCAATTCGATAGTCAAAAGTCGTCTGAGCGTCACCAATTATGGTTTCAGGCCGTTCAATTACAGGCTTAAAGCCTAATACAAATAAACATCTATCAGCAACCCGTTTTGCCAGTTCTATTATTTGCAGTGGGCATTCACCTCCCAAGTTAAATAATCCATTACCGCAATAACTTTTAGGCAACATAAGAAAATAAGCAACTGCCCGACAGACGTCTTCAAGAGTTATAAAGTCCCTATATTGTAACCCTGGGCTGTGCAGGATAAGCTTACCTGTTGTGATCGCTTGGCGGCACAGATCATTAACAATGAGTGTCCATCGATTGACATGGGGTGTCATTGGAAATCCAATTCCATTAGATAATCTTGTTACGATACCAATAAGCTTATTACTGTCATGAGCTGCCATGACAAAATTTTCCGCTGCATGATGCGTAATAGCGTAAGGATGAACAGGTCTGGGAACTGTCATTTCTGTTATCTTGCCAACCAATGGCGCTCCATAAACGTGTGCAGTGGAAAAATAAATAAACCGTTCAATACTGGCTTGGATGCTCGTTTCTAATAAATGCATAGTACCCAGAGTATTAACAAGAAGCGCTTTTTCTGGATTGGTAATACTTTCGATTTCATTCACCGCCGCCAGGTGCACCACTGCCTGAACATCTTGCATGGCCGCCGATAACGAAGCCGACTCAAGCATATTCATAACCGTGATCTCAGCCTGCGGCAACCAATCCGGCGGCGACTGCGGCTTTCGACTGCCCAGCCTCACCGTGCAATTCATCTCGGTCAGCGCGACCGCGATCCTCCCCCCCAGATACCCCAGACCACCCGTTATGAGTACTTTCACACTGCAAACTCCCCGTTTTTCCAGGGCGCATGCCCTTTAGCCCAGAGCATCTCCAATAGTTCATGATCCCGTTTGGTATCCATGCATTGCCAGAAGCCGTCATGCCGATAGGCCATGAATTGCCCCAACGATGCTACGTGCTCCAACGGTTCCCTCTCCAGCATAGTGGCATCGCCATCAATCAGGTCAAAAAAAGCTGGTTCAATCACGAAGTAACCTCCGTTAATCCACCCTTGCTCCAATTGTGGCTTTTCCTGAAAGGCGCTGACCGTATGTCCATCCATCTGAAGTTCGCCGAATCGTGCGCCCGGGCGTACTGCTGTCACGGTTACCATTTTCCCGTGACTCTTGTGGAAGTCTATCAAGGCTTTAAGGTCGATATCGGACACACCATCTCCGTAAGTAAGCATGAAGGTCTCATTACCGATAAATGTCTTCAGACGCTTCACCCGACCGCCAGTCATAGTATTGAGACCGGTATCCACCAACGTCACGCGCCAATCCACCGGGTCCACCTGATGGGGAGTAATCACCCCGGTACCCACATCGACCGTAAAGTTGGCATTGAGTGCGCGGTAATTAAGAAAATATTCTTTCACAACCTCGGCCTTGTAGCCCAGTGCCACGAGAAAGTCCTTATGCCCGAAGTGCGCGTAGTTTCTCATGATGTGCCAGAGAATAGGTTTACCACCAATGGTGACCATTGGTTTTGGGATGGATTCGGTGTATTCCGAGAGTCGGGAGCCAAAGCCGCCAGCAAGTATAATTGTTTTCATAAGTAATAGCCTCCAAAGGATATTATTTTAAACCGCGCATTGTGATGGCAAAACGAACATATTTATCGATGTTTAATCGCCCAGTCGTAAGGTATTGTTGGGTCAAAAGCATCTCGTCGTTCTATCTCGGTTGGGTCATGGGGCAAGGTGGCGCAATTAGCCACAATAGATCTTTTTGTACCAATCCCCTTAAACCCATTCCAAATAAGAGGCGGAACGGTCACTAAGCAATAATTTTCGGGTGACAAGAAGATCTCATCAATACAACCGCGAGTTTTACTATCAATACGATCATCAAAAAGCACAAACTTAATCTCACCATATAGTACAGAATAATTAAGCGTCATTCTCTTGTGCAGATGCCAAGCTTTTATTGCCCCGGGGTTAGTACAGGAAAAATATATCTCGCCAAATCTTACAAAGATCGGCGAGTCTTCACGCAGCATGTGCATTACCTTTCCACGCTCATCGACAAACTGGCACAGCGGGGTTACTATAACTCCGTCAATCATAACAACTCCTGGAAATAATCACGAGTTTGAGCACGTGTAATCGTTTCTGCATCGCCACCATCCAGGATCGTCTTGTACCATTGAGCAGTAGCCGATAAAGCTTTATCCACATTCCAACGTGGGTACCACCCGAGAAGCTGGTGCGCCTTGTCACAATTGAGCTGAAGCAATCGGGCTTCATGATGGTGCTGTGGCGAAGCTTCAATCTCAATCCGTCCGCGTCCAAGTTGGTGAATAATTGAGGTGGCCACTTCCACTACGGTGCGCACATCAGAGGTCGAAGGGCCAAAGTTCCATGAACTTGCGTATTTCTCTGGATGATTACGTAGTTGAGCAGATAGAAGCAAGTAACCCGATATGGGTTCCAAAACATGTTGCCAGGGTCTTGTGGCCTGTGGGTTACGCAATTTGATGGGATTATTCATTTCAATTGCGCGTATGCAATCCGGGACAATTCGGTCAGCGGCCCAATCACCACCACCAATTACATTTCCCGCACGAGTTGTTGCAGCCCCCAAATCTTGCCGTGAAGTAAAATAGGAACGCGCATAAGCAGAAAATACAATTTCAGCAGCAGATTTGGAGGCGCTGTATGGATCATGACCACCAAGTTGGTCATTTTCGCGGTAACCCCACACCCATTCCAGATTTTCGTAGCATTTGTCGGACGTGATATATACTAACGAGCGTACTGAGTCACATTGCCTGACAGCATCCAACAGGTGTACCGACCCCATGATATTAGAACTGAATGTGGCGACGGGATCAGCATAGGATTTTTTCACTAGCGCCTGCGCGGCTAAGTGAAACACATATTCAGGCTGAAATTGCAGCATTGCAGCACTTAGCGCGGCGGCATCACGAATGTCACCAACCATGTGGTTGATTCTGGCTTTTAAATCGAGCAATTCAAAATGGCTGGGACCGGGTTCAGGCGGCAAAGCAAAGCCCATAACATCAGCATTTAATTCTTTGAGAAGAAAAGTCAGCCATGTGCCCTTGAAACCAGTATGGCCCGTCACGAAGACCCTTTTTCCTGCAAACGAGTCTAAAACATAGCGCATGTTCATAATTCCCCTAACCTTATCTCCACTTTGTTAAATGAACTAAACAACTGATGCTCTTGCGTCATATCCCTTTAATTCCACAACAAAGACCGGATTGTGTTTTCAGCTGGCAATTGATCTGAGGATCATTGAGGGTTTCTGACCCTCAGCCAACACTCTTAACCAGTGTGACGCACCTGTTCCAGAAAATTGCTCTCGAACGCGTTCAATCTTCTGTTCAATCACTTTCGCCGGCAAAGAACCCTCCGACTGAAATATCTCGCTAAGTGCATAGCAAAGATCCTCATCAACCTGCACTGGGGAAGTAAGCTTAGCAATCAACCAGGGCATCAAGGCAGAACTATACATGCCTAATATTTGGTCTATAACTTGGTTGGCCCTTAACCCAATCTCAATACTAAGCCGGTTATCAAACTCACCCCCTGCAGCCCATTTGAGAAATGACGTAAGCATTCGGGCAAGTGGACGTTGCTTACCATCCCAATCCGGATCCCCACACATTGAGGTGGAACCGGACATGATTGACCCGGGCTCCTTGGAGAAGTCTATTTGAAGCATTTTTTGTTCGGTATAGACTTCTATGATTCGTTGGCGTATATCGCCATTTCGTATCAGTTGAACACTGCATGGAATATCACCCAGCATAAGTTCAAGCTCTAAGTGTGCGCCACCCCGTAGTAACTTTAACCTCTCACACTTTTGGGGAAGATTTGGCGTGAGCGTGCCGACAATAGACAAGACATGTGGCAACCAATCTGCGAAAATTGGCAGGCCTGGGTCATATTGTTTTTGCTCACCATATCGACTTTCATATTGCGGGTCTTTCCAATACACACGTATAAATCGGATTTTTTTTGCTTCAGCTACAAGTTTCGAGAAGTTTTCGAGATAGCTCGCGAAGAGAAAAATGTGGGCAGCACCAAAGCATTGATTCTTGCTTCTGGCCATATTCACAAGGCGTTGCGATGCAGCAGCATTAAGGGAAATTGGTTTTTCAACCAACACTGGTACGCAAGCAGAAAGCGCCCAATCAATGGCCCTTTCGTGATCTCGTGCAGCATTAACTATGATCGCAGCCTTTGACTTTACGGAATAAAGATGCGGCCAATCCGATGACACATGGACACACTGTCCAAAGCCGCGATCCGAAACCCAAGCAGACATAAACTCGGCATTGCGAGGAGAATGAACCGATATTCTGACAGATTGAGGTACAATTCCATAAAGAACCTCAATAATCACTCGCGCCCATCGTCCGCCTCCAATTACTGCAATCGTATCTGGACACAAAACTAATCGGTCTTTGCTGTCGATTATCGTCACCTATAGTCCCGAACGCAGTTTTTCAACACGCTATCGATTTAGTGAAAAGTCATCGGCACTCAAAATATCAATAACCGGCCCTGTATAGCCATGTTTAGTCAAATAAGTTTTAATCTCACGCGGAATATGCCAAGCTAGATTCAACAACGGCAGGGACTTTTCAGGCAGAGCAAAAAGAGTATCGTCCGAGTAGATTGGTATACGCGTGCCAGGTAAATAGTGACCTATTTTCAGCGAACCAGGTTTCTCATAAACTGCAGAAATCATGTTTTCATCCAATCCAAGCAGTTTGACCAAAATAGCGGCGCGCCCTGGAAATGCTTTTGCCCGAAGTTTTCCGTATTGCCGAAATTGCGCTTCCAGAAAACGCTTCTTCGTTCCGCGCCAGTCCTCAATGTTCTTCCGCAACAAAGCAAATTTTTCAAGAAAGTGACTTTCCCGAATACTCAAAACTTCCCTATCGGTAGTTCTGCAGCTTCTCAAATCATTATCATTACCCAAGAATACCCGTATGTTACCACCATAGCGCGATGGGAATTCCACATCGAGCAGCCCAGACCCTAAAGAGCGCGCCATATGGACAAACGAAGTGTAGCTATAAGTTCGAGGATGCTCATGATAAAAAGTATCAAATTGATTGCCCTCAAGTACAGATCCTAAATAATGGTTCTCTATAACAATTATGGTATGCGGAGCCATCAGATGCTTAAGTGACCTAAGGACCTCTTGGAGATTTTCAATATGTGCAAAAACATTGGTAAAGGTAATGAAGTCTGGTTTTCCATATGAAGTAGCAATAGTATCCGCGATATCTTCAGATAGAAAGTTATTAAATGTGATGTGCCCTTTTTCCTCTGCATCAAGGTATGCCCCTGTAGGCTCGACACCAATCGTGACCGCGCCTTGTTGCCGAAAGAAGTCCAATAAGCTGCCGTCATTGCATCCAATATCGAGTATCTTCTTACCCGAGAGATTACCGAATCGTTGTGCGCATGACTCGACGAGTCCCGCCATGCCACTAAGGACATCTGCTGTAAAGCGCGAGCGATAATGATAGGAGGAGGGAAACAAATCCTTTTTAGGTACTTGAAAGCGCTGATGGGCAGTCAAGCAGTCTTTACAAAATAGAATTTCTATAGGATACTCACGGCATACCCTGCTATCACCAACACGAACGAGATCGTCGCACATGGGATGTAGGCCAATATCCAGCATTGACATAAGGTTTTCATTGCCGCATACTTCGCACGTATTAACTTCATGAGTCTCATTTCCCATAACTTCGATTTCCTTTGTTTAGCACTACGTCAGCATCTTCTGACGTACATTGAGGTGAAACATAGTTTGACTTTGAATCCACAATAGAAAGTGGCCTATTTAAAATTAGCCTTATTTTTCTAAGCAAGAAATTGACGACTGAGAGATAAAAGTTGGGGTACAAGCAGTTACCGAGAATCAACCTCAATGGCTTTATGTAAGCATAACCCGATTGCTCCTTGTTGATAATCATTTTTACAAGATCCGGTATAAAATTATTGAGAGCAAAATTTTTACATTGCAAGTATTTAATATACGGCAACCCATTATTCCTATACTCTCTCAAAGCTTCAACTAGACGGACACTATGTACAAATGGGTACATAGGAGCCCATTCACGTGCCCCTGTCAAACAAACACTCAATGGTTTTGCATTAAAATATGCTTTAGAATTTGCAAATGCTTTAGCGAATATTTTTATATGCGGAAAAGTGTTATCGAATTGAGAAAAAGTCCGTAAATCTGAAATTGCTTCTTTATCAAGTACATCAGCATTTTGGCACCAATTCCGACGCCTAAAAACTGAAAGGAACATTCCTCCTAAAAAATCAAAGGAAATTCTCGGGTTCACCAAATCGATAAACCTCATTTCTCCGCTATTCTGCCAAGACGAAACCGGAGACATATTGTTCGGTAAATTGACAGTATCGAATGGCTGTGGAAAAGCAGACACGTATTGAGTTGTCAGGTGAAACGAATTAATATAAAAGAAATCGACATGTTGATGTTCCTTAATTAAATCATATAGCTCCGCCAGTGCGTACGGAAGTAAAAGGTCATCATCTCCGATGAGCCACACAAATTCGCCATCAGCCATCTCAACAACATTAAGAAAATTCTTAGGTATGCCAAGATTCGCAGAATTTTTTCGATATTTAATAGCTATGCTTGCCTGAGCACGACGGACAACATCCTCAGTTTCGTCTGTAGAGCAATTATCAGAGATACACACTTGGAACTCTATTTTTGATCTTAGCTTGTTAACAATAATGGACTGTAAACAGTTTGCCAAATGAGCTGCACGATTATAAGTAGGTATACAGATTGAAACTGATATCAATAGCTCATCCTCTCCTCATTTCATGAGGTATTTCTTTGATTACTCGCGCAGGACAACCAGCCGCTATGGACCAAGGCGGCACATCAGAAGTTACAAGGGAACGAGCCCCGATAATGGCGCCTTCCCCAATGGTTACCCCTTTCAGGATAACTACATCAAACCCAATCCATGCGTAATCCCTAATTTCGATTGGAGCAGTTCTCACAGTTGACCAGTCTTTATTCTTTAGTAAATTTCCGCACTCCCAATTTTGTAAATGCCTAGATTGATCATCGATTCGATGTTTATAATAAATTGAATGGGCATCGTGGTCATGGAAAGTGCAACCACATAATATCATAACATCATCACCAATCTCAATACGGCTCCTAGAAATCAATTGAGTACGCCCACCAATATATACTCTGTTACCAATCTTAATATATCCACCATCGCTTTCAAAAAAGTTTTAATTATAGAGAATACAATCATTGCCAGCCATAAAACATATTCCTGTTCGGCGTGTACAATTGAATTAAAAACGACTTTCCAAGCCTTGTATTGCCAACAGAAATATGCGGATTGTTTTTGACGAACTTGTATGGGTTATAAAATAATTTATGAAATACTTTCATTGCCAAATAGATATATTGCATAAGAATCAGCCACTTTAATTTGAGTAGAATTTCATTCTAGACAATTGATGGTGTAAGAATTTAACAATGATTGCTGCATCAGATTAATGGGGAAATGAAATTTAAATCAAATGGTGTTTTGATATAATCATTGAATATCTCATGATTTACAACGGCCTTATCTTTTATGATGAGATTTAATTCATCTTCCGTTTTTGCAACTGGCAACCTATTATCTGACCCATCAAAAGGTGGCACAAGGATCGAATTCATTAAATCAATGTTGTTTACTGATGGCTCATAACAAATATAATTGACTCCATAATAAATGCTTTCTAAAAAAACCGTCGAAGTGGGGCCTATGACAACCGTTGCTTTAACAAGAGAGCTTTGCAAACTGTCACTATCAATCTGAAAGAAATCTTTGTCTATGAACTTTAAATACCAACGGCTATTCTCACTTGGATGTGTTCTTAAGCGAACCTGCTTGACTCCAAATTTGCTGAGTACAGATTGTATGGAGTATAAATACAGGATTTGATTTCCGCGATCTGATGCACTCATTGATTTTGTCAGAACCAAAGGTGCTTCTAAACTGCATCTTAAATCCCTTTTTTGTAACTCTTTATAGTCAGGGTGCCCGGCTACGAATATCTTTTCTTCACTAATCCCAGCCTCGATGTAATGTTGTTTAATCTTTTCTCCCCAAACGATCAAAAAATCTGATCTATTTTCATCAATCCTATTGTAGCGCCCTGGTAACCCATGAAGAAAAATAAAAGAAGGTCTTCCGATCTCTTTAAATATTTTTATAGAAAGGTTTTCAAAGAAACTCACATCGTTTGGTACTATTAGTCCGGCTATCTGACGACGCAAGAAGTAATCTTTTAAAGATCCCATAAATGAACGAACTTTAGCAAGAAATTTTTCATTAATTATATTAATGAAATCCCCAGTACCGAAGGCTGCTTTTATAATTTCGCATTGGTGAGATATTTTTATATCATCTATCGATCTTGTGTATATTCCAAAATGACTCCACGGGGGACGGTAAACATGGAATCCCAATTTTTTTAACTCGATATTCGTCGAAAAATAGGCATTTGACAATAGAATTTTTTTATCAAATTTAATTTTATTTAACAAAGAAAAAATATTATATATATAAAACATTTTTCCTACTATGTCAAACGCATTATTATCTATTGCATTTTTAAATGTCTTACATGTTTTTTCTCTAGGGTATCTAAACTGCTGTCCATAATAACAAAGATGCTTGTCCAATTCATATCTAATACTGTCAAAAATACTTGGGTCAACATTAAAGTTCCCTTTGATGTATTCCATCAGATTGATATTTTGCATTACAACTATCCTGGCGTGATTGTGAATTTGAAATATTTTTTCCCGATGCGTTGGTCCTTCCCATCAATCTAAAAGAAAAACGGCGTATGAATTCCGATAAGCGGTGTTGTGTGTTGGGTGGTATTCAACATTTGATGTGCCTCCCTATTTCATATATTGACATACGAAAGATTGGTGGAAACAGTGCTATCAGGACAAACGTTGCAATTGTATATAGTGTTCCGCTCAGAAAGAAAGATGCATATAAATTACTGAAAATCTTATTTGAGATGTTTATAGAAATCAGTGCCAGTATCCCAAATATTGCAACAACGTAAAATTGATGAAAAAAAAGACCTTTGAAAGAGATACTTAAAATTCGTGTGCTAACCCATAAGTATACATTATACGCAAGAAATGTTGTCAAGACCATAACGATCGCTAATCCATTAGCGCCGAGATTCAATCCCAAATATTTTTCGGGGGCTAAAAGCACAAATACGATCGGTAGCATTCCCAGCATAATGAAAGAACCTATCTTTCCAAGCAACATAGTGTTCCTTGTAGAATAAAAGACTGAATAAACTATATTATTCGTTGTATAGAAAAGCGGATAAAAAGACATTATTGCCGCTGGAACTACAGCATCACCAAAATTTCTTCCTCCAAATAACAAAACAATTATTTGAATTTGAAACATGATAAAAACACAAAAATAGGCAGCCATAGAATAAAACATGGGAATGAAGCGCTGAAACTGGTCCGCAATTTTTTGCATATCGTTGTTCCCCATAGCAAGAGAAAATTCACGAAGCAATAAAGGAGACAATGCAGACGAAAATATTATAATAAAAGCACTTATTTGATTAGAAATACCAAAATATCCCTGCTGCATCGAACCACCATAAATCTGTAATAGCCATCTTTGTAAAAAACTCACTGCCAATGCGATAATGGAATATGCGAATAGTGGAGCAGAATAAGCTAAATACCGACTAAGATATGTTTTCGTTTCAAAAATACTGTTCTTTTTTACTGGATAAATAGGAATGTTCTTCTTTTTTAACAAAAAAACTAACCCGACAATAAGAAACAATACCACCGAATATCTGAATGCAAACACCGCCGTTAAACTTTGCCAATTACTCCAATAGATGAAGAGCAAAAAAAGCATCGCAACGAAATTACTGAGTGTATTGACTATTTCACCCTTAACTGTCAATGCATACACATCTGACATTCCAGCGAGAATTTGTGATGATGTCACACATAACAATAAAAAAAAAGTCATCCAAATATATTTCAATGCTTGATCGGGGAAAATAATATTCTCTATTCTTAATAATGATATAATTGCCAGGAAAACAAAAAACATAAAAAAACTTATACCCATTAAATTGATATAGAATCTCTTTATGCCATGATCACCGCTGTTTTCTGCCAATCCTGTAATTAAATAATTATTTCCTACGGTGATGAAACCTGCTATTTGTGTGAAAATGAAAATTAAAAAAATAAAATTACCGTAATCTGCAGGTCCAAGCATCCTTGGGATAATTGCTGCAGTAACCATAGAAATTGGTATGTTAATAAAACTTGAGCATAATTTATATAAATATCTTTTTTTTAAAGAATCTATCATGAATTTTTCAGCAGATAATCTTTAAATGGGAACTCATCAAAAATACCAGGACAGCGATGAGTCTGCGTCATTCGAGCAAGTCAATATGGTTTCTCAGGTAACTCGCCCCGATTCGCACCTGGATAGTACCCTGGCGTGCAGACGGGCTATACTTGCGGAAGATGTTCCAGAATCGTTGCTGTAGTTCCTCGTCTCCCGATTGTGGCTGCCACTGGCCTTTCAAACGTTCATCAACTTCTATTGCCAAGTCGCGAATCTCCTCTGAGGTGTTGCTAACAGGTTCGACACCCGCTTCTTCGAAAAGATAGGTTTGGTCGGTACCATACAGGCCGGCTTCGAACATTTCGCGCAGACTCAAGAAGCGTTGCTTTTCTTTGTGCCAAAGGCGTTTAATGATAAATGGATACAGATCCCGACCAATAAAATAATCAATCATTGTTGCGCTAAGATTTATATAACAAACAGGCTTATGGAATATCCTAGGGACGCAGGAGATCCCAGAATCACTACTTATAAAGGCAGAGCACTCTGCCCCAAGATAAATATCGCCGAAATCACTGCGCAGCGTACTTGAAGCATAGTCGATCACCTTTGTACTATTAGAAATAAGTTTTTCGGCTACAATCGAACCGACGCGGACTACATAGTAACCACGACGGCTCAATTCGTCAGCTGCGGACATCATGGTGTGCACACTGAAGTCGCGGTAATCATGATAAACCCAGCACCCACCTAATGCCTTATCCAGATAGGCCCCATCCCGGTTATGAATGCAGATCCATGGCGTCCCAGCAGGGATACCCAGTTGCTGCAATAATGCCTTCCCCCGCTGATGTTCTTCATTCGTGAAGCCAAGATGTGGCTTAGTAGTGAAGAATAGGCTGTAATCCGTTCTCCTATCGTAGAGTTTTACATGATGCATATTCCCTCTGGTCCAAAATTGGCACGCATAGTCTAAAATATACCAAAGCCCTGCGCACGGGGTAATGTGCAGGGTTCTTGCCCACATCATCTGTAGCTGCCGGTTGCAAGCGGGTTCAGGGCAACCGATGATATCAACAATATAGTGACTTGGCTTCTTCAGTTCACGGGCACAGAGGTAGGCTTCTACATCTATGGCGAAGTGCCCAATTCGTTGACTCATCATCGTTCCAAAGCGCAGAAGAACGAATGGGCGGATGGTCACGATAAGCAGTACCAAAGGCGCTGCTGCGATGACAAGTATCGGAAACAGCATTATTCTCGCCACCGATCTCACCTTGCGGATGAAAACGGGCCAACCGCCTGTCTGTACCTGACAGATCTGACTTTGCCAGAATTTCCTGAGTTTCGAGGTTTGTATGGCTTTTATCAATTGTACCATTTTGGCGACCCTATCGATTTTGCAATGTCCGAAATGCAAGCTGAATCGCTTCAGATATTCTGTCAATTTCTTCGCCCATCATCTGTGGCGAAATAGGCAGGCTCATCTGCTCCTTAAACCACACACGCTCACAATTAGGGCATTCACCAAGATTATGGCCGTGCATGCGCATAATGCCGCCAAGATGGATCGGCCAATATCTTAACACTGTTTTAATGCCACATTCAAATTCTAAATAGTTGATAAAATTATCGCGGTTAACTCCAGCTTCGGGTCTGATGAAGAACGAAAAGAGATACCAAGCATTTCTGCAGTCAGGCAAAACAGATACCTTCCTAAGGCCATTGATTCCGTCTATAACTTCATTGTATTTTTCTGCTATTATTTGTCTTAAATTGATATGTTTATCCAGCTTTTTTAGCTGCACCCTACCGACGGCAGCCTGTGGTGTTGACATCCGAAAAGTAGAACCAAATTCGTTGGTCTTAAGCCAGTCATAATCCCATGCATCTCCGGCATGCATAAATGCTTGAGACTTAGGCTTGTGGTATTCACCCAAACTTGGAACGTTTCGTTTCACTTTTACACCAAAGGGGAAATTGGTCCTAAGGCCTCTTGCCATTTCAGCATATGATTCATTATTAGTGACAACCATCCCGCCCTCGCCAAGAGTTGATATATTTTTATGCGTTGAAAAGGAAAAGCAAGCTATGTCACTGTCGCAGCCAATCTTCCGTCCTTTATATTCGGCGCCCACGGCATGTGCACAATCTTCTACCACTTTCAAACCATGAGTTCTTGCAACGCGATAAATAGCCTCTAAATCGGCGGGATTGCCGCCCTGATGAACCAGGTAAATTGCCTTTGTTTTCTTTGTAATTAGCCGTTCAATACCGGTGGGATCTATATTGAGCGAATAGGGATCGATGTCTGCACATTTTAGCAGCACACCCCGTTCCAGAAGATGTACAAAGGTCGCCCAGAATGCGTTAGCCTGACAAATAACTTCATCTTCCGGTCCAAGCCCGAGTATTTTAGTTGCGATATTGAGGGCAGCACCGCAGGAACTAACCGCCACTGCATGTTTAGCACCGCAATATGAAGCAAATTCATTCTCAAATAGAACAACATCGGGCCCTCTGGTCAAGGCGTCTCCTGATTCTAAAACGCGCCTTAAGGCATCTAGTTCTTCGTTATCAAACATCGTGCCAACTGGATATTCTTCTATCAACTGATTTCTGTCCATACTTCCACGCTCCTTCATGCTATATTGCGGTTACAACCAATAAATGACCGCCTTATTGCTCAACCTGTTTTTCATCGTTCTTGTCCATATAAATTTTCAGCACATACGTTTTGCCGTTCAGCTTGAAGTACGCGGGATACCGGGAATTATCACATATTCTCAGCAGGTTGAACTGCTCCCGGATGCTTTTATCCGGATCAAGCTCGCTATCTTTCGGATAACGCTTCTTGAAAAATCGGCCTTTAGGACCTTGCGGCTTGCGCTTGAGTCGTGGGTAGTCCGCAAGAAACTGCCGGATTAAACGGAACGATAGCTCAGCTTGCTTCCTCCGTATTTCATCGCAGAGCTCGGTTCCGTCTAGGATTACACAATCCTGATAGTACATGTCGCCCATATCTAGCCGCGAATTCGCCTCGAATAAGGTCACCCATACGTCATTCGCCCCCTCGATGATTGTCTGGCTCACGACTCCCGAACCGCGCCCTTCTGGCAGCTTGCTGGGATGAATGATGACGTTGTGCTTGTGAAACGCCAGCTGTTGATCCGATAAAATCGTCGAACAGGAAATGAAAAAAGCCACTTCGGACTTGTTAAGACGCTTCATGTCCGTCAGAAAAGCTACCGGATACCCTTCCGCGCTGAGTTCCTGCACAAACTCCGGCAGATAGTCGTGCATAAAGCTATCAATTGTATCGCAGATTACGTCAAGTCTTGGTTTTTCCATTATATACCTCCTCACTGCTGTCCCATCGTTGATTTTTGAAAATGGGATAACATCATAAAATATAAAGAGTTGTCACCTAAAATGGCATTTATCGATTTGAAATTATTTTCTCGGCTGTGCCAATCTCCTTCATCACCCAAGAAGGAGATGGCCTATGAATTCCGGGAAAACAATCTTTTCTCAGCTGATGGATTTCGTTTCTCCATAAGATTTTCGCAAATGTGTCGAAAGATACGGGGGCAACTACAAGATCATCGAAGTCGGTGCCATCTATATCATGGACCGCGGTTATCTCGATTTCAGCCGTCTTTACAAAATTCATCAGAGTTCCGCCTTCTTTGTCACTCGGTCCAAAACCAATTTCAGCTGGAGGCGCCTCTATTCTCAGCCTGTGGACAAATCCACCGGCGTCCATGACGACCAGATTATTGTCCTCAAGGGACATTATGCAAGAAAGCATTATCCAGAAAAATTGTGGCGTATCCGCTACTTCGACGCCGAAGCCAACAAAACATTAGTGTTTCTGACCAACAATTTTATCCTTCCGGCAATAACCATCGCCGACCTCTATCGCTGCCGTTGGCGGGTGGAGCTGTTTTTCAAGTGGATCAAACAGCATCTCAGGATCAAGGCTATTTATTGTACGTCAGACAATGCCGTGAAGACTCAAATCTGGATTGCCATCACCGTTTACGTCCTGGCGGAGATCGTCAAAAAACGACTACAACTAGGCCAGAGTCTCTACGCAATCCTACGGGTACTGAGTGTCACTCTTTTCGAGAAAATGCCAATTTCACAGGCACTTGCCACTACAACTTACAAAGAACAGGAATTACAACTCAGCAACCAGCTGTATTTATTCAACTAACGTTGGGACAGCAGTGATACCTCCTATCATTCTTGATAACCGAAACACATTATTATCCCAATCAAGTAGCTTGTACTTGCTCATTCCCCAGAGCGCTTCCCACATCCAAGTGCAATCAGATAGTGGGACATCGGAGAAAAACCTGTATGCACCACCTCATCATTCATGCCAAATAGGAAAACGTTCCGAAAGTATCTATCCATCAGCGCAGTCAGCTCTTCAGCAGTGAATGAGTTTACATGAGCAGCTTTTGTGGCCGCTGACGCATATTGTGAAGCAGTATCATTTGGCGTACCAATAACACAGAAGCCATCTGATTTTAGATTCATACAGACTGTGCGAAAAAATATATCTTCTCCTGACTTGGGTATATGCTCAATGACATCAAGACTGATAACAGCAGCGAATGATCCGTAGGTTTTGCCAAGAAAATCATCGCATACAAAATTAATACCCGTTTTTTCTAAGGTTCTCTTGGCATGACCTATTGCTTCTTCATCAAAATCAACGCCTGTTACTTCGTGACCACCTTCTGTAAACATTACGGTTCCAACACCCTCCCCACATCCCAATTCAAGTACCTTCACTGCCTTGTAAAGAGGCAGCATTCTAGCAGCAAATTTGTTTCGGGATAATGTAAACAGCAAATGACGAGGGGTAAACAATGCCTGGTAAGCATAATAAGGACCGAGTTCCAGTTTGTGGTTTGTTCCTATCATCTCCTTCGCTTTTTTCCAGGCTTCCTTACTCATAAGCTATTCTCTCCGCTTTTATATAAATCAATCAATTTTTTTCTCAAATTATCATTTGCGTCTAAGTTGGAAAGATTTATCCTTCTCAATGTATAAAGCTCTGAATTTGACATCTCATTGATGGATTGTTTAAATTCTGTAGTTCCCCACTTATCAAAACCAGCACTGATTGTCTTCCCGCTCAGTCCATTCGACTCCGAAGATATTAAAAATTTGATACAATTGATGGGTATCTGCATGGACACAGCACCTACTTTCAATTTCGTCTTAGTTTCTTTATAATGTGCAGCCCCCGCTTTCTTAAGACCCGCTTTCAAGGTTGCATCATGAATTTCTGTTGCCACAAAACCAGGTGCTAAACAATTTACCTGTACGCCAAGGTCCGCTAGTTCACAAGCTATGTTCTCTGAAAAGCGGACAACCGCTGCCTTGGAAACAGCATAGGCACCGAAGTTTGGGAATGTACCAAATGCACCACCGCCTGAAAGGTTAATGATTTTTTTAACATTGGATCTCAACAGAAGATGCAAGAAATGCTTTGTGACCAGATAGGTGCCATAGAGATTAATGTCGATTGTTTTCTTCCAAAGTTTAGAATCGGTTTGATCAAAACGCCCAATGGCGCCGAAAAGTCCCGCACAATTGATTAATACATCTATATAGTCATGTTGTTCACCTACAAAATGTTTGAAGGCAATAACATTTTTTTCATTTGACACATCACATTTAAAAAAGGTTATGTTCTTACTCTGAGTTGCGACTTCTTTCAGCCTTTCGACCCGTCGACCACAGATAATAACCGAGTGCCCCACTGAATCAAGTTCCAATGCCAAGGCTGCACCGATTCCTGAGCCACCGCCTGTTATTACAATCTTATAGTTTGACTTAGACATCATTTTCACTGCTTGTCGATCTTCCTACCCTGCTCTCCGATGAAATGAGTGATTAGGGGAGAGTGCATTGAAGGCCCGCCTTTCATGATTATTTTAATTTTCGATGGCCGAAAGCTATATGGGAATCAGCATTTGGCAGTTGCCGGCGGCATACCGAGGGTCGCATAATCAAGGCCGGCCGATTTTACCTCTCCAGCATCAAGCATCCGGTAAGGGTCAATTACAATGCGCCCTCTCATCCTGCTCTTTAGGTCTGTCGGCTTAATTTTTTTAAATTCAGGCCATGGCGTGATGATCACCAAGGCATCTGCCCCATTTACCGCATCAAGGGCCGAAGCCGCCCCATTGACATGATCCCCCGCAACCGCTATAGGAACAACGGGATCATAGACCGTTACTTTGCAGGCAGAAAGTTGTTCGATCAATACGAGTGCTGGAGAATTCTTCGTACTATCGGTATTTTCCTTATAAGCCAGACCAAGAACCGCTATTGATGCTTTAGGTTTTCCCTCTAAGACCAGCCGCTCCAAAGTCTTGAAGGGCCAGTTCTTACGATGGCGACTGTTGTACAGCCAAGCAGATACAGGCCTGGCATCTGTCCCATGGGATGCGGAAAGGCGTAACACAGTAGCAATATCTCTTTCAAGGTTGCCGCCGGATATACCAAGCCCCGGGCTGATATAACTGTATTGACCAATGCGCTGGTCGAGTCGCAATGCCGGGACAACTTCTGACCAGTCAGCGCCGGCATGTTCGCAGATTTCCGCCATTACATTGGCAACAGTCACAGATGCCACCAGACACATATTGATCGATATCTTTGCAAGCTCCGCACTCTCGTAGCGCATAGGCAAGATTGGACAATCAAATGATCCCAAATAGATGCTCAACGGAGGCGGTAACGGCCGCTCAGGATCTGAGCATCCGACTATAAATCGTTCAGGATGCACGGCACGATCAACTGCCCGTCCAAAAATCAATGTCTCCACCTGGTAAAAGACCCTCTGCGGATCGAGCGGTAGGGTTCGCGTATAACCAGGCGGTACTTGGCACAGAACTACAAGGAGCGCTCGCTCATTCATAGCAGCAATGGCAGTATCAATTATATACCTAATCGGCGTTAAATCACTCTCTCCCCTGTCGTTGGTGGGAACATCAGCCGCTATGTACACAAGGTCGCAGTCATTTAATGATGAAGGTTCCGCACTAAATGTAATTCTGTTCTTATACTTACTGAATAGGTCCGGAAGGCCGGGTTCTTCTATCGGCAGTTTCCCCTGATTGAGCAACTTGACGAGAGATTCATTTTCATGAAAACCAACCACCTGGAAACCCTTTGCTGCTGAAGCAACCGCTGAATTTATGCCAAGATGAGTCAGCCCTGCAAATCCAATAATGGGTCTCTTCATAATTTTTCGCCTAATGCTTCCGAGGATAAGTTGTGCAGCATTTTGTTGATAAGGAGATCATTCTCAACGTTGTCGCCTTTTCCGTTAACACACAATTTCTTAAAATGCGCATATTCAAGATCCCATGTAGGATCACCCTGAACAAGCGTAATGGATTCTTCAGAAGGACGTCCGCTGGGAATAACGCGTTTTCGAAGGGTAAAAGTACTTGGCCCCCATTTGCATAGAGAATCAATATGGGCACTACCATTTTCCCCATAGACTTCTGCCACGAAATGATTACGCCAACTTAAAAGACTCATTTCCATTTCGATTTGAATAGGAGAAAAACCACCGCAAATGACGTGGTCAAAGGCTTTATTCTCGCAGCACTGGGCACTCCATATCTTTAAATCATCCGGCAAGCCCCCAAACACAAATAGAATGGTGTCCAGTAAATGAGACCCCAGATCAGTCAACACGCCAGCTCCCCTATCACGCCACCGGGAGTTACGGACATCCCTCGCCGTACCATTTCCGTAGAAAAATCTTGCCCGATATATCTTACCCAAAGTTCCCGACTTAACAGTGTCCTTGAGACGAACACAATGTGGTTCGAAGCGATGATTGTATGCCGTATAACAAACTACTTTTTTGCTTTTGATCAAATCAACTATATCCTCAAGTTCACGTTGATCTTTAGCTAACAGCGGCTTTTCGACAAGAACATGTTTGCCGCGCTCAACAAGGTAATGAATTATTTTTATTTTCGGTTCGTCGGGAATACATAACAGGGCAGCGTCATAATCTGCTAAGGGCACTACCTCTATATTTTGATAATCCGCACCTGCAACAACAGGATCAACAGTAGCAGCGACATCGCCATTAGCGATACGTTTTCTTTTAATACCTTGGATTCCTAAACCAACAATAATAACCTTCATGTGCGCAAACTATTCTCCGTTATATTCAGCTAATCTCTCGGCCACGTCTATTTTAGCCATAACATCACTTGGTTTAATGGGTATATTCCCATCAAGCTCGCATTCACAGGCGGCCGCCATGGATCCCAGAATACTAGCGATGACTTCTGAACCATTTGACAGCATGGATAGTGTAGCATAAGCTAAAAGCGCATCACCTGAACCAACCGCGTCGACAACATTTGTTGTAAAACTGTCAATGGAAAAGAAACTATTGATACATTTTCTTTCTTCTGAGGCAAAAGTAAATATTCCTCTTTCTCCAAGCTTCAAAATCAGCAAATGACATTGGGTTTTTTCTTTTAACATACCAGCAAGCGTACCAACTGTAGAGTCTTGATCGGCAAGGGCAAATCTGGCTTCTCTTTCATTTGGTGTAATCAGGTTAAAGTTTTGAAAGTCAGTAATATTACCCCATCTGGTGGCCACTTGGCTATCGGCAACGCGAAAAGCAGAGGGTGGTATAGCTGCAATTAGTTTAGCAACCGTTGAACGATTAAATATGCCGTGCCGAAAGTCGCTGAACACGACTGCATCAGTAGGCGTACTTTTTATGGTACCAATCAACTGATCAAGCAGATGGCCGGAAAGCGTGCGATTGTCTAATGTGTCAATCTTGAGGAGGCGATAATTATCCGCAATAATCACATTTTTGTTTATTGTTGGTCTTGTAGGATCTATTAAAGGGAGATTTCTGATTCCAGATGCATTTAGCCCGTCGATCACGAATTCCTTATAATGATCATCACCCAATACGGTAGAAAATGTGACGTCAGCTCCGGCAGCGCATAGATGTTGAGCAACGATACCTGCCCCGCCGATATAATCTTCTCGCCCCTGGTAAAGCACACTGAACGTTGGGGTCTTTGTTTGTCCGCCGATCAAAGCGGTGCGTGTGTAGCTATCGACGATCGTATCACCTACAACATGGATACGAACGTTTTTTAAGCTAGTCAGGGCAGCACGAAGATCAGAAAAAGTTATATCTTCCATATTCATCAGTGACAACAATTTCTCAATTTGGATCTTCGGCCTTGCTAAATTAATGAACTTTGAAGATGAATATAGGACATCTCCGGGCGTAAAGATCATTTCACCGCCATACCCATTGACAATGTCCGCTTCTTCTTGGGTGCTTGGAGGTAAACCAGTGGTTGTATACTCGAAACCTTTGGCAAAATAATCTGGCTGAATATGTCGTAGATTTTTAAGGGGCTTAGCTTCTTCGTCAATTATCACGTAATCGACCATCTCAAAAGCTGCCAGATTAAGTGCTCTTAACTGTTCAGGAACGTGTGGCCGATAAATCCCCTTATCAATATATTTATCTGTCGTTATGCTGGCCACAAGGATATCGGCTTTAGATTTTGCATATGCCAAATGACGAACGTGTCCAGGATGAACCACATCAAAAACTCCATGACACATGATTACCTTTTGCGCCCTGGGAAAAGGTCCGATAATATCCAACAACTCTCCGACGGTTTTAATTTTGGGACGATATTTCTCAAAAAAATCCTTCTTCATTACGATACCTTTGGGGTCATGTATTGAAACCACGTTTTTGTTGCGCTGGCAATACTGTCAGCATCCCAGAGGGGTGCGTCCTGCCACTTGTTAATGTCCGTCATCATTTTTGATACACCATCCGCAAAGCTGACTTCAGGCGACCAAGCAAGATGTTCTTGAATTTTTGATATATCCGCCCATGTGCAATCTGGTTCACCCGGACGTTTAGGTATATAAACAACATCGCCGCCAAGAAGCTCAACTAAGCGATTGACACTTTGCGGGTTACCCGCACCGAGATTGTAAATTTCTCCTATATGTTTTGTCTCAGCGGCAGCTAAAAAGGCAGTTGCAACATCTGTAACAAAAAGAAAGTCTCGCGTCTGTGTACCGTCCCCAACAACGGTGAAAGGTTTTTGCGCCAACTTCTGTTTAAAGAACACGCCAAAAACGGCACCATACGCACCGGTTGTTCGCACTCTTGGCCCATAGGCATTAAAAATACGAATCGAATTAACCGGCAACCCATAAATTTTATTCCAGTGCAGGGTGGCCTGTTCACCTTGATATTTACTCAAGGCATATGGATACTGAGGATTTATTGGATGATCTTCTCTCGTGGGCGTATCAGCTAACCCATAACAGGATGAAGAAGCAGCATAGACAAACTTCTCAATACCCGAGAAACGGGCACATTCCAGAACGTGAACCGTTCCCTGAATGTTTGTTGACATATAGTCTATTGGTTTTTCGATAGATGGAACAATGTCGCCAATGCCTGCAAAATGGAAGACATAGCGCGCATTAGTAAAAAGTGGTGACTTTTCTTTCAAATCACGAATATCTTCATCATAAAATTCTAAACTTGTATTACCCTTGTGATGTTGTAGATTGGATTCGCGTCCTCCAGATAGATTGTCAATAACCCTGACTTTATAACCACGGCTCAGAAGAAGGTCCACCATGTGGCTGCCAATAAAACCCGCGCCACCCGTCACTACAGCAATTGTGTCCTGACTCACTTCAAACCTCTTTCTTTAACAACCTTGACGTTGATATAACTATCATCGGTCAGACTGTTTGGTAGTTTTCCAGATTTGAATGCCTGACACATTCCCCTAATCGCATCTTCGACTGATCTTCTCGGTTCATAGCCAAGTTTTTCTTTAATTTTACGAGATGAGACGTGATAGGAGCGAAGATCATTACTGGTCGTTGTTGTGATTTCAATGGGGGCTTTTTCGGGCATTTCCTGTTCCACTATTTTCTTTACCATGTCTGCAAGTTCCGAAATTGTGTGATTTTGGTATGCCGCATTAAATGTTTCGCCTGCAATCAAATCGGAGGGAAATTCCAACAATTGAGCATATAGCTCCGCGATATCCTCGACATGTATATTGGGTCGTTTTTGTGATCCGCCAAACACCGTTATCTGTCCTTTATTTACGGCCAAATTGGTAAGAATGTTAACCGAAAGGTCCAGCCGCATGCGTGGCGAATATCCACATACAGTGGCTGGTCTGATAATTACCGTCGTAAAATCCGGCGACTGATGCCGCAAAAGAAACGGCTCTGACAAACCTTTATACTTATTGTAGTCAGTGAGCGGCACGAGAGGATGTGCTTCAGTTACCTCTGGCGCATCACTTACACCATAGACCGAACTGGTCGAAGCATAAATGAATCTTCTAACACCATTCTCTTTGCACGCGACCACGAGAGGTTCAAAACAATCATAATTGATTGATTTACTTAGTTCCGGATCCAACTCAAAGCTCGGATCATTGGAAATGGAGGCCAAGTGGATAACGCCATACACGTCTTTCAGCGCTGACTTGAAAGTAGAAATATCACGGATATCTCCTTTTACAACCTGCAACTGAGGATGGAGGGGCAACCCTTCAGCACCAAACAACATAAGATCATAAACAACTACTTCATATCCGGCATCTAATAATTTTGGCACTAATACGCACCCAACATATCCAGCGCCGCCGGTGACAAGAACTTTACTCATTTAAACCTCCATCATCGTTCAGATTTCAATATTAAATCCTGCCTGGACTGCATCGTGATAAAACATCTGCACAGTTTCTATAGAGTATTCATTTAAATCCTTGCCAATTATGGGAATTTTCGCAAGTAAGTCGTGAGTCACTGTAATAATATGACACCCAATGGATTCTGCCTGCAAGATGTTGAGTAACTCCCTGGGACTTGCCCATATAAGCTCCGCAAGAGGCTTCTTTAGCAAAATCTTTACTGCTTCAGCCATAATTGGAACAGGATCTCGACCAGCATCGGCTACCCTGCCAGCAAAGACTGAAACACAACTTGGCGTACCTTCGGCCAGATAATCGACAATATGTGCTACCTGCTCTGTAGTCATCAAAGCCGTGACATTGACTTTTACTCCGGCTTCGGTTAACCTCCGCACAAGGGGGCCAGCATCATCTCCCCTGGTATTCGTTACGGGTATTTTTACATATACATTTTTGCCCCAGGATGCAATCTGCAATGCCTGTTTTTCCATAATATCAAACTCGTCAGAAAATACCTCAAAAGACACCGGGCTACTTTTGACGATCTTTAGCACATCAATGGCAAATAGCCGATAGTCTTTTATATTTGACTTACGCATAAGAGTCGGGTTTGTTGTAAAACCTTTAATGAGTGGATTCTTATTGAGCTCTTCTATTCCTTTCAAGTCTGCACCATCAGCAAAAATTTTTATCCTGGGTTCTTTACTATCGAACATCTGTCCTCCTTTTGTCAGCGATATTTTTCAAAATGAACTCAGCAGCTTCATAAAGCGAATCGGCTACAGCATCCATTCCTTGAGCTTCAGGTTCATTGTAACTAACTTCTGGCCGTAAAAGTATAGTCTTGCATCCGGCAGCCTTGCCGGCTTCAATATCCCGCCACCTGTCACCAACCATATAAGATCCTGCAAGGTCTATTGAGTATTCTTGAGAGGCAGCCGTAATCATTCCAGGCTTTGGTTTGCGGCAGTTACAGTTATCTTCATCATCATGATAGCAAACTTTAATGTCATCCACTTGAAGCTGTTGTCGAATAAACCCGTGAATAGCTTCTACTACTTCTTTGCTTTGAATACCCTTGGTCACATCAGGCTGATTTGTAACAACAATCACTAAATAACCAGATGAACGTAGAGATTGAATTGCTTCAAAGGTGCCCAGGGGAAATATTACATCTTCAAGCCTTGAAGGTGGGTATGGTTTCCTGTCACGTACAATTGCTCTGTTTATTACGCCATCTCTATCAAGAAAAACTGCAAATTGCATCTTATTTTTTCGAACCAGTATTGTCCAAACCTTCCCATTTATTCGCCTGCATCATTAATGCAGGATGACTCGCTATGCAATGCCAAACGACAGCTTGGAATGCCTCCGCATGAGGAGTGATTTTACCTGAATCAACAGTTGGTGTAACTATTACTTCATCACCCACCTTTTTTGTATAGCCGCCATCACGACCTACAATACCAAATATTTTCAATTTCCTTCGCTTAGCCTCATCCAACGCACGCACGATATTTGGACTCACATTTCGTTCAACATCACCACCACCGACAGAAAAGACCATTACCGCATCCTTTTCATTTGCCCGGCTTGTAATAAGCCATGCTTCGAATACCGTCGGCCATCCTTCATCATTTGTACGGGCAGTTAGTTCTGCTACGTTATCTACAGGTGTGTAAGCTTCTATGCCCGCCAATTTTCTGAAGTCATTAACTGCATGACTGCAATTGGCAGCACTACCGCCAACACCTATTATAAAAAGTCGCCCACTTCGATCTCTTAATTCAGCCAAAGCGATTGCAATCCGGTCGATACAACTATAATCGATTATTTCTGCAATGTTTGCCGTTTGCTTGAGGAATTCTCGTGAATATGACATATTATCTCCCATTATTTTCGATGTGGTCTCTATTGGCCGACAATGGAATCCCATGATAGAGGGTCGCCTCGCTTGATGTCACGGGACGCTTTCTTACCTAAAACGTGGTTGAGATATCGCGTATGGAGACCATTTCCTGGCCTGATAGACCGTAAATTATCCATTGTATATATGTCCCCTTTATTAATATCTTTGACAGCGAAAAGCGAGCGCCGGAAAACTCGACTGGCGACCTCTTGCTCCGAAACCTTATATTGCACATCGCCTAACGCTTTCTCCGTAATCCGAATTGCTTCAACCATCAGCTTGAATTCATGTGGCTCTAGGGAAAAAGCGCTGTCGGGGCCGGGGATGTTGCGAGATATGGTGAAGTGTTTCTCCACGATACAAGCTCCCAGGGTGACGGCAGCCACAGCAGTAGCAATTCCCAGAGTATGATCCGAAAGACCTACTGGAAGGTCAAACGCTTCTGACATATGTCGGATGGTACATAGATTCATCTCTTCTGGCTTAGCAGGGTATGCACTGGTACATTTTAGAAGAGCGATGTCGTTGCAGCCCGCGTCACGGGCTGCAGTAACAGCCTCATGTATCTCTGCTAATGTGGCCATGCCTGTTGACATGATGATTGGCTTGCCAGTCTTGGCGATATACTGAATCAGCGGTATATCTACCAACTCAAAGGAAGCGACTTTATAGGCAGGCACTCCCATTTTTTCTAAAAAATCGACGGCAGTTTGATCAAATGGTGATGAGAAAAGGTCCATTCCTAGATCGTTCGCGACCTGTTTCAGTTTTGGCTGCCATTCCCACGGTGTGTATGCCTCCTGATAAAGTTTGTACAGCGTTTTGCCTTCCCAGATTGTACCTTTGCCAATACGGAAGTGTTCATTGTCACAGTCTATGGTGATGGTGTCCGGAGTGTAAGTCTGCATTTTGATGGCATCTGCACCGGCTTCCTTCGCCGCTTTTACCAGTTGAATCGCTTGATTAAAATCCTGGTTATGGTTTGCCGATAATTCAGCAATAACATAAACAGTAAAATCTGCACCAATGGATTGGTTACCTATTTTAATTTGCCTTTTCATAGCCATTTCTTTATCGAATTTCTCCTATTCGAATAACCCTTTATCAAAGTTGTAATTCTTTTTTACCTCAATCCATTCTGATTGCAATATCCCCATTTCTACAACATCCATATACGTCCCTCTTTTTAACGCATGTTGCCTCCTAATCCCTTCAATTTTTGAACCGTATTTTTCGTGTAAGCCTACAACAAAGCTGTTTTCTTTCAGCACCTCGCAACATAACTTATTGAATCCCATGGCTTCAAAAACATAATTTAAAACATTTAATTCCATTATCTTACCAATACCCTTACCTCTTATGTTTTCGTCACCTATATAATAAGCCCAGCTTGCTCTTTTGTTGGTATAATCTATATCGTAGAGGTTGACTACACCAACGTCTACACCATCAATATTAATTAACCAGTACTTTTTGGTATCATCATTACAGACTCTTTTATACCAAGATATCTGGTCATCAGCCGAAATATCTGGATCAGTATACATATATTTTGAGACTTCTTCTTTCATGCGCCACGTACGTACTTTTTCAAGATCTTCTAATTTAATGTTTCGAAATTTAACATCCATTCTTGCCCCCTTGAATCATAATATTATTCGATCAGGATCGAACAATACTTTAGCTTCTCCATCAATTACACACTTCCCTTCTTGATTAACGCAAAAAGTTCTCAATATGACATGGCGCTTCGCGTTTATCTTTTCAAGCACCTCAACCGATGCAGTAATTGTATCGCCTAAGTATACTGGCGCAAAAAACTTTAGATTTTGATAAAGGTATATTGTCCCAGGTCCCGGTAATTTCATACCTAAGACATTAGATATGAAACTTGCAACAAGTAATCCATGTAGGACTTTTTTCTTAAACAAAGCTTTAGATGCATACATTTCATCAACGTGCAAAGGATTAAAATCCCCAGAAATGCCACAGAATAAATACAAATCTGTTTCGGTAAGGGTTTTTGTAAAACTTGCTGTATCGCCTATATTAATTTCTTGGAATTTGGACACAATGTTTCCTCATTGAATCTATGACTCTGACAACACCATCACCATCTATTAGACTATGTCCTAATTGCGACATAAATTTCCGTTTCTGAAAATCGTACACTAATCTCTGTGTTTGACAACTAAGCTGATGAACAGCTAAGCTATTGTACCATCCTAAATTAGACGCCAAGCCCATTAGGGCAAGATGCTCTGCGACCTGCTGCTGATTTTCGGCTATCGTTATCAAAATACTTGGTACACCCATAAAAATCAACTCCCAACACGTGCTTCCTCCCGCAGAAATCGCTAAATTCGCCCACGCCATTAATTCAGGGATATTGGTTGGATTGGTTATGAGATCACAAGCAAACTGGGCGGACGACAAGGCTTGTGACAAAATTTCTTGGTAGGGATTGGCAGGGCCAATGACTATTTTGACTTGAATCTTCAGGTCTTCGAAAAGTTTCAAGGCATCAATGACTTTCAAGGTCACGTTGTCTTGGTCAGCGCCACCAAGTGTCACAAGGATATTTCTTGCCCGCTCTGGAACATTGTGCCTGTAGTCACGATATTGCAGAAATTCTCTGCGCAATAGGGCATAACGGGTACCAAGAAGCAAAGCAGTATCGTCATCGCAATGGTAAGTCAGTTCCGGGGCATTGATATTCTGATTGAGAAGAACATCGGCGTGGTAGTGGTCGAGGTGATTCATGTCATCAATGACCGTAAGGCTAATGCCCTCGTCGCGGATGGCCTTTTGATAGGCAGGTATAAAATGATAACCATCTAAAACGATCCATTTTTTTTTACCACTTATGTCGGTCTTCAATATGGATAACGTGTTTTCAAGATCCGATGGGTCCGGAGAGATGCGCTCTATAGGAATCAAGGTGAATCCTTCATCCTTGATCCGCTCTTTCAACGGCTCACTGTCGCAATGACTGATGAAAGTGACTTCTCCACCCTGGTCTTGCCAAGCTTGGGCAAGAGCAATACAGCGCATGATATGCCCTGTCCCCATTCTGGAATCGGCATCCGCCCTGATGTACAGATGCATCAATTCAGCCGCTTGAAACCTGCTATTGCGGGTTTGCCAAGAAGATATTTTTCAGGATGTCCCGTGTCGAGCGTTTCGGTGATCACTGTAAGGACCTGATCAACGGCATCCAGGTAATGTTTCACATGCTCTTCCTGATGGGCAAACATGGCATAGAAACCGGTGGTTGCCAGGAATCCCTTTTCGAGCATGCCTTGTATAAATAATGCCTTCAGCACAAGGGCTTTTTCATGGTCAAAGCTAAAATGACCCATGGGAGGGATGCCGTCGATATGTACGGAAAGACCATGCTTGGCAAATAAAGTTCGCCATCCATCCTGAACCATGCGGCCGATCTTCATAAGGTGCTTGCCGACATCATTGCTGCGATGCTTTTTGATCGTAGCAAGTGCCGCTACAGGACCGATGCTTTCCGTCCAGTAGGTGCTGCTGATAAAACTTTGCTGTGCAGCATCCATTACGTCACCTTTTCCGATGATGGCCGCCATAGGGTAACCGTTTCCCAACGCTTTGGAGAAAGCGGCCATATCGGGCTCGAACCCGAGTATGAGATGCGCCCCGCCCGTATTCATCCGGAAGGCCGCTGAAATCTCATCGATGATTAAGATCGCACCAGCGGCAGTGGCAAGTTCTCTGACCCCTTTGATGAAATCGGGCGTTGGCCACTCATTCCGAAGGGGTTCCATAACAATTGCGGCAATTTCATCCTTGTTGGATTCCAGGATGGCTTCAAGCTCTTTCAATTGGTTATAGCGAAAGGGGTAAGACGTCCCTTTGAGGGCCTTCGGAACCCCTGCCGGGTCGAGTCCAGACAGCAGGTGTTCACCTAAGGCGTTTTCCGTGCCTATATTGGCTGACAAGTACCAGTCATGCCAGCCGTGATACCCACAAAAGGCTATCTTGTCGCGGCCCGTGAAGGCCCTGGCTATCCTGACTGCGACGGCCATTGCTTCTCCGCCCGTACGGGCAAACCGAACCTTTTCCGCCCAAGGATGGAGTTCGCAGAGAAGATCAGCCAATTCCACCTCTTCAGGACAGTTCAGGGAAGAGCTCGTACCTCTGTCGATGGCTTCCTTCACAGCCCGGTCCACATCCGGGTCCGCATAGCCCAATACGTTAGCCCCGATGCCGCCGATGCTCATATCAATGTAATGGTTCTCATCCATGTCCCATATCTCGACTCCTTTCGCGCGGCTGAAGTATCCTGGCCAGACACCATAAGAAAATTGATCGGGACGCTTGGAGAGAAGTTGAGAGAGCCCAGGGATGCGGTTTTTTGCATGCTCTTGAAGAGCTAATGACTTCTGGATATTTAAGTGCTTCATGTTTCAGCTGTCCTATCCTCTTGGAGTGATTTTATGAGCCCTTCATTTCTTTCAAATTGTTTGTTGATGGTCAGCCATTCCGGCCTTTGCTCGAGTAGATGGAGGATGTCTGCCATACGAAAATTGGGCATAACGGGATAGAGTGCTTCATAAATCTTATTAATCAGATCGAAGTCTTCCTGCTCATCTACCGTCCAACGCAGATGCGATAGATCCTCCGTGTTCTTATAATGGCCTATCCGGTATCGGTCCGGATGTTGGTAAATAAAGGGGGTAACATGCTCACGCTGAGAAGGCCGACATGCTTCGTTCCAGGCTTCTTCTAAAGCAGAAAACCGAAAAATTTCTATATCCAATCCATCTGGAAAGGTTGGTTCTACAGAATTTGACGCATAATTAAAGTTACCAGCGAGATAAAAAGTGATTACATCATCGATCACCTCTGGATCGATCAAGGGGCAATCCCCTGTGATTCTGACAATATGCTCTGGCTTAACAGCCTGTGCAGCCTGATAAAAGCGATCGAGAACATCGTCCAGGCTGCCTCTGAAACAAGGCACATCAATTACCTGACAAAGTGTTTCAAGGTCATCGTCACTGGGATTAGTGCTGGTAGCAATTATAAGCCGATCTATTTTCTTGGCCTGCCGGACCCTCTCGATCTGGAGGGCCAGCATAGGTCGTCCTATGATCGGCTTAAGGACTTTGCCGGGCAGCCGAGATGACGAAACTCTGGCTTGAAGAATCGCAAGAATGGCGGTCATTGAAGTCTCCATAATGCTGGATTGATCATAGATTCTTCATGAACCGCGTAAGCTGAAAAATTAAAATTGTGTAAAGTATCTATATTGTGGACTGCGTTTATGATTTCTTCCAAATGGGCCTGATTGTTGACCCCCACAATGATATGATCGATTTCCTGTTGCTGATAAATAAATCCCAGTGCCGTGGAGAGAGGGCTAATGCCGTGATCTTGTATAGCCCTATAATATTGCATCATCATCGGCCTTATCGGATCGAAGTATGGTGATAATGCCTCAGGTGTCATAAGGAGAAGCCCCTGAAGAAAAGCCGATCGACTATGAATTTCAATTCCAAGGTCCTTCAGGTGTCGAAGATATCCTCCCTTGATCATACGCTGATCGAAAACATTCACAGGTACTTGGATTAAATCCAGTTGATATTTCTCTGAAAGTTCTTCGATTTCACGCGGCGAGTAGACGGACACGCCAATCTTTTTGACAAGCCCTGCTTCCTTGAGGGCTTCCATGGCTTGCCAGAGATATGCTCCGCCAGGAACGAGCAGGTCATTGGCATGGTGAACAAGAAGACCATAAACGGCAGATTGTTTCATTCTTTTTAAAGAATGCAGAAATGTCTCATCTAACCTTTTGGCGTCCGCCTTATCAATCCGCTCTTTCTTAAAAAGGGGCGTTTTGGTAACAATTTTAAAATACATCCCTTCCGGAATGCTTTGTCCAATAACTTCTTCGCTCATTCCATAGGATGCGGCAGTATCAAAAACAGTTATATTGTTTTCCCAAGCAAACATCAGGATATCTTTGACTTCTTTTACCGGCGTAATTCCCTGGGTGTTTGAAACGCCGTAATCAAGACCAAACTGTACCGTGCCCAAACCGATTCTCATGTAACGAACTCAATCAAAGTCTGTATGACATATTCCTGCTCTTTATCGGAGAGAGTCGGATACATGGGCAGACTGATGATTTCTTCGTACGCTTGTTCAGCTACAGTGCAAAGCCCAATATGTGTTTCATAACGTTTCTTGTAGAACGGGTGAAGATGTACCGGTATGTAATGGACATTCACACCAATACCTGCCTCCCGCAAGTGTTTAAAAACAATGCTGCGATCAAGTTTTGTTCCTTCAAGACCAAGACGAACCACGTACAAGTGATAGGCATGAAAGGCCTCTGACCTAACAGATAAAGGCACTACTCGTGGGGAATTATGGAATGCTTCATCATAACGAAGGGCAATCTCCCGTCTGCGTACGATCGATTTAGGCAACTTCCTAAGTTGGCTTATCCCCAAAGCGCATTGGAAATCGGTAATGCGATAATTATAACCTAAATCTGTTATTTCATAAAACCATGACCCCTGATCTCCCCGTTGTCTATGATCCATGCTGATACCGTGGTTACGAAAAAGTCGCATACGGTCCGCTAATACCTTATCGTCCGTCGTGATCATTCCGCCCTCTCCGGTGGTAATATGTTTGACCGGATGAAAGCTGAAAATATTGAGAGCGGCCAAGGTGCCAACGGGTTTGTCCTTGTAACGTCCACCAATGGCATGACAGGCATCGGCTACCAGATTGAGATTATGACGCTTTGCGATGTCCTCAAGTGCATCGTAGTCACAAGGCTGCCCGGCGTAATCAACGGCAATAATAGCCTTTGTTCTAGGTGACAGACATGACTCAACAGATGCAGGGTCTATTAGAAGTGCCCATGGGTCTACATCTGCAAAAACAGGAGTGCCTCCCTGAAAAACAACACAATTGGCTGTAGCAGCAAAGGTCATGGCAGGCACAATCACTTCGGCTCCCGAATCAATACCGAGGGCAAACATCGCTGCATGAAGCGCCGCGGTGCCGCTGTTCACCGCAACAGCATATTGTGCTCCTGCGAAATCAGCAAAGGCTTTCTCAAACTCCTCTATTGTCGGACCTGTGGTTAACCAATCGGATCTCAGTACCTCGACAACAGCTTGAATATCTCCTTCATCGATAAATTGTTTACCGTAAGGTATCATAGGCTCTTTATTATCTCCATCATTTCCGTGGATGTCAATTTCCAAGAATTAGTGCCGGAATTGTATTCAAATTCATCCGGTAAAGACTTTCCGCCATTGTTTTTAAATCGTCTACCCCAAAAAGAGAAGTCCGGCTGAATGACATAATGTTTCTCAAATTCAAGGGTTCTTCTCGCATCATCTTTTGTAATCATGACTTCATGAAGTTTCTCACCGGGGCGAATTCCTACAATATCTGTCGAACACTCTGGAGCAATTATCTTTGCCAGATCCATTATATTCATGCTAGGAATCTTGGGCACAAAAAGCTCTCCTCCGACCATTGTTTCCAGGCAGCTCAAAACGAAATTGACCCCCTGTTCCAATGTAATCCAGAAACGGGTCATCCGAGGATCGGTAATGGGTAATACACCGTTTTCACGGCATTTGAGGAAGAACGGGATCACGCTGCCCCGGCTGCCAGCAACGTTCCCATATCTTACTACACTAAAGGTTGTGCTATCCTGACCCACATAAGAATTACCTGCAATGAACAGCTTATCCGAACACAGTTTTGTCGCCCCGTATAGGTTGATTGGATTGGCAGCTTTGTCCGTACTCAATGCAATGACTCTTTTTACTCCCCGATCAATCGCCACATTAATTACATTCTGTGCACCTAAAATATTTGTTTTAACTGCTTCGAAAGGATTGTATTCGGCCGCAGGGACCTGTTTGAGAGCCGCTGCATGGATCACATAATCAACACTATGGAATGCACGATACATCCGTTCTTTATCACGAACATCGCCAATAAAATACCGAATAGAAGGATATTTACTATCTGGGAATTGCTGTGCCATTTCAAATTGTTTAAGCTCATCACGGCTAAAGATTATGAGTCTATTCGGCTGAAATTTTTTTAAAATTATTTCTGTACATTTTTTGCCAAAAGATCCAGTACCACCAGTAATTAAAACTGATTTTCCATTAAGCATGTTGTTTTCGATCTCCTATCGAAATTTAGCATTGTCCGGTTAAGGATTTGCATGTGACAAATTTTGGTTTGGCGGTCGATAGTACCAGACGCCGGTTTCATTTACAATATCTTCGATATTCATTTCGTTTCGGATATTGATTGAGATTTCTCTAAGACGTTTGACGGAAACCTTTTCGTGATGTTGATCATGACAGTAGATGGCCAGTAGGATATAGGTAATCAGGCCAGCCAGCATCTGGACCATGAGTCCATATTGGCTCCTTGAAATCAGGTGATAGACCTTCAGGTGGCGTTTCCACCAGCCAAAGAAAATCTCTATGTTCCACCTGAGCTTATAAGCGAAGGCAATCTGCTCGGCGGTGAGATCGTGGAGATCGGTGGCGACCCAATAATTAGCAAACTAAGGTTCCGAAAGTGGCGCGGGACAAGGGGACAGAGGTGCGATGGTTAGGTTTGGCCGGGTCAATCCCCGGATATAATTGAGAAAGGTTTTGCCTTTCTACAGCCATCATTGTGCACCTTTATCCTCTTGTCCTGCGCAGCCTGTTTATGATTGATTCTTCACGGGCGGTCCTATATGGGATAGTCTGCTAAGATAAACCAGATAGGAAGGAGCTGCCCATGAAGAATTCCTTTGTGCAACAATTCTCCCCAAATATCAAGTTCAAATACAGTTGCTTTGATCGTGTCATCCTGCGGGGTATATCCTGTGGCTGTTCTTTCCGGCCGGGGGGTGGTCAAGTTTCTCAGATTGATGGGATTCAGGAAGCTCTCCAATGGCGTCATGCGCCTTTTGACCGCCAGTTGAACGCCCATATACTGAAGGCAGCCCAAGCAAAGAAGATTCCCATTCACTGGTGGCCCTCCGTGAACGGTGGGAAAGACAGGGCCAAGCAGAAGTTTGTCCAAGAGCAATACGCCCGGGATGACGCCGACAAAGGGGACTTCCTGTATTGCATCCTGACGGATAAAGAACCGGTAAGAACCTTTTCATGCCGGGAATTCACCTCTTCCCCGAATGGCACAAGCCAAAACGGGAAAAAGTACGAGAAACTCTACGATTGCCGCAAACCGATTAAGCAGTACTACATCTACTTCCACGACCAGTTGCTGGGAGGTCCCTGCTATCTGAAAATCTCATCCTATCTGCCCTTCCAGTGCGAATTCTAGATTATATATTCTGCTCTAAGGCAAGACGGACAAAATTGGAGCCGATAAAGCCGCAACCGCCGGTTATAAGAATTCGCTGCAGAAAACTCCCCTTAAATTAGGTTATGCGCACTGGCCATGGTCGCCCCGCGTTTCGTTTTATACTTCGGCGCGCCGAAGTATATTAACATTTTGATACTACAATTAAATATATTAATGAGCCATGACATTATGCTTGGTTTAAGTGTCGCCTTTGTCTGGGGATAGAGCAAGGGCGAAGCTTAAAAGCAGTGTTAAGTTTTAAGTTTTTGGTGTTAAGCCTATAAAACAGTGTTGAGGCTAAAAACTCTTGGTTATAAATTGCCAGCGACAATGGCAATAGCAGCCAATTTCTCTTCGATTATTTTTTTCAGCTCTTCCAAGGCTAGGACCAGGGCCTCTTTGTCTGCGGGGGCGAAGGCATCGATAGCAAAGACCGGGATCTTCGTTTGCACGGTGTTGATGAAATCGATGGCCTGTTCGGAGGCGGTTCTTCTCTCCCGGCGAGCCTGCTGCTTGATCTGGGCTTGCGATAGGGACTTCTCCTTGTATTTATTGTACAAGGTCTGCATGCCGCGCTGCTGCTTGCTCTTGGCGATCTCCACGAGTGTCCGGCGGGATACTGCGGGATTACTGCGGCAGTCGTCCCGGATATCCTGGGGGAGGCGGTTTAGGGAGAGAATCTCCGACATGGTCGAGGTGGCCTTGCCGATGATGCCGGCCAGCTGTTCCTGCGTGTATTTCTGTTCCGTCATGAGGCGCTGTAGGGCTTCCGCCTCTTCCACTGCCGTCAGGTCCTGACGGAGGAGGTTCTCCACAAGGGCGATCTCGGCGTGGTTGCCCTCGACGAAGATGGCGGGGATGGTGGTGCAGCCCGCCTTTTTCGCCGCCTCGCAGCGGCGCTCGCCGGCGACAACGTACAATGTCTTGTCTTGGAACACGATCCCTGATTCTGGCGAATCAGGGTCATGTCCCGCGGCATCCTGGCGGAAGAGGATGGGCTCCAGGACGCCGTGCTCCCGGATTGAGGCGGCAAGTTCCTCCAGGGCTTGGGGGTCCAGGTACTTGCGGGGCTGGTTCGGATCGGTCCGGAGATCGGAAAGGGCCAAGGTGTAGAGCTGGCCTTTCTGGTACGCTGCATTTGCTGTTTCTGGCATAAAGTTACCTCAAAAAAAGTTTTGAGTGTTGAGCCGCACAAAACCAGTGTTGAGTGCTGGGTTTTGAGTGTTGAGTTAATAAGAATAACAACTTATATTTATACAGCTCCGCCCTCTGAATTACATGCCATGGCATTCAGGGGGTCGCTGGGAAGTATCGGATTACGCGGATTGCATCCATACCCTTCCAGATGCGTAGATCTTGAAGGGTCTCTCTTAGACCATATCTTTAGAGGATGATCAAGCATTATATGAATATTTAGGTGTGAAAAAAGTCACACAATACCTTTGAAAAACAATTTTGGATTTTGGATTAAGGTACCTTTGAAAAACAGTGTTGAGCTTAAAAGAGCAGTGTTGCGTGCTGAGTGCTGAGTGTTGAGTTAAGGTACCTTTTAAAAGCAGTGTTGAGTTAAAAACGATCAGCCATGCTGGATTGCGACGTTTTGACTATCTTCGTTATGATATTAATTATGGCCGCATTCTCCGACATGACCTCATCTTTTTTGGGGTAGTCTATGAAGAACCCTCCTTTTTCAAGAAGCTGTAACCAATAATCCGTTTCTCTCGCTTCCTTGGAGGCTATAGCCATTTTTGCAACAAAATCCTTTTTACTCTGCGCAGCTTGCGCTTCGTGGACATTTGCTCCTATAGAAGTACCAGACCTAAGTAACTGCTTTGAAATAACATATTCATTTTTGCTGATGAGAAACTTATATGCCTCTATCGTAGCCAAAGCAAAATCAAATGTCCGCTCATCTATTTTCTTATAATCGTTCACGGCAGGCACAACCGCGTTGCCTCATTGATCACATCAATAATAGCAGGTCTGTCAGCAGCAATCACGCGTTCAGTAAGATGCTTGTGGTGAGGATAAGTTGTCAATGGGAATGAAAACTGTACCACCTGATCCTAATTTTCCCCAGGTCAAGAATCACAAGATAGCCTTTGAAATCTGATTCTTCCAGATTCTTGAAGGCTACTATAATCTGCCTGTTGACTTCAACGGTTGACATTTCATTGGGATAATGTGCGATTACAATTCCCTGATGGCTGCCAATAGGAAAATGCAGTATAGCGCATCTATTTGCTTAGGACGCCATGGTTCGTTAAGCAAAGCGGCTATTATCCAGCAAACATGACATCTGTCAGCAATTGCCTCCCATGAAGGACATTAATAATGTAAACTCTCTCGTTGCTTGAATCATAACGATAAATAAGACGGAATGCACCTACAATAAGTTCTCTGTGCGGCAAATGGGGAAGCTCCGGGATATGTCTTCCAGATTCCGGAAATATTTTCAATCTCTCTGCTCTTATCAAAATGTGGTTGATCTGGTGTTGCGCATACTGTGCAGAATCCGCAGCTATATAATCATAGATGCTTTCCAGTGAAGCAATGGCTCTATCGGTCCAAATCAACTCTGCCATTTCCTGGCTAACCTTTCCAACGCCTGAGCGTGTGTCATGACCTTGCCATTGCCGATATCCGCCTCTCCCGCTTCGATCTTTTCCAAAAGGTAGAGTCGGTACATTACTTCTTCAATATCCACCGATTCAGGGAGATCTTGAAACAGATTCTCTATTTTTGTTTTCGAAACTTGCATATAGATGCCCTCCTCAGTAAAAAGCAGTGTTGCGTGTTGAGTCCTATGAAAAACAATTTTGGATTTTGAATTAAGATGCCCTCGTAAAAAGTCCCCCTTGGCTGTCATTGCGAGCGTAGCGAAGCAATCTCGCGATCGTAACCTGTTGATATAACGAGATTGCTTCGTCACTGCGTTCCTCGCAATGACGGGCTTTCTGACTTTTTACGAGTCCATCAATTTTTAATTAAAAAACTACTTTCCAATTAGTACGCTGACACCACATCAAGTCAACGAAATGCAAAATTACCCACAAAAACGAGCATAAGATCTAGATAATCTGTATGGATATTGCCGAAGAAGTAATCAGGACTGCTTGGACTCTACGGATTCTATCTAAGATCTCACTGCCTCGAAATGATTTTACTGCACTATTGCGACAATGGCCATCGCTGGCCATCGGAAATTTCCCCCCTTTAAAACGACTAACCCTCATGCCCGACACGGGCAGGAGGTGTCCTATGGAACAACTGACCTATGAACGCCTCCAGGACAACCTGAAAAGGCTAAAATTAACCAGGGCCTCAGAAGTCCTGGACCAGATCGTCGCCCACTCGGAAGAGCACAAGGGCTCCTATCTATCTTTCCTGGACCACCTGCTGGAAGAAGAAGTGGGCGCCAAGGAGAAACGCAGGCTCCATACCGCCATGAAAACGGCCGGCCTGCCAATGGCGAAAACCATCGAGGAATACGATTTCTCCTTTCATCCGCAATTGGACAAGAAAGCGGTCATGGACCTTTTTGAGTTAACTTTCGTTCCCAAACACGAAAACGTCATCTTCCTGGGACCTCCCGGCGTGGGAAAAACCCACCTGGCTATTTCCCTGGCCATCAAGGCCTGCTGCCATGGTTTCAAAGTCTACTTTACCACCATGAGCACCTTGATCGGCAAGCTGAAGGAAAGCCAGTCCAAGAGGAAAGCTTATCTCAACTCCGCCTTGGTTATCGTGGATGAAATCGGCTATCTCCCCGTGAATACCCAGGAAGCCTATCTTTTCTTCCAGTTCATCTCCTATCGCTACGAAAGAGGCTCCACCATCCTCACCTCGAATAAGAGCTTTGCCGACTGGCAGGAACTCTTTGGGGATCCCGTGATCGCCACCGCCATTCTCGATAGACTCTTGCATCACTGCAAGGTTGTTAACATCAAGGGGCACAGCTACCGCTTAAAAGAGCATGCCTTTAAAGAAAAACTCTATAAACCAGAAGGAGGTGAAACAGTGAGCGCCTTGCCAACTTAAACGGCTATCTTGGTCAGGTGGTACACTTTTCAATTCCCATAAATGGTACAGTTTTCATTCCCATTGACAGCTTTCCCTCTCTGGGCAATTTCTCTGGGTCACTGGGATAGATTTTTCCTTCTTTAACAATTGCTTCCATAGCATTGTAAGTCGCCATAAAAACCCCATCATAAAAATTGGTGATTAGTTTCCTTCAGTGATCAGTCAGAAAAACAGTGATTTGTAATTGGTCATAAAAACAGATCACCTCATGCTGCGCCTGTTTTTGAAAGCCCGAGCATTCTGGCTTGTGCGGTTTCCAGAACAGCGTCTCGGATATAGCTACTGGCATTCAGTATCTCGATCCCTATCAGCTCACCTTTTTCGTTCAGTTCGGCAGTTATATTAGGTGTTAATTCTACGCTTGAGGTTTCTATTTCGTCCGAAATGCATACGTGGATGATATCTTCTTGCTCAAAATACGACATTTGTGGTTTACTCATGACTAAATCTCCCATTTTTCAACCTAAAGTTGATCTGTTCCACGAGAAGCACCGTCCGCTAATGGGTACGCTTAAAAAAGCAGTGTTGAGTCCTATAAAAAACAATTTTGGATTTTGAATTAAGGTACCCTTAATGCTGTTTTGCGTTTTGAGTGTTGCTAAAAACGATCAGCCATGCTGGATTGCGGTGTTTTGACTATCTTCGCTAAGATATTTATTATGGCTGCATTCTCTGACATGACCTCATCTTTTTTTGGGTAATCTACGAAGAACCATGCTTTTTCAAGAAGTCGCAGCCAGTAATCCGTTTCTCTCGCCTCCTTGGAGGCTATAGATGCCTCTATTGTTGCTAAAGCAAAATCAAAGGTTCGCTCATCTAGCTTTCTATTACCGTTCACGATACTGCCTATGCCGCATAATGGAAGATTTCAACCTCGGCTTGTTCGTCAATCCGCTCCAGAATCTCATCAATTTTTCCCATAACATCATCCTCTAAAAGAAATTCATGGCAATTTACACATTGAAGGACGGGCACATCTTTGATAATGACAATTGTATGGGGGCCAATCTTAAACGGCAGATCAGATGATATTTTCTCATATGAACCACCACAGTTATGACACTTCATCCTATCCTCCTCCTTCCTTCAGCATCCCACTTTTCGGGCGACGGTCTGTAAGCAGTTATAATTCTAACATTATCATTCTCAACATCAATAGCACAAGCTATGTGAAAAAACATATCATTCAATTTTCCACGCAATAAGCAACTTGGCATGTATTTATCGTTCGGATACATTTCAAGAACCTCATAACTTTGTACAGCGTCCAATATCATTTTGCGTGTTATTGCGCGATCAACCATGCGCATGGTGACATGGTACGTCCATATAATCCTTCTTCGTATGACACAAGCTTTTATCTTATCGAGTATATCTAACATCGATAACTCACACCAAACGGGTTCAAATGAACCAAAAGCCTTTTTCGGGGAAGGCCTTTGGATTAACAGTAGAATGCTTGAGCTTATTGAACCGGTGGAAATTTTCCACCAGTTCAATTTTTTCTTGTTTTGCAAGCTCAACAACATACCCTGCCGGAAATTTGTCTGGATTATTGGCCACGGCGTTGTTGATATCCCTTGTCTCAACCCCATAGATTTGAGCGACATCGCTATCGACCAAAACACTTTCGCTGCGCAATTCAGCGATCAGATCTTTTAAATTCTCAAACTTTGCTATTGCGCTCATGTCAGAATATCCTTCTTAAATAATTCCGCCAAAAAGCGATCTCAGAGTAGCAAAATGTTACTCCTCACTTTCAGACAATAGCTTTACGATTTCATCTCGAAAGGCGAGGAAATCATCCAAATTTCTTTGAAGAATCAAAACGACGATGGCGTCGTCGACCTTTTCATACTGATGCACGACAATATTGCGGAATTTAGCCATTTTTTCCATAATGCCGAGTAGTTCAGACGAGATTATTCCCGCCTCATGCAAACTCCTGAAGGTATCGGCATAACTGAGGGGCGGGCGCAGTTTTTTATCAGAAATAATGTGTCCGGCTATATCGACGGACAATTCGATCATGATTTGCAGCGTTCTTTCCACGATCCGCTGGGTTTTCCAGTTTCCTTCATATTCGGCAAGCGAAAGAGAGGAAAACTCCCGGATCTGATCAAGGTACGCTTCCAGGTCGGCCAATTTCCTCAGTATGAGGATTTTATCGACCAAGGGAAAATCTCCTGTTCAAGATGGATTTTTCCAATAAGGAAAAATCGAAGTATTTTCTTTGCATGAGTGACTCGTACCGTTGGCGGAAAAAGGTATCCCTATCCACAAGAAGCAGCGAATCCCGGATGATCCGGGCCGTCAGCGGCAGTGGGGCTTTATTCAGGATGACGAGATCGACATGATCCGTCCCCAGTAAATCCATCAACTTGCCGACAAGATTGAGCTTTGCTTCCATAAGATCGCAGTCCTCTTCAAAATAGACCGCAATATCGATATCGCTGAGCGGACCAGCCTCTCCCCGGGCCTGCGACCCGAACAGGTAGGCAAAGATAATCTTTTCACCTGGCTTTTCGAAGAGATTCTTTATTAAGAGGATCTTTGGGGTCAGGTCTTGCAATACCACTTTTTTCTTTTCTCTCTTGTGCACGGATAAGGGCATTTATAGCGAATGTGTTCCTCGCAATGACGGACTTTCTGACTTTGTATGAAAATAGGATGATAGGGTAGGAACGATACATTGGCTTGTATCGCCCCTCCCTCCGAACCGGACTGGCAGATTTCCCGCACCCGGCTCTCCAGTCGGTGGTTTTACCTCATTGAGGACTGGAGTAATAAACG
>Ga0082335_1000998_pt1 | contig 65544 bp, 54 predicted proteins | sample Subgrocontami58m_FD_72375 | JGI IMG/M metagenome (GOLD analysis project Ga0082335, IMG submission 72375) | Subsurface groundwater microbial communities from S. Glens Falls, New York, USA - GMW37 contaminated, 5.8 m (SPADES assembly) (version 2) ... | reverse complement strand
TGGGTATCGGGATGGTGCTGATCTGTGGCGCGGAGCATGCCTCGGAATTGACCAGAGCAGTTCCCGAAGCCATTGGGGTAGGCGAGGTGGTGCCAGAAAGAGGCAAACCTCGCGTGATTTTCGCCTAGCTCGCCGCCACCCACGGGCTCACTCCTGAACTAAGGGATTGCCGCCATTGAATGACGGCTTGTCTCGTGTTAGTATGCACACAGGGGCCTCAGTTTCGGATTTCGCCCGGTAAGAAAGAGGCCCCCGTGGAGGCAGGAGAGCTTGAACGGGCCACGCCACCTGGTCACCCGGCACTGGAAGCTGATCACGGCCGTTGTCCTCGCGATAACAACCTTTCTCTTTGCGTACCGGATGCGCGGCGCACTCTTCCCTTTTGTCATCGGAGGGATCATTGCCTATGTAGTGTTGCCGCTTCTCAGCAGAATTGAAGCCAGGCTGCCCTGGCAAGGCCGCTTTACGGAGGCCAAACGCATCTTCCTGGTAGTGGCCTTCTTCATCGTCTCTCTTGGACTCTTCTTTTTGCTGTCCCTGTATATCGGGCGAGCGATGGCAAATTCTCTCGGCGCACTGGTAGCCAACGCCCCGGAATTCTTCTCTTCCGCATTTGCCCGGCTGGGAGAATCGCTGGAACCACTGCGCAGCAATCTCTCGCCGGAATGGCAGGCCCATGTGGATGAGGCCCTGACCAACGCAGGCAATCAACTGGGCAATGCGCTCACCAATGTGCTTTCGAAGAGCGCTTCGCTGATCCCGGCCTCGGTTGGTTTTATCTTTGGCCTGGTGACCCTGCCGTTCTTCCTCTTCTACTTGCTCAAAGATTCGCGGCGCCTGGGACGCGGCTTCTATGCCGGCCTTCCTCCCTGGCTGGCAGGGTATGCCAGAGACATCATCGGTATTGTGGACAATATCCTGGGCCGCTACATCCGGGCGCAGCTTATGCTGGGGCTGATAGTGGGGACCCTGGTCTTCATCGGGCTGATGATATTAAGCGTGCCGAACGCTCCCCTGCTTGCCGTGGTGGCCGGGTTGACCGAGATGGTCCCTATCTTGGGCCCCTGGATCGGCGGTGCAATCGGCGTGCTGGTGACCCTGGCCCTGGCGCCTGAAAAGGCGCTCTGGGTGGCCGTGGTCTTTCTCGCCGTCCAGATACTGGAAAACTCTCTCCTGGTCCCGAGGGTCCAATCGGCGTACCTGGGACTTCATCCTGTCGTGATAATCGTCCTTTTGCCTCTCGGGGCTGAAATCGCGGGCTTCTGGGGGATAGTCCTGGCCGTGCCACTGACAGCGACTGCTGTCAAGATATATGAGTACATCCAGCACACCACGTTCTCCGAAGACGCCAGGCCGCGCGGCTAGCGTTGCAGCATGTAAGGGCTATTTCTCCTGCATGGATAGCCGGTCCCGAAGTTGGCTCGAACTTATGAGCAGGGAAGCGGCAACAAGCAGTGCTGCTGAACTGATAAGCAAAGGTGTCCGGTAGGTCCCGGTAAGGTCATACAGCCAGCCGCCGCCGACGGGTCCGAGCATCCCGGCGAAAGAGCCTATCCCCACCATGAACCCCAGCATTGCCGCAAAATAGCTTGCCTCAAAATAATCTGCCAGGATAGTGGCCCTGCCCGGGACAAGAAGGCCGTGACTTACCGCAAACAGTCCAAGGAAGAACATCACTGCCATGCCCGGCGCTGTGATGGCCAGGCCGCCCAGTGCAACTGCACTCAAGAAGACCGCACCGGCAATCACGTATAGATGATTGAATCGTTCTCCGATCCAGCCGAAGCCAATCCTGCCGACCAGGCTCAACGCAGGGACTGCCATGGCCATTCGGGCTGCGGTGCCCCTTCCATAACCTATCGATTCGAGGAAAGGCATCACGTGCGCCGTCAACATCTGAAGAGCGATGAAATGGGCAACGAAGAAAGCAATCAACACCCACAGTACCCTCGAACGCAGCATTTCCCTGAACCTGGGCTTCTCAAGACTGCTTGACCGGGTATTCCGGGCGGACAACGCCTTTTCTCCGGGCGCCGGCCACGAGGGCTGCTTGGCATCTTGCAAGACTGTCGCCACGCCAAGGCCCAGAACAAAGGCCACCAACGCGAAGATAACGAACGTTTTACGGAAACCGATACTGTCGAGGAGCTTGGCTATGAATGGCAATGCAAAGCCACCGGCTCCGCCTGATACGGAAAAGAGACCGAAGGACAGGGCGACCCTATCCTGGAACCGCCGCGAAATTATCGGCAGCATGACCGCGCTTCCGCTCGTGGTAACACCCAGGCCCAGTAGCACATAGCTCAAGTAGAACGTTGGAAGGTTACTGACGCGGCTCAACAGCAGAAAGCCGAAAGTCATGAGAAGAGCGCCCCCGATCACGATCTTCCTGGCGCCGAGCCTTTGAAACAGAAGTCCGGCAAAAATGGCTCCCAGGCCGGACTCGGTCGCCTGCAAAGCTGCGCTGAACGAGACCTCGGTATGACTCCACCCGAACTCCTCGATCAGGGGATCATAGTAGGCTGTGAAACCCCACCAGACTGTGGCCGCTCCAAACGTCGAAAACAGGGTCAGGACGCCCAGCAGGAACCAGCGGCTGGAGAAACCAGGAACGGTGGCCCTTGTCTTAACACTGGATCGTTCTGAACCGCTTGTTCCCGGTTTGGTGGTCGTTGCCAAAAAGAACGTTCTTACTTTCCCTTGCCAACAGGCCTTGTCGGGGGCAAGAAGGCCATTATATCGAGTTCCGGCTTGGAACCCCAACTGACTCTGCGCCGACCTAACCTGAAGACGGTTAGTGCGTTATGATGGATAAAGGAGCGTACATATGAAGACGGTCATCTCGCTGCTGATGGTAACTTTGTTGCTCGTAGGCGTGGCCGGCTGCGCCCGCACCGCCTCTGCGGGTGAGGTAAAGTCACACAAGCCGCGCATTACCGCTCCTCCTGTGGACAAGGGGGACCTTGAAACCCTGGCGAAAGGGAATACTTCCTTTGCCTTCAGACTCTACCAGGCGGCGGGGGCGACCGAAGGCAATCTGTTCTATTCCCCGTATAGCATATCCGAGGCACTGGCCATGACTTACGCAGGCGCCCGCGGCGAGACGGAAAAGCAAATGGCGGAAGCGCTTAGTTTCAAGATGGCACAGGAAAGGTTGCATCCGGCATTCAATAACCTGGACCTGCAACTCAGGGAGCGAGGCCAGGGAGCAAAGGGTAAAGACGGCAAAGGCTTCCGGCTGAACGTGACAAATGCCATTTGGGGACAGAGAGACTACAAGTTCCTTGCGCCATTCCTGGACGTTCTCGCCCAGAACTACGGCGCGGGCCTGAGGGTGGTGGACTTCGCTGGAGCGACTGAACCTTCCCGTATCACCATCAATGACTGGGTCAGCGACCAGACCGAAGGGAAGGTAAAGGACCTGGTCCCGCGGGGCGCAATAAACCAATTGACCCGGCTGGTACTGACCAACGCCATCTACTTCAACGCTGCGTGGCAGTACCCTTTCAGAAAGGAATCGACTTCCGGCGGTCCTTTCAATCTGCTTGGCGGAAGCATTGTCACCGTGCCGATGATGAACCAGACCGAATCCCTGGGCTACGCGGAGGGGGACGGCTACCAGGCAGTCGAGTTGCCCTATGAGGGACGTGAACTGTCGATGGTAATCCTTGTGCCGCGCTCCGGCAAGTTCCAGGACTTCCAAAAAGGGTTGAGCGCTGAGAAGGTAAGTGACATCATCGGAAAGCTGCAGACCCGCCGTGTCGCCCTGACCTTCCCGAAATTCCAGTTCACTTCCAGCCTTGGCCTCAAGCAGTCACTGAGCGCTCTGGGCATGGGCGTTGCCTTCACCGAACAGGCCGACTTCTCAGGAATGAATGGAAAACGCGACCTGCTGATACAGGACGTGCTGCACAAGGCCTTCGTCTCGGTCGACGAGGCGGGCACCGAGGCCGCAGCGGCCACCGCGGTAATAGTTGGCACAACGTCGCTGCCGCCGACGCCGGTCGAACTGAAGATCGACCGGCCCTTCGTATTCCTTATCCGCGATATACCCACCGGCAGCACCATATTCGTGGGCATAGTGACGGACCCGAGCGCGAAATAGGGCAAAGACGCCGGGCGGTCGGCCTCGACTGACATTAATAGTTTCCAAACAACTAACGGCTATAGTCCTGCTTGAAGAATCCATGGGTCTAATCTGGCCTATCATTGACACCCTGTTTGCGTTATACTTTACGGCTAAGAAATAGAGCCGGAGGTCAACAATGCGTAGTTACAGGCTTTGGTCCCTTCTGGCGGCAATCTTCCTGATAACCTCGATGACAGTCTTCGCCCCGCCCTTTGTGCGGACGGCCAATGCTGCGGCGGCACTAACCAGCCTTACGCCCGATACGGGTCCGGTAGGCACAACCGTGAGGGTAATCGGTACGGTGAGCCCCGGAGCGGCATTCCAGATCCGGTGGGACTCAGCCGCCGGTCCAATCCTGCCCTCGGGCAGCGGCACGGCTGGCGGAACCGGCGCGGTGAACCGGGTGGTCACCATACTGGCGGCACCCGCAGGCGCCCATGCGATCTTCCTGGTGCAAGTCTCCGACGCGACCTCCGTTTCCCTGCCCTTCACTGTTGAACCCCGGATTACGCTGACCCCCGATTTCGGTCCGGTTGGCAGGACGGTAACGATAACAGGAACCGGGTTCCAGGACGCTGACGATGGCTCGATCGTGGTAGACTTCGATGGGACTCCCGTGGTGACGACCCCCGCATCGCCGCTTGTCAGTGCCGCCGGGTCCTGGAGCGCAACCTTCGTGGTACCAACCGCCACCGGCGGCCCGCACACTGTGAATGCGACTTCAACAGGAGTCCCAGTCCCCGGAGTAGACGCCACCTTCACCACCCCCGGCATTACCCTGTCTACGGTCGCTGGCGGCGTGGGCACAGTGGTAACTGTAGACGGGGTCGGTTTCCAGCCCAACGAGACAGGCATACGCGTGTTGTACGACTCTGTAACTGTGACCACCAAACCCGCCACCGTCACGGCAGACGCTGCCGGCGTCTGGAGCGCCACTTTCGTCGTTCCCACGGCCGGGGTAGGCACCGTGCACACGGTAGACGCGCTCGGCGTGACCACGACAGCCGCGCAGGTGACCAACCAGGCATTCACCATAGCCGCGGGCATCTCAGTCAATCCGACGACCGGGGTGCCGGGTTCGACCGTGACCGTCATGGGAACGGGCTTTGTCACCACCGAGTTCGTCAGCCTCACCTTCGACAGCACCGTGGTCGCGCCTGTTTTCAGACCGACATCGGTGGCACCCTGGACCCGGAACATTACCGTTCCTTCACTGCCGGCGGGTCCCTACCCGGTCACCGCTACGGCCACTACAGTGACCGATACACAGATTTTCACCATTAAACCGGGGCTGTCCATAACGCCCACGTCAGGCGCGGGAGGGGCCACGGTGACAGTGAACGGGACCGGTTTCCAGCCCGGCGACACCGTGGTGGTCACTTTTGACAACGTACCTGTGACCACCGTACCTGCAGTTATTACCGCGAACCTGACGACAGGCTCCTGGACAGGGGCGTTTGAAGTCCCCACTACCGCAACGAGCGGCGCCCACATAGTCGATGCTTCAGGTGACGCAACACTTGCCGCGGATGTGCCTGACCAGACCTTTAACTTGCGTGGCCTGTCGATTACACCCACAACGGGGCCTGTGGGCACAACAATTACCGTCAGCGGGCAGGGATTCGCGGCCAGCGAAACGGGAATACAGATTACCTTCGACGGCGTAACCATAAGAACCGGGGTGGCAGCCACTTCTTCCGGCACGTTCGCGACAACGGCGTTGGTCCCGGCGGCAAGCGGCGGCACCCACAATGTGAGCGCATTTGGACCGACTACCACGGCTGCGACCGTCCCTGTCGAGCCATTCACCGTAACACCCGAGATCAAGCTCACGGGAACAGGGACAAAGGTGGGTGAAACCGTCACCGTAACGGGCACGGGCTTCGCTGAGTCTGAGACCGGGGTCGTCCTTTTATGGGACGGTGTTGTCCAGGTCACCATAGGGACCGCCAACGCCAACGGCGGTTGGAGTACTCCGCTCATCATTCCTAATGCGGCCAATGGAGCGCACATAATAGACGCCCGCGGCGGGACCACCGCCGCCAGCGAAATATCTGACCTTACTTTGAACGTGCAACACAACTTCACCATGTCGCCCGCGTCAGGCAACGCTGCCACCACCATCACAGTCAACGGTACCGGCTTCTTCGCCAGCGAGACCGGAATCCAGGTGCTCATTGATGGAACTCCGGTCAGGTCAGGGATCGCGGCCAACGTGAACGGCTCGTGGAGCACTTCATTCGTCGTTGGACCCATTCCCCGCGGCGACCACCTGGTATCTGCAAAGGGAAGCACGACTACGGCATCGCAGGTACCCGAGAGGCCGTTCTCCATCTCCACGCGGCTTACAATCGACCCTGTCTCGGGCTTTTCGGGGAAGGTCGTTAGCGTCACTGGCGATGGCTTCGCCGCCAATGCTGCCATCAGGATTACCTTCGATGGCACAACGCTGGCCACCACTCCTGCCACTATCACCAGTACCGCAAAGGGCGAAATCAGCGGGAGTTTCGCCGTCCCCGCAGCCATTTCCGGGGCACATACTATAGCGGTGACCGACGGCGTCGGGCCAATCAACGCTACCTTCACTATTACGTCTTCGGCCAGCACCACTACCAGTTCGGCCATCGTTGGTGGGTCTGCCGGGATAAGCGGCCAGGGCTTCCCGCCCAACTCTACGGTCACATTCACTTTTGAAGGCTCCTCCGTCGCCACCAACCCGGCCACGGTCACCGCTGACGCGAACGGGGCCTTCACCGCGAGTGTGATCGTGCCCGACGCTGCTCGCGGCGCACACCCGGTCCGGGTGAGTTCCGGACCGACTGTGATAACGCTTAGCGTCGAAGTGACTCCTAAGATCACCGTCACTCCTGAATCGGGGAATGTCGGCGCCTCAATAACGGTAACCGGAAAGGGATTCGGGGCCAATGAGCCGATAACCCTGGCTCTGGATAATGCCTCTGTGACCACGACCCCGCCGGCGGTGACTGCCGCGGCCAATGGCACCTTCAGCGCAACCTTCGCTGTCCCTTCAGTCGCGGGTGGGGCCCATGTCGTGAAAGCCTCCGACCGCGCTGCCTCTGCCCAGGGCAACGTAAGTGTCACCGCGAAGGTGACCGCAACCAGTTCTGCCGCAAAGGTTGGTGATAAGGTCACCGTCACCGCTTCCGGGTTCCCGGGCAACGGGACCGTCACGATCACGGTGGATGGGGCGCCTGCCAGTCCGGCAGCGGTCAATGCCGGCGCCAACGGGGTGGCAACTGCGGAAGTGACCGTTCCTGCCGGGGCCTTTGGCAATCACACGATCAGCCTGTCATCGGGGACAGCGAAGGCTGATGTAACCTACTCTGTGTCGCCTTCGTTCTCAGTAGCGCCTAACAATGGCAACGTCGGCAGCGCCTTGACCATCTCCGGCAGCGGTTTCGCAGCCAACAGCGCCGTGACCGTCACTTATGATGGCAACGCAATTGCGCCTGTGCCGTCACCGCTTGCCACGAATGCCAGCGGCAGTTTCACGGCTACACTGACAATCCCCAAGAGCCCCAAGGGGCCGCATGACATTGCAGCGAGCGACGCCTCCAGGAACACTCTTCACTCCGCTTTCACCATGGAGTCGACTGCGCCCCAGGCGCCCCAGCCGCTGTCTCCCGCCAACGGGTGGAGGCTGGGCAATCTCGGCAGCGTGGCGCCGGTCTTCACCTGGGCTCCGGTGAGCGATCCAAGCGGAGTGACCTACACCTTCCAGGTCTCCAAGGACCCGTCCTTCGCCTCGCCCAGGATACAGAAAACGGGGATGGCCGAGACCACCTATGCCGCGGCCAATACCGAGAAGCTTGCCCGCGGACTGTACTACTGGCGGGTGAAGGCGACAGACAACGCTTCCAACGAAAGCGCCTATTCCTCCATCTCCACCTTGAAGATCGGCGTATTGCCGATCTGGATGCCGACCTGGATGTTCTTCGCCTTCATCTTGATCTTCCTGGGCATCATAGCCGGGGCATTGTACCTGCTGGTGTTCCAGAAGACGAACCGGCTCGGGTGAAAACCGGACTGCAATAACACAAGGGGGGCAGCCCGCGGGCTGCCCCCCTTTTCATTGTCCCGTGTTCTCTCGCCGCGGTGCCCGATGTCGGCAGCCTCTTTCGGCGAACATCAGAGCCGCCGTCCATCCCAGGCACCCCGGCCATGACGAAAACATGGCTCTCCGTTTCCGTAACATTCGGAGGGACGCGGCAATGACATTTTTCACAGGCTCAGGCGCTAGCTGTCCAGTATTGCCAGGGCCTCCTCGCGGTACGCCTCCATCAGGTAGGGAATACCGGTAATCCGGGCGCACTCCTCGGTAAGAGACATCAGTTCCCCCCTGGAGATTGAAGGAACATTGAAACACCTTGCGCCCGCCATGAACTGCTGCAATCCGACCTTGATCTTCTGCGTATAGCAGAAGATTCCCAGCGCGCCAAGGGGTATGGTCTTCATTGCATCCAGGCCGACAATATTCTTCACGTCCTCATAGTTCACGAATATCTCTTCCGGGGTGGTGCCGTACTGCTTTATGGTGTTAGGCAGTTTGCCGTTCCCTTCCGAGAGCCACAGTCCGATGTTCTTGCCGACCATGCCGGGGATCATCAAGGCACGGCCCATGCACACAGCCTTCACGAAGGGCGCGCCAAGCGCCAGTGCCTTGAACACGCCGTCCTCGCTGCTGAACCCTCCGGCAAAGGCGACGTCGGGGACCTTTTGCCCTTTCTTCGCCAGGCGGTTGCAGAACTCGTGCGCCGCGGAGTGCAGGTAGATGCTTGGCATGCCCCACTCTTCCATCATGCGCCAAGGGCTCATGCCGGTCCCTCCTGAGGAACCATCTATGGTCAACAGGTCAATCTTCGCCTCCGAACCCCATTTGACGGCCATGGCGAGTTCCCGGAGCCCATACGCTCCAGTCTTGACTGTTATGCGACTGAACCCAAGCTGTCGCAGGCGGTCCACCTCTTTTCGGAAACTCTCTTCGTCCAGGAAACCAAGCCTGCTGTGGCGTTCGAATTCCTTAAAAGCGCCCTCTCTAAAAGCTGTTTGGACCGAAGGGCTGGATGGGTCAGGGGTGACAATGTAACCCCGCTTCTGTAACTCCAGCGCCCTTTCCAGAGAGTTGACCTTGATTTCTCCCCCGATGCATTTGGCCCCCTGGCCCCATTTCAGTTCTATGGTATCGAGGCTGTGCTTCTTCTTCACGTATTCAGCCACCCCGAGCTTCGTGTCTTCCACGTTCATCTGCACCAGTATCTCGCCATATCCCTGGTGGTACCTGCGGTAGGTCTCGATCCTGCGGTCCATATCGGGCGATTTGGCAACCTTCCCTTTTGCATCGAGTTCAAGCAACGGGTCTATTCCGCAGACGTTCTCGCCGCAGACTATGGTTACCCCGCTTATGGCGGCGCCAACGGCGAAATGCTCCCAGTTCTTCCTGGCGATTTCCGTCGAGCCCAGCGCTCCTGTGAACACCGGGACGCGCATTTTCACTTTCTTGTCCCAACCGTATTCAATCTCCGTATTCACCGCCGGGAAGATGGCGGTATCGGAATTGGGAGCAACTCCCGCGGGAAGTCCTTTCGCGCCCGAGGCATAACCCTGGACATTGAGGTGCGAATAATCGACGGGGTAGTCCTTGTCACCTCCGGCTGTGGTTTCGCCGAATGGACCGGGATAGATGACTTCACGGCCCCTGAAAGATGACTTGAAGACCTCGCAGTTGCCCGCGCAGCCATCTATGCACCGCGTACATAGACCGCTGGCAGGCACAACATCTTTGGAGCGATTGACGGTTCTGGTTGCATCATTGGAATTTGGCCTCTGCAAGTTCATTTCCTACCTCCGTACACCTTTGTATTCGCCATGGCGGCATTCTGGCGCCGCGTTAGCGGCAATCAATTGCCGCGCGCCTACATACTACCACTGTTCTCTTCACGCTTCAAACCGTTCTTGAGCGGAATACCCGCGGCCGCTTTGCCCAGATTTGACAAGCTTCAGGTACCGAAATATCCTTCATACACGCCATGACCAAGAAAGACCAGCAGAAAGCGATCCTCCGTATTCTTCGCGCGGACAGCGCCCCACAGTCCAGTTCCCGTATCAGCGAACAGCTCTCGGCCATCGGCAACGGGATCGGCGAACGGTCAGTGCGGCTGTACCTTCAGGAAATGGGGAAGGGGGGCCTCACACGCCGTAAGGGACGCGGCCACATTATTACCGAACGCGGCCTGGCGGAGCTGTATTCGACCTCCGCGCTGCAACGGGTCGGCTTCATGTCCGCCAGGATAGACCGGATGACCTACCAGATGGACTTTGACCTGGTGGACCGATCCGGCTCAGTGATCGTAAATGTGACCATGGTCGAGCCACATGAATTGGAGGAGCGGCTCGACCTTATCTGCAAGGTCTATGAGTCGGGCTACGCGATGGGACGATTGTTAGCCTTGTTCGGACCGGGTGACACCATCGGATACCGGATAGTGCCCCGTGGGATGGTAGGCATAGGGACAGTGTCATCAATCGCCCTGAATGGGGTCCTGTTGAAACATGGCATCCCGGCCAATTCGCGTTTCGGAGGACTACTGGAACTGGAGGCGGGAAAACCCACGCGTTTTGTGGAAATAATCAACTACGAGGGCACGAGCATCGACCCTCTGGAGGTGTTTATCAGCAGCGGCATGACCAACTACGTTGGGGCTGTGAAGACCGGCGACGGAAGGATCGGGGCGGGGTTTCGCGAATTCCCCGCCGAGAGCAAGCCCCGTGTTGAGGAACTGGCGGAGAAGCTGGACCGTGTCGGGCTGGGAGGTTTCCTCAGCGTAGGTATGCCAGGGCAGCCATTGCTCGATATTTCGGTAAGCGAAGGATGCGTCGGGTCCATCGTGATTGGAGGACTTAACCCAGTCGCAATCCTTGAGGAGACCGGCCTGCGCGCCCGGTCATATTCGCTCGCAGGGCTAATAAGATACCAACTGCTTTTCCCGTACCAGGAACTGCGGGACAGAGTCAGCGAGCACCTGTAGACAAAGGTCGCCAAACTGGCCAGGGTGCCGGAAGACTTCGGGTGATGATGTCCTGGATTCCAGTCCAGGTTCAGATCGTCACAACCCTCAAGGCCTGCCCTTAGAACTCTCTCATCTTGTCCAGTCTTTCGAAATTATGCCAGGAGTCGATCCAGCGGATAGTCCCGGACTTGGAGCGCATGACCAGCGATTGGGTCTGAGCCCCGCCGCTGGTGTAGCGGACTCCCTTGAGCAATTCCCCGCTGGTCACACCGGTGGCAGCGAAAAAGACATCACCCGACTCCACAAGGTCTCCGGTGCAATAGACCTTTTCCAGGTCCACACCCTTGGATAGAGCAGCCTTTCTCTCCTTTTCATCGCGGGGCCACGGCTTGCACTGAATCTCTCCTCCGACGCAGGATATGGCCGCAGCCGAAAGCACGCCTTCAGGGGTTCCTCCGACGCCCATCAGCACGTCCACCCCCGTTTCAGGCAGGGCCGCCTGAATACTCGCGGCTACATCGCCATCGGTGATCAGCTTGATTCTCGCGCCGGCGCTCCTTATTTCCTGCAACAGCCTTTCGTGTCGCGGCCTGTCCAGGACAACAACGGTAATGTCGGAGATCTTCCTCTTCTTCGCCCCGGCAATGTTCTTCAAGTTTTCCGCCACCGAGGCGTTGATGTCGATGGCGTCTTTGGCCTCGGCGCCGGTGACTATCTTGTTCACATACACAAATTCCCTGGGACAATTAATCGTGCCGGCGGACGAAAGGGCAACTGCCGAAATCGCGCCGGGAAGGCCTTTCGAGGTCAGTGTCGTACCGTCCACGGGATCAACGGCGATGTCCACTTTCAGTTCGGAGCCATCGCCGATTTTTTCGCCGATGTATAGCATCGGCGCCTCATCCTTCTCACCTTCACCGATGATTACAGTGCCGTCCATCCTGATGTGCCCCAGCACATAGCGCATGGCGTTGACCGCAGCCTGGTCTACCAGGTTCTTATCGCCCATGCCCATGTGGCGCGCTGCAGCCAGGGCAGCAGATTCGGTCACGCGCACTAGCTCCATGGCAATATTGCGCTCGATTGGAAGGTGCTGAGTGTTATTCTTCATTCAATACATCTCCTATGCAAAATCTCCCAGCATAGATGCCATGATAATTAAACCACGGGCAGAGGTCAACCAGCACAACCCCGGCAGCAGCCCGGAGCATATGTTCGGAGGGCCCTGCTCCGTCAAGGCCCCTTTTCGAATCATAGGTCCAGCCTGTATGCCATCACGGTAACATCCGGCCTGGGATGGAAATCATACTCCGGGGCCCGTTTGAATCCCATATGCTGGTACATCCCCAGGGCCACCTCCATCATTTCGCTGGTGTGGAGGGCTACCGTCCTGATGCCCCTGTTCCGGGAACGCTCCAGACATTCCTCCATGAGGGCCCTGCCTATCCCTCGGTCACGGTACCCGGGGTCTACAGACAGTATGCGGATGCCCGCCCACCCCCTGGGCCACCCTTCCCCCTCGGAAAGGGATGCGTCGGGATAGTAGGTGACCGCGCCGACAGGTCTACCGTCAAGTTCCGCCACGATCAACTCGGATATATCAAGCCGGCTCCGGACATCGGCAATGTCCCGCGAGTAGTTTTTCCAGGCGTCTTCCGGCAGGTCTTTCTTGTATTGCTCGTAGGCGGCGACGATAAGCCGGGATACAGCGTCCATCTCTTCGGGCCGCGCCGTATGTATGTTCAATGAGTGCGTCATACATCCAATATTGTAGATATTTCCGACAGGCCCTGCCAAAAGGCGCGCAGCAATTTTAGTCCAGGGCGGGGCCGTTCGCCTTCCGGCCGCGAAATTGCCTGCCGCAGATGCCTGGCCCGGCATGCTATCTGGAGTAATGCAGGATTATTTGGGCCGGAGGGTGTCGGTTGGATGGGGAATGGTCACGCTGTCCTTATGGGTGGCGTGAACAGGCTTGGTAAGGGAATAGCCTCGCAGTTTGCGGAAGAAAACGTACATTCCCAGTCCGATAATCATCCACAGCATGCCGAAGTAACGGCTGTAAGGCTGCATGACCACTATCACAAACCAGACTCCCACGGTCGACAAAAAACCCAGTACGGCCGTTATCGGGATTTCTCTGTTCCTGATCCGGATGCAAAACCTGAGCCTGAAGGGCCTGGGGTGGTCAGGCTTCTTCACGCGCAAAGCGAGGATGGAAGCGTGGGCCATGGCGAAGGAAAGCATGGACCCGAACGCATAAAGGCCGCCCAGTATGGTAAAGATATTCGGCAAGAACAAGCCCTGGGCCAGGACGAACATGGATATGAATGCAAAGACGACTATTGCCACATAGGGGGTCTTGAACTTCCGATGTATCTTGCCGAACACCGGTGGCAGGCAATGATGTTCGGACAGCGAATAAGTGATCCTGGAAATGCCGAGCATCCCGGCATTTGCGGCCACCACCAGGATAGTTGCGCCCATTACGGCCACAAGCGGCGGGAAGATCGACCGAAAGATGTTTGCGAAAAATGCCAGCACTGCCGCCGACGTAGGTTCAGACGTACGTGACGCAGCCCACGCCTGCGGGTCTATCCCGGTATAGATCGAATCGGCCACTCCGGCGACCGCCTCCTCTTGCCAGGAGTTGACCAGAGTTGAAGGGTCCATTACGCTGAAGGCAGTAATGGATATCCCGGCAAAGACGGCGAGAACCGTGAAGATGAGCAAAACCAATGCTTTGGGCACCCGTTTCTGAGGCTCTTTGGCTTCTCCTGCCAATTGTGATGCAGCTTCAACTCCTGTGAAGGCCACCGTCGCCAGGGCGACGCCAAAGACGAGATTCGGGGTCGAGGGCCAATTCGAGACGATGCGTTCCCACACAACGCGGTAATCGAAAAACAGGGCAAGCCCGGTTACTACCAGGACCAACTGGGTAGCCAGCACAATGATAGTCAGGGTGAAATTTAGCTGGCCAGACTCTCTCACGCCGAAAACATTGATCACCATGAGGAAAAAGGCTATGCCCATAGCAGCCAGCGACGCCGCTTGAGTGCTTTTCAGCACGGGCCAGAAATACGCAAGGTAATGCGGAACTGTGAACAACGAAATGGAAATCGTGATGATGTACCCGAACATCAGGGCCCACCCGGCAAGGAAACCAGCCATTTGATTGAATCCGTGACGGGCCAGGGTGGCCGAGCCACCTGCTTCCGGGAACATCGAGGTTCCTTCGGCATAGGTCAGTGCAGTAAACACAAAGAACAGGCCCGCGATACCCAAAGCAACAGGGGTCGCGCCCATTGCTGCCACGGCTACTATGCCCAATGCGTAGAATATCGAAGACCCGACATCGCCATAGCCTACGCTGAACAAGGCAGGCACACCCAATATCCGTCTCAGGTGGAATTCCGGCGCCCGGTGGGTCCGCACCACACGGTCGCCGGGGCGGCGGATGTGCCTGGCTACCGGTGGCCGCGGGGGCCGTCCGTTCGGCGGTTTGTTCTGTGAGTTGGGGCCGTCCCCTGCCCCTCTGAAAGTTGGGGTTTGCATCTGGTTTCCGGCGCATTGTAGCCGCTGATACCTGTCGCGTCAATTAACCCCAAACCAAACTCTCTGTTTGGCCCGCTCTGGTATAATCTAGCCCGTGAGAGGACTGACGTGGAGAGCGATGTATTGAAATACGCTCCGAGCGAAACCCGGACCAAGGCCTCCCGTGGGAAGGCCGCGCCCTCTGGCGGCTACGCCGCGCTTGGTCTCGCGGGGGTCCTCGTGGTAGCGGCATCACTGGTTATCGCGGCAACCGTACCCACCAGCGTGACCGACATCCCATGGCTCTTGCTCCTTCTTAACACACTATGTATTACCGTCATCTCATGTGCCGTTGCCTATATCGCCGCACAGAGTTTCGCCGCCACGGGTTCATGGCCGGTGGTATGGATGGGAGCAGGAGCCCTGTGCCTGGGAACGACCAGCATGGCCTCCGCATGGCTGATCAGCCAATCGGGAATGAATGCCGCCGCCACAGTCTTCGGAATCGGCGCGATGTTTGCCGGAGGTTTCCATGCCGTCGGGGCTTTCTCAGTTTCCAAACGAATGGGTCCATTCCGTGGAGAATCCCGAGCCCGGCTGATTTCTGGCCTTCAAATATACATTGGCATAATCGCCTTCCTTGCATACGTGGTGGCTGCTACTGTGCTGGACCTTCTCCCTCCTTTTCTGTCCGGCGGAGGACAGCCAACTGTCTTGAGGACGCTTATCCTGGCATCAGGGACCACCCTTTTCGGAGCGGCCGGAATCGTCTTCCTCACAATGCACCGCCAAACTGAACGCCGTTTCCTGTTCTGGTACGGTCTCAGCCTGGTATTGACATCGTTCGGATTGGGAGGCATTGCGGTGGCCGGCGTGGGCGATGCACTGGTATGGGTAGCCAGGGCAGGCCAGTACGCGGGAGGTCTCTATATGCTGGCGGCAGTGGTGGTCCTCTTTGGCGAATCACGCCACACGAACGCGGGCCTGCCCGAGGCCCTGGCAGGGTTCTTCCAGGAGCTTGAGACCAACTACCAACTGCTGGTTGACGCCGCAACAGACGCCATCGTTTCCCTGGACTCGTCGGGCAGGGTATTGCTGTGGAATCCCGCGGCAGAAAGAATGTTCGGGTACAGCAAAGAGGAAGCGGCCGGCTCCCGCCTTTCTGACCTGATCTTGAGCGACGACATCAAGGGCCAATTCGAGAAGGATTTTGCCGACCTGAGCCGGGGGCAACAGACCAGATTCTCGTGGGGTCCAACAGAGCTGGCAGCGAGGAATAGCGCGGGCGGGCAACTCATGCTGAAGCTGTCCTTGGCCTCAAAACAGACTGCTTCAGGTTGGTTTGCCGCACTGATCATGCATGAGATTTCGGACCTGAAGACTACCCGGGAGGAACTGCGTTCACGGGCAGTGAGGCTGGAGGCACTTTACCGCACAAGCCAGGCAATAACCGGAGCTCACGACCTCAAGGGCGTAGCGGAGGCAGCCCTGGCAAGCATCCTTGATGCTGCGGGCCTTAAGGCAGGGATAATCTGGTACCTTGACCAGGGCAGCGCCGACCTGCTTGCCCTGGCCGTCAGCGGGGGACCAGACGCAGTCGCCCGCGAGGTCTTCTCACGTCCCCTCAAACCTGGCGAGGGTGTAACCGGAAAGGCGGTGGCGACGCGCCAGGTCATCACTGCCCCCGGACTGCCTCCAGAGATGCGGGAGGCGTATCCATCGATAGCCGCCCTGGAGCCGACCCTGCTTGTCGCCTTCCCCCTTCAGGTGGAAGGAAGGGTCGTGGGTGCAATAACCACCTATTCCAGCGGACGCGCGGCTCTGACCGCCTCGGACAAGGAGACGCTGGAAAGCCTGGGCAACATGGTGGGGATAGCGATTTCAAGGGCTCTGGTCTTCAATGACATGGAGGCCGCCCGAAACGAATGGCAACAGACGTTCGACGCCATGAGCGACGCCGTGTGTATCCTGGATAGGGAATCGACCATCGTCCAGACCAACCAGGCAATGGCGAACTTGCTGGGTACCCCGAGAGCCTCCATGATCGGCAAGAAATGCTACGCGGTCATGCACGCAAATAAGTGCCGGCCCGCTGATTGCCCCGGCATCAGATGCCTCAACTCGAAGAAGGCCTGCGAAGCTGAGTACCAGGAGCCGGCGCTGGGAAATCGCTGGCTGCGAGTCAGGGTCGACCCCATCATCAGGCCTGATGGCCAACTTGCCGGAGTGGTGCATTCGGCCCGTGATATCACCGAGCGCAAAGCGGTGGATAGGTTGAAGGACGACTTCCTGGACATGGTATCGCACGAAATGAAGACTCCGCTGACAGTGGTCCTCGGTGGACTGAAAACAGTCATGGTGGAAGGAAGCCGGCTGGAGGACGCAGAGCGGGAAAGCCTGATCCGCTACGCCTACCTGGAGGCCGAGTCCCTGGCAGACATAGTGAGCAACCTGCTGGAGTTGTCCCGGGCCGAAGCGAATAGACTTGTGCTGCAACACTGTACCCTGGACCTGAAAGATGTCGTGGTTGAGCAAGTAAGAAAGGCAAAACAACAGCATCCGGGACATCATTTTGTGACGAGCGTTCCCGGGAATCTTCCCGAGCTTTACGCAGACAGGACTCGCATTGAGCGGGTGCTGTCCAACCTGCTGGACAATGCAGCGAAGTATTCTCCGGAGGACAGCGAAGTTATAGTGTCTGCCGGCCTGGATGAGGACCGGATCGTTCTGAGCATTCAGGACCGAGGAGAAGGAATCTCCAGGGAAGACCAGGCCAAACTGTTCAACAGGTTTGAAAGGCTGGGAAAGGACGTACATGAGAAGGCGGGCACCGGCCTGGGTCTAGTTGTATGTCAGAGGCTGGTTGAGGCCCACGGAGGCCGGATATGGGTCGAATCCGAACCCGGCAAGGGATCAGCGTTTCGTTTCTCTCTGCCACTGGCACGTCGATCAAGCCCCTGACCGTCTTTGTCACTGCGGGGCGCCTCGCCGACGCAATTCCACCGGACCGCTGGAGCGTGACCACGACAAAACCGCATTGACCACGTAGAACTGGTGTGCTACTCTGGCTGAAAACGGAGGCAGGTATGAAACTCAGTACTGCGATAGCACAGGGCAAGTGGGAGATAGCCGCCCATCTTACGGTCATCGGGCTAATCTATGCATCACGAAAACCCACGAAGGATATCCATGGCAACGAGCGGACGGAAAAGCCCGAACAAGAAAAGCCGGCCGAAGGCTAAGTCAGGGTTTTATGGCCAGGCCCTGGTAGAAGCTGAGCGATTGTACCTTCTTGAGGCGGCCCAGGTTGACGGCCTCGATGATGAGGTGGCGGTCCTGAGACTGCTGCTCAGGAGACTGATTCAGGAACGCCCTGACGAGGTCAAGCTGCAACTCGATACGGTCAACACGCTGGCGAAGCTTCTGCACACCCGTTACCAGTTGACGGCCGAGCAGAAAAACAGCCTGAAAGAGGCATTGCTGAAGGTACTGACGGAGGTTGCGCTGCCTCTGGGCATCAAGTTCATACCCGGGCTGCCGAAATAGCGGCCCGACTATCATACTGGGGTTCTGACATGCAACTTCGTCCCTACCAAATGGAAATCGCGCGGGCTGTCATGGACAGCGTGTGCGACCGCAGAGGCCTCACCTTCTCCGTGGAAATCGCCCGTCAGGGCGGCAAAAACGAGCTTTCCGCCCATCTTGAGGTCCTTCTGCTGACCATGTATGTCTCCCATGGTGGCAATCTGATAAAGGCTTCCCCAACGTTCAAGCCCCAAACGTTGATTTCCATGATGCGTCTGAGGGAACGGCTGAACGACTACGGCTTTTCGGGCCACTGGCATGCGGAGGTGGGCTACATTATCAGGCTTGGAGAGGCCCGGGCCATCTTCCTATCTGCCGGGGAATCGGCCAACGTTGTAGGAAACACTGCCCACCTTCTGCTGGAAATGGACGAGAGCCAGGACATTTCGCCCGACAAGTACACCAAGGATTTCCGGCCCATGGGTGCCTCCACCAATGTTACCGTAGTACATTACGGGACTGCATGGGATGACCGGTCATTGCTGGAGCAGGTGAAGCAATCGAACCTGGAACTGGAACGCAAGGACGGCGTAAAAAGACACTTCCGCTACGATTGGGAGGCAGTTGGTGCCTGCAACCCCGCCTATTCAACCTACGTGCAGTCAGAAAAGGAAAGGCTTGGCGAAGCGCACCCTTTGTTCCGCACGCAGTACCTTCTCCTGCCGATACACGGTGGAGGAGGATTCCTTGACCCGGCGCAACGCGCCCGCCTGCAGGGGGCACATTGCCGTTTGCGGCAACCCGTTGCCGGAGACGTGTATGTGTCAGGTGTGGACCTTGCGGGCCAGGCAGAGTTTTCGGACTCCCCCGCGACAGTCCTCAGGGGCGAAAAACCGGGAAACGACGCCGCCGTCATTACCATCGCCAGGATACTGGCTGCCAGCGGCCCCCTGGAAACAGCGGTGGTGCAGGTCGTCGAACATCTCGCCTTCACAGGGAGGCCGCACACCGAACTCTACCAGATAATGGTAGACACTTTCCGCACCTGGAAACCGTCAGACATCGTGGTCGATGCCACTGCCATAGGTGAACCGGTAGCCTCCTTTCTGCGGCGAGCCCTGGGCCGAAAGGTTGAGCCGTTCAAGTTCACTCAGGCCTCCAAGTCCACCCTGGGATTCGAGCTGCTGGCGGCCGTGAACCGGGGCGGCCTCAAGGTCTATGCCGCAGACGGAAGCGAGGAATACCGGCAACTGATGTGGGAGGCTGAGCGGGCCAGGAGCCAGTTCCGCCCCAACCAGACCATGAATTTCTACGTTGACCCGTGCGAAGGCCACGACGATTTCCTGATGAGCCTGGCCCTAACCGTAGAAGCGGCAAGCAGGCACAAACCCAGGCAAGCCCGGGGAAGGTGAGGCGGCAAGGCAACATGACGTGGGTCCAGCCTTCACATCACATTCAGGGACGCCCGTGCCACCCGATACGGCTGGTGCTGCCTGCGTCCGCACGCGGTTTGCCCCGGTTGGCTTCCCGTTGCTACAATAGCCAGCGGCTCACGATGACGCGGGGCAGGCGCATCTCCGGCTCGGGCAGACCGTCCTGAAAGGCAGTCCTGCCAACACAATGCCCGGAAAGAGAGACCACAATGATAGCTTACAGCGGCAGCGGCAGGGTCAACGAAAAGAACGAGACCTGCGTCACCGGAAAGCCTGACGAGATCGATTGGTTACTGGAACAGGTGAAGGGCCTGGCAGGGGCCCGGAGGAATACCAGGAATAGTGCGACCGTCCCTCTGGCCAGGATGAAAGAATTGCAACAGGAATACCCCTCAAAGATAGTGTTGGTACCCTGACATCGCCCTGGTGCGCCGATGCAATGAACAGGGTTCACTCCGGGGAAAGCTAAGGAGGGCCCACCATGCCGAATTTCTCATTGAAACCGCGTGACTCGAGGTTCTTTGACCTGTTCGAGCAGGACTCCGTCAACCTCGTCGAAGCCGGACACGCCCTGGTCAGCATGCTCGACGATTGGCAAGACATCGAGATCAAGGCCAACGCCATTACCGATATCGAACATACCGGTGACGGCATTACCCACGAAATCATCGCCCGCCTGCACCGTACCTTTGTCACCCCGATGGACAGGGAAGACATGACCGCTCTGGTCAACGCCCTCGATGACGTCCTTGATTTCATACAATCGGCTGCTGACGCAATGCTATTGTACAAAGTTGCCAAACCTACGCATCGAGCCAAGGAACTGGCCCAGATAATCCTCGAGGCAACACTGGTAATACAGCGAGCCATGCCTATACTGCGCCACCAGGGCAAGCTGAACGACATACTGACTCACTGTGTGGAACTGAACCGGCTTGAGAACCAGGCAGACAGGGTGTATCGGGCAGCGCTGGGTGAACTCTTCTCCGATACGAGCGACGTGATCACCATACTGAAATGGCGCGAGATATACGACCATCTTGAAAGGGCTACGGACCGCGCCGAGGACGTGGCCAACGTGTTGGAAGGGGTCGCCCTCAAGTATGCCTGAACCGTTTGTGCTGCTGCTGGTACTGTTCCTGATACTGGCGGCGGAGTTCGTGAATGGATTCCACGACGCGCCAAATGCAATAGCCACCGTCGTATCAACCAGAGTCCTCAGCCCTCAGCGGGCTGTCACGATGGCCGCCGTGCTCAACGTGGTCGGCGCCCTCTCCACCGGCACAGCCGTGGCCGCAACGGTAGGGAAGGGCATCATACGGCCAGAGGCAATCGACCTGGCGACCGTTGGAGCAGCCATGGTCGCGATTACCACCTGGAACATCTTCACCTGGAGGCTGGGACTGCCTTCCAGCTCCACTCACGCTCTGGTCGCAGGTTTGACGGGCGCATCAATGGTCGCTGCCGGTCCTGGCGTACTGCTCTGGGCAGGTTGGGAGAAAGTACTCCTGGGACTGGTTTTCTCCAGCATTCTTGGTTTCACGGTTGGGATATTGGTCATGCTATCGATATTCTGGATACTTCGGCGAGCTGACCCTTTGAGGACAAGAAAGACTTTCGGGAAGCTCCAGATAGTTTCTTCGGCGATCATGGCCTTTTCTCACGGAAGTAACGACGGTCAGAAATTCATGGGAGTTTTCGCGCTGGCACTCCTCCTCGGAGGGACGGTAGCCAGTTTCTCGGTCCCTTTCTGGGTAGTGCTGCTGTGCGGTGTGACTATGGGGGCCGGGACGATTTTCGGAGGTTGGCGCATTCTGAAGACCATGGGTTTCAAGTTGACCCGGCTGGAGCCGGTGCAGGGTTTCGCCGCTGAAACTTCTGCCTCTGCGACGATACTGCTGGCCTCACATTTTGGAATCCCCATCAGCACCACTCATACCATCAGCACATCCATAATGGGGGTGGGAGCCAGCAGCCGCTTTTCCGCCGTCCGCTGGGGTCTTACAAGGCGCATAGTCATCGCATGGCTGCTGACCTTCCCCGCCTGTGCCCTGCTGGGGGCTCTTGCCACCCTGATCCTCAAAAGGGTGTTCTAGCCGACAAAGCAATCATACAGGGACGCTGAAGCGTCCCTGAACACAGCATGTCGTCCGAAACGCCTTTGGCGCGTGTTCCTTATTTAGCCTCGGCGCTTTTCGACAGCAACTCGGCGATGTCCCTGGCGAAGAGCTTCTCTTCCATGCCCTTGGTCTTGATAGCATCTTCGAACATGTTGAGGCAGTAGGGACAGGCCGTCGCGACCACGCTGGCCCTGGTTTCCATGGCGTCCTCACATCGCTCGACGTTAATCCTTTTGCCTTCGGGCTCTTCCATCCAGTACCGCCCCCCGCCGGCCCCGCAGCACAGGCCGTATCTCTGTGACCGCTGCATCTCTTTGAGGCGCAGTCCAGGTATTGATTTCAGCGCGTCCCTCGGGTCCTGGTATACCTGGTTATGCCTGCCCAGGTAGCATGAGTCATGATATGTGACCAGGTCGTCCATCCCCGCCACCGGCTTGAGCCGACCGTCCTTGACCAACTGCGCCAGGAACTGACTGTGATGAACGACCTCGTACTTCCCGCCCGCCTGCGGGTACTCGTTCTTCAGCGTGTTGAAGCAGTGGGGGCAAGAGGCGACGATCTTCTTCACGCCATAACCGTCAAGCGCGGCGATATTCTTGGCCGCCTGCATCTGGTAGAGGTATTCGTTGCCCATGCGCCGCGCCGGGTCGCCGCAGCAGCTCTCTTCAGGCCCGAGTATGCCGAATTTCACGCCCGCGGCCTTCATTGCCCTGGCAAGGGCGATCGCGACCTTCTGGTTCCTCGCCTCAAGCGAAGAAATACAACCTACCCAGTAAAGCACCTCCACGTCTTTGTCCTCAGCCATGGTCTTGATGTCCATACCCTGTGTCCAGTCTGCTCGTGTGCAGGTGGTGCCCATGCAGGTATGGCCACGTTTTTCGATGGATTCCAGCGCCTTCTGGGCTGTTTCCGGCATGGAGGCCTGCTCCATGACCAGGTGGCGTCTCATGTCCACGATCTTATTCACGTGTTCGATCAGGGTGGGGCACTGCTCCTGGCAGGCGCGGCAGGTGGTGCACTGCCACAGCACTTCCTCGCTGATGATCCCGCCCACCATGGGTTTTTCCTCGTGCGCTTCAGCCGGCGCTGCCGTGGCCACCGTCCCGTCTGCAGAAGCCCCTGATTCCGCGGAGGCGGCTGCGGCGCGCTTGGGGAGCAGAGCCTGCCCATCATGTATCAGGTGTTTCTTCAGGTCGAGGATAATCTCGCGGGGAGACAGTTTCTTCCCTGTCAGGTTCGCCGGACAGTTGGCGGTGCATCGCCCGCACTGGGTGCAGGCATAAACGTCAAGGAGTTGTTTCCAGGTGAAGCCATTGACCTTGGACACTCCGTAGCTGGTAGCCTTCTCGAGGTCGATGTACTTGAGAGCGCCCTTAGGCCCCAGTTCGCTGAAGAAGGTATTGGGGAAGGACGACATTATGTGAAGGTGCTTGGAGTACGGGATGTACACGAGAAACCCGATAACGAGCAGGTAATGGACCCACCATGCGACCTGGGCGCCGGAGTGTTGCGCGTCCGCACCCATTCCCAAGTTGGTGAAGAACGTGCCAAACGCCGAGCTGACTGGTTGCCATGGCGCAAGCGTCCGGTCTCCAGAACCGATAGTGAAACCCTGGAACAGGAAGTTGGCCATCATCAGCCCGAAGATAAGGGCCATGATAACCGCAGCCTCGCGTGAAGGCGCCAGCCTCTTGGGTTTCAGGACATACCGGCGCACTGCCGCCCAGATGATTGCCAGGGTAACCACGGTACCTGCTACTTCTAGCGCAAAGAAGAAGTAATGCGCGACCGTGTTGGTCTCAATCTGCTTGAGTCCCAACCCTTCGCCGATGAAGATGAAGAATACGTAGCTGAGCAGGAAAAGCAGGAAGCCCCAGAAGATCAGGGCGTGCCCGAGTCCCGCGAAGTCTCCCGCCCGGATGCTTTTCAGGGAACACCGCTGTGGAAAGATGTTCCACAGCATCACCTTCAGCCGAGTTCCAGGGCGGTCGAAGCGGTCCTCGGGCTGCCCGAGCATGACCAGGCGGTACAGCGTGAAGGCCCTGTTGGCGAAGACACCCAGAGCGACGGCGAAGAGCAGCCAGAAAATCACAAGGGTTAACGGTGACAGTTCCATAGCGCCTCCTTGCGGCAATCGGTGATGCTATGTGGCAGTTTGGAGGCAGGGGGCCTCCTGCACGCGGACTAGTTTCTTGCACTGAGCGAGGAGTATATCATGGGGTTATTCACAGCTACAAACTATTTGAACGGCCACCATCTGCGTTTGCGCGGGGCGGACGCGGAGGGCTTCGCCTCCCCTGCGCCCAGGGCGGGGAGGGCCTGGCTGAGCTGCATCTGTGCAATGCCCAGGAGCTTGCGCATTTCAGAACGATCAGTTGCGGCGTCCTGCAATGCCTGCCTGGCCCCTTGCAGTTCCGCCTCGAGCGTCTCTCGCTGGTGGCGGAGTTCATCCACCATTGCAAAGGCGTGGTCCAGGTCCAGCTTCAACCTTGCCACATCCGCCAGACCACCTGGTCCGGGGACCGCCACGGGAGTGCCGTTGGATGCCTCCACCGCAACCAGGTACTTGCCACGGCTGTCCTGGTGTGCCTCCATCTCTCCGCTTTTTATCCTGCGCCGGACCGTGTCCACCGAGACTCCCAGGGCCGCAGCCGCCTCGGTGATCGTCAGCTCTGCCATTCATGACTCCTGCCAGGCATATTACGTTGCCGCCTATGCAGCAGGACGCAGCATCTGCATAGGCGCATGACGTTGGACACAAATATAGAATGGAAAGCCGGAGATGTCAAGAGGGCTCCAAAACGGCTCAGACCCCCTTTACAACCATGATAGAATACGAGTGGCGTTTTTCTCCCGGGCCGGCGGTGACGCAGCCGGTCCTTCCTTGACCTTTGTGGTTCGGCGCCCGGGCGTTTTGGCAAACTGCGTGGGTTCTCTGGGAATTCACCACCATAAGCCGGAGATACTGGCCAGTATGCCCGCCTGCCAGGTGGGCACTGGGGAAATTGATATCATGACATCAAGAACACCGGTCAAACCGTTCAGGAAGTTGCTGTCAGGGTTCCTGGTCGCTGTAATCTCGCTTGCCGCTTTGAGTCCGGCCGTTGCTGTGCCCGTGGCCGCCACTGGTACCGGGCATATCACCTCCGACCTGTATGCGGGATCTGACTCCATAGTGGCAGGAACGGTTACCAGGCAGGCTTCGGAGTGGAATGCCGACCGTACCAGGATATCGACACGGGTCACGGTTGCCGTGAAGCAGACGGTGAAGGGGCCCGGTGCGCCGGACACTATCGAGGTGTCGGTGCCGGGAGGGGAAGTAGGTGAGATAGGCGAGTGGGTTTCCGATTCACCCCGTTTCGACACCGGGGAAGACATCCTGCTGTACCTGAAGCAGTCCGCCGGGGCGGCGTTACAAGTCTATGGCGGCTCCGGAGGGAAACTGTCGCTTCCACCGGGTAAAGTAGAGAGCATGAGTTTTCAAGAACTCGAAGGAATCGCCCGCGAACCGGCTCTGGCCCGTGCCCGGTCTGATGTGATCACACCGAACTACCTTCAAAAAGGCCACAAATGGCCGGGGGCCAGCCCCACGGTTTCCTACAGGGTCAACCCTAATACGGCGGACACCAGCGGGGAAGAGACTGCGGTGCAAGCAGCGGCAGCGACCTGGACCGCTGTAACCGGGAAGAACTTCGCCTTTTCCTATGCCGGGGCGACATCGGCGACTGCATATAGCCTGAACGGCACAAACGAAATACTGTGGAAGAACCTCGGGGACGTGTCCACACTCGCCCATGCGATCCACTGGTACAACACCTCGACCCTTCTCATTGTCGAGGCCGACATCGAGTTCAATGAATACTACAACTGGGCCCCGGGCACCTACGATATTCAGAGCATCGCACTGCACGAAATGGGACACTGGCTGTTCCTGGGGGACCTGTACAGCGGTTCGGACACAGCCAAAGTGATGTACGGCTATTACTCGTCTGGGACTCTCAAGCGGGTGCTCCACAGCGACGACATAGCTGGCATAAGATACCTCTATCCTGCGCCCAGCGCCATCACGGTGACTGCCCCCAACGGGGGCGAAAGCTGGGCGGTCGGCTCTTCGCAGACTATCACCTGGACCTCCTCCGGGATCTCCGGAATGGTCAAAATCGAGGTCTCGCGCAACAGCGGTGCGTCGTATTCGACCCTCATCTCCAGCACCGCCAACGACGGCTCTCATCCCTGGACAGTCGCCGGCCCTGGCAGCACGACGGCTCGAGTCAAGGTGACCAGCATCTCCAGCCCGGGTACCTCGGACAGCTCCAATGCCGATTTCACCATCACCGGCCCGCCCCCGCCCACGATCACCCTCACTGCCCCCAATGGTGGTGAAAGCTGGGATATAGGCACGGTGCAGGACATCACCTGGACCTCCTCCGGCCTCACCGGAATGGTCAAAATAGAGGTCTCGCGAAACAGCGGCTCTTCGTGGTCCTCGCTGATATCGAGTACCGCCAACGACGGTTCCCATCCCTGGACGGTCACCGGCCCTGGCAGCACGACGGCTCGCATCAAGGTAACCAGCGTCGCCAGCCCGACCACCTCGGACAGCTCCAACGCTGACTTCATTATTCCCCCGCCGTCCATCACTGTCACTTCGCCCAACGGCGGGGAAGTCTGGGCTGGCGGATCGTTGCAGACTATCACATGGACTTCGTCCGGCGTCACCGGAATGGTCAAGATAGAGATTTCCCGAAATGGAGGCTCGTCCTGGACCGCGATAGTCCCATCCACCACTAACGACGGGGACCATGCATGGACAGTGGCAGGAGGGGCCACCAGCCTGGCACGCATCAGGGTTAGCGCCGCAATGGGCAGCAGCAGCGATTCGTCCGATGCGAACTTCACGGTTTTGTCCGCGACGGGGTTCCCTGCTGACATCACCTCGATTACGGTGGCCAGGGATGGCACGCTGTACGCGGCAGCCATTGCGGAAGCCGCGAAGGGCACCTGGCTGGCTGGCGATTATCGCCTGCTGAAGTCCACCAACGGCGGTATGACCTGGGGCATCGCCGGTGGAACTACCCTGGCACTAGCTGCCCCGGCGGCCATCGTGTCTGTCGTTGCTTCTAAACAGACTGCCAGCCGCATTTACGTGGCAGTCTCCGGAGGCGGCGTCAACCAGGTGCGCGTGTCAACCAACTCTGGCACGTCCTTCGCCCTGACCTATGACCTCCCGGCAACGGCCGGAAACATCATCACCATGGACGTAACGTTCAAGACTGCCCACCTTATCGCAGTCGGCACCGACATCGCCCTTGCTCCCGATAATATCCAGATACTGGATGAGTCGACAGCCTTCCCGACCTGGCAGGCAAACGGCGATGCCAACATCACTGGCACGGTGAACGCCGTGGCCTTCTCGCCCAATTTCGCGACCGACAACGTCATCTTCGCCGTTGGCGATGATGGACTCGGCGGTAACATGCTGGTTGACCGCAGGGTCGGCGCCGGCGCCTGGGCGACCATCCAGACCATAGCTGGAGGCGGCCCGAGCGCCGCAGTCTCTCCCGTACCCGGTGCAGTGATCGGGTTCCCCAGCAACTTTGACTTCACTACCAACAACGTTACCTTCGTTGGCCTGAACCAGACACCGGCCGACGACCTGTACAAAGTCTCCGCTGGCTCTTCCAGCCCCGTCGACCTGAACGTGAGAGGCGCGGGGACCTCAAGCGGCATTGCCAGCCTTTCGGTCTCCGGCGCCTCGGCCGCGGCGACATTGCTTGTCGGCCTCGATACAACTGGATTCGCCCCTGCGGCTTCAGGTGCAGCGACCCTGCGAAAAAGTCTTAACAGCGGTGCCGCATGGTCGTCACCGTCGAAGCAACCGCTCGGCGGGACTGCAGCCGGCTCGTCATTGACCTTTGTGGCCCGTGGAGCAGGGAAAACGGTTTACGCCGGGACTTCCGGAAGCGCCGTCCCCGACGACGGGATGGTTGGAGACAACAGCGGATTCTTCGTCAGCCTGGACGCCGGATCGACCTTCACCCCGAAGGGCCTCAAGGATGCATAGTTGATTCCAGGACCCCAGCGGTCTGCCGGGCCGCGAATTGCGCACGCTCACGCCTCTGCCGAGTCACCGTCATCCCCGGTGAAAAGTGTGCATCCTTCGCCGGTCACCGCACGGGGATGTACGCCGCCGTAAGTGTAGCTGACCCCGTTCTTCGACGTCATGTCGCCCGGTTTGGAGCGACGCGCGAGGTTTGCCCTGAGCAGTCTGGGGGTCGCGTCCGCCACGGCGTCCATCCCCCGCTGCGTTCTGAGATTGAACCCCCCATGTAAACATGCTACACTGAAGCTGGTGGCCCTCAAGTTCCTACCCCTTCGCAGGAATTCGTTGACAGATTCGTACACTATCGGCGCACACTTGTTTTGGGAGATCGCATGGCGGACAAGACCATGACCCGGGAGATATTACTCAAGGAAAGACAACTGCTCGATCATGAGCTTGCCGATCTACGGAAAGGCCAGCCTGCCCTCGGCGAAAGGCGCGAAGGGAGTCCCTTCGGCAAACGCGAAGAGGAAGCGGCGGAAGCAGCCGACCTGGAAAGACGCATGGCGCTTGAGCAGAAGCTGGGAGCCCTCATACTGGACACAGACCGGGCGCTGGAAAAGCTCGACAATGGTACCTACGGGACTTGCGACGTGTGCAGGCAGCCCATCAGCCCCGAAAGGCTGGAAGCCCTGCCCGCCGCCCACCTATGCCTGAAGTGCAAATCCGCACAGGACAAGTCCCGCGTCCGCCGGTAGTGCCGGGCCAGAACATGAGAGCCCAAACCCGCCGATTCCTTCAGAACCTCCTCTCTCCACTCGCAGGCGACAACAATACGAGCAACCCTCGGACAGCCCGCCGCTACCTCTATCTTTCACTCGGCATGGCTGCAATCATCCTCGCTGCCGATCAGTTAACCAAGAATCTGGTCAGGTCGCGCATTGCACCCTGGGAATCAGTCCCACAGGAGGGCTGGCTCAGGTTGAGCCATGTGCAGAATACCGGCTCCGCTTTCGGTCTCTTTCCCTCGCAGACCATTCTGCTCAGCGTAGTTAGCGTGGTGGCAATCGTGGGACTGGTGCTGGCGCTGCGCTATCAGCCGCTTCGCAACGGCTGGACCAGCCTTGCACTCGGCCTTCTTCTGGGAGGCAGTACGGGCAACCTTGTTGATCGCTTGAGGCTGGGTTACGTGACCGACTTTATCGACGTTGGCCTTGTCGGAGGTTGGCGGTTCTACACTTTCAATGTGGCCGACTCTGCGATTACAGTGGGGTCCATTCTGATGGCCATCATCCTTCTCCGCTCCAGCGCGGGTAAACCAGAAAGCATGCCGGGAGACGGCACAACCCAGGCCGGAGGCGGATGACCGAGCTGAAGTTCACCGTGGAATCGGCGGGTGTCCGGCTGGACCGTTTCCTGGCCGACCATTGCCCGGGTATTTCCCGCTCGCAACTGCAGAAACTTGTGGAGCAGGACTTCGTCCTGGTGAACGGCATGCCCTTCAAGGCCGGGCGAAAGCTCTCGCCCGGAGACGCGGTCAACGTTACGTTGCCTGAGGCGGAACCAGAAGAACCCGGGGCAGAGTCGATTTCGCTCAATATTGTCTACGAGGACGAGCACCTCCTTGTGATCGACAAGCCTGCGGGACTTGTGGTACATCCTGCTCCCGGGCACAGCAGGCACACTCTGGTCAATGCACTTCTGGCGCATTGCCCGGAACTGGCCAGGGCGCCCAAGCGCGACCGGCCTGGAATCGTCCATCGGCTGGACAAAGATACCTCAGGACTCATGGTTGTGGCCAAGTCAACGGAAGTCCAGGAACGGTTGATACACCAATTCAGCTCCCGCACAGTGAAGAAGACCTACCTGGCACTGGTCGACGGGATCGTCACGGAGAGGCAGGGTGTCATCGAGGGACCCATAGGCAGGGACCCGGACGACCGGAAACTAATGGCCATAGTCGAGGGGGGCCGCGAGGCTCGGACGCGGTTCCGCGTTGTCGAATACCATGGAACGCACACATTGCTTGAGGCGATGCCTGAAACGGGGCGGACCCATCAGATACGTGTGCACCTGGCGGCAATAGGCCATCCGGTCTGTGGTGACAGAATGTACGGACGGAAGTCGTCCCAACTGCGCAGACAGTTCCTTCATGCGGCGCGGCTGGCCTTCGTACATCCCGTAACTGGAAAGAGCATGGAGTATTCCTCGCCACTGCCTGCCGAACTCATTCAGGTCCTTCCCCTCATAAAGAGCCGCGGTTTGTGATACAATGAGGGCCAATTTTCGACGGAGGATACAATGGGCAAGAATGTAGCATCGGACCGGCTGAGCAACGCAGGGCTCGACGAAGCGGAACAGACCATGTCGCAGCTCTCAAGCCAGGCTGCAGCGTTGACCACGACTGGCAAACTTGATTCAGACCTGGACAACCAGCGCAATGAGCTTCTGTGGAAGATAACAGCCCAGATCGACGAGACAAGAGCCTCGCTGGAACAGCTCGTCGAGACGGAGAAAAGGTTGAAGAAGCACCTCAGCCAGCTTCAACAACTCAAGAAGATAATGGCGCAATAGCCCTTTCGCGGTCTCTTTCCAGTTTCGGGAGAGAACAAGAATGAGGGTACATCTCTAAGAGCCGACGTGATCAGCCGCCCAACCAGGGCAGTTAGCGTTATGTCTCAGGAATGACAATACGGTGGCCAGGCCCTTGTAAAGCGACCAATGGGACGCCACACTAGCAGTAAACTTTGATGTTCCGGCAAAGGGAGGTTCCTTATGCCGCCACGCAAGACACCTGCGACTGAACCACGTATCGTCGAACAACCCGCCCAGAAGATGGCTGTAGTGCACGCGAAGGGTGCGCCGGACAAGGTCTTCCCTCAGGTCTTCCCCGCGCTTTATGGGTCTGTCTACACCCTTAAGTTCGACTTGAAGAAAAGAGGGCTGGAAACCTTCAAGGTCAGCCCACCCCGCTCGCGATATCCCGATGTTGAGAAGACCCCAAAAGACTTCTGGACGATAGTCACCGGTATTCCAGTCCCGGATGACACCACGGTCCTGCCCCAGAAGGCGCCGTCGGTGAATGTGGCGCTTGAAACGTGGGAATACGGGATGACGGCCGAAATACTGCACATCGGGCCCTACGACCAGGAAACGCCCACGATTGCCAGGCTTCACGAATTCATCGCCGACAGTGGCTACGAAATAGCAGGTGACCACGAAGAGGAATACCTTACCCGCCCGGAGGCCAGGGTGGTGAAGACCCTGATCCGGTACCCGGTCAGGAAACGTAAGACGTAAGCAGGTTCGTTCTGTCGTCTTCAATGGAGTAGACTGGAGCGGGCAGCGGTCCGACCAGGGGCATCCGGCATCAGACCAAAGGCAACTCGATCTTATGTTTCGGTGCATGACCGTTTGCGAGTGGCCGCCAAGTCTTGGAATGTTCGCCAGAAGGAGAGTGACCCATGCAGGTTTCGTCGTTGGTGTGCAACGCTGGTGGCTCCGTGTGTACGCCTATGCCTTCCTCCTGACCACCGACCGTTACCCGTCGTTCTCGTTGAGATAGGCGCCCTGCCGACAGCGCCGGCTTCCTTGACAGGCGGCGCTCCGGGGCATATTATCGCGGCAAGGGCCGGAGGCGGCGCGGTTGCCGGACCCGGAAAGGAGCGGCGTGGCGAAAAGGACGGTTTACGGGACTATTATTGGGGCTGTTCTTCTATTACTGGGCATCATCTTGCGCAAAGTGGCGGGTGCGGAGGGACCGCAGATACTTTTGTCAATTCTGGCGTTTCTGCTGGCCGGGATCATCGCCACCGGCGCCTGGCGGGGTTTTCTGCTTGGCCTCGTGCTGGGGGGTGCGACAGCGCTGGTCAATATCGTGGTCAACTCGCCGGAGACGCTCAGTGCCGGTGAGAACGTTGGCGTGACGATCGCCATTTTCGTCGCAGGCATCCTCATCCCCGCGCTGGTTGCCGGCATCCTGGGCCTGATCGGCGGACTGCTGGGCAGGCTGTTCAAACGAGGCAGCAAACCAGCGGCGGCGTAGGCTGAACGCCCGTGGGTCAGCGCAAAGAGGCATTCAGTCCGGTATCAGGAGTCCACGAAGCACCTTTTCTTCGTTGCCGGCAACGCGGGTGAAGCCTTCGCTTGCGCCTCCGGGAACGCACACGTGGGAGGTCGGTCATGACCGGCTGAGTATCCTGTGTGCCCAGTAATGCTATACTTGACTTAGTTCCACCTGACGGCATTGCCTGGCTTCCCGCTTAGTCTATGAAGGCTACGATGAGTTCTCCGAACCTGGACGAACTGTGCGTCAATACGCTCCGCTTCCTGGCGGTGGACGCCGTGGAGAAGGCCAAATCAGGCCATCCCGGAGCACCGCTGGGTGCGGCTGTCATGGCCTATGTGCTGTGGGACCGGTATCTCAAGCACAACCCGGCCGACCCCGCATGGCCGGACCGCGACCGTTTTGTGCTTTCAGCGGGGCACGCCTCCGCAATGCTGTATTCCCTGCTTCACCTGACTGGGTACGATTTGCCCCTGGAGCAACTGAAACAGTTCCGACAGTACGGCAGCCAGACACCGGGCCACCCCGAGACAACCCTTGCGCCCGGGGTCGAGGTGACCACCGGTCCCCTTGGCCAGGGCTTCGGTAATGCGGTCGGAATGGCCATCGCTGAGCGCTGGCTTGCTGCCAATTTCAACCGCCCCGGCCACGACATTGTCAGCCATCGCACTTACGTTATATGTTCGGACGGCGACATGATGGAAGGAGTCTCTTCTGAGGCAGCTTCAATCGCCGGACACCTCGGCCTGTCCAGGATGGTCTATCTGTACGACTCGAACCAGATATCCATCGAAGGCGACACAGGCATAACCTTCACCGAGGATGTCGGCAAGCGCTTCCAGGCCTACGGCTGGAACGTGATCGGACCCATCGACGGTATGAGTATTCCAATCGTCGATGGGGCGATTCGACAGGCACTGGCGCAGGACCAGAAACCCACCTTGATAATCTGCAAGACCGTCATAGGGTACGGCAGCCCCAACAAAGCCGGCACCGGGGCGGCCCATGGCGAACCCCTGGGACCGGAGGAGGCCAGGGCAGCCAAAGAGCGTCTCGGCTGGCCTTACCAGGAGCCCTTCACAGTCCCGGAAGAAGCGCTGGAGCATTTTCGACTGGCTGTGGAGAGAGGCAAGGAGAGACAGCAAGAGTGGGAGGAAAGGCTGGGGAAATACCGCGAAGCCTATCCCGGGGAAGCAGCCCAACTGCGGGAAGACATCGATGGGAAGCTGGGCCCGGGTTGGGACATCGGCCTGGAAGGGCTTTTTCTGAAGGACCAGAAACCGCTTTCTACCAGGGATGCGGGCGGGCGGGTCTTGAATGTGCTGGACAAGAAGGTCCATTCCCTTGTCGGGGGGTCCGCCGACCTTTCGCCTTCGACAAAGACCATCATGACCGCCCAGGGTGATTTCGACCGCGGTCAGTACAAGGGCCGGAACTTTCATTTCGGGGTCAGGGAACACTCCATGGGCGCGATCGCCGGCGGGATGAGCCGACACGGAGGGGTCATTCCTTATACCGCGACGTTCCTCATTTTCTCCGATTACATGCGTCCCCCCATGAGACTGGCTGCGTTGATGAAGGCGCGTGTCATATACGTCTTCACTCACGATTCGGTCGCCCTGGGAGAGGATGGCCCCACGCATCAGCCCATCGAGCAATTGATGGGTCTCCGAACAGTCCCGAACCTGGTCCTTTTGAGACCGGCCGATGCCACAGAAACGGCGGAGGCATGGCGCATCGCCATCGAGAGGTGCGACGGCCCTACGGCCATGGCGCTTACGCGGCAGGTTGTTCCTGTTCTGGACCGTTCCAGGCTCGCCCCTGCAAGCGGCGTTCGGCAGGGAGGCTACGTATTGTGGGAGGCTGAACGGGACCCTGACGTTATCCTCATAGGCACAGGGTCGGAAGTGCACATAGCCCTGGAGGCCGGACTTGCCCTGCAGACCAAGAACGTGCGCGCGCGCGTTGTCTCTCTGCCTTCATGGAGACTATTCGATTCCCAACCCAGGGCCTACCGCGACATCGTGCTGCCTCCTTCCGTCAAAGCGCGGGTGTCGATAGAGGCCGGGGCCACGCAGGGCTGGGAACACTATCTGGGGCTTGAAGGATATGCAATCGGACTGGACCGTTTTGGCGCCTCTGCGCCCGGGGCGGTCGTGTACCAGCATCTCGGCCTGACTGCCCAGCGGGTCATCGACGAGGCACTGCGAATCCTGGGGAAGAGTTGAACATATGATCAGCAAAGTTGCCATCGCTGCAGACCATGGTGGCTTTGCCATGAAGACAGAGCTGCTGCCCTGGCTTCGCCAACAGGTCAAGGAAGTGGAGGACCTGGGGGCGTGCACCTATGAGCAGTCCGATGACTACCCCGATTTCTCGGTCTCCCTGGCACGCCATGTGGCGGCCCGCAAGGCAGAACGGGGTATCCTCATTTGCGGGTCGGGAGTTGGGGCCAGTGTGGCAGCGAACAAGGTCCCGGGGGTCCGCGCCGGACTGTGCCATGATACCTATTCAGCGCGGCAGGGGGTGGAGCACGATGATATTAACGTGCTCTGCCTGGGCGCTCGCGTAATTGGAGTTGAATTGGCGAAGGAATTGACAAAGGCGTTTCTCGGCGCCAGGTTCAGCGGTGAAGAGAGACACCGTCGCAGGTTGGAGAAAGTGCTTTCCCTGGAAGAACGAAATACTGGACAACGGAAGGTCCGGCAATGAACCAAATCGAGCAGGCCCGTGCCCTGGGACAATCCATATGGCTTGACAACATCAGCAGGGGAATGATCGCTTCGGGCGAGCTGAAAAGCCTTATTGAAAAGGGCGTCAGCGGCCTGACATCCAACCCCACTATTTTCGAGAAGGCAATCGCGGGGAGCCGTGACTATGATCAGGTGCTTGCTAACCCCGCGGTGGCATGCAAGGGCGCGAAAGAAATATACGAGAACCTGATACTTGAAGATATCAGGTCCGCGGCAGACCTGCTGCGTCCGGTCTACGACCGGACCGGCGGTGAAGACGGATATGCTTCTCTGGAGCCGGACCCCGACCTGGCCCACGATAAGGCGGCCACAGTCTCTGAAGCGCGGCGTCTATTCGCCTTGCTCAACCGTCCGAACGTGATGATAAAGGTTCCCGGAACTCCCGAAGGAATTCCTGCCGTGCGGCAGTTGATAAGCGAAGGGATAAACATCAACATTACTCTCATATTCTCGCTGGATGCCTATCGCCAGGTGAGGGAGGCCTACCTATCGGGTCTCGAGGAGCTTGCCAGAAGGGGCGGCGACATCAGCAAGGTCGCTTCAGTGGCCTCCTTCTTCGTCAGCAGAGTCGACACTTCGGTCGACGCATTACTGGAAGAAGAGTTCCGCCATGGACGGACCGAGATGGGGCAGCTCCTGGGCAAGGCGGCAGTAGCGAACTGCAAACTTGCCTACCAGTCCTTCAGGACCACTTTTTCCAGCAGGCGGTTTGCCAGATTGCGCGCTAAGGGCGCTCGGGTACAAAGGGTCCTGTGGGCCAGCACGAGCACAAAGAACCCGAAATACCCGGACCTGTTGTACGTAGAGTCTCTGGTGGGGCGCGACACGATCAACACTCTTCCTACCAAGACCCTGTCCGACTTGTTGGACCATGGCAAAATCAGGCCAGCCCTTGAAGAGGACCCCGCGTCCGCAGAAAAGACCATGCAGGACCTGGACTCGGCGGGGATAAACATGGAGGATGTTACCGACAAACTTCTGGATGAAGGAGTAAAGGCATTCTCCAATTCTCTAGGCAAATTGCTCGAAAGCATCGAGGTGAAAAGAGCAGAATTTCTCGCGCGTGGGGTTGCCGGCGCCTCTTCCACCCTGGGAGATACAGATGCAGCCGTGACCGCCACGTTGACCGACCTGGGGCTCAGGGACGTCGTCAGGAGGATTTGGAGAAAGGACCACACGGTTTGGAAGAAAGACCCGGCTGAGATTTCGAACAGGCTGGGATGGCTGACCGTTATGGGCCAAATGGAAGATCAGGAGACCCGCATCAAGGATTTTGTGCAGGAAATCAGGGACGCGGGGTTCAGCCACGTCGTCTTGTTGGGGATGGGAGGAAGCAGTCTTGGCCCGGAGGTCGCCCGCCAGACCTTCGGGAGTACACCGGGCTACCCGGAATTGATAGTGCTTGATTCCACTGTGCCTGCCCGCGTCAGGTCTGTGCTGAAGCAGTTGATACTTCCTCATACGTTGTTCATTGTCTCTTCGAAGTCGGGCGGAACTGTCGAACCAGTCTCCTGCTATAAGTATTTCAGGTCGAAGGTGGAGAAAGTTGTGGGAAAGGACAGGGCGGGAAGGCAATTTGTGGCCATTACGGACCCGGACACGGCCCTGGCTTCGCTGGCCCGCGCAGATGGTTTCCGCCACATCTTTGAAAACCCTTCTGACATCGGCGGGCGCTACTCGGTCCTTTCGTACTTCGGGTTGGTTCCGATGGCCCTGGCTGGCATCGACGTGGGGCGATTACTGGGCCGCTCACAGACGATGTGCCAGGCCTGCGCCTCCTGCGTGCAACTGCATGACAATCCCGGTGCATGGCTCGGAGCGGTCCTGGGGACGATGGCGCTTAAGAAGAAGGACAAGCTGACCCTGGTAACATCTCCGTCTGTTTCCGGTTTCGCGCTATGGGTGGAGCAATTAGTCGCCGAGAGCCTGGGAAAACAGGGGCAAGGCATGGTTCCTGTTGCTGGCGAGCCGTTGGTCAAACCGGAATTCTACGGGACAGACCGGGTCTTCGTGTATATCAGACTTCAGGGCGACGAGAATTCGGAGTATGACAAAGCGATTGAGAGACTTAGGTCAGCAGGACACCCCGTGGTCCAATATGACCTTCGCGACAGCTACGATCTGGGCGCTGAGTTCTTCCGCTGGGAGTTTGCCACGGCCGTGACTGGCTCCATACTGGGCGTCCACCCCTTCGATCAACCTGACGTGCAGCGGTCAAAAGACATGACAGGAACCTTGTTGCAGGAGTACCGCAAAGCCGGAAGCTTTCCTCGGGTTGAGTCTGCGAGTTCTCTTTCCGCCTTGCTCGAAAACAGCAGTCCGGGGAGCTATTTTGCCATAATGGCCTACTTTTGCCAGACTCCTGCTGTCGACGAGGCATTCCAGTCCCTCAGGCGCAGGGTCCTGGAAAGGTACCGCATTGCTACTACTCTGGGGTATGGTCCCCGCTTCTTGCACTCGACCGGACAGTTGCATAAGGGCGGCCCGAACACCGGGCGTTTTCTTCAGGTCACCGCTGCCCGCCGCAGTGATGTTGCGATACCGGGGGAACCCCATTCATTCGGTACGCTGGTTGATGCCCAGGCATTGGGAGACCTTCATGCACTGCAACAGACAGGGCGAAAGGCGGCCCGCGTCCAGCTTGAGTCAGCCAGCGCAGCCGCGATCAGGGAGCTTGCTGCGGAGATCAAGTGAATGATTCAGGTGATAATCTTATGCAACTGGGAATGATCGGCCTTGGCCGTATGGGCGGCAACATGACACAGCGACTCCTCAAAGGCAAGCACCAGGTGGTCGTTTATGACATGAACCAGGAGGCAGTCCGGGAACTGACCGAGGTCGGAGCGGTGGGAGCTGTGTCTCTCCAAGACCTTGTAGCCAGGCTGAATGCCCCTCGTGCGGTTTGGGTCATGGTGCCTGCGGGAAAACCCACGGAAGAAACCTTCAACACATTGTCCGCCCTTCTATCGCCCGGCGATACCATTCTCGATGGAGGGAACTCCTATTACAAGGACAGCCTGCGCAGGAGTCAAACGCTGGCTGGCAAAGGTCTGCGCTTTCTCGATGTGGGCACAAGCGGCGGCATCTGGGGACTGGAAGAAGGCTATTGCCTGATGGTAGGCGGCATGAAGGAAGATTTCCTGCGCCTGGAACCGGTATTCAAGACTCTGGCCCCTTCGGAAACCCGGGGATACGGGCATGTTGGCCCGGCGGGCGCGGGGCACTTCGTGAAGATGGTCCATAACGGCATCGAGTACGGGTTGATGGAAGCATACGCCGAAGGTTTCGAGTTGCTTCAAGCCAAGAGGGAATTCGGGCTTGACCTGGCACAGGTGGCGGAGATATGGCGGCATGGTAGTGTTGTCCGCTCCTGGCTTCTCGATATGGCTGCAGCGGTTTTTAGGGAAGACCCCGGGCTGGAGGGAATACAGGCGTTCGTCGAGGACTCGGGTGAGGGCAGGTGGACCGTCCAGGAAGCTGTGGACCTCGCCGTGCCCCTGCCGGCCATAGCGCTCGCCCTGGGCAATCGTTTTCGTTCCCGGCAGGAGCAGCCATTCAGCGCCAGGTTACTGGCAGCACTGAGGAAACAGTTCGGCGGTCATCCGGTGAGGAAGGCGTGAGGAGATGTCTGAAGAGATAACAACGGTAGTGGTTTTTGGCGCAACTGGAGACCTGGCTGCCCGGAAAATAGTCCCTGCACTGTTCCGGTTGTTCTCCAGTGATCAGTTGCATAATACTCGCATACTCGGGTTTGCCTTGCCTCCCCTTACGGAAGAGCAGTTCCGCGAACATCTGTGGAACGCATTTAGTGAGTCACCCGAGATCGCACCGCTCAAAGCGGACTGGCAGGCTTTTGCAGAAAACCTGTTGTATGTGCCGGGCAACCTGAAGAGTCAGGAAGACTTCGCAAAGCTGCGGGAAAGGCTGCAAAGAATCGAGGAAGGACACACCAGGGCGAACAGGCTGTTCTACCTGTCGCTGGAGCCCCAGCTCTTCCAGGTGGCAGTCGACGGCCTGTGCGGTGCCGGCCCGAATCTCTGCAGCTTGGACGCCTCCAGTGGCAATGGGGCATGGCGAAGGGTAGTGGTGGAAAAACCCTTCGGCAGCGATATCGCCTCGGCGAGGGCACTGAATCAGAAACTGCGCACGATGTTCGAGGAAGAACAGATCTTCCGCATCGACCATTACCTGGGCAAAGAGTCCGTGCAGAACATACTCACGTTCCGCTTTGCCAACGCTGTTTTCGAGCCGTTGTGGAACCGGAACTACGTCGAAGCTGTTATCATAACCGTTGCGGAAAAAGTTGCTGTGGGCGATCGAGGCGCATATTACGACAAGGCCGGGGTGCTCCGCGACATGGTGCAGAACCATCTGCTTCAATTGCTCACCATGGTCGCCATGGAGCCGCCCTCCGCCGTAGACGCCGATTCTTTGAGCAACAGGAAGTCTGAATTACTTAAGGCAGTGCACCGCTGGCAACCAGGCCAGGCCGCGCATGAAGCTGTTCAGGGTCAGTACCGGGGCTATCTTGATGAGCCTGGAGTTGCCAGGAATTCGAAAACACCCACCTTTGCGGCCCTGCGGTTGCATATACACAACTGGCGCTGGGACAGCGTGCCGTTCTACTTGCGCACAGGCAAAGCGATGGCGGAAAAGATAACCGAAATCGTCATCCGGTCTCGGCCCGCTCCGCATTTGGTGTTCAAGGAGAAAGACCTGGAAGTCACTTCGAATACCCTCGGCCTGTGCATTCACCCTGATGAAGGAGTGCATCTGCGCTTCGAAGTTAAGGCGCCTGAGCATGGACTGAAACTTCGGCCAGCAGAAATGAAGTTCCACTATCAGCGTCCCAAAGCCGGACCGATGCCCGATGCCTACACCGAACTTCTAAGGGATGCCTTAGAAGGCGACAGGTCCCAATTCGTGCGCGCAGACGTCATAGAGGAAGCATGGCGGATCATCGATCCAATCCAGAGCGAATGGGAGCAGGAGCATGCCGCTGCGCCCCTCCACATCTATGAACCGGGCTCCTGGGGACCAGAGGCTGCCGATTTGCTGGCAGCCCAAAACGGCGGCTGGACCAGGGGCTGCGTTGACTGAAAGACACTAGGGACGGCTTTGGTATACCAGCCAGGCCATGAAGAAAACTATGGCAAAGGTGCCCATGCCGGCCAACCACAGGCTGATGCCGGTCCTTCTTTTCTTCGCCCCGCGGGTCAGCCATCCCTGCTGGTTCATACTCAGCAGCGCGTAGATTCGCAAGATCGCCTGGGCAAAATTCACCGGTATATATATCGGGACCATCCAGATATTCGATGGACTCCTGGTGAGGTTGGGCAACAATCTGATGCCCCTTGAAAACAGCCACCATGCTGCCAGGAGAGCCGCTGGTACCCACAGACCCAGTGCGATAGACACTGCAAAGAATGAGAAGCTCACCAGCAACGTGAAGTTGGAGATCGCCCGGTCCACCAGCAGGAAGGCCAGGAATGGGTGTTTCCAGACCCAACCCTGCCAAAGGGCACGCAGGTCAGCGCGCCAAGAATTGCGCGACCAGCGTATACGCTGCTTGAACAGGGTCTTGACATCTCTGAACCCTCGCGTATAAACCACCGCGTGGTGCTGGTAGCGCGCCTCCCACCCGGCCCTCTCAATGAGATAGGTCAACCTCTTGTCGTCGCCCCCAACACACTTCTTACCCCAGAAAGTCTCGTTGACCAGGTCTTCCAAAAACGGCAACAGTGCTGCCCTGCGATAGATTGCGGTGCGTCCGGAAAGGCAGGAGAATGCCGCGCCCGCAGCTCCCGAAGGCATCATGTCGTCGTGATAACGCAAATCAAGCTGGATATCGAATATCCTTTGTGCGATGGTTGTTGGCTTCAGAACAACCTGCCTCGTCCCAACACCGCCGACTCTCTGATTGGCAAATGGGGGCAGTGCGTCCCTGAGCAATGTTGGAGACCAGACCGTGTCGCTGTCGACGAGAGCAATTATTTCGGCCGTGGATGCTTTGATCCCTTCAGCGAGGGCTTCTCGCTTTCCAGGGGTTTCGGTGATGATCATTCTGGCCGTGGGGAAGCCTCGTCGGAATTCCTCAAATACCTGAATGCAGTTCTTATCCGTGCTGTCGATGACAGCGATGATCTCAGAAGGACCATTGGCCTTCCACGAATCGAGAGCGGCTCGGAATACCTGGGGGTCTTCGTTGTAGACAGGGGTAACCGCCGAAACCGGCGCACTGAACTCCCCGCGAACCGGCCGGTAGAAGGCGCTGACGATCTTTTTGCCTGCCCAGGCCCCCCACCTCCAGAGGCCGACGATTCCCAGGGGAACAAAGAACTTCAGCAGGTCGAACAGGTCTGAGCCTGTCACGGGTGTCCGCCGTCAGAACCCCCCGCAGCCGCCACCCGTAGCCGCTTTTCAAATACGTGGTTTACGTCGACCACAGCCCCCATCAACGGCGTCTCCATGCCGCCCTTTTTCGCCCAGGCAAGGAAGGCCTGAGTGTCTTTCGGCAAACAGGTTCCCCCAAAGGGGCCCTTGTCCCTGGTGCCGTACTCGGCGTTCCACATAGCCTCGGCGCTTTTGACCACTATAGGAATTATCTTGCGATGGTCAACGCCGATCCTTTCGCTGACGAGGCGCATCTCGTTAAAGAACGATATCTTGGCAGCATTTACCAGGTTGTGCACGAACTTCTGCATTTCTGCTTCTCTGATAGAGATGCGGTACCGAGGGCAGGTTACCCATCGGTAAAGTTCCTCCAACGTATCTTCAGACTTTTTGTCAAGAGCCCCGATCACATTGACCCAGGGGGCCCTTTCATCCTCAACAGACCTGTCCTCCCTCAAGTATTCCGGGTTCACGCAGACCCCGAAATCACGACCTGCCTTCTTGTTTGACCCTGCCTCAATCGCGGGTATCACCATCTCCTCCGTTGTGCCGGGTAGGACCGCACTCCTTATCACCACCACTGAGTATTTGCTCGATTTTGCGATCCATTTGCCGAGCGTGGCTGCAGCGGTCTTCATGAAATCGATGCCCACCTCGCACCATTCCAGCGGAGTCATGGACCGCTCAAGTTCTTCAGCTTCGGCCGAATCCCTGCATAAATCGAGAGGGTATGTAGGAACGTTCACCAGATAGAAGTCAGCATGCGGGTCTTCCACCTTATCGACTTCGAAGGCCTTGAAGCCCTTCCCGCGGAGCCTTTCAACTACCGCTGCTTTCGCATCGATGAACGTAACATCGAAACCTTTCTCGCTGAGAACTGTCCCTGTGGCAAGGCCCACTACTCCTGAGCCAACCATGTACACTGTCCTGGGCATTTGAATCCTCCCGGAAAGATCTGCAGCCGCGGGGGAAACCAAAAAGCATCGCGCGCCTCAATTTCAGTATAGCATCGCCATTTATCTCCGAAGGGACTCTCGGCGAATAGATTCCCGCCTTTTGAGACGGACCAGTAGACGGCTGACTAAGGCCAGCGAAATGACAGCAGCAATCACCAGGGGCCCGAACCATGGCAAAGCCCGGATACCTCTGGCCCCAGGGCCTTTCGGCAACGGGAGAACACCTCTGGCGATGTATTGCACGTCCCCCCGTCCGTTGTTGGAGAAAGTGTTGTCCTCCAGCACCGCCGAACCTTCGGGCGCGTAGCTGATGATGCCCCACTCGCTGTTCTGCCATATCTGGTTTTGCAGCACCTGGTTGCCCCGCGATTTGTCCGCGCCGGCACTGGAATCGAAGTGCACGCCGGTCCTGTTCCCGGTGATGGTATTGCCCTTGATAATGTTGTCGAAAACGCCATCCATGAAGAAACCTGCGTCACCGCTTCCCGTGACGCGATTGTCGCGGAAGACATTGTCCGTGGAACCGTCGTAAACGTATACGCCGAAGCCCTTGCTGCCCGAGACCTCGTTGCTTTCAAAGATATTGCGGCTGGATGCAGCCTCCCTGCCATAGACCCGGATGCCGGTCTTGTTGTCCCTGATCGTATTCCTCGAGATTCTGTTGTCCGAAGATTCGAACAGCGGTACCCCGTCATCATTGCCGATAACTGTGTTGTCTTCAATTGTGTTTTCGCCTGAGGACTCATGGAGGATAATGCCGTGACCCTTGTTGTTGGTCACCGTGTTCAGGCGCACGATGTTACCTGTTGATCTGTCTGCGAAGATGATCCCGTGCGTCCCGTTGTCATGGGCCGAATTCCTTTCAACTATCGTTCCCTGCGCGAAGGTGTGAGCATCGAAACCGTATCTCGTGTTGTTGTAGAATTCGTTATTCCTTACCTCCATGCCACCAACCCCATATACGTATACACCGAAGTAGTTGTGATGGAATTTGCTCCCGCTGATTGTTCCTGTTATGCCCTTGCCAAGAATGCCCGTATCCGCCTTGTCGGGTCCGTTCAATACCTTCCAAGATATGCCATAAGCTGTTTCTTCGAAGAAACCCAGGTAGGCCACTTCGCTGTCAATGACGTCCATGCGGTTGCCGGTGACGGCGGCGCTCCTGTTCTTAGCTGAAATGAAGGCCCGGCCACTGCCGTCTTCGATAGCGTTGTCGAACGTGCCCGTGCTCGTGTCCCAGGACGTTATCTTCGTCCCCCTGATGCTGATGCTGCCATTTGAGGACTCGATGCTCACATATCCCGATTTTTCGCTTTTCAACTTCAGCCAGTCAACGTCACCCCCCGCCGACCGGCCATGCAATTCGAGCGTCACCCCATCGAATAGTTTTATGCTCGTCTTCAGAAGGTACTCACCTCCACTCTGCTCCAATAGCGAGTCATTCTTTATGGCATCCTTGATTGCCCTCAGGGTGGCAACCGAACCAGGGCCGCTTATCTCGATCCGGTTGTTCTCCCTGTTGAATCGTACTGTTGCTTCAACCTGGCGCGCGGGCGGCCTGGCATCTCTCTCCTGCACTGCTGAAGCAGAGGTGCCCTCTCGATGGGGAAAACCAGTCAGGAGTGCAGCCAGCACAGAGCAGGAGGTGAGAAAAAGTACGAGGCGAAGCCGGCGGGATACCTTTCTGTCCAGTCCATAGGCCAGAGGTGGCTGATGCGTTCTCATGACCGGTAGCGTCTCCTAATACCAGTATATCCCGATAGTCACGCGGACTACTGGGGACAAGGGTCGCCCCGACGGGACAGGCCAGGTGAGGGTGATAAGCCGCTGCTTAGGCCGCCGGTTCGTGCGGGTGGACCCGGATGTCCCGGCGGTGGCTGATACGCCGGTTGATGGGGCGTCCACCGGTCAGCAGATGGAACAGTTCGGTAGCGGACAGTTTGCTGACCTTGCGCACCTCGCGTATCTGAGGAAGGAAGATTACCGTCACTGCGCCGCGAGCAATGCCTGAGATAAGGAACAGCGTTAAGGTATGGTAGCCCATGACTGTCGGGAGATGTGGCGCCAGGTAACCCCCCAGCATGGCCCCAACTCCTGTCGCCAGCCCGTTGCCCGCATTAAAGTAGGCAAGGTAACGCGTCCTCTGGCCTGAGGCGGTGGCATCATACAGGTAGTTGACCGTGCAGAGGTTAAACCCTGACCAGGCAAACCCGGAGAATATCTGTACTAAGCCCAGGTAAATCGGGTTGGTCCCGAGCAGCCAGAGCAGCGGGACAAGCGGAATGAGTGCGGAGGCCAGTGCGAGCATCTTGAAATTGCCTGCCCTGTCAGCCAATCGGCCCCAATGGGTTATGGCGAAAACCATCGCCAGGGAAGACGCCGTCTCCAGCACCGCGAAGGTCAGATAGCTGAACTTGAGGTCCCTTAGCTGATAGACCGTGAAGTAAGGGCTGGCGATGTTGACCGCAAAGCTCATGGCGAAGAGGAACAGCATATACCTTCCCAGGTTGGTAGATGGGAGGGCGCTGACGAATTCCCTGGCGCCCATATGGCAAGCCTCTTCCGCGCGCCCGCGTCTTTCATAGAGCCTGGTGAGGAATAACCAGGAGAGCAGCCGGACCAGGACTGCCGCACCAAACAAGACCGCGAACCCCCATAGTTGTCCCTTCACCAGGAAATTCATCAGTATTCCGGCTACAAGAAACGTGGCCACTGTAGCCAGTGTAGAGAGCCGGCCGCGGAGGGAGAAGTATCGTCCTCTCAGGTTTTCCGGGACGATTTCGGCCATGATGCTGCCCCAGGCCGGCGAGATAAGGGCGCCGAAGATTGAATACAGGCTGGCGAAGAACACGAGCCACCAACCCCTGCCTCCTTCAACGAAGACCAGCGACAGCATCGGGAGGAAGGTCAGCCCCTGTGCCAGGGCGAAGGTCAGGACGACCCTCTTCCTGCTTTTGAACACCCGCACCAGCCATGCGTCACATAACTGGACCAAAGCTGCCAGGAAACCCGGCACCGAACAGAGGACTCCTATGAGCAGGCTATCGGTCTGCAGGGCGACAGCGAAGGCCACGATGTAATGGTCGCCAAGCCCGACGAAAGCGCCGTAGGCCGTTCCCTCGGCTGCGGAATAGCGCAAAGCCTTCTTCACCCGCTCGGTCGTCGAATGGTCGAAGTGGGATTCGCTGTGGTGCGTGTTAGCTGCTTCGCTCAAGGCTACAAAGATTACTCTAAGCTTGAGACGCTGGCAAACGTGGAGGGAGCGCACCGGGCTGTTGACAATCCGGGGCCGCGTGCATATTCTAAGGCCAGTTCTGACAGAGAACGAGCTACGTTGCCGGGCAAGTTCGGGTACATTGTCCTGAGGAGGCAGCCATGCCAATCGGCGCAAACGAACTGTTTCTCCTGGTCCCCCTGATCCTGCTGGAATTGGGGCTGGCGATATTTGCCTACATAGACCTGGCGAAAAGGAAGGCGGTCAGGGGAGGACACAAATGGGTGTGGGCAATCGTGATACTGTTGGGCATTATCGGTCCTATCCTCTATTTTCTGGTAGGCCGGAGCGAGGACTAGAGTGCCGGCCATCGAATGCCACGGGTTGACCAAGGTCTTCGGTCAGGTCAAGGCACTGGACAGCCTTGACCTGACCGTACCTGAAAACGTGATGTTCGGCCTCCTCGGGCCGAACGGTTCCGGCAAGTCCACCCTTCTGAAGATACTCACCGGGCTGAGCCGGCCCACCGCCGGAGCAGCCACGGTTGCGGGCGAACACGTGGCCCCAAATCGGCTTCCATTACAGAGAAAGATCGGCTATCTGCCCGAGGAGCCCGCCTTCTACAATTGGATGACTGCCCGCGAGTTCCTTCGATTCGTCGCCGGCCTGGTGCGGATCTCTCCTGCCGAATCTCGTTCCAGAACGGAGGATTTGCTGGAAGAAGTCGGCCTGACAGACTCGGCCGACCGCAGGATCGGGAGGCTACTCGCGTGGCATGCGCCAGCGGCTGGGAATCGCCCAGGCGCTCATGAACCGCCCCTCCGTCCTGTTCCTGGACGAGCCCTGCTCTGCGCTGGACCCGGCCGGCCGTGCCGAGATCCTGGATACCCTGGGGGCACTGAAGGGCCACGCGACCACCGTGTTCATGTCCAGCCACATCCTTGCCGATGTGGAACGCGTCTGCGATCAGGTTGCGGTGGTAGAGAAAGGCCATCTTCTTGTGCAATCCGGAGTCAAGGAACTCTGCGAGCGCTACGCCCAACCGGTTGTGGAAATCCAATTCGAGGAGTCCGCTGCCGTTTTTTGCCATTCGCTGAGGTCCTATCCCTGGGTTGAGAAGGCAGTCACAGCAGGCATCGGCACCTCCCTGGTAACAGTGAAGGCGGGGGAAATGGACAAGGCCCGGCGAGAACTCCCCAGGCTCGCAGCCTCAAGCGATCTCACGCTGCGCCACTACAGGATGGTTGTGCCTACCCTGGAGGAAGTGTTCATTCAACTCACGGAGGGCAAAAGAGTACCTTGACCGTCCTCATGGTACTGCTGGGCAAGGAGCTGAAGGGGCAACTCAAGACCTACCGTGCCCTGGTAGTCGCCGCGGCGTTCTTCTTCTTCGGCCTCGGCACCCCGCTCATGCTCAAGTTCCTCCCGCAGATACTCGATCTCTCCGGCGATGACCTTGGCATCATCCAGCTACCCCAATTCACTTCCGCGGACGTAATGAAGAGCTACGTAGGCTCGTTCGGCCAGATTGGCTTGTTGACAGCGGTCCTGATCACGATGGGAGCTGTGGCAGGCGAGATGGGCGGCACGGCGGCCATGGTCCTGAGCAAGCCGGTGGGGAGAGGGCGGTTCATCGTTGCCAAGCTGTTAGCCCTGGCGGCTGTTATTGCTTTTTCGCTGGCAATAGGGGCAGGAGGCGCCTACCTGTACACTTCCATCCTCTTTGGCGGTTTGGGGGCTTCTGGTTTCCTCTTTGGCAACGTGCTGCTGGCACTCTATCTTCTGGTGGCCACGGCCTTGACGTTGATGTTCAGTTGCTTCTTCAGGAGTGGCCTCGCTGCCGGGGCGTGCGGTCTCGCCGGGGCAATCGCCCTCTCAGCAACCTCAGGCCTCCCCTGGGTTGGCCAACACGTTCCGGGAATGCTACTGGCATGGGCAGAGTCTGCGGCCACAGGAGTCGAATTCTCCGCGTGGAGCGCACTGGCAGTGAGTGCCGGCATTGTGGTCCTGGCAACCATCGCAGGCTGGGCAGTGTTCAAACGGAAGGAACTGTGAGCCAGTTCGATCGAATCGCCCTCATCCTCCGACAGGCTCGGGAGGAATCCTTCTCACCTTGACCCCCTCTCGCCGGGGGAGAGGAGATCAGTTTGATGCGGTCCTCTCGCCCTTCCAGACAGAGGTCTGAGCCTGCCCCTTGCCCCGATACGGGGGTATGATTGCCCCTCCGGTCAGACCCCAAACCATGTCCGTTTCCCCGCAGACTCCCCGAAGTCCCTCAATGAATATCGGGCAATTCTAGACGCCCCTGCGCGGCAGGTGCTAGAATGCGCCTATGAAGACGCCGCCTGAACTGGATGCGACGTCCGAAGAAACCGCGGAGGTTACTACCGCCGACCCCGTTGGTTTCTGGTTAAGGCTTGCCACATTTCTGATCGACATGGCTATCATAGCAGGCGGGAGTTGGGTAATCGCCTTCTCCGCAGGGCGACTCCTCGGAACGGCTGACCCCTTTCAATTCCCGCCGGTCCTTCACAGGTCGTTCCTCGGCCTCGTAGGCATCAGCAGCTTTTTCTACTTCCCGTGGTCCTGGAGGCATGGCGGACAGACCGTCGGCAAACGTCTTGCCGGAATCAAGGTACTCCATACCGATGCCCGTCCTCTTGAGTTGAGGGCTTCATTCATCCGGTTTCTCGGACTACTTATCTGCTTTGTGTGTCTGGGGATACCTCTGGTGCTTATCGGGTTCGACTCCAGAAAGCAAGGACTCCACGACAAGATGGCGAACACGTATGTTATCATCGTCCCGAAGAAGAAGGTGAGGGTTGCCCAGCCAAATGCCCACCCCGCTATCGAACACGCCTGAGGTCCGCGTCCGCTACGCGCCAAGCCCAACCGGCCACCCACACGTGGGAAACATCCGCACTGCACTGTTCAACTGGCTGTTTGCCAGGCACAGCGAGGGCAAGTTCATACTGCGCATCGAGGATACTGACGTCGCCCGCACCGTCCCCGGCGCCCTGGAATCCATCGTGGACAGCCTGCGCTGGCTGGGCCTGGACTGGGACGAGGGGCCCGAGGTAGGCGGCCCCAGCGGCCCCTACACACAATCTCAGCGACTCCTTCTGTACAAAGACGCCGTTCAGCACCTGCTGTATACCGGCAATGCCTACTACTGCTACTGCTCTCCGCAGCGGCTGGAGGAAATGCGCGCTGACCAGGCCAGGCGAAAGGTGCCGCCAGGGTATGATAGACAGTGTCGCGGACTGTCCTCTGAACAGGGTGCAGCCGGTCAGACCGGTCTGCCCCGGCCGGTCGTAAGGTTCAAGATGCCTCTCGAAGGGGATACCCGCTTCGACGATATCATTCGCGGAGAGGTGAGCTTCGAGAACCACCTGATGGATGATTTCGTCATACTGAAGTCGGATGGATACCCCACCTACCACATGGCCAGCATAGTTGACGATCACCTTATGAAAGTCTCACATGTATTGAGGGCCGAGGAGTGGCTTTCCAGCACTCCCAAGCATGTACTGCTGTACGCTGCCATGGGCTGGCGGCCACCGCAGTTCGCCCACCTTCCCATGATACTAGGCCCGGACAGGTCCAAGCTGAGCAAAAGGCACGGGGCCACCTCGACCATAGAATACCGCGACGCAGGTTTCCTGCCTGAGACGATGATTAACTTCCTCGCTCTCCTCGGGTGGTCCCTGGACGACAAGACAGAATTGTTGGACAGGGAACAACTGGTGAAAGGTTTCTCCCTGGAAAGGATCAGCAAGACCGCAGCGGTTTTTGACCGGCAGAAGCTTGAATGGATGAACGGCGTGTACTTGCGTAAGCTCAGTCCCGAGGAATTCGCCGAGCGTGCAATGCCCTTCCTGAGCAGGGACCTTCCGGTGGCTGCGCCAAGGCCGCTCTCGCGGGAGTATGTTGTCCGCGTCGCCCCGCTAATCCAGGAGCGGGCCAGAACCCTTGCCGAGTGCGCCCAGCTTTCGGAGTTCTTCTTCGTCGAGGAACTTTCATACGACACTCCCCTCCTCCTGGGCAAGGACCAGGCGCCCGAAACGGCGGCAGGCCTGCTAAGGTCTGCCTGCGAGCGGATCGAGCCCATGGAGCCCTTTGCCTGTCCAGGCATGGAGACTTCTTTGCGCGATCTGGCGAAGCTATTGGGGGTGAAAACAGGGGTTTTGTTCGGCTTGCTGCGTACGGCCGTCACCGGACGCACCGCAACGCCGCCATTGTTCCAGACCATGGAAGTCCTGGGCAAAGAACGCTGTTTGAGGCGCATCAAGGGGGCCATCGCAAGGCTCGGCGTTTCCGACGTTTTGCCAGGGAACAAGTCCCCGTGAGCCCATCGCTCTCACCGGAAGACCGCTTCCAAACGCACAGGATCTGGTGCGGCGCGCCCAATGCAATCGGGGAATGACGGCGGCCCGGAAGTAGACTGCCCATGACTTCCTACCGTGTCCTGGACCTCGCAGGCGAATCCGGGGCTTATTGTTCCCGGCTTCTTGCTGGCCTGGGCATGGATGTCCTGAAAATCGAGCCGCCGGGTGGAGACCCCTGCCGTCTTAAGGGTCCCTTCGCCGGCGGGAAAGCCGGTCCCGAGAAGAGCCTCCCCTTCTGGTACTTGAACGCCGGCAAACGTGGGTTAACTCTGGACCTGGCGGAGAGCAACTCCAAGGATGCCTTCCTCAAACTTGTCTCGGCTGCCGATGTACTGGTCGAAAATTCCACTCCTGGATATCTGCCCAGGCTTGGTCTAGGCTATCCCGAACTGAGCGCCGCAAACCCCGGCCTCATATGGGTTTCCATCACCGGTTTCGGCCAGAGCGGCCCTTATTCAGGCTTCGCCTGGTCAGACATCGTGGCACAGGCCCTCGGTGGCTGGATGAACATCTGTGGCGACCGGGACACTCCTCCCCTGATGCTTCCCGCAGACCAGGCCGCACTGGTTGCTTCCGTGTTCGGCGCCGTCGGCGCCCTCTTGGCTTTGCGGGCGAGGCGATACAGCGGCCGCGGCCAGCACATCGACGTATCTATCCAGGAGTGTGTCGCTGCGACACTGGACCATGTTCTGCCACGCTATTTCGGCCTGAACGAGATAGCCTCCCGACAGGGCAGTTTGCACTGGAACAAAGCCTTCCGCATATTCAATTGCCGCGACGGCTACCTGCTTGCTTCCTTGACCCAACGGTGGGACACGCTGGTCGAGTGGATGGAAACCGAAGGGATGGCCGAGGACCTTTCCAGCCCCGAATGGAAAGATGAAGGGAGAAGACGGCAGGGCATCCAACACATCATTGAGGTGATGGAAAAGTGGACCAGGACACGGGCGGCGGCTGAACTGGAACAGCAGGCACAGCTTATGGGGTTCCCCTGGGCGCGGGTGACTGACCTGGCAGGAGTGGCAGAAAGCCGCCAGTTGCGGGCCAGAGGTTTTTTCGTCGAGGTGAATCATCCAGAAGATGGCAGGTCGTATGAATGCCCCGGCGCGCCCTGCGTATTCTCCCGCACCCCATGGAAGGCGGGTGGTAGGCCGCCCTCACTGAACACGGGACTCCGTCTTTCTGGCGAAAGCCGGAATCCAGCGTCGACATGGGACATTCCAGGCAAAGGCGGGAATGGGCCAGGGACACCGCCACAAGCGCGCCCTTTCGCGCCCCTCGAAGGAATACGAGTCCTCGATTTCACGCGGGTGCTGGCGGGCCCGTACGCCACCCGGCTGCTGGCGGACTTCGGCGCTGAGGTTATCAAGGTACGGATGCCAGGCGATGAAGAATCGGACCCCTTTGGCAAGGCATATTATCTGTACTGGAACCGCAACAAGCTCAGCGTTGCTCTGGACCTGTCGAAACCGGAAGGACTGGTTCTGGCAATGCGATTGGCCTCGAAGAGCGACGTCATAGTGGAAAACTTCAGTCCCAGGGTCATGGCGAATTGGGGAATGGACTATGAGAACCTGAGGCTCCTGCGTCCAGAAGTAATAATGGTCAGCCTTTCGACGCAGGGGCACACCGGAATGCTGAGGGACTATGTCGGGTACGGACCTACAGTGCACGCGCTTTCAGGACTTTCCTGTCTGACAGCTTTTTCAGACAGAGGCCCGTTGGGGCCGGGCCATGCTCATGCCGACAACGTCGCCGGGCTCTACGGGGCAATGGCTGTGCTGGCGGCGCTGGACCACAGAGAGAAGACCGGGGAGGGCCAATATGTGGATATCTCGGAGAACGAGGCTATGTGCTCTACGCTGGGAATTCCCCTGCTGGCACAGTTGGTCAATGGCCTGGCGCCCGCGCCGGCGGGAAACGCTTCGGAGAGTTCGGTCCCGCACGGATGCTACCGGTGCAAAGGCGACGACCAGTGGTGCGCGATCGCAGTCGACACCGATGAGCAATGGAAGGCTTTCATCCATGCTTTGGGTAACCCGCCCGGTGCTTCAGACCCGACTTTGGCCACGGCTGAAGGAAGACTGCGCAACAGGGCCCTCCTGGACCGCATGGTCGAGGATTGGGCAGCCAGGCGCACTGCCGAACAGGTAATGGAGAAGTTGCAGAGCGCAGGCGTTCCGGCTGGCAAAGTACTGGATGCTGCCGGGTTGGCCTCCGATCCTCAATTGAATTCGAGGGGCTTCTTCATCGACCCCGGAACTGCGGATACGGCAGGATTCCGCGTAGATGCCAGTCCGCTGCGGCTATCCGGGACTCCGGCCCGGGACCTGAGGAACGCGCCCGGAGGGAAGCGGGACGCTGGCTATGTGTTCGAACATGTCCTGGGGTTGAGTCGAAGCGAAATCGAGATATTGACCAGGTCCGGCGCCATCGGTATGCATGAAGACAGCATCAGGACTTAGGAACTGGGGGTTCTGACTTCCCGGTCCGGTATAGCTGGTGCTTCTCAATGTACTTTGCCACTGCGTCCGGGACAAGATAGCGGATGGAAGTCCCGCGGGCCACACGTTCTCGGATTTCGGTAGAACTGATACTGAGGAGCGGGCGGTCCAGCATGATGACCCTCTCCGATAGTCCGGGTATCGCCTCTTCGATCTCTTTGAGGTCAGGCTGCACCGCGCCCGGCCTTGGTACGGCCACCAGCCAGCACATATCGAGTATGCGCCGGGGCTCCCTCCACAGAGGAAGAGACTGAAGGCCGTCCCACCCGATAATGAAGTAGAGTTCCCTTCCCCGGGGGAGTGCGCTGCGCAGCACATCCAGGGTGTCGACCGTGTAGCTCGGCCCTGAACGGTCGATGTCAATCGAAGAGGCTTCGAAATAGGGATTCGACTCCACGGCCAACTGGACCATCTCCAGGCGTTGTCGCGCGGGAGTGATTCCCCTTTCGGCCTTCATGTACGGTTGGCCAGCGGGAACGAAGAGCACCCGGCTCAGTCCCAGCCTCACCCGTGCCTCCTCTGCGATTATCAGGTGGCCAATGTGGACCGGATCGAAACTACCGCCGAGTAATCCAACCCTGGGCGCACCCGGGGCCTTGCACCCGGAGCCACGGGTACTCATTCACTCTTCCTTACCTTCGGCTTGGGCCTGAAGATGACTTCGGGTACCTGTTCAATAGTCTGCGTTTCCTTCGCACTTTCCGCTGCCTGGGCAGCCTTCTCGATCAGTTCTCGTGCACCTCTGCCGGACAGGGCTGAGACGAAATGCGCCTGGACTCCCAGACCCTGGAACTTCCTTTTCAGCGAAGGCATTCTGCCGCGGACGGAGGGTAAGTCCGCCTTGTTCACAGCTACCAACTGAGGCTTGGCCTTGAGACTATCGTCGTACAGGAACAACTCCCCTCGAACGTCCACGAAGTCGCCGACCGGGTCTTGAGAGTCTCCCGCCAGCAGATATACTATTGCGCTCGCGCGTTGCGCATGGCGCAGGAACTTGTTGCCCAGGCCCTTGCCCTGATGTGAACCGGGCACGATTCCTGGAAGCTCCACCAAAACCACAGACCGCCCGGCGAAGTCCACCGTCGCCAGGACTGGTTCCCTGGTGGCAAAGGGATAATCAGCGACAACCGGCTGGGCACGAGACACTGCCTTCAACAGGGACGATTTTCCTGTATTGGGCGGTCCCACCAGGGCAATATCAGCCGCCAACCTCAGCTCAAGCTCAAGCCGTAGCTCTTCTCCAGGGGCTCCTGGTTTCGCCTCCATCGGGACCTGCCGGCTGGGGGTAGCGAAGTGCATATTCCCCCATCCTCCCCTTCCTCCTGATGCCACAAGCACCCTGTCCCCATGTTTCAAAAGATCGGCAAGGAGAACGGGCGGTATCCTGCCAATATCACGGACCAGCGTACCCACAGGCACCCCGATGACCAGAGTTTCCCCGTTTTTTCCTGACTTCTTATTGCTCCCGCCCGGTTGACCCTTCTGCGCTCTGAAGGACTGCTGCGCTCTGAATCGGGAAAGGTCATCTATGTTGCTATCGGCTTCGATGACCACGTCTCCACCATTGCCACCGTCTCCGCCGTCAGGGCCGCCCCGAGGAGCGAACTTCTCACGATGAAGAGTGACCGCCCCATCTCCACCCTTACCTGCAAGCACAGTGATTTCGACGTTATCCACCATTATTCACACATTCCACATATAAAACTACGGCCTTATGTAATACTTGTGATATCAATTAAGGATAGTTTGTAATAAGTAATCAATATCATAAGGGGGCTGGAATAGGGGAAAACAGGGAAGTTGAACGTGTCCGAAGGAAAAGTTATCCACAAAGCGACACACTTATCCACATTGAAGGGGTGAGTTATCCACAAATATTATGTCTATGGCTTTTCCTCGGGGTGGAGTTCTGTCCGGATGTCCAACACCTGCCGCCGCAATTGAGGATTGATGTTGATCTCTTCGTCGATTTTTTCACAGGCATGGACAACTGTGGAGTGGTCTCTGCCGCCGAAAGAAGCCCCTATCTCGGCAAAAGAAAGGTGCAACTCGTCCCGGATAAGGTACATGGCGACCTGCCTTGCGAGTGCTGTCCTGGCGTCGCGCCTCTTGCCGCTGAGCGCCTCGGCAGGCATTTCGAAATGAGAGCATACACGTTCAATGATTGAAGTCGGAGTAGACCTGGCGTTCGGCCTGGTTGCGCCGACATCTTCGAGAGCCTTGGCCGCAAGCTCCTGGTTGATCGGGGAGCGGGTAAGCCTGGAAAGTGCCACCACACGGTTTAATGCGCCTTCCAATTCTCTGATGTTCCTTTGGTAGCGCCGGGCTACGAACTGCAGGGTTTCAGGCGGGACCTCCACGGACAGTGCACAGGCCTTAGCCTGCAATATGGCAATCCTGGTCTCCAGCTCTGGAGGTTGGATGTCGGCGCTCAGCCCCCATTCGAACCTGGAACGCAGCCGGTTCTCCAAAAGGCTGAGCGCGCCAGGAGGACGGTCCGATGTAAGCACGATCTGCCGGTTAGCATTATGGAGGTCGTTGAAGGTGTGGAAGAACCCTTCTTCAGTCTGTTCCTTGCCTGCGATGAACTGGACGTCATCGATAAGCAGAACGTCCACGTTACGGTATTTCTGGCAAAAAGCATCGGTCGTCCGTTCCCGTATGCCATTAATGAATTCATTGGTAAACTGTTCGGCGCTTACGCAGAGCACCCGAGCCCCTTTGTTGATAGTGGAATGGCCGATGGCATGCAGAAGGTGGGTCTTGCCCAGGCCGGCGCCTCCATATATGAACAAGGGGTTGTAGGAGTTGCCTGGATTCTCGGCCACGGCTTGTGCGGCCGCGTAGGCCATCCTGTTGGAGCTGCCTACAATGAAAGTGTCAAAGGTGTAGCGGTTATTCAGCCACACCAGAGAGGATCCATTCCTCGCGTTGCCATGGGGATTTGCTGTTGGATGGCTTTCCACCGCCGCCCTTCTTTCACCGCGTGACAGAATGACGCGGAATTGTACGTCAACATCCTGGCCCAATACCACGGCCAGGGTCCGTCTCACCAAAGAGCGAAAGCGTGTTTCGAGGCTTTCGGCCACAAACGCGGTTGGCACGCCGACTATGAACCGGCCATCCTCGAGGGCCACTCCTGAGGTGCTCTTAAGCCAGGTGTCAAACACTGAGCGGGTGACCTGCAGTTCCAGTTGACCGAGCGCCGTGTCCCAGATTTCCTGCGCCGGGCGCAGAGGTGTCATAGATATCATCTTAACTCCACAACCTCACTCAAAAAAAGACAATATTAGTCCGCACGAAAGGTTCACTATTGACCGGGTGAAGATAATCTCCTGTAGGCCGGTCCCTGCCCGGAGGAATTATTGCGGCGTCAAACCGGCACGGGGAAAACTTTAGCACAAACGGAGTCGGTACCCCAATGGTAGATTTACATAAGCGCGTGTGATTTTTCTTTGGTCTTGGCGGCCCTTGTGATGGACCGGGAAAGCAGAGGCGGTCCTTCCAGCGCTGGAAGGACCGCCTCTATTCCTGCTAGTTAGGGAGGCTTACCGCCTTACCTTGGAATAGCATGCGCTGCAATACACCGGTCGTCCCGTTCTAGGTTCGAATGGGACCTGGGTTTCCTTGCCACAGGCTGCGCAAACAGTTGGGAACATCTCCCGCTGCGTCCTTTGATAGCCGCCGCTGGAGCCGCCGCTGCTGCTGCCCATGCTGTCGCCGCGCTGCTGCCGCCTGGATGCCCTGCAATCAGGACATCGCTTGGGCTCGTTCGTGTAGCCTTTGTTGGCGAACATCTCCTGTTCGCTTGCGCTGAACACGAATTCGCTGCTGCAGTCTACGCACTTGAGTGATTTGTCCGAGAAGCTCATGGATGACCTCCTTTCCTTGGTATTTGGGTTGCCGTCTGGGGTCATCCATGACCTGGGGGATTCAAGCCGAATCGTACAGGATGGTGAACTCAAACTTGTAACCGTTGCTCAGAATTATAGCACATAACCGAACGTTCGCCAATCTGCGGGAAGTGCTCCCACGCCTGCGGGCAAGCCGCAAAAGGGCTTGTGACTGAACGCGGGTCCCGCGGGCACTCGAACATAATGAGTTCATTCTGGCATTCTGCAAAAGAAGCCCCCAACATCGACAGAACAGTGCACCTCGTTGCCTTTGGGAGTTTCCGCGATACCTGGTGCATGCTGCCTGGCTAATCCGTATTCTTCTTTCATATGGAAATCGGGCCATGATAGAATCGGGGCATGCTGCCGCTCCGCATCGTGTTCATGGGCACACCCGAGTTCGCCGTGCCTTGTCTCAAGGCACTGCTGGATGCCCGTTTCGACGTTGTTGCCGTCTACTCTCAGCCGGACCGGCCGGCGGGCCGAGGCAGGGGAATGGCCCCTGGCCCTGTCAAGATGCTGGCTGCAGAGAGCGAGATAGCGGTAGTCCAGCCGGATACGCTGCGCAGTGCCACGGCGGCAACCCGCCTTGCACAGTTCGCGCCTGACGTCATCGTGGTGGCGGCGTACGGACTGCTCCTGCCTGAAACAGTGCTGGACATCCCCCGGCACGGCTGCGTTAACGTTCACCCATCGCTGCTGCCGCGGCATCGCGGCCCTTCCCCGATTCCGTGGGCCATCCTGGAGGGCGACCATGTTACGGGGGTCAGCATGATGCTCATGGATGCTGGCATGGATACCGGGCCGGTCCTCGAACAGGTTGAAGTACCCGTTTCGGATGATGACACCGCCCTTGAACTGAGGGACAAACTGGCGGCCCTCGCAGCTTCCATGCTTCCATGTACTCTCGATCGCTGGGCCGGCGGCGAGATCATGCCACGGGCTCAGGACAACACACAGGCCACCTACTCCAGATTGATTACCAAGAAGGACGGCGAAATCGACTGGAAGCTCACCGCAGTAGAACTCTGGCGCCGTGTCAGGGCCTTCCATCCCTGGCCGGGGTGCTATACGTCCTGGAATGGATGCCTGCTGAGGATTACTGAGGCCGAACCGTTGCCTGAACTCAACGCAGTGCCCGGCAGGGCTATCTCCCTGGACGGGAAGACGGCTGGCGGCAGCATTGCAGGGGTGGGAACAGGTCAAGGGGTGCTCGGGCTTCTGAAGTTGCAGTTGGAAGGGAAGAGGGAAGTTACAGCCGTTGAGTTTCTTCGCGGACAGCGGGATTTCGTAGGCTCGATACTGCACTCCCCTGCCGGACCTCGCTAAGCGCAATGCTTTCCGGTTCATCCGCGGATGGAGGGGACTTCACGGCCCTTCTCATCTCCATGTAAAGAAGAATAGAACTCGTCCCGCCCACAAGAAGGTATGCGATCAACAAATTCCAATCCTTGAGGAAGAAGCTGCCAGCATTCCACATGGCATGCAGAAAGACGACGAGGATGAAAGTCCAAACTACTGGCCAGGTGAATAGCGCTCCCGTGCGCGCACGGGAGCGCCACAGGGCGGCGCACACCAGGCCGGTCCAGGCGGCGTGGCCAAACGGAGATATGAGACCGCGGAAAAGGAGCACCTGCTCCATCGCCCCAACGTTCCCCTTGGAATCGATCAGCGCGACCAGTCCATAGCCCGCGGTCTCGAGGGCGGCGAAGCCCATGCCCGCCGAAACGCCGAATAGCAGGCCGTCTGACTCGGATGTATAGTGCCAGCGAAGCAGAAGCGCCAACGGGACTATCAGCTTGGCGCCTTCCTCAATGAGCCCGACGGCAAACATGACAGGTAGGGCCATGGTGCGCAAGACGGCAAACTCGACGATTCCCGCCGCTACTATTCCCAGCACCCCGCCCACGACGAAGCACGCCACCAGCACAGGCTGAGGCAAGGTGTGTGTTTTTGCGTCTGCCTTGTGCTCCCGGCTGTTGAAGTAGGCTACGACGGCAGCGGGTATCGCGAACGCGCCCAGCAGGACAACTGTCGGGGCAAAATTGCGGTTGCCGGTTATCCTCAAGGCTTGCTCTGATACCAGGAACAAAACCAAACTCAGCCCGAGTACCTGGAACCATGCCTGGTATATCAGACCGCGATTTTTCAAGAGCATGCACCTCTATATATCATACTAGCATAGATGCATTGGCTGGAGACCTGCAGGGTTCTACCAAACTGAACGGCGGCTTCCGAAGAGCGCGTGGATTCGCCTTACACTTTGCCCTGGCTGCAACGCTCTCTGTAGAGGCACCTCTGGCATAAACTGAATGGAGTCCTGGCTGCAATTAGCGCTCTCCATTCCATCGCCGACATTACCGTGCCGAAGGAGATGCCGAGATACCTGAGCAATGCAGAGTCCCATTTCCTGACCGAAATCTCGCCGCCTTCCGCACCGCACTCATGTTCCTTGAGCTCGGGGCACAGGTCGCATATGTAGTCAACTCCTTCAACAACCTGTATCATGCGGTTTTGGGACCCAAGAGCATTGCGCACGGATTCGCACCGCCCGGCATATTCGGCCCCGCGCTTTTCCAGGGACCAGCGGGCGAAGCGCATGCAACAGATATGGTGAGCGCGAAGCAGCAGGGTGGTCTCGTTCAAACTAACTGAATTCCTTTGCCTGGCCTATGGGAATCCCCTGCACGGGCGCAACCGGGACTGGGGCAACGCTGGGGTTGCCGCCCGGGGCACCCAATCGGGGGTGCCCCGGCGGTTTAATATCTGTCCGTGAACCCCGCTTCCATGTCAGGATTGCAGGACCCCGGATTTGGATTTCAGTATCAAGTTTGGCGCCTTGATTCTAGACTTCGCGGAACTCGCCTTCTACAGTTCCTTCGGGCTGAGGCGGTTGTTGTCCACCGCCGGGGCCTCCCGGACCGCCTCCACCCGGACCACCGGGACCTCCCTGGCCGCCCTGGCCATACACTGCCGCGCCGAGCTTCTGCAGCGCCTCGTTAAGGTCCTGCGTGGTGCGCTTCATCTGTTCAACATCCTGGCCCTGCAACGCCGAGCGGACCGCTGCGATTTTGCCCTCGATCTCCGTTCTCAGGTCGGCCGGCACCTTGTCGCCCATGTCGCGCAAGGTCTTTTCGGTGGAGTAGGCCAGGGTGTCTGCAGTGTTGCGGGCTTCAGCCTCTTCCTTCCGCCGGCTATCTTCCGCTGCGTGCGCCTGGGCCTCGGTAGTCATCTTGTCGATATCAGCCTTGCTCAGGCCGCCTGAGCCCGTTATGGTTATCTTCTGTTCCTTGCCCGTACCCTTGTCCTGTGCCCTGACGCTCAGTATGCCGTTGGCGTCGATGTCGAAAGTGACCTCGACTTGCGGCACGCCCCTGGGAGCAGGCAAGATCCCATCGAGGATGAAACGGCCCAGAGTCCGGTTGTCGCCGGCCATCGGGCGTTCTCCCTGAAGCACATGTATCTCAACACTGGGCTGAGAATCTGTGGCCGTGCTGAAGACCTGGCTTTTCGATGTCGGTATTGTCGTGTTTCGCGGAATGAGCGTCGTCATCACTGAGCCCATGGTCTCGATGCCCAGAGTGAGCGGCGTTACGTCCAGAAGCAGTACCTCCTTGACCTCGCCTTTGAGGACACCGGCCTGTATGGCTGCGCCGCGGGCGACCGCTTCCTCCGGGTTGATGCTCCTGTTCGGCTCCTTGCCGAAGAACTGCTTTACCTTCTGCTGCACCAGCGGCATCCGGCTCTGCGAACCGACCATCAGCACTTCATTGATCTTATCTAAAGTAAGACCGGCATCCTGGAGAGCCTGTTTGCACGGGCCAAGAGTCTTCTCCACCAGGTCCATCACCAGTTGCTCCAGCTTAGACCGGGTAAGTGTGATATTAAGGTGCTTTGGGCCCGAGGCATCCGCCGTTATAAAAGGGAGGCTGATTTCGCTCTGCTGGGTGGTCGACAACTCTATCTTAGCCTTTTCAGCGGCTTCCTTGAGCCTCTGCAAAGCCATTCTGTCCTGGCGCAGGTCGATGCCCTGGTCCTTCTTGAACTCGTCGCACAGCCAGTCCATTATGCGCTGATCGAAATCGTCGCCGCCAAGGTGCGTGTCGCCGCTGGTAGATTTCACCTGGAAGGTCCCTTCGCCCAGCTCCAGGATGGATATATCGAAGGTACCGCCGCCAAGGTCGTAGACAGCCACCGTCTCTTCCTTTTTCTTGTCAAGCCCGTAGGCCAGACAGGCGGCCGTTGGTTCGTTAATGATACGTAACACCTTGAGACCGGCGATTTCTCCGGCGTCTTTAGTTGCCTGCCGCTGTGCGTCGTTGAAATAGGCGGGAACGGTGATCACCGCCTCGTTTACCTTGTCGCTCAGGTAGGCCTCCGCATCTGCCTTGAGTTTCTGCAGGATCATGGCCGAAATCTCTGGCGGCGTGTATTCTTTGCCGCCCATCAGCACTTTGACTTCGTTGTTGGAGCCGCGCAGCACTCTGTAAGTCTTCCGCTTGGCGTCCTCTTCAACCGGTAGCTCACGGCCAGGCGGCTCTCCCCATTTCCGGCCCATGAAACGTTTGATGCTGTAGACGGTGTTTTCGGGGTTTATAATGGCCTGACGTTTTGCTATCTGTCCTGCCAGGCGTTCCCCTGTCTTGCTCACTGCGACCACCGAAGGCATCGCGCGTGTGCCTTCCGATGTGGTGATGACCACTGCCTCGCCACCCTCCATAACTGCCACCACACTTTTAGTTGTTCCAAGGTCAATACCGACTGCTTTAGGCATTAGATTAACCCTCCTTGTTCCTTTCTTCCCCTTCGCCCACGGCGACCTTGCTGGGGCGAATTATTCTGTCATGAAACTTGTAGCCTTTTTCCATCTCCTGGACCACGGTGCCCTCGGGACCTTCGCAGCGCCGGATGGCCTCGTGCACGCATGGATCGAAGGCTTCCCCCACACACTGAATGGCGCTTAGCCCCCGCGACTCCAAGGCTGATTGCAGCTTGCGATAGATGAGCTTCATGCCGTCGATCCAGCTATTATCTTCCAGCTCGTGCGGGATAGCGGCAAAGGCGCGTTCCATATCATCGAAAGCCGGCAGCAGGGCAAGCAACAGTCCTGCATTTGCCGCCTTCCCTGACTCTTGCTTCTCCAACTCAGCGCGCCGTTTGTAATTGATGAAATCTGCCTGACAACGTTGCCAGGAAGCAAGATAGCCGGCCGCCTTCTGTTGTTCTTCGTCCGCTTCCCCGGATTGTTCCCGGTTTTCGGATTCCTCAATCGACATCAGAACCTCGAGATTGTCCCCATCGGGACTTCTGGTTTATTGAGCACTGCCAGTGTTGCTGGCACCCTCCATCTCGGCTGCCAGTTGTCCGAGCAATAAGGCCAGGAACCGCACTGAGGCTATTGTGCGCGAGTATGACATGCGGCGCGGTCCGAGAACGCCAACGGCGCCGCTGGACTGCTCCGGCAGGCCATAACCGGACATTACCACGCTCAGGTCCTGCAAAGACTGCTCGGGATTCTCTTCTCCAATGATAACCTGCACCCGCTGGTCGACACCTCTTGACAGCATCGGCTTGAGCAGGGCCCGGTTCTCCAGAAGCTCAATGACATCCAGGGCGGTCTCGCCCTTGGAGAATTCTGGCTGGCGCAGCAGATTCCGCAAACCCTCTACTTTGGGCTCCTGATATTCCCTGGAATCTTCGGCAGCCATCAGGCCCGCCGTAGTTTGGAGCACTTTCGTTTCAGCGTCAGAGAAACCTCCAGGTACCGCCGCTATCTGCGGTCGCGTCATGCCGTCGCACATCGAATTCAGCTTGTTGGACAACCTGTCCAACTGGTCCTGAGACATTGGCTGATCGAGCGCAACCAACTGCCTCCTCAGCCTGCCGTCCTGAAAGATCAAGACCAGTAACGCCAGCAACTCCTGGACTGCTATTAAGTGCAGCCGTTTCAGGCGCGCCCGGGCCGCCTTGGGAGGGACGACGAAGGCAGCATTATGGACCAACTGGGCCAGCAGCAAAGCTGCCAGTCCCATCCACTCCTCCAGGTCCGTCTGCACCTGGTGGAACATGTGGCGGACCAGCCTTTGCTCTTCGGGGGAAATGTCCACATTCTCCAGAAGCGAGTTAACGTAATACCTGTAGCCGCGGTCGGAAGGGATACTGCCGGCCGAGGTGTGCGGCTGGGCCAGATAGCCCTCCTGCTTCAACCAGGCAAGCTCGTTTCGGATCGTAGCCGGGCCAACCCGCAGAGCATGAAACCTCGATACGTCCAGCGAAGGCACAGGGTTGCCAGTGCGGACGTACTCCTCGACGACTATCCTCAAAATAGTCTCTTTACGGTCGGACAATCGGGATTTCATCAACACCATTCTATCACGTTAGGACTTAGCACTCCCACCCCGAGAGTGCTAGAAGATATTAAAGCACTCTCGAACAGGGTTGTCAATATATATGATATGGCGACGTTAATGTTTCGCCGTCCAGAGTGTTTTGTCGCTTCTATCGAGGGCGCAGGCTATAATACACCTCGATGTGGCCAACAGGAATCATCGATGCCCATGTGCACATGTTCCCCGGCCGCCTCTTCCAGGCAGTGCGCGACGCGCTTCACGGGGCCTTCAACTGGCGATTCGAACATGGCACTGATCCAGCCGAACTGGTTGCCTATCTCAGCGGGCATGGAGTAGAGCGGTTCTTCTTGCTCAATTACGCCCATAAGCCAAACGTCTCGGCCCGGTTGAATCGTTGGAACTATGAGACGGCGCGCGAATTCCCGCGGGCAGTGCCCTTCGCTGCGATCCATCCCCTTGATGATGACCTGTTGGAAGTCGCCGAACAGGCGCTCGACGGCTTCGATCTGGCCGGCTTCAAATTGCATCTGGACGTCATGGGATTGGCGCCGGACGACCCTTCACTGTTTCCCATCTACGGCTTTGCCCGGGAACGCGGGAAGCCGGTGATCGTGCATTGCGGTACTGGTGGGAGCATCCGCCTGAAGGGAGATGAGCTCAACGCCGGCCGTTTGGCAAATGTGCTTCAGGCATTCCCGGACCTCAAGGTCTGCGTGCCGCACCTGGGGGCCAGGGAGACCGGGCCGTTCTTTGATCTGGCTGACCGTCACCCCAACTTGTGGCTTGACACTGCAGTGGCGCTTGCCCCCGAAGGGGTCTGCTTCAGCCGGGTAGACCGGCAAAGGCTGCGCCAGATGCATCGGAGGCTGATGTTCGGCAGCGACTTTCCCAACCTGGGCCATTCCTGGGAAAAAGAGGTCCAGGCGGTGCAGGAGATCGGCCTCTCCGAAGGCCAACTGCAAATGGTCTTTCGGGACAATGCCGTAGAATTCGCCGGGCTGGGGGTCGGCTTCACCGGTCAGTGACATTACCCCCCTCTTTCACCATGGTCTTCAGCTTCGCGCCATTCCCGGAGCTGAAGAGGCATGGTTCAGTTCGAGTGCTCATCCCGATGATCTCATGGGCTTGGCTGGTTGACGTGCAACCCGCGGATGCCTAATATGGACCAACGTATTGCCCCATATTTGAAAAGGTCGCCAGCTGCGATGAGAAGAAAACGACTCAACCATATAGTGTTTACCATCTGCGATATGTTCTGCGGAGATAGTCTCTTCTCCTCCTACCCTCAGTTGGTGGAGCTTGGATCAGGCACCTTGATAATTGATGTTCTTGCGTCCCAATGCTCGTTCAATGGCCGCGACATTGACCAACTGCCCATCGCCAGATACCTGCACAAGTGGATGGTGCAAGACTGCGCAACGAACAGAATAGATATCAGCCTCATCGCTAAGGCACGTTTAACCGTCGACATCCATCTTTCCTCTATCATGTGGGGAGAGCGCCAGTCTTCTCTAACGGAAACGTTCTATGTCGCAGGAACGCCCATCAAGACTAACGAGGCTCGCAGATGCGTGTTCTTGTGCAGCAGTGTTGTCCAGACGGATGACACGACTTACGCAGCAACATGTGAACGCACACGGGAATGGCCCACCGCGTGGCCAGAAAACTGAAACTAAGCGCAACAGTAACGCGTTTTCTGAACGGAAGGCTCCGTTCTTTTCACGCGGCACATGACACAGCCGATACGTACGCATGGAAGGGCAAACATCCCGATAATTGCCTTCAATGGTGACCGCCTTGTTCTATTGTCCTGGCTGGCTGCCCCTATACCTGTCCGTTGTGCATAGGTCATAATAATAGTACAATAGGTCATGATGTCCTGTTGGTCACATATAGGAGAGACCGTGGTTAAGAGAGTAAGCTCAGCAAAAGCCAAGTCTCAGCTTTCCGCCCTGGCAGCCGAGGTTGCCCATGGAGGCAAGCACGTTATCATTGAACGTCGCGGCAAGCCTTTGGTTGCCCTGGTAAGCATGTCTGACCTGGAGCGACTTGAGCAGGAACAGGCTACTTCGGCCCGGCCTCAAGGCGCCCTCGCGATGCTAGGTGCCTGGCGCGAAGTAGATGATAGAGAGCTGGACTCCCTCATAGAGAATATCTTTGCCGACCGTGATAAAGACACGGGGCGCCCAGTAGAAATTGAGGCCTGATGTATCTGCTTGACACAGACGTCCTGAGTAACCTTCTCAGGCGGACACCTTCCATCGCATTGATCATCAAGCTGGCATCGGTACCCCCGGAACAACAATTCACTTCCAGCATTACCCTGGGGGAATTGGTCTATGGGGCTCAACGACTGCCAGACCGCACAGACATTCTGCTGGAGCGATTGTACAAGACTCTTCTACCAAACTTGCCTGTGCTTCCTTTCGACGTTGCTGCTGCACGTCGCTATGGGGAAGTGAGGGCAGCGTTGGAGCGGCATGGCACGCCTCTGGGTGATGCCGATCTCCGGATTGCGGCCATTGCTTTGGCCAGAGGCCTTGCCATAGTCACAGGGAACGTCCGACATTTTCAACGGATTCCAGAATTGAAAATAGAAAACTGGTTGGAAGAGTGATTGTGGCATTCGTCCGGCCTCGCTCCACTATGAGAATGTGCCTGAGGCAGGCGCCAGGAACAGACGCTCCCACGATGGTAGCCACTATCTGACCACGAAGGCAAACGGAATCAGGCATTTGTACGCGTCAGTTGGCAGACATCCCGTTGACCTCACCGATTTCGTCCATGCACTGAACGGAATTAAGTAAGGTGTCCCCGAATTACTTACGACCGCACAGCGCCAAAGGCTGCAGCCCGCCGGAGCCTGAAGCTGAAATGCTGGTGGCACTAACTCAACAAGTGGTACACGTTTCGGGGGCAGGTCAATATTTCAACACGACGGGCATCCTTTCATGCCGGAGAATGTGCATGCCATTACTGCCCTAAACCTGTCTCGCATTATGTTGACCCATCTGAAAAAGCATGGCAAATGAAAAGGTAGCACCGAGGTATGAATACTGAAGTCGTCAGAAGCCAGAAGCCTGAAGAGAGAGAACTTTGTCACTTTTCACGTTATGGACCCAGGCTGTTTCCAACTAATGTGACCACCCCCGGGACGCTTTAGCGCCGTCATTCTACATTGTTTCCACCTCCGTTAACAGGCTCATCCTGTGCCCTTG
>Ga0082335_1000997_pt1 | contig 65566 bp, 67 predicted proteins | sample Subgrocontami58m_FD_72375 | JGI IMG/M metagenome (GOLD analysis project Ga0082335, IMG submission 72375) | Subsurface groundwater microbial communities from S. Glens Falls, New York, USA - GMW37 contaminated, 5.8 m (SPADES assembly) (version 2) ... | reverse complement strand
AGGGCCAGCATCACGACGGCCGACAGCCCGTAGCCGATCCCCCCCGCCGCCAGCGGCTCGTGCCACAGCGCGAGGCCGGTCTTGATCGCGGGCTGGATCGAGCCGCGCACCAGCGCCGCCGCCAGCGGCAGGCCCAGCACCCAGACCGACCACTGCCGCCCGCCCGCCCCGCCGCGCAGCGCCAGGAGCGCGACGCCGCCCACCACCATGGCGAGTCCGGCCACCTGGCCCAGCTCCAGCCGTTCGCCGAGGAACAGCACGGCGCCCAATACGGCGAACACGGGCGTCACGTTGCCCACCGCGCCCGAGACGGCGGGCCCCAGCGCCTCGTTGGAGCGCACCGCCAGGATCGACACGACCACGGGGAAGATGCAGCCCACGGCGGCGAAGATCAGGGCGGCCTCGAGGCTGAAGCTCGACCAGTCGACGAACACGACGGACAACGTCCACGCAACGGCCAGTGCGCCGCCGATCGAATAGAGCGGCGAGCGCCAGGACGGCATGGTCCGCAATCCGAACTGGGTCAGGATCAAGGCGAGCGCAAAGCAGAATGCCGCACCGAGGGCCAGAAAGGCTGCCCCGCTCATGGGAATCTGCTATTCCCGCCGCCTTCGCCGAAAGAGGACAAGATGGACACGCTCACCTACTGGAACGGCACGTGGCACGAGGGCAACCCCGCGATCCTGGGGCCGCGCGATCACGCCATGTGGCTGGGGTCCATCGTATTCGACGGCGGTCGCGCCTTCGAGGGCTGCGGGCCCGACCTCGACCTCCATGCGGAACGCGCCGTGCGCTCGGCCCGCGCACTCGGCCTCAACCCGACACAGACGCCGGAGGAGATCCTGAAGCTGATGCACGAAAGCGTGCGCCGCTTCGGCCCCAAGGCCGAACTCTACGTGCGGCCGATGTTCTGGGCCGGCAAGGGCGGCGCGGGCCCGATCTCGGTCGATCCCGACTCCTGCCAGTTCCTGCTCTGCACCTATGTCGCGCCGATGCGCGCCGGCAGCCCGCTGACGCTCGGCCTGTGCCGCTCGATCCGCCGCCCCACGCCCGAAAGCGCACCGACCGATGCCAAGGCAAGCTGCCTCTATCCCAACTCCTCGCGCGGCGTGGCCGAGATGCTGAAGCGCGGCTTCAACAACGGCATCGTGCTCGATGCGCTGGGCAACGTGGCCGAGACCTGCAGCTCCAACGTCTTCCTCGCCAGGAACGGCGTCGTCGCCACGCCGGTGCCCAACGGCGCCTTCCTGGCCGGCATCACGCGCAACCGCACCATCAAGCTCCTGCGCAATGCCGGCATCACCGTCGAGGAGCGCACGGTGGTCGCCGCCGAACTCGACGAGGCCGACGAGATCTTCACCACCGGCAATGCCGGCAAGGTGCAGCCGGTCAGCCGCTACGAGAGCCGCGACCTGCAGCCCGGCCCGATCGCGGCCCGCGCGCACGACCTCTACATGGCGTTCGCGCGCACGCAGCGGATCATCTGAGGGCGGCAGCGGCACACGAAACGTGCCGCAAAAGGCCGCCAGCCGTGCCGCTGCCTGTGCCGCGGCGGGCAAATCGCCGAGCGCAAGCAACGGTTCGGCAAAAGCGGCGGCACAGCGCCGCCCGTCGCGCGGGACGGCTCCGGATCGCGGCGTTGTCCGGCCGGCAGCTCAATGCAGCGTTCTGCCCGCCGCCTTTCGCGGCGCCCGCTTCTTCGGCGCCGGACGCTGGGCGCGCAGCCAATCGAGGGCGCCGGCCGTGTCCCGCCAGGCGGCGGCGTGATCCTCGATGTAGACCACCGCCTCGCTGGGAGCGCCCGGGCTGTAGTAGGGCGGCTTGCGACGCGGCACCGCGCGGTCGCCGCAGAGGTAGTCGCGCACATGGCGGTTGATCTCGACCGCCTCCGCCAGCAGCGCCCGGCTCGCGTCGGTATCGCCGGCCTTGCGATACGCCACCAGTGCCTTGGTCCAGCCCCAGAAGGCCGAATACTCGTCGCCATAGGCCGCGAGCAGCGCTTCGAGTTCGACGGCGCGGTCCGCTTGCGCCAGCCAGCCGGCGAGAAGATAGCGCGCGCCCTGGTTGTCGCCGGGATTGAGCGCCAGCACCGCCTGCAGATGACCGATCGCCTCGTTGAGGGCGACCTCGTCTCGGGCGACCGCGTCGCGGGTGCCGCGCCGCCACAACGCCACGGCCAGGCCGACGCGCGAGCGCATGTAAGGGCGGGTCTCGAGGATGCCCCAGAAATGCCCGGCCATCTCCTCGAAGAGCTCGCTGCCCAGCGCCTCTTCTCCCGCCGCCACGCCGCGCCGCCACAGCTCGAGCTGTTCGTCGGAGCCGGCCTTGGCCGCGTCGGCCAGGATCGCGTAGCCGTCGGCGCACAGCGGACTGACCTTCAATGCTTTTTTCGCCAGGGCAATGCGGCGCGCCGGGTCGGGCTCGTCCCAGGCGTCCCAGGCGATGTCCTGGGCGTCGTACAAGGCAGCCGCAGCCGCCTTGGACGGCTTCCTGGAGAGTTTCCTGCGGGCCATCTCGACCTCCCCCCGTTCGATTCCGCGCGCGTCGAGCCTAGCCACCTGGCCGGTGGATTGAAAACGGCGGCCGCTGCGGCCTCATCATGACTGTCGCGACGGCGGTGGCGGCACCGGCCGTCGGGCGACACATCGTCGACGACCTTTGCAAAGGCCTGGAAAGCGTCGCCAAGGGTGATTTGAATTTGCCCGGCGTCGACTTCAAGGGCAGGCTTGCAGAATCTCGAATGCCGGACCTGTCGATGTCCCTTCCATGAGCGACCTGCTCGAAACCTATACCGCCGCCCTGCCGGGCCTGTGGCTGATGGACACCGCGCGCTATCTGGTGGCGGCGGCGCTGATGACGCTCGTCCTGGTCGTGTTCTGGCGGGCCGGGCTGGCGGCGCGCAAGCTGCAGGCCCGCCACGCCACCGCGCGCGACATCCGCCGCGAGGTCCTGGCCTCGCTGCGCTCGTCGCTGGTCTTCTCGCTGCTGGCCGCCGGCGTCTTCGTGGCGGCGCAGCAGGGCTGGCTCACGATCTACCGGGGCTTCGGACGGGCAGGGCCGTTCTACTTCGTGCTGTCGCTCGCCTTCATGCTGGTCGCCCACGACACCTGGTTCTACTGGACGCATCGCGCGATGCATCACCCGCGCCTGTTCACGGTCTTTCATCGCACGCACCATCTGTCGCGCACGCCGACGCCGTGGACGGCCTACTCCTTCTCGGTTCCCGAGGCGATCGTTCAGGGCGCATTCGTGCCCCTGTTCCTCGTCTTCATGCCCATGCACGAGGCCGCGATCCTCCTCTTCCTGGTAGTGCAGATCGGGCGAAACGTCATGGGCCATTGCGGCGTGGAGGTGCATCCCGCCGCCTTCGGGCCGGGGAGATGGCTCGGCTGGAACAACACCACGACCCATCACGACCTCCACCACGAGACCGGCCGCTACAACTACGGCCTCTACTTCCGCTGGTGGGACAAGATGATGGGCACAGAACACCCCGACTATCGCCGCAAGTTCGAGGCCATCGCCATGCCGCGGGCGCCTGTCGTGGCGGCCGACTAGGGTTACCCGCTCAAAACGCTAAGGGCCGTGTTCGGCCCCTTGTTCATTTCACGGCTTCGTCGATCCAGCCGGGCCGCTCGTATTGGGCGTGGACGTGGCGCCGGTGTTGGCGCCCGTACCGCTCGCAGGCTTTTCCTTCATGGAGAAGTACCAGACCCCTGCAATCGCCACGATGCATGCCCCGAAGATCATTCTGCGCACTTCCTGGGTCATGTCATTCTCTCCCCTTCGATCGAACACTACAGCTTGGGCGACCTTGGCGCACATCTTCTCCTGCGTGAACAGTGGTCGTGCGGCTTGCAAACCGCAGCCCGAGTTGCCGCATGCCGTTCGACTCGAGTTCGAAGCGCGGCCTGTCCAGAAGTTCCGATCCTAGTGTTTGACCGCATTTCGACACACCTGCTCGAACAGGAGCGCCGCGTCGTAGAGGCTGCGCTCGGCATCTCCCCACTGCGCGGGATCTCCCCACAGCCGCTTGGCATTCTCTTCACGCCGCAGACCGTGCTCATGCCGCGCCGGGTACGGGCGCGGGACGGTATCGCGGCGCAACGACAGCTCCGCTTCGAGGTCGTGCAGATGCGTCCACTCGCTCTCGGTGCCCGCAACCTGGTCGAAACGGGTGTAGATGTCCCGCCAGTCGAACTTCAGCCTGTAGAACTTCTCCCTCGCGAACCGGCGGCCGCGATGCAGGTAGTCCACTGCGCGCTCGAAACGAAGGTGGGCGAGATAGGCTTCGATCAGCGCGTGAGCGCGTGCCCCGTCGATCTGTTGGCTCATCGCCAGCCTCCGTCGTTGTAGCCATTGGGTTCTTTGTCCATCACCGCCCGGGAGCTGACGGGGATCGCCGACTGAATGTCAGCGTCAGCGCGCAGCGACCTTGATTGCTTGAAGTTCAACCTTCGCGCTTTTCATGTTCACGGTGACCGTGGACCTCCGGCCGGCTCAGGCTCATGAGAAGATGCGCCACTGGAGTGGCGCGCTCCCTGCAAGACATGAAAGATCCCTCACCTGCGGCTCGGGATGACAACAGCGTCTCGCTCAAAGATCATGAAACATGTCGTAGTCGTGATCCTCGTCGAGAATGCGCACGCGTCCCGGCTGATCGTTCCACCGGTAGTCCATCTCCGGCAGCAGCGGCCAGGCGAAGGTAAGCGCCAGCGCGTCGCCGATGTCGGGTGACAGCAGGCCGCGCTTCTTCATGTCCTCCTTGCGCTCGAGCTGAATCGCGTTGCGCGCGTCATAGCCGTACTCGACACCCGTGAGGTCCTGGGCCAGTTCGGGATCGTCGGGCAAGGCGCCCTGCTCCAGCCAGCCCTTCACCATGCCCCACATCTCGGCACGCTTGTTGGCGTAGAGCGGCGACTGGCCGTCCGGCATCCAGCCGCCCGGCCGCGACGCGAAGTTGATGCCGTGCACGCCGGGCACGCCGAGCTGGCGCAGGCGGTCGACCACGCCGGCACCGATGCCGCCCTCGTCAACGAACACGGCGCGGGCCCTTACCTCGGCGGCGCGCTCACAGACGCGGCCGGCGAGCTGCATCAGGTCGAGGCCCTTCAGTGTCTCGATCGGCCAGGTGCGGCCGTCCCTGCCCTTGCGGATGAAGATCACGCTGCGGTCGTCGCCGAAGCGGGCGACGTCGACGCCCATGACGACGGGATCGTAGGGCGCCGGCGGCACATCGCGCGCCATGGCCTCGCGCACGCGTGCACCGTCGATGAACTGCAGGGCGCCGGCCGTCGGGAAGGCGCCACGGACGCGGACCTTCACGAAATCGGAGTCCTCGCCGTAGTCGCGCACCCACTCGGCGATCTGCGCCTTGTTGGTGAAGGAGACCTGCCGCGCATCGACATGGTGCGTGCGCCAGCGCTCGCGGAACCTGCCGAAGCAATCGTGGAAGCGGCCGCCGTTGCGGGTCGGGTTGCCGAAGGCCACCCAGACGATCTCGGTACCCGCGTCGGTCAGCGCGCCTTCCGCGGTCTCCCAGATGGTGTCGGCGATGGCCGAGGCCTCGTCGAACACGAGGAGCAGCCGGCCGCCCTGGTTGTGCAGGCCGGCGAAGGCCTCGGCGTTGTGCGCCGACCACGGCACCAGATCGCAGCGCCAGCCCGCGGCCTTGCCCTCCTCCGCCGCCGTGATCGCCGTGGCGCTCCAGGCGAGCCAATCGCGGCAGATCGCGAGGCCGTGCCACTTGGAAAGCTCGGCCCAGGTCTTGGTGCGGAGCTGGGTCTCGGTGTTGGCGGTGACCACGCCGCGCGTGCCGGACTGGGTGGCCAGCGCCCACAGCACCAGCCACGCCACCAGCGCCGACTTGCCGACGCCGTGGCCCGAGGCGACGGCCACGCGCACCGGCGAGCGGCCCTCGGCCAGGGCATCGCGGATATCGCCCAACAGCCCGGCCTGCCACGGCTCGGGACCTTCATGGTCGGCGAGCGGCGTGCCGGCAATGCCCCATGGGAAGGCCCACAGCACGAAAGCCAGCGGATCCTTGCGGTAACGCCGCGCGATGGCGATGGCCTGCTCCTCGGCCTCGGCCTGGGACGCGATTTGATCGAGCATGATTTTCCTCCTCATGCGGACCGCGAGCGTCCCGCTCGCCTCATGAGCGAGCGGGACGCTCGCGGTCCGGAAGCTATGAATTCTTGAGCTTCGCCGCTTCGCGCAGCCCGGCCTCGTACCTGGCGACGCGCGCGTCGGCCTCCTCGAGGCGGCGGGCGAGATCAACGGGCGCGCCGCCCAGCGCCTGCGGGCGCTTGTCGCCGTAGGTCGCGGGCTCGTGCGACTTCAGCAGCGACCACAAGAGTCGGTTATCGTAGACCTTCACCTTGCCGACCTTGACGCCGCCGTGGAACACCGGCCGCTTGATGCCGACGACGGCGCGGCGAAAGACCTCGTCGCGCACCTTCGAAACGCCCAGCTCCTGCGCCTCGGCCCAGCGTTTGGCGAAGGCCGGGTCGGAGCGCTTGCGACGGTAGAGCACGCTGCGCGACAGGCCGGTGCGGTCGGCGGCGAAGGCCACCGAGCCCGACGCGGCGAACAGACGAAAGAAGTCGGCGACGGCGCGCGGCGGCAGCGCCGCGTGGCTGCGGAGTGTTTTCGACATCGAGGTTCCCGGGGTTTTGGTCACAAAAAAGCCCGCTCGGAGGCCTCTTGCAATCAAGGGGCGGAGCGGGCCGGGGGCGATCCTAGAAAACGCCCACTGTAGCGGCTTTCCTAGCATAAACCTGCTGAACCTGAAAATTTTTGTTCAAGAAAAATGAAGCGGCAGGAAGGTGCCAGCAAAGTGCTGGCACAGGCCGCCGTGGCACCACCATTCCTGGAGTACGGCTATCGGTGCAACGCCTTCAGCGCCACGTCGGGGGCCGTCGCCACGATCTTGAGCAGGGCGGCGGCAGGACCGGTCGGCACGCAGCGCTTCTGCTCCCAGTTCTGCAGGGTCCGGACGCTGACGCGCATCACGCGGGCGAACTCGCTCTGGCTGAGACCGGTGCGTTCGCGCACGCCCTTGACGTTGGGCGCCGCGACCTTGAACTGCCGCGCGGGACGGGCCTTGCCCCTGGAGATGGCGGCAGCCTCCTTGAGGCTGGTGACAAGGTCCGCGAAAAGCTTCTTTTCCATCTCACAACTCCTTGACCAGCCGGCGCAGAATGGCCGTCTCCGCACTATACGCTAGCCGCGTATAGATCAAAAGATTTGCATGCCCGCGCCTTCACCGCAGCACGCACGATCGACCGCTCGCTGCGCGGGTTGGAGTCCGCCAAAGGGAGGAGTTCTGCGGTGCAACCGCGTGCATTCCCATTGCGGGACCGAGGTGCTAGCTAACGAGCCGCAACCCTGAGCAACCTGCTCCCGCGGAAGGAAGCCATGGCAGCCCCATTCGATCTCGTGGTGCGCAACGGCACTGTGCTCGACGGCACCGGCGGCGAGCCGCGCGAGGCCGACGTCGCGGTAAAGGATGGCCGCATCGCCGCGATCGGCCGCGTGGCCGGCGCGGGCCGCGAGGAGATCGACGCCAAGGGGCTCGCGGTGACGCCGGGCTTCGTCGACATCCACACGCACTACGACGGCCAGGTGACCTGGGACGATCGCTTCACGCCCTCCTCCGGCCATGGCGTGACGACGGTGCTGATGGGCAATTGCGGCGTGGGCTTCGCACCCTGCCGGCCGCAGGACCGCGACTCGCTGATCAAGGTCATGGAGGGCGTCGAGGACATCCCCGAGATCGTGATGCGCGAGGGCGTGCCGTGGAACTGGCAGAGCTTCCCCGACTACCTCGACGCGCTGGCCGCGCGGCGCTGCGACATCGACTTCGCGACGCAAGTGCCGCACGCGCCGCTCCGCGTCTTCGTGATGGGCCGGCGCGGCGTCGAGCGCGAGCCCGCGACGGCCGAGGACATGGCGGCGATGAGCGCGCTCGTCGAGGAGGGCGTGAACGCCGGCGCGCTCGGCTTCTCGACCTCGCGCTCGCTGTTCCATCGCACGTCCGAGGGTGTGCTGACGCCCACCATCACGGCGGCGGAAGAGGAGCTGACGGCAATCGCCCGCGGCCTCTGCCGCGCCGGCAAGGGCGTGATCCAGCTGCTCGACGATTTCGCCGACACGACGACCGAGGGCTCGACGGAGTTCGCCATGCTGCGCCGCCTGGTCGAGGCCTCGGGCCGGCCGCTCTCCTTCACCTTGCTCGATATCTCGATCTATCCCAACCGCTGGCAGACCCTGTTGCGCGAGGTCGATCGCGCCAACCGCGACGGCCTGCCGATCCGCGGCCAGGTCGCCGCGCGGCCGGTGGCGCTGCTCTACGGGCTGGAACTGTCGTTCCATCCCTTCTCGACCTGCCCCGGCTATCGCGCGGTCGACGGGCTGCCACTCGACCAGAAGCTCGCGCGGCTGCGTGAGCCTGCGATGAAGGCGCGACTGCTCCAGGAGGATCCGGTCTATCGCAATCCGCAGATGCTGGCCTTCATGCGCAGCGTCGGGAACATGTTCGTGCTGGGCGATCCGCCGAATTACACGCCGCCGGCAGAGCAGCGGCTGGACGCGCGGGCGGCGGCGCTGGGCATCGCACCGCTCGAACTCGCCTACGACCTGCTGGTGTCGGGCGACGGGCGCACCATCCTGTTCCATCCCGGCGCCAACTACACCGACTGCTCCGATGCCAACATGGCGAGCATGCTGCGGCACGAGAACACGGTGATGGCGCTGGGCGACGGCGGCGCCCACTACGGGCTGATCTGCGACGCGAGTTATACGACGCATGCGCTCACCTACTGGACGCGCGACCGTCCGGGCGAGCGCTGGCCGCTGCCGTGGGCGATCCGGCAGCTCACCGACGTGCCGGCGCGCGCGGTGGGCCTGGGAGATCGCGGCCGGCTGGCGCCGGGCTACAAGGCCGACCTCAACGTGATCGCCCTCGACCGGCTGAGAGTCTCGGCGCCGCATCCGGTGCACAACCTGCCGGGCGGCGGGCGGCGGCTGGAGCAGAAGGCCGAGGGCTATCGCGCCACGATCGTGAATGGCGCGGTAACCTATCGCGACGGCGCATTCACCGGTGCGCTGCCGGGACGGCTGGTGCGCGGGGCGCGCTGACCCCGTCGGCCTCATAGGCGGACGGGGTCAGAGGCTACTGAAGCCTGAACCCCTCATATCCGTTGGCCGCGATCTCCTCGCACTTCTGGCGGTACTTGGGCGCGCCGCCGGCGTAGGCCATGAAGGTGCGCTTGAGGCGGCCGGGGACGTTCTTGTTGACGCCGGTCATCCAGGAATCGACCTGCATGGCCAGGAGCTTCGAGCCGGTGTCGTGGACGTGCTCCGTCCACTCCTCCTCCGCCTCGGGCGTCGCCTCGATCCGGGTCTGGCCCTTCTTCCGCATGCGGTCGAGCAGCGTGGTCACGAAGTCGACGTTCTGCTCGATGCAGCGCGGAATGTTGCAGAAGGTCGCGGCGTTGTGCGGGCCGACCAGGGTCAGCATGTTGGGGAAGCCTTCCACGTTCAGGCCGAGATAGGTGTGCGGCCCGTCGGCCCACTTGTCCCTGAGCTTCAGGCCGCCGCGGCCGGTGATGTCGATGCGGTCGAAGGCGCCGGTGATGGCGTCGAAGCCGGTGGCGAAGATGATCATGTCGAAATCGTAATGCGCGTCCGAGGTCCTGATGCCGGTGGCGTCGATGCGCTCGATCGGCGTCTCGCGCAGGTCGACGAGCTTCACGTTGGGCTGGTTGTAGACCTCGTAGTAGCCGCTCTCGAGCGGCACGCGCCGCGTGCCGTAGCCGTGGTTGGTCGGGATCAGCCTGTCCGCCACCTTCTGGTCCTTCACGCGGGCGCGGATCTTCTTGATCACGAACTCGGTGAGCGCGTCGTTGGCGGCCTTGTCGGTCAGCGCATCGCGGAAGTTGCCCTGCCAGAAGGCGAAGCCCGGCTCGGCGTAGAGCTTCTCGAAGAAGGCCTCGCGCTCCCCGGGCGTGAGGTCCCCGGCGTGGCGCGGGTCGGCGGTGTGGATGAAGCAGCCCCAGGTCTCGCGGCAGCGGGTGAAGATGTCGTCGTAGCGGGCGCGGATCCTGTCCATTTCCTCGGGCGCGATCCGGCTGTTGCGCAGCGGCGTGCACCAGTTGGGCGTGCGCTGGAACACGGTGAGATGGCCCACGGTCTTGGCGATCTCGGTGATGGCCTGCACGCCCGAGGCGCCGGTGCCGATCACCGCCACGCGCTTGCCCGCGAAGCTCACCGGATGATGCGGCCACAGACCGGTGTGATAGGCCTCGCCCTTGAAGTCGCCGGCGCCCTCGATCACCGGCATGGTGGGCGCCGACAGCGGGCCGACCGCGGTGATCAGGAAGCGCGCGCGGGCGCGGCTGCCGTCCTCGAACGCAACTTCCCATTCGCCGGCCGCGTCGTCCCAGGCGGCGGCCTTCACGCGGGCGTTGAAGGTGATGTCGCGGCGCAGGTCGAACTTGTCGGCGAGGAAGTTGCAGTAGCGCAGATTGTCGGGCTGGCCGGAGAAATGCTCGGACCAGTTCCATTCCTTCAGCACCTCGGGCGAGAAGGAGAAGCCGTAGGACCAGCTCTCCGAATCGAAGCGGCAGCCGGGATAGCGATTCCAGTACCAGGTGCCGCCGACATCGCCGCCGGCCTCGTAAACGCGCACCTTGAAGCCCTGCTCGCGCAGGCGCAGCAGCTGGTACATGCCCGAAAGGCCGGCGCCGATGACGATGACTTCCCAACGCTCGATCCTGCCGGTCGTCGCCGCGTCGCGCGGACGCGCTGTCTCAGCCGCGATGGTCATGGCGTCTCCTCCTTGCTTTGCCCGTCAGTATAGCGGCCGGCGGGCCCCTGTCGCCGGCCGTCCCGCGGCGGGCGGTCGCGACGGCCGCCAGATGAAAATCGGCCAGCCGCCCTATTTCGGCGGCAGCTTGCCCACGAAGCGCGCCGCGAGATCGACCCAGCGCCGCAACTCGGGCGCCGGCGCGGCCTTGGCGTCAACCCAGACGAAGCCGCGCATCGGCCGGCCGGTGATGTCCATCGGACGGGCGCCGGGGCGCGACAGGGCCTCGGCCTCGAGCGCCGGCCCGACGCGGAACATGTAGCGCCCGACCTCGACGCCACAGAGCATGTTGCCGCGCAGCATCCAGCAGATGCCGCCGAACATCCTCTTTTCCGATAGGCCGGTGCGGCGCTTCATCACCAGGCGCATGCGGTCGGCAAGATCGGCATCGAACGGCATGGGTCAGCTCCGGTTCCGCTCGCGGCCGTACATGTTCGCCAGTCGCGCGATCAGGAAGGCCACGTACATCACGCCCAGCACCTGCTCGATCACGATCAGGGCACGCGCCATCGGCGTGGCCGGGGTGATCTCGCCGAAGCCGGTCGAGGTCAGCACCGTGAAGGAGAAGTACATCATGTCCGACCAGTTGAGGCGGCCCTCGGGACCGTGGGCGACGGCGGCATTGAAGGCGTGCAGTTCGAAGAGCTGCAGCAGGGCGAAGAGGCTGGCGAAGGAGAAGGCGATCAGGATGTAGGCGGCGACGGCGCCGAACACCTTGTCGGTGGTGATCGGCCGCCGGTCGAGGACGTAGCGCAGCAGGGCGATGGTGACCGTGCCGATGAAGACGGCGATGGCGGCGAGCGCCAGCGGGCGGATCCATGTTTCACCCAGGCGATCGACCACCAGCGCGTCGACGGCGAGGAAGGCGAGCGCCGCCAGTCCCCAGACGAACGGCCGCCGCACGCGCAGCGCCCACACGGCCAGGATGAGGATCGAGAACAGACTGGCGGCGAGGGCCGTGGCGCCGACCGCGGAGCCTGCGATCAGCGGATTGACCAGGATGAACAGGCAGAGCACGGCCACGAGCACGCTGCAGCGGTTGCGCCGCGCATAGGCGAGGCGCCGCAGGATCCGGCGGCGGATCACGTCCGCCCCGCTATATCCATTGGGCCAGTTCGACCACGACGCCGTCGGGCCCTTCCAGGAACACCAGCTTGCGGTCGTGGAAGACCATCGGCTGGTTGCGCAGCCGCACGCCGGCGGCCGTCACCCTCGCCACCAGGCCGTCGAGATCGTCGACGGCGAAGCAGATGTGGTTGAAGCCGATGCGGTCGAGCCGGCCGACGTCCGCCGCCGGCACGACGCGCGGCCGGCGGTAGTTCAGGATCTGGACCTCGCAGCGCGGCGAGGCTCCCTTGAGCGCCAGCGTGACGTGCTCGGCCTCGATGCCGTCCACGCCCATGTAGCGGTCCATGACGGGCCCGCTGATGACCACGTCCTTGTCCTCCTCGAAGCCCAGCAGGCCGAAGAAGCGGCGGGCGGCGGCGAGGTCGGTGACGGCCACGGTGACGTGATCGAAGTGCTTCAGCACGCGCCGCGCCCCGTCAGCCTGGCGCGGCGGCGGGCGGCGAGCGTTGCGCGTCGAGCCATTGGCGGGCGGCATGCAGCTCGCGGAAGATCGCGAGCGGCCGGCCGGCATCGGCCGCCGCCGCGAAGATCTGGGCCTGGGCGTAGCTTTCGTCGGACGCGGCGACGATGGCCACCGGCCCGATCTGGCCGTGCCTCGCATAATAGATGACGCGCTCGCCCAGCGCCTTCAGGCTTTCCTCGCCGAGCGTCCGGGGCGTGCGGGTGATCTCGAAGATCTTGGCGTACGCCATGGCACCGTCGGCCGTGACGCCGGCGAAATACTTCTCGATATCGGCCGGGGTGACGTCGCCCTCGGTAGCCGCGACGACCAGCCGGGCGGGATGGAAGACCGTCCAATGCACGGGCATGGTTGCAATCTATCATTGCGGCACGACCGCCGCCACGCGGTTACATCCGCATCACGAACGCGGCCACGACGCCGACCAGGATTCCGCCGAGGCAGAGGCCGATGAAGGCGCCGATGGCGATCAGGGCGCGCTTGAGGTGGTGCCGGCCGTCGTCGCTCAGCTCGTGCCACTGCAGCCGCCGCGAGAAGAAGGAGGTCTTCGGCACATGGCCGGCGGCCTGGGCGCGGGCGTGGACGATCGCGAAATGGACCATGTGCCAGACGGCGCCGATCAGGGCGGCGATGCCCAGCAGCCAGAACGGCGCGAACATGAGCCAGACGGTGATGTCGGGATCCTCGACCAGTTGCGCTCCTCCGTTCCACCGGCGTCTTGCCAGGCTGCAGTGTCGGGCCGGGCTGCAGTGTCGGGCCGGGCGAGTCGCGCGGTCAAGCGGCGCCACGCCTGATCCGGAACGCGTCATCCGCCGTAGCAGAAGCAATGTCGGAAAAGCGCGCGCTCCAGATCCTGATCGCGATGGCAGCGCTGCTGCCCGTGGCGTCGGGACTGTGCGGCGTCATGCAGGACATGGCCGGCGATGACGCATGGGCCGCCAGCCATCGCCGCTATCTCAGCGGTCTCCTGTTGGCGATCGGGCTCGGTTACTGGAGCACGGTGCCGCAGATCGCAGCAGTGGGCGGACGCCTCCGGCTGCTGACGGCGCTGGTGGTCGCCGGCGGCCTCGCCCGCCTGCTCGGCCTGGCGCTGGGCGATGCGCCCACACCGGCGGTGATGGCGGCGCTGGCGATGGAGCTCGCCGTGGCGCCGCTCGTCTGCCTGTGGCAATGCCGTGTCACCGCGCGATCGGGTCCCGGATCACCGGGTATTGCCGAATTGGAGCCCCATTTACGCCACATCGAACGGTGATCCTGTGTACCTCCAGACGTGCAACGGGAGTTTCGCGCCATGGCCAAGATAATCGTTCTCGCCTCCATCCTTCTCGGCCTCGCCGCCTGCGGCGACACCTGGGGCCAACGCGCCGTGACCGGCGGCGGCATCGGCGCCGGCTCGGGCGCCGTGATCGGCGCCGTGACGCCGCTCGGCGTGCTGCCGGGCGCCCTGATCGGCGGCGCAGTGGGCGCCGGCGTCGGTGCGGCGACGACTCCGACACGGTGAACGGGCGCGCGGTGAACGGGCGCGCGGTGATCAATCTGTGACCGCACACCGCGCATCTGGTTCGCAACACATTGACGCCCCATCATCTCGAGATCGTTGGTCTCGAGATCGTTGGTCGCCGTTCGCGACCTGGGAGAAAACCGGATGATCAAGTTCATTGCCCTTGCCACCATGACTTTGGGCCTCGCCGCCTGCGGCGACACCTGGGGCCAGCGCGCCGTGACCGGCGGTGGCATCGGTGCCGGCTCGGGCGCGCTGCTCGGCGCCGTGACGCCGCTCGGCGTGCTGCCGGGCGCCCTGATCGGCGGCGCGGTAGGCGCCGGCGTGGGCGCGGCGACCACGCCCAAGAAGTGAGGCCTGTCGGACCGGGCGCTACCAGCCCTCCTTCCACGGCCTGAGATCCATCTCGAAGGTCCAGGCGCTGCGCCTCTGGCGGTGGAGCTGCCAATAGGCCTCGGCGATGTCGTCGGGGTTGAGGATGGCGTCGGGCCCGGCGTTGTAGCGCTCGGGGAAATTCGCCTTGATCCATTCGGTGTCGATGGCACCGTCGATCACGACATGGGCGACGTGGATGTTCCCGGGCCCCAGTTCGCGCGCCATCGACTGCGCCAGCGCCCGCACCGCGTGCTTGCCGCCGGCGAAGGCGGAGAAACCGCGGCCGCCGCGCAGGCTCGCGGTGGCGCCGGTGAAGATCATGGTGCCCCGTCCCCGCGGCACCATCGCCCTGGCGGCCTCGCGCGCCGTCAGGAAGCCCGCGAAGGCCGTCATCTCCCAGACCTTGCGATAGACGCGGCTGGTCGTGTCGCGGATGTCGAAGCGGACATTGCCACCGATATTGAAGACGAAGACCTCTATCTCGCCGATCTCGGTCTCGATCTGGCGGAAGAGTTCCACGACCTGCGCCTCGTCGCGGGCGTCGGAGCCGAAGGGATGGACCTTGCCGCCCTCCTTCACGATCTCAGCCACCAGATGCTGCAGCCTGTCGGCGCTGCGCCGCGTCACCACGGCGGTGAAGCCCTCGCGGGCGAAGCGGCGGGCGATCGCACCGCCCGTCGCATCGCCGGCGCCGATCACGACGCAGACCTTGTCTCTCGCCATGGCTGTTCTCCTTTGCCCCCGGTTCTTCGAGCCAATCTGTCGGCCGGAAGGAGAAGGCTCAAGGGAGATTACGTCATGGCTGCCTGAGGCAGGGTGCCCCGCTTCTTGAGCTCGGCCGTGGTGAGGCCCGCGCCATCCGGCCGCCAGCCCGGCGGGCCGAACAGGTACATCCAGGCTTCGGTGGGCGAACGCGCCGACGCCAGGTCCCGGGCCAGCCCGATCCACGGCTGGACATTGACGACGAACGGATTGCGCGAGGAGGCGACGGGCGACACGAGACCGTAGTCGCAGGGCAGGTCGGCCCGCTCCGCGACATAGGTGCCGAACAGCCGGTCGAACACGATCAGCACCCCGCCGAAGTTGGCGTCGAGATACTCGGGATTGCGCGCATGATGGACGCGGTGGCTGGACGGCGTGTTGAGGACATACTCCAGCCAGCCGAGCCTGGGGATCCAGTCGGCATGGATCCAGAACTGATAGAGCAGGTTCAGGAACAGCGCCGTCAGCACGACGGTCGGCGTGAAGCCCAGCAGCACCAGCGGCGTGAAGAACAGCGAGGTGCCGGTGAACCTGCCGAACCAGCCCAGTCGATAGGCGGCGGCGAGGTTGAACTGGTTGGGCGAGTGGTGGACGGAGTGCGCCGCCCAGAACCAGCGCGAGGTATGGCTCGTGCGGTGATACCAATAATAGAAGAATTCGAGCCCGACGAAGAGCAGCAGCACCGACCAGACATTGTCGAGCGACTGGGTGAACAGCCGGTGCTCCCAGGCCCAGGCGAGCCACGGCGCCGCCAGGGTGTAGGGAATGAGCGCCAGCAGCCGGCGACCGACCAGGTCGGCTACCGAGCAGGCCCATGATTTCCAATCGTAGCCTGCAGCGCGGGTGCGCGACAGCCACAGGCCTTCGGCGAGGGCCGCCACCATCACGACCGGCAGAATGACGAGGTAGAGCGAGGCGAGGCCATCCATGGCGAGCTCCTTTGTCTTTGCCCGATGGAAATATATGAGCGATGCTCACGTTCCATTACTCGCCTTTCCCGGGAGCACGCCATCATGGCGACGAGCCGCCAAGCCCCTGAAACCAAACGCAGAATTCCGCGCCAGGCACGCGCGGCCGAGACCGTGACGGCGATCCTGGAAGGCGCGGCTCAGATTCTCGAATCGGGAGGACTGGCCGCCTTCACCACCAATGCCGTGGCCGAACGGGCGGGCGTCAGCATCGGCACGCTCTATCAGTATTTCGCCGACAAGAACGCCCTGCTGCTGGCGCTGGCGCACCAGGAACTGCAGAAGGCTCTCGGCGACATCGGCCGGGCATTGCGCGGCGAGAGCGATCCCTCGCTCGAGGGCCGCGTGCGCGCCATGGTCCAGGTGATCATCCACGCCTTCCGCGGGCGGCAGCGGGCGCGCAAGGCGGTGATGCAGGCGATCCTGGCGCAGGGTCTCGGCGTCGAGCTGATGGCGCCGGTCGCCGCCTTCATCGCCGCCACCGGCGCCGAGGTCGGCAGCGGACCGCAGGCCATCCTGCCGGCGCTCTCCCGCGAACAGGTGTTCGTGATATCGCGCGCGACACTCGGCGCCATCCGCGCCGCGGTGCTGGAGGAGCAGCCCTTCCTGCGCAGCCGCGGCTTCGAGGACGAAATCGTGCGGCTGGCCGTGGCCTATCTCGGCGCGATCAGCGCCGAGGCCTCCCACGACCGGAATCCCGATCGGCGTCGAACCACAGCTTGAGCCGGTCGAGCAGCGCAAACAGCGTGCGCTGCTCCTTCTCCGGCCAGTCGGCAAAGGCGCGGGCGAGCCCCGGCATCAGGGCGGCGACCGCGGCGCGATGCTTGGCGAGGCCGGCCGGCGTCAGGACGAGCAGCTTGGAGCGGCCGTCGCCGCCGTTGGCGCGCTCGCGCAGCCAGCCCTTGGCGACCAGCTTCTGCACGTTCTTGGTGACGCCCGGCTGCGGCTGCTGCAGGGCACGGGCGACGCCGGTCACGGTCTTGGTCTCGTCGGGCCGATGGCTGAAGTGGTTGAGCAGCACGAAATGCGAGAGCTGCAGGCCGAGCGGCTTCAGCGCCCGGTTGGCCTCGGTCGAGGCCAACTGGTCGATGATGCCGATCCAGTTGACGATGCGAAAGGGAAGCGGCTCGGTCACGCGGTCACGAAACTCTCAAGCGCCCGTCGCGGCGACGGGCCGGGATCGGCAGCATAGCCCAACCGGAAGAACATCTGCAGCGTGGCGCTTTCCGGCGTGCCGGTCTGCCTGCGCATGGCCGCACGCAGATCCGCCATTTCGGGATATTCCTGCAGGGTCTGGCTGTGCGGCTGCAGCGCCACGCCCAGCGCCGTCGCCGCGAGCTGGAGGCGCACGAAGGCGCGGCCGGCGGCGATCTGCGTCGGGCGTGCATTGTCGGTGCTGATGATCCAGCCGAAGGCGCGGGCGCTGGCATAGCCCGCCATCACGTAGTCGCGCCCGCCGCTCCAGGCGAGCGTGCCCGGTGTCATCGCCTTGAGGGGCGTCATCTGGCCGGTCTGACGCAAGGCCCAGATCATCGGCCCCTTGAGGGAGATGCCGTCGCGATGGGCGGCGATCTCTGCGGCGCCGATGCGCACCACGTCGATGCTCTCCTTGTGGGTGCGCGGGATGTTCATTTCCAGTTCCGAGCCGGCGACGGCCAGCGCCCGCAGGCGATCGACCTCGGCCGCCTCGTCGACGATGGCCAGCGGCAGCCCGGGCGCGGCGTGGCCGGCCAGCAATGCCGCCTTGTGCGTGGGGTCGAGGGCGCGCGCATCGAACCTGCCCTTCACCGTGCGGCGCCGCGGCACCTCGGCGAACAGGGGATCGACCGCGATCCCCGGCTGCTTCGTGAAAAGCACGCGTGCGACCGGCTTGTCGAGGGTCGAGGACCCGTCGGGAAAGAGGGTCACCTCGGCGCGATAGCCGTCGGCGGCCGCCGCCAGGACCAGGGTCTCGAGAAAGCAGCCATGGCCGATCAGGATCTGCCGCGAGAACGGGTCGGTCTGGGGCAGGAGCCGCCCGGCGTCGACGTGCAGCACGATCGTGTCGGGCTGCGAGAGATCGACCGCCCAGGACTGGAGATTGTGCGGGTTGGGCGCCAGCAGCGCCCAGGCGAGCGCCCGGCGCCGCGGATCGGCTTCGTCCGGGCCTGGCCCGCGCCAGCCCTCGACGGCCGCCGCCGGCATGGCGTCGAGCCGCGGCACCGCGAAGGCCATTCCGGCCGCCGCCACGATGCCGCCGCCCAGCACGCGGAGAAAGGTCTTGCGCGAAAGTGCCATCGAACCCTCCATAACATTCTATGGAATGCATTAATATTCCACGGAATGTTGAAGTGCAAGCAGAAAATATTCCTAGGAATATATCTTCTAGATCGCGCGGGGCAGCGGCACCGACAGCAGGACGCCGAACTCGTGCGCGAGGTCGCAGCTCACGCGGGCATGGACCTTGCCCTGCTTGTCGAAAAAGCGGCCGGCCGGCGTCACCGGGAACACGCCCTCGTGCCAGATGCCGGGATGGATGTAGATGCCGAAGCTGCCGTCGGACCACAGGGCGACGAAGGTCTCGGGCTCGAGATCGTCGCCGGGCATGGCCACCGGCACGACGAAGGGATTGCCCTCGAGCGGCCAGAAGAGCTGGCCGCCGTCAGGATGATAGTTGCAATGCCACAGCAGCACGCGCTCCTGGGCGAGAGCCACGCCGGGCAGCGCCTTCTCCGGCAGGTCCCGGAAACCGATGACGTAGTGACCGCCCACCGCCTCGTTGCGGCCGATCAGCTCGTTGCCGCGCCATTCGCAGGCGAAGGTGCCCTCGGTCGTGCCGCCCTCGATGCCGGTGCCGGCATCTAGCTTGCGCGAGCCGCCGAGCGGCCAGGGCACGATCTCGATCCTGTGCTTCCGGGGGTCGCGGACGATCTCGCCGTAGCCCTTGATCGAATCGCGGGTAGCGCGGACCAGCGGCACGTCGAGCGTCTTCAGCCCCTTCGGGATATCGGGATTGAGATAGTCGAAGACGACGCCACCGCTCATGCCGCCTCCTTACGCTGCCTTGCCGAGATCCTCGCCGGCCAGCGCACGCTCGATCAGCGACACGACATTGTCGCGGCCATAGAGCTTGATGAAGGCGCCCATGCGCGGCCCCTGCTCGCTGCCCAGCAGCACTTCGTAGAGCGTCCTGAACCACTGGCGCAGCTCCTCCTTGGCGAAGTGGCGCTTGCCGGCCTCATAGACCTCGTTCTGGATGAACTCCGCGCTCTCGTCCTCGGAAATGCCACGCAGCACGTCGGCGAGGTCCTGCAGGGCCGCACGCTCCGCAGCCGTCGGCAGCCTGAATTTCTTCGAGGACTTCACGAAGTCCTGGTAGTAGGCCACCGCGCCCGACAGCAGCCGGTCGAGATAGGGCGCGCTCTCGGGCGTCGCGCCCGGCACGTAGCGGCGCAGGTACTGCCACAGCACGTCCTTGTCTTCGGTGTGCGCGACGCTCGCGAGGTTGAGCAGCATGCCGAAATTGACGCCGGCCGCCGAGTTGGCTGGCGCCTTGCCGTCGTGGATGTGCCAGGCGGGGTTCTCCAGCGCCTTGGCCGGCTCCTCGCCCGGCAGCTTCTCGATCGCGGCGAGATAGTCGTCGATGGCACGCGGGATCACGTCGAAATAGAGCCGCTTGGCGCGCCGGGGCTGCTGCTGCATGTAGAGCGCCAGCGATTCGGGCGGGGCGTAGCGCAGCCATTCCTCGACCGAGAGCCCGTTGCCCTTGGACTTGGAGATCTTGCGGCCCTGCTCGTCGAGGAAGAGCTCGTAGTTGAAGCCCACCGGCGGCTTGCCGCCCAGGATGCGCACGATCCTGGCACTCAACTCGGCCGAGGGAATGAGATCCTTGCCGTACATTTCATAGTCGACGTCGAGCGCGAACCAGCGGCCGGCCCAGTCGGCCTTCCACTGCAGCTTGACGTTGCCGCCGGTGACGGGAGTCTCGACCAGCGAGCCGTCCTCGTCGCGATAGACGATGGTGCCGGCATCGGCGTCCGTCTCGATCACCGGCACCTGCAGCACGCGGCCCGACTTGGGCGAGATCGGCAGGAAGATCGAGTAGGTCTGCTGCCGCTCCTCGCCCAGGGTCGGCAGCATCACCGCCTGCACCTCGTCGTAGTGGCGCAGCATGGCGAGCAGCATCGGGTCGAAGCGGCCCGACTTGTACCAGTCGGTGGCCGACTGGAACTCGTACTCGAAGCCGAAGGAATCGAGGAAGGCGCGCAGGCGCGCGTTGTTGGCGGCGCCGAAGCTCGGATGCTCGTTGCTGAACGGATCCGGCACCGCCGTCAGCGGCTTGCCAAGATGGGCCGCCAGCATCTCCTTGTTCGGCACGTTGTCCGGCACCTTGCGCAGGCCGTCCATATCGTCGGAGAAGCAGAACAGCCGCGCCGGCACGTCGCTCAGGCGACGAAACGCCTGGCGCACCATGGTCGTACGCACGACTTCGCCGAAGGTGCCGATGTGCGGCAGGCCCGAGGGGCCGTAGCCGGTCTCGAACAGCACATAGCCCTTGGCCGGCGGTTTTGCGCCGATGCGGGCGACAATCTTGCGGGCTTCTTCAAAGGGCCACGCACGCGCGGCTTCGGCAAGGGAACGATCGATCTGGGACATGGCCAATTCTAGCTGGGATCGATCAAACTAGGTGCGGTGCAGCATGGCGTCAATGTCGAGGCGACATTGCTCCCCTGCAGGCGCGAGGCCACAGTGCCGACCCTCAGATGGTGCGCAACCATCTCCTTCTCGCAATCGGCGGCCTGCTCGCGATGGCGGCCAGCATCGGCGTCGGCCGCTTCGTCTACACGCCGATCCTGCCGCCGATGATCGAGGCGCTGTCGCTCACCAAGGCACAGGCGGGCCTGATCGCCTCGGCGAATTTCATCGGCTATTTCGCCGGTGCCCTGCTTGCCGCGGTACGGCTGCCGGGCACGCGCCGGGCGTGGCTGCTGGGTTCGCTCGCGGTTAATGCGATTTGCCTGGCGGCGATGGGCTTGGTGACCTCCCTGCCGCCGTTCCTGCTGCTCCGGCTGGTGGCCGGCGCGGCCAGCGCCTTCGCCTTGATCTTCAGCTCCGCCCTGGTGCTCGACCAGCTGGCGAGGGCCGGCCGTGGCCCGCTCTCGGCCGTGCACTTCGCCGGCGTCGGCAGCGGCATCGCCGTTTCGGCCGCGCTGGTCGCGGTCCTGGTGAGCCACGGCGCCGCCTGGAGCACCTTGTGGTTCGCGAGTGCAGCTCTGGCGCTCGGGGCAGGCCTCGCCGTCGCCTGGATGATGCCGCCCGACTCGACGGCCACCGTCGCTGCCCTGCCTCCGGCCAAGGCGCCTGTCTCCGTCGACTTCATCCTGCTCGCCACCGCCTACGGCCTGTTCGGCTTCGGCTACATCATCACCGCCACCTTCATCGTCGACATGGTGCGCGGCACGCCGGCGATCACCCATCTCGAGCCCTACATCTGGGTGCTGTTTGGCCTCAGTGCCGTGCCGTCGGTGGCGCTGTGGACCAAGCTCGGCCGATCGTGGGGTGTCCTGCGCACCTTTGCCGCCGCCAGCGTGATCGAGGCGGCAGGCGTCGCCGCGAGCGCCTTGTGGTTGCACGCGACCGGCGTGATCGTGGCGTCGGTGTTCGTCGGCGGCACTTTCATGGGCCTGACCGCACTCGGCCTGATCGCCGTCCGCGAGACGGGCGACGGCGACCCGCGCCGCCGTATCGCCCTGGTGACCGCCTCGTTCTCCTTCGGCCAGATTCTCGGGCCAGCGTTTGCCGGTTATGTCTACGACCTCACCGGCAGCCTCGCGATGCCGTCCCTCGTGGCCGTCGCTGCCTTGGTGTTATCGGCACTCCTGTCCGTCCTCGCCGATGCTCAGCGGCGCGGCGCGGCCAGAACCGCCAGTGCCTCCTTGGCCGCACGCAGCCCGGAGGCATAGGCGCCGCCCACCCGCGTCGCCCACACCGGATCGGTGGCCTCGCCGGCGAAGAAGACGCGATCATGATGCGGCTGCGCCAGGACGGCGCGCTTGTCGGCGTGACCCGGTCGCGCCACGGACCAGGAGCCCGTTGCGTAAGGATCCTTGCCCCATCGCGTGGCATGCGACCTGGCGACGGCGCCGCGCAGGTCGTTGCCGTAGATTTCCGCCAGCGCCGACACCGCGAAAGTAACTGCCGCGCGCCCGCCTTCCTCCTCGAACGCGCGGGCCTGGGCGCCGCCGACGAAAACCAGCGCCGCCTCGCGGTTGGCCGGCCTCGCGACGGCATCGAAGGCGAGATCCTTGCGCGTGAGACCGGTCACGTTGCGGCCGGCCGGCGCGTCGATCACCTGGCGCGAGAACAGGATCGCCACCTTGTTGAAGGAGGCCATCGGCAGCTGGGCGATCGCCTCGCGCTTGGCGGCACCGAGCTGCGGTGCGAAGCCGATCTTGCCGGTCGCCAGTACGCCGGTCGGCAGGGTGACGATGACGGCGCGTGCCCGCATCTGGCCCGCCGTGGTCTCGATCGCGACCTGCGCGCCCGTCGAATCCACACGCACGACCCGGGCGCCGAACTTGACCGGCACCTTGGCGCCCCAGCGCGCGATCATCGCCCCCAGGCCCTCGGCGATGGCGTATTGCGGCTCCGCCTCGGGCTGGCGGGTGAAGTCGCGCGCCGACAGCTCGCCATTCTCGACGCCCTGCTCCAGCGGCCCGACCATCGCATAGGCCAGGCGTTCCAGCGGATCCTGCGGCACCAGCAGCTTGCCGACCACCGCGTCGGGCTGCCTTTTCAGGGCGTCGGCGATCCTGCGCGTCGCCTCGCGGGCGATCTTCTCGAAGCGCTCGTAGTCCTCTTTCGAGAGTTCCTTGCCCGCGACGTACATGGCCTGCTCGGCCCGGTCGAGGATCGCCTTGGCGCCCGCTTCGCGCACGATCGCCATGGCCGGGTTGATCTTGCCGGCCTCGATCCACTGCGCGCCGTGATCGAAGGGAAAGCCGAAGGTCGTGCTGTCAGTGAAGGCACGGCCGCCGATGCGCTCGCGGGCCTCGATCAATTGCACGCTCTTGCCCGCCGCCATCAGGGTCCGCGCCGCCGCGAGACCTGCAACTCCGGCGCCGATGATCGCCACATCGGGATCGGCGGCCTGCGCCGGCGGGACGAACGCCAGCCCAAACGGCGACATCAACAGGCTGCGGCGGATGAGAACCCTGCGAGGCGAGGTCATTGACGGCCATTGTATGCTATCGAAACCGAAATGGCGTCTTCCCCTCCAACCTGGCCGGCTGTGATCGCGACGGCGCGCGGCGCCTTGTGGCGCTCGGCCGACGGCCGCATCGAGCGCCTGTCGGCATCCGACACCGCCCTGCGCGCGACCGGCGGCCGACCGCTGGTCTGTCATGCGCCCGCGGTCGCGGCGCGGCTCGGCCTCGACGGCCTGCCGGCGCGCGACCTGCTGGAACTCTATGCCTTCGTGCGGCCAGCGACCTTCTGCCTGCCGACGCCGCGCGGCCTCTGCGAGGCGCTCGATCTCCCCGCTCCGACCACGCCGGAAGAGGAAGCCGCCGCTTTGCCCCAGGTCGCACGTGCCCTGCTCGACGAGCTGGACGACATGGCGGCTCTCGCCTCGCCCGATCTGAAGGATACAGCGCTTGCCATGGCGCGCGGCCAGTGGCCGTGGGGTGATGCGGTGCTCGCCGCCCTCGGCATCGAACAGGCCGCCAAGAAGCCACGGGGCCCCTCACGCCACTGGGCCGGGCTCGATGTCTGGCGCGCCCTGCCGCAATGGGAGGAGCCACCGCCCGCGCCACCACCCGGCTCGGCACCGGTCGAGGCACGAGAGGCGCGGCTGCGTCTGGCGCAGATGATTTCGGCCGGTCCGAACATGGCCGAGGCGCGACCGACCCAAAGCGACTACGCGTCCGCCGCGGCGCAGGCTTTCGCGCCGCGCGAGGAAGAGGACAAGCCCAACGTCGTTCTGGTCGAGGCCGGCACCGGCGTCGGCAAGACCCTGGGCTACGTCGCCCCCGCGTCGCTGTGGGCCGAGAAGAACGGTGCGCCGGTGTGGATCGCCACCTACACCCGCAACCTTCAGCGCCAGATCGACAACGAACTCGACCGCCTGCACCGCGACTCGGCCGAGAAGCGCCGCCGCGTGGTGATCCGGAAGGGCCGCGAGAACTATCTCTGCCTGCTGAATTTCCAGGAGGCGGTGCAAAGAAGCGGCCTGCAGCCGGAGAACGCCGTCGGCCTCGGCCTGCTCGCACGCTGGGCGCTGGCGAGCCGCGACGGCGACATGATCGGCGGCGACCTGCCTGCCTGGCTGCTCGACCTGCTCGGCCGCAGCCGCATCACCCGTCTCGCCGACCGCCGCGGCGAGTGCATCTATTCGGCCTGTGAGCACTACCGGAAGTGCTTCGTCGAGCGCACCATCCGCCGCGCGCGCCAGGCCGACATCGTGATCGCCAACCACGCGCTCGTGATGATCCAGGCGGCGATGGGCGGCCTCGACGACGCCACGCGTCCGCTGCGCTACGTGTTCGACGAGGGTCATCACCTGTTCGATGCCGCCGATGGTGCATTCGGCGCACATCTGAGCGGCATCGAGGCGTCGGACCTGCGCCGCTGGATCCTGGGCGCCGAAGGCCGTCGCGGCAGCCGTGCCCGCGGCCTCGAGCGGCGCGTGAGCGATCTCCTGGGCGAGGATGTGGAGGCGCTGAACGCCCTGAAGCGCCTGCTCGATCTGGCGCAATGCCTGCCCGGCACCAACTGGCAGACGCGCCTCGCCGACGGCACGGTGCTGGGCCCGGCCGAGGAATTTCTGGCCCTCGTGCGCCAGCAGGTCCGCGCCCGCTCGGCCGGTGACGACCAGGGGTTCGGCCAGGAATGCGACGTGCGGCCGCTCAATCCGGGCCTGATCGAAGCGGCCGATCAACTCGCCCAGTCGTTCGAACAGATGCTGGTGCCGGTGCGCCGCCTGCGCCAGGCCTTGCGGGCCAAGCTCGAGGCCGATGCCGATACGCTCGACTCAGGACAACGCGGCCGCATCGAGGGCGTGGCGCGCTCGCTCGCCAACCGCTGCGAGCTGACCCTCGAAGCCTGGCGCGCCATGCTGCGCGGCCTGCACAACGACCCCGATCCCGCCTTCGTCGACTGGTTCGCGGTCGAGCGCAGCCAGCAGCGGGAAACGGACGTCGGCATGTACCGCCATTATCTCGATCCCACCGAGCCGTTCGTGAATTCGGTGATCCGGCCCTCGCACGGCGCGGTCATCACCTCGGCCACCCTGCGCGATTCGCTGGGCGTGCCGGCCGCCGCCAACGATGAGGCGCCCGACATGAACGCCGACTGGGCGGTGGCCGAGGCGCGCACCGGCGCCAGGTATCTGCTGCGGCCGGCGATGCGCGCGTCGATGGCCTCGCCGTTCGACTATGCCCATGCCACCAAGGTGCTGATCGTCAAGGACGTGAAGCGCGACGACTCGGACCAGGTGGCGGCGGCCTACCGCGAACTTTTCCTGGCGTCGGGCGGCGGTGCACTCGGCCTCTTCACCGCCATCGGCCGGCTGCGCGCCGTGCACCAGAGGATCGCGCCGGCGTTGGAGGAGGCAGGCCTGCCTCTCTATGCCCAGCACGTCGGGGGCATGGACGCGGCCACGCTGGTCGACATCTTCCGCGCCGAAGAGCATTCGTGCCTGCTCGGCACCGACGCGGTGCGCGACGGCGTCGATGTGCCGGGCCGTTCGCTGCGGCTGATCGTGTTCGACCGCGTGCCGTGGCCCCGGCCCGACATCCTCCATCGCGCCCGCAAGGCCGCCTGGAAGGCCGCGGGTGCCGGCGCCACCGCCTATGACGACATGCTGGCCCGCCTCAGGCTGAAGCAGGCCTACGGCCGCCTGATCCGCCGCGCCGACGACCACGGCGTATTCGTGATGTTGGACTCGCGCCTGCCGACGCGCCTGCTCGGCGCCTTTCCGCCCGGCGTCGGCGTCGAGCGCGTGGGCCTCGCCGAAGCGGTTGCGATGGTGCGAGAATTTCTGGACAAGGCGGACACCTGACCGGTAGCGGAAATTCGACCTACCAGTCGCCGCCGACCGCGGCGCGCACCGCGCCGTAGAGCAGCCGGTTGCCGGCTTCTGTGAAATGGACGTCGCCGGCAATGTAATACTTGCCGATCGCCACGTCGGCGGGTTCGCGGAAAAAGGGCGCGAAGCCGTCGACGAAGCGCACGCCGCGCGACGCCGCCCAGTCGCGCCAGTGCCGGACCTGGAGGCTGTCGCGGTCGCCCGCCGCGATATTGTCCGGCCAGGGATAGACCACGAGCGTGACGCGACACTCCCAATCCCGGCAGATCGCCACGACCTTGTCGAGATTGCCGCCCGCCACCTCCAGGCCGCGCCGGCCCCAGCTCTCCAGCAGGGCCGGATCGATCGTCCAGCGCGCCCGCGCCCGGCCGAACGACATCTTCCGATGGAACGAAGAAGCCACCGACAGGTCGTGAACAAGATGAACGACCGCGAAGTTGTTGACGAAAAACTGTCCGACCTCGTCCCACGGGATCGTCCAGCCGGCCGGCGACGCGTGGGCGACGGCGCTGTCCCCGCCGGCGCGATAGACGTTGGCGTCGTCGTCGATGTCCGACAGGTCGAGGAAGACGAAGATCTCGGCCGGCTCGATCCCCAATCGCCCGGCGGCGACCCGGATCTTCTCGTGGTAGATCGCCGGGCTGTAGGAGGCGACGCCGAGGTTGTAGACCGCCTTGCCCTGTCTCGCCGCGTCGCAGGCCATCAGCCCCACGAAGCTCCGCTCGTAGGTCGAGCCCAGCGCCTCGGTGAAGGAATCGCCGATGACGAAAATCGCCTCCCGGCCCTTCTCCGGCTCGCCGGCCGCGCAGATCCCGGTCCTGAATCCGAACCGGTCGGTCTTCCAGGGATAGCGGACGGCGCCCCACACCCGCGTGATCTCCCGGTTGGGGACGAGATCGTGATGATGCGGGGCCGGCATGTAGACGCCGGGCCGGGCGGCTTCCGCCCAGGACTTCTTCAGGCCGGGAAACAGCGCCGCGGTCAGGATGAAATCCAGCACCAGGGTGATCGCCGCGATGGCGAGCGCCTGGGCGACAAATCGCATGACAGATTTCAAGACAGGATCCTTGTTGGTCGTCCGGCGCCGGCCGATGGTACGGTCCGGACCAGGAGGAGAAAACGACAATGAAGCTCGGCCTCGCCATCGGCTATTCCCGCGCGCATCTCGATATTCCCGTGAAGCTCGTGCAGCGCGCCGAGGAGCTGGGCTACGATTCGGTGTGGACGGCGGAAGCCTACGGCTCCGATGCGGTGACGCCGCTCGCCTTCCTCGCCGCTCACACCAAACGGATAAAACTCGGCACCGGCATCATGCAGCTCGCCGCCCGCACGCCCGCCAACGCCGCGATGTCGGCCGGCACCGTCGATGCGATGGCGGGCGGCGGCCGCTTCATCGCCGGCCTCGGCGTCTCCGGGCCGCAGATCGTGGAAGGCTGGTACGGCCAGCCCTGGGGCAAGCCCTACTGGCGCATGCGCGACTACGTCACGATCATGCGCAAGATTTTCAAGCGCGAAGCGCCGGTGACGCACGAGGGCCGGGAGATTTCCCTGCCCTACACCGGACCCGGCGCGCTCGGCATCGGCAAACCGCTGAGATCCATCCTGCACATGAACCCCGATATTCCGATCTATCTCGCGACCGGCAACGAGGCGACGGTGAAGCTGACGGCCGAGATCGCCGACGGCTGGCTGCCGATGGGTTTCATGCCGGGCGCCATGGACGAATACCGGCCGTGGCTCGAGGAAGGCTTCCGCCGCGCCGGCAACGGCAAAGGGTTCAAGGACTTCGCCATCGCCGCCAATGTCCATGTCGAGGTCGACGACGACGTGAAGGGCGCGCTGGCGCGGCTGAAGCCCGAGGTGGCGCTCTACGTCGGCGGCATGGGCCACAAGACCAAGAACTTCCACAACGACATCATGGTGCGCCGCGGCTTCGGCGATGCCGCCAAGCGCATCCAGGAACTCTACCTCGCCGGCCACAAGGATGAGGCCATCGCCTCGGTGCCCGACGAATGGGTCGACCTGAAATCGATCGTCGGCCCGCCTGCCCGCATCCGCGAACGCTACCGCGCCTGGGAGGATTGCGGCGCCGATACGCTCAACGTGCGATCACGCCAGCCCGAAGCCCTGGAAGCGATGGCAAAGGCGGCAAGACTCAACTGATGGGTTCCCCCCTCCGGGGACGGGAATCAGTAGGCCGTGGCGTAGGTTTCGACCTGGCGACGGCCCGAGTCATCGAGGAGTGACGTGTCGACCGACGCGAATGCCGTCACTCCCAGGATCAGGGCGACGAGGACGCCGGGCGCCAGCCGCCTGAGCCGGCTGCCGCCGCCCTTGTCCGCATCGGCCTGGCACCGGGCCGCCAGCGCAAGGACCCGCTTCTCGAACGCGGGAAACGCATCGGCAACGTCCAGGCCCTCGACATCGAAGCAGACCCGCTGGCTTTGCCGCGCGCCATCGGCCGGCGCGGTCCACACGAAGCGTGGCCCGAGGGAGCGGCGGTTGGCCCGGGCCCGAAAGACGCCGGCTGCACGGGCACGGGCGGTCGGCAGGCGGCATTTCTGGAAACTGACGTTGATGGCAACGATACCCATCGACTGATCCTCGCGTGAGCACCCAGTCTAAGACGCCACGTCACGGCGGCAGTATTCTCTTTCGTATCGAATGTAACATCGTCGCGTCAAGGCCGGAGGTCGTCAGTAACCCGCACTGCGGTCGACGACTTCCTTCAGGGGGGCGCCGTCCAAGAAGCGTCCGAGGTTCTCGACGAACAGGCGGGCAACGAAGCGGTCGCGCTGCGGATGGGGTCCGCCGATGTGCGGCAGCACGATGATGCCCTCGGCTTTCCAGAACGGATGCTCCGCGGGCAGCGGCTCCTGGCGGAAGACGTCGAGCACGGCGCCGGCAATCTTCTTGTTCTTCGCCGCCGCGATCAGGTCGGCATCGACGATCGTGTGGCCGCGGCCGAAATTGATCAGCCAGGCGGTGGGCTTCATCAGCGCCAGCCGCTCGGCATTGATGAAGTTGTCTGTCTCCGGCGTGGCCGGCAGCAGCAGCAGCGCGAAGTCCGACTGGACCAGCACCTCGTTGGTGCGTTCGGGCGGCAACACCTCGGCCACGTTCGCCATCGGCCCCGGCCGGCGCTTGGTGCCGATAACGCGCAGGCCGAGGGCCGCGGCGATGCGGGCCACTTCCTGGCCGATGACGCCGAGACCGAGAATGCCCAAGGTCTTGCCCGTCAGCGGCTGCGGCACGGTGTGGACCCACCTGGCGCTCTTCTGGTTTTCGACCGCCACCGCCACCGGCTTGGCGACGTAGAGCAGGGCCGCGATGATGTTCTCCGGCATCGACTCCCTGTGCGTGCCGCGGGCGCAGGTGAGCGTGAGCCCCTTGGGCAGGTCGGGCAACGCCATCCAGCCCTCGACGCCGGCGCTCATCGCCTGGGCCCAGCGCAGCTTGGGCATCGACGGCAGCAGGCCGGCCGGCACGCCTCCCGCCATCAGCGCCTCGGTACGCGCGAGCTGGTCGGCCGAGGGCTTGTCCTTGCGCGGCAGGGTGTCGATCGCGACCCGGTCGGCGAGGCCGGCGGCCTTCACCGCCTCGAGATAGGCGGCGGGTGAGTCGGTCCAGAGGAGGATATGGGCGCGGTTGGTCACGGGAAGCTCCTGAAGCGGTACGCAATGTGGCGTCACCCTAGCATGTCGCCTGGCGCCCTCCGTCCCCTTGGAGGCGGAAGGGATCATCCATTCAGACGTCAAAAAGGCCGGCGGAATTCCGCCAGCCTAGACAATTAATAGGCTAAAACCTGCCGAATCGTCAACTCTGTTTTGTTTCGCCCACCGGGAGAAGAGAATGACTGGCGCACCGGAACGACTTGCATAGAATGTGAACCAAGGAAAACACCATTGGAGGCTACGTCTAAGATGACCGGGATTGTTCTGCCGCGCCGTCTCATCGCGCGCCGACGGGCGCTCATTCTGTCCGGCGGCGCATTGGCCGCCCCGATGATCGCTTCGGGCGTCGCCCGCGCGCAGAACGACTGGCCGAACAAGGCGGTGCGCTACATCGTTCCCTTTCCGGCCGGCGGCCCGACCGACACGCTGTCCCGTATCGTCTGCCACGATCTGCAGGAGCAGACCGGCCAGCAGTTCGTGATCGAGAACAAGAGCGGCTCGGGCGGCGTGGTCGGCGCCGAGGCCCTCGCCCGGTCGGCGCCGGACGGCTACACGATCGGCCTCTACACCATCGCCGCGCACGCGATCGCGCCCACGCTCTACAAGAAGCTGCCGTTCGACGCCGGGAAGGACTTCACGGGCATCGCCATCCTGTGGGAGGTGCCGAACTTCCTGATGACGCGGCTCGACTTCCCGGCCAACACGGTGCCCGAGCTGATCGCGCTGCTGAAGGCCAACCCCGGCAAATATTCCTTCGCCTCGTCAGGCGCGGGCACCAGCCCGCAGATCACCGGCGAGCTGTTCAAGAGCATGGCCGGCGTCAACATCCTGCACGTGCCCTATCGCGGCAGCGCACCCGCCCACCAGGACATCCTGGCGGGCCAGGTCGACATGATGTTCGACAACATCCCCGGTCCGCTCGGTCTGATGAAGGGCGGCAAGGTGAAGGGCTTCGCGGTGACCTCGGCCAAGCGCCATCCCGCCGTGCCCGACATCCCGGCGATGGCCGAGTTCCTGCCCGGCTTCGAGATCGTCTCGTGGGGCGGCTTCTGCGGGCCGGCCGGCCTGCCGCCGGCGATGGTCGAGAAGCTCTCGGCGCTCCTGAAGAAGGCGCTGGAAAGCGAGGCCGTCAAGGTGGCATTCGACAAGCAGGGCGCCCAGCGACGCTGGCTCAACCCCGCCGACACCGCCAAGTACCGTGCCGACAACGAGGCGCGGCTGGCGCCGGTCATCAAGGCCTCGGGCGCGAAGGTGGAGTGAGGGGCCCCTCGCCACGCACCGGCAAGGCAAGGGCGCGCGAGCCCGGGCAACGCCGGAACCATCCGATGGAGCGGTAGCGATCCGGGCACAGGACCGCGCGAAGGCGCGGGCCTCGCTCACGGCGGGCGGACGCTGAAACCCGCGGCGCGTGCCAAACGCCATCGGTCCTCTCCGCGGACGCGCTTCATCCTGCGAACGGCAGTGCGCGACAGGACAGTTTCGCAGGACCGGAAAGCGCATGCCCCTCCGTCCCGGGGCGGCTACAATGATATGAACGAGATGCGCAGGAAGCTTCGGGGAGGCTGAACAATGGCTTACAAGATCATGATCATGGGGGCGTCCTACGGGTCGTTGCTCGCCTCCAAAATCCTTTTCGGCGGCCACTCGGTGCACCTGATCTGCCTGCCGGCCGAGGCCGACCTGATCAATGCCGAGGGCTTCCGCGTGCGCCTCCCCGTCCGGGGCCGCAAGGATCCGATCGAGATCGACTCGCGCAAGCTGCCGGGCAAGGTGACCGCGGGCGGCACCGCGGGCGTGAACCCCGCCGACTACGACCTCGTGGGCCTCGCCATGCAGGAGCCGCAATACCGCTCGCCGGGCGTGCGCGAGCTGCTCGATGCGGTGGGCAAGTCCAGGGTGCCCTGCATGTCGATCATGAACATGCCGCCGCTGCCTTACGTGCGGCGCATTCCCGGCCTCGACTACGAACAGCTCAAGGCCGCCTATACCGATCCCACCGTGTGGGACAGCTTCGATCCCGAGCGGCTGACGCTCTGCAGTCCCGATCCGCAGGCGATCCGCCCGCCGGACGAGAAGGTCAACGTGCTGCAGGTCACGCTGCCGACCAACTTCAAGGTCGCGCGCTTCAAGGACGACAAGGCGACCGCCATCCTGCGCCGGCTCGAGAAGGACATCGACGCGGTGCGTTTCGACGCGCCCGAAGGCAAGATCGAATTGCCGGTCAAGCTGCGGGTGTACGACGGCATTTTCGTGCCGCTCGCCAAATGGGCGATGCTGCTCGCCGGCAACTATCGCTGCGTCACTGCCGACGGCATGCGGACCGCCCAGGAAGCGGTCCACAGCGACATCGAAACGTCGCGCTCGGTCTACAACTTCGTCTTCGACCTCAGCGTCAAGATCGGCGCCGATCCGAAGGATCTGGTGCCGTTCGAGAAGTATGCCGCCGCCGCAGAGAGCCTGGTGCGCCCCGCCTCCGCGGCGCGCGCGCTCTGCAACGGCGCGCCCAACATCGAACGGGCCGACAAGCTGGTCCAGCTCATCGCCCGGCAGAAGGGCCTCAGCCATCCGGTCATCGATGCGGGCGTGGCCCTGGTCGATGCCAGGCTCGAAGCCAACCGCAAGAAGGCGGCCGCCTGACGTCACCCCTGAAGGTGGGTAAATTCGCGAAGGACTGAGCGGCGCTCTCGCCGGGCGCTGGCTGAAATGCGTGGAACATCCCGAATTCCACCGGTCTTCCTCCTGTGCGCGCTGATCGCGGTCGCTTGGCCACTCCATGTTCCCGTGCGGGGCCGGGCACCGGCGGAACCCTATTGCAGGTGGCGCGTTGACTATGTGCCGCATTTGCGAAAGGAACGCCCACCCATGCACATCAAGATACCGGCCACGATTTTCCTCGGCCTGCTCTCGGCTGCCTGCTCGGGCCCCTATGAACACCGCAACGTCAGCTCCGCCTATGGCAGCGGCATCTACCAGGCCTCCAACCAGGCCTGCGTCGACTATGGCTTTGTTGCCGGCACGGCCGCCTACAGCCGCTGCGTGACGACCGAGCAGGCCGCCCGCAACAACTATCGCCCGAGCCCTGGCTACGCCCTGTCCCTCGTCGCCAGCGATGCCCGCAACGCCTGCTATTCCTATGGCCTCACGGCCGGCACGGCGCCCTACGACCGCTGCGTGACGCGCGAGATCGACGCCCGCACCTACCGCGACGCCGCGGCCGCACCGGCCTATCGCACCGACGCTCAGGGCTACCGGATCGACTCCGAGAGCTATCGCGTCGATTCCAACGGCTATCGCCTGGCAGGCCAGCCGGCGCCGTATTACGCACCCGCGCCGGCCTATCAGCCCGCTTACCAGCCGGCGCAGGAGCAGCAGGTCTACCGCGACGAATTCGGCAACCGCTACGACTCGCGTGGCAACCGGATCAACGCCAGCGGCCAGATCATTCCCATGCGCCAGAGCGTCAACTGATCACGATCGGCAGAGGGGATTTCCCTCGATGGCCGCGGCCAAACATCAAACGGAGGAACCATCCGTGCGTGCAGCTTCAATGACGTTCGTCTTCCTGCTGGGCGCCGCCCTGGCGTTTCCGGCTTCGGCCGACAACGACAAAGGCAAGGGTCAGGGCCATGGACAAGGCCAAGGCCAAGGTCAGAGTCAGGGTCAGGGTCAGGGTCAGGGTCAGGGTCAGGGTCAGGGCAAAGGCCAGCACCAGGGCAAAGGCGACAACGACAACGATCAGGGGCGCGGTCGCGCCGTCGTGGCGCCCAACCAGCAGATCGTTCCGTACCAGCAGGTCGTGATCATCGACCGCGATCACGATGCCGTGCACACCTATTACCGCAACGAATTTGCCGCCGGCCGCTGCCCACCCGGCCTCGCGAAGAAGAACAACGGCTGCCTGCCGCCGGGCCAGGTCGATCGGATCTGGGTCGTGGGCCAGCCACTGCCGCCGGAGATCGTCTACTACCCACTGCCGCGCGAACTCTATACGCAGCTCACGCCACCGCCCTACGGGTACGAATATGTCCGCATCGACAACAACGTCATGCTGATAGATGCCACATCGCGCCTGATCGCACAGATCCTGTTCAACATCGGCGGCTAGTTCCCACCTCCCTCGCCCCTGATAAGGTGGAGCGGCAATGCGAGCCGCTCACCTCATGCCGTCCAAGAAAATCCTGATCGCCGGGGCCACGGGCCTCGTCGGCTCTGCCGCGATGAGGCATTTCGCGACCGACGCCGACTGCGAGGTGATCGCCGTCTCGCGCCGCCGGCCGGAAGAGACCTTTGGGGCGCGCTGGTTGCCACTCGATCTCACCGATACGGCGGCCTGCGCGGCGGCAGCGCCCGAGTTCGCCGGCGTCACGCATCTCGTCTACGCCGCGCTTTACGAACAGCCGGGGCTGGTCGCGGGCTGGCAGGAAGAGGAACAAATCAGGATCAACGAGCTGATGCTCAAGAACCTGTTCGGGCCGCTCGAGCACACCGCGCCCGGTCTGCGCCATGTGGCGCTGCTGCAGGGCACCAAGGCCTATGGCGTGCATGTCCGTCCGCTCAGCGTGCCGGCGCGCGAGAACCGCTCGGAGATGCACGAGCAACCGAACTTCTACTGGAACCAGGAACGCTATCTGCGCGAGCGCCAAGCCGGCAAGGCGTGGACGTGGTCGATCCTGCGGCCGGTGCTGATCGTGGGCTGCTCAGTCGGCAGCGCGATGAACGTGATCCCGGCCCTCGGCGTCTATGCGGCGATGATGCGACGCGCAGGCAAGACGAAGCTCGACTATCCCGGCGGCGTCGGCCGGGTGGCGCAGGCGGTCGATGCCGACCTCCTGGCGCGCTGCATCGCCTGGGCAGGGCATGCCGATGCGGCAAGAAACGAGATCTTCAACGTCACCAACGGCGACGTCTTCGTGTGGCCGAACGTCTGGCCCGCCATCGCCGGCGCCCTGGGTTTTGCGGCGGGCGATCATGTGCCGCTGGCGCTCGACCGCGAGATCCGCCCGCGCGAGGCGGAGTGGGCGGCAATTTGTGCCGCATATGGGCTCAAGGCCGGCACGCTGAAGGACTTCGTCGGGCTGTCGTTCGAATATGCCGACTATACGATGGGCTTCGGCCGCGACAGTCCGGGGCCAGCCGCGATCGTGTCGACCATCAAGCTGATGCAGGCCGGATTTACCGAGGTGATGGACACCGAGGCGATGTTCAGGAAGTGCTTTGCCGAGATGCAGGCGAAGAGCCTGTTGCCGCCGCCGTAATCTCATTGCCGGAGGCGCGCATGACCAGACGCAAGCCGAACGTCGCCATCGTCGGGGCCGGCATGGGCGGGCTGGCGGCGGCGGCGGCGCTCAGGCTGAAGGGCGTCGACGTCACGGTCTATGAGCAGGCGAGGCAGTTCGCGCGCGTGGGCGCGGGCATCCAGATCGGCTGCAATGCCATGCACGTGCTGCGCGGCCTCGGGCTGGAGGCGCGCTTGCGGGCCGATGCCTTCTATCCGCGCTCGTGGAACAACCGCGACTGGCGGACCGGCGAGACCCTGTTCGACATGATCTTCGGCCCCACCGCCGAGGAGAAATACGGCGCGCCCTACCTCTTGGCCCATCGCGGCGACCTGCATGCGGCGCTGGCGAGCATCGTGCCGGCGGAGATCGTCCGGCTCGACCACAGGCTCGTCGGCGTGGAACCCACGGCGGACGGCGTGCGCCTCGGCTTCACCAACGGCGCCCGCGTCGAGGCCGACGCGGTGATCGGCGCCGACGGCGTGCACTCGGTGCTGAAGAACATCCTGTTCGGCGAGGACGCCCTCAATGTCACCGGGCGCATCGCCTATCGCACGACCTATCCGGCGGCGCGGCTGGAGGGCTTCGAGATGGACGAATGCGTGAAGTGGTGGGGCGAGGACCGCCACATCGTCATGTACTACGTGAAGCCCGACCGCTCGGAAGTCTACTTCGTCACCAGCCAGCCCGAGCCGGCGTTCGGCCTGGAATCATGGTCGGCCGAAGGTGACGTCGACGTCCTGCGGGCGGCGTTCGAGGGCTTCCACCCCACGGTGCAGCGCGTGCTGGCCGCCTGTCCCTCCGTCCACAAACGGGTGCTCGTCGACCGCGAGCCGCTGGTGCGCTGGAGCGACGGCCGCGCCGTGCTGCTGGGCGATGCCGCCCATCCCATGACGCCCTACATGGCGCAGGGCGCGGCGATGGCGATCGAGGATGCCGCGGTGCTGTCGCGCTGCCTGGAAGGAGTGGACCGGGCGGGCGTCGCGGCGGCACTGGGGCGATACGAGGCGACGCGCCGGGAACGGACGGCGCGCATCCAGCTCACCTCGCGCGAGAACGCCTGGGGCAAGGGCGCGACGAAGACGGACTGGGTCTACGGCTACAACGCCTGGACGACGCCACTGGCGCGCTAGCCTGCCCGCCTTCAACCTGCCCGCCTTCGCGCAGCCGTCAGGTGCGGCGTGCCAGGATCTTGAAGTGTTCCAGCGGGCGGCTTGCCAGACGCCCGAGGGTCGTGGCGAAGCCGGCCGACGGGGCGGGCGCCGCCCGCGCCGGACCGCGCACCTCGGCGATCCAGCGGTCGTCGGGCTCGTAGCCCAGCACCTGCAGCACCTTGGGGAATTTCCGGCGGAAGGCGGAGGCCAGTTCCGGCGTGAACTCGCGCTTCCACTGGGCGACGTCGCCCGAGCGGACATGCTTGTGGCCGCGGCCGAGGTTTCCGAACAGGCTGTACTGCCAGAAGCGTTCGCGGCAGGCCTGCTGCTCGACCTCGTCGAAGCCGAGGAAGTCGATGATCCTTGTCCAGTAGGCCATCCGTGTATCCTGCCTCAGCTCCTCGTAGCGGGCCTCGAAGCAGTTGGTGCGGTCGTATTGCCAGCCCTGCATGTCGCGCAGTGTGCTGTCGGTCGAATTCTCCATCTCGAACACATATTGTTCGTATCGGGTCGCGAAGGCGTTCAACCGGCGCTGGTAGGTGATGTTGTCGTAGCCCGGCACGGGCTCGTGCAGCCAGGTCTCCTCCGACTTGCAATGGTAGTGCATGGCCGAGATCAGCACGTCGCGTGGATCGCGGATGACATGGAGAATCCGCACGTCGTCGCGGCTCAGAAGATCCGAATGCCCGCGGAAATCGGAATCGTAGTTGAACAGGATGAAGGGCGACTCGAGTTTGTCCTCAAGATGTTCCCGTTGCGACCAGTAGTCTACGTAGGCGACGCCCAGCTCGGCGGCGATGGCCTCGAACACCGTATCCATCCACACGGTGCCCGTCTTGTGATGCGTGGCGACGATAATGTTATTCTTCATTTTACCCCGGACCGTTGGCGCTTCTCACCCACGGCAATCCCCACGCCCGGGTCGCATACTATTGTGCGAGACGACGACTCCCCTCGTCATCCCGCCTGAACAACCTAGCAGCGACCCACCGCAGAAATCCAGTGGGCAGGCATCTTGTCGACGATCTTTTGCAGCAAAATGCACGCCAGAAGGCTGTTCAGTGCAAAATGTTCGGGCAAAAAGAAAGGGCCTGGAGAGTCGAAACCCTCCAGGCCCCTTGGACGCCCCCTCGGAATTCTCGCAGTCGACTACTTGAAGCTGTCGGCGATCGTCTTGAAGCCCGCCTGGGTCTTGCCGGCGAGGTCCTGGATCTGGCCGCCACTGCCGGCGAAACGCTTGGCTGCGTCGGGCAATTGATAGCCCAGGATCGTGTCCGGCAGGTGCATGGGAATCGCCCCGGTGACGCCGGCATAGATGAGGCCCACGAAGGCCAGCTTCAGCGTCCAGCCGAGGATAAAGCGCATGAACCAGTTCCCTGAATGACGGGACCGAGTGTAATTGCGCCGTCGCTGTCGAAACAGCCGTCGGTTCGTATCAATTGTTGTGCAACATGTTGCGCGAGAGTCAGGCGCGCACCCGCGAGAAGCTCGCGCGTACATGGTCGGCGAGATCGCGCGCGGCGGGGCTCAGGCCCGGCGGCGCGTAGAGGTTGATGCGGAACTCCGGCAACGCCGGCAGGCGGGCATCTCGCCCCAGGATCTCGAAGCGGTCCGGCACGGAGGAGCGCAGGAGCGGCGCCACCGCGAGCCCGGCCTCGAGCACGGCGTGGACCGGCTCCATGCGGCTCACCTCGCACACCGCGCGCCAGTCGCGCCGCACCTTGCCCAGGGCCTCGATCGCCACCGGGCGGAAGACGCAGCTGGGCGCGCCGAGGGACACCGGCAACGGGTCCTTCAGATGGGCATCGCCGCCCGGCGCGCCGACCCAGACGAGGCGATCGGAGCGGAGTGTCTCGCCATGGCGGCCGCAGTCGGTCTCGGTGGTGAGCGCGAGATCGACGCCGCCCGACTTCAGCGCCTCGCGCACGAGCTTCGAATCCTCGCAGACCAGGCTGACGCGGACGCGCGGCTGGGCCTTGGCGAATCGGCGTAGCGCGCCCGGCACGAAGGAACCCACGATGTCGTAGGGCACGCCGAGGCGGACCTCGCCTTCGAACTGGCGCGTGCGCATCGAAGACCAGACTTCGTCGTTCATCGCCAGCAGCCGTCGCGCCTGGGCGAGCAGGCGCTCGCCCGCCGGCGCCAGCACCAGCCGCCGGTTGCTGCGCTCGAACAGGCGGCAGTCGAGCACCTCCTCCAACCGCTTGATCTGCTGGCTGGCCGCTGCCTGGGAAACGCCGAGCGCTGCTGCCGCGCGCGTGACGCCACCGCTTTCGACGACGGCGAGAAAGGCGCGCACCAGCGCCATGTCGAGATCCTTGCGCATAACGTTCATTATAATTAAATATGAACGATTATATCAAAAACATTCGTTTTTCTTATTCATCGGAGGGGCCTAGCCTCCAAGCTGGGAGGACCCTCATGACCCCGAAGATCCGCGGCCTCTGGCTGCCCCTCATCACGCCGTTCAAGAACGGCGCCGTCGACTTCGCGAGCTACGAGCGACTGATCGACCACTACATCGGCCTGGGCGTCGACGGGCTGTTTCCGCTCGGTACCACCGGCGAATCCCCGACGCTCGACGAGGCCGAGATCGACGAGCTGGTCGACCGCACCGTGGCGCGCAGCGGCGGCCGCGTGCCGGTGTTCGTGGGCGTGGGCGGCAACGCCACGCACAAGGTGACCCGGACGCTGCGCCGACTGGAGCGCTTTGCCTTCGAGGGCATCGTCTCGGTCTGCCCCTACTACAACCGGCCGAGCCAGGACGGACTGATCGCCCATTTCCGCAGCCTCGCCTCGGCGACCGATCGCGACGTGGTGATCTACAACATCCCCTACCGCACGGCGGTGAACCTCTCCAACGACTCGCTGCTCGAACTCGCGGAAGTGGCGAACATCGTCGGCGTGAAGGACAGTTCCGGCTCGGTCGCGCAATCGCTCGAGCTGCTGCAGCGCCGGCCGAAGGACTTCGCCGTGCTGACCGGCGAGGACGCGCTCTATTTCACCATGATGGCCAACGGCGGCGACGGCGGCATCCTGGCCGCCAGCCACCTGATGACCGAGCGCTTCGTCGAGGTCGGCCGGCGCCTTGCCGCCAACGACGTGGCCGGCGCCCGCACCGCCTGGGCACCGCTCGCCTCGTTCGTGCCGCTGCTGTTCGCCGAGGCCAACCCGATGCCGATCAAGTACCTGCTGTGGCGGCAGGGCCTGATCGCCTCGCCCGAATGCCGGCTGCCGCTGACGAAGATTTCGGACGGGTTGGCGAAGCGGCTCGACTCGGTCCTGGTCGATCGCCTGGCCGCCTAGCGCCGGAACTGTCCTGGCTCGAGCCGGAACGCCTGGCCGAGCTGGTCGAGCGGGCGTTCCTCGCGAGCAGGATCGGCAGCGTCGAAGCCTTCCTCCTGGCCATCGACCAGGACGCCGACTACGAAAGCCCCAACTTCCTGTGGTTCCGATCCCGATACGCCCGCTTCGTCTATGTGGACTGGATCGCGGTCGCGCCGGCCGCGCGCGGCCGCGGCCACGCCCGTGCCCTCTATGACGATCTGTTCGAGCAAGCCGCCCGGGCCGGACACGATCGCGTCGTCTGCGAAGTCAATCTGGAGCCGCCCAACCCGGCATCGGACGCTTTTCACGCCGCGTCGGGCTTTTCAGAGGTCGGCACCGCCGTTATTCACGGCGGCAGCAAGACGGTGAGATATCTCTCCCGCGCGCTCGTGCCTTAGCCGCGCGCCTTCAGCAAGTCGCGGATCTCGGCCAGCAGGACCTCCTCGCGCGAGGGCGGCGGCGGCGCGGCGGGCGTGGCTGCTTCCTCCTTCGACACGCGGTTGATGGCCTTGATGACCACGAACAGCACCCAGGCGATGATGAGGAAGTTCACCGTCACCATGAGGAAGGTGCCGTAGCCCAGCGTGGCGCCGGCCTTCTTGGCGGCGTCGTAGGTCGTGGCCTTGCTCGCGGCATCGGTGAGGCCGATGAAATAGTTGGTGAAGTCGAGGCCGCCCGCGATGCGGCCGATGACCGGCATGATGATGTCGTTCACCAGTGAATCGATGATCTTGCCGAAGGCGGCGCCGATGATGACGCCGATGGCCAGATCGACGACGTTGCCGCGCATCGCGAACTTCTTGAATTCCTGGAGCATCATTCCCTCCGTGGCCGTCAGGATACGCGCAACCACACCAGCAAAGCAGAAACCGTGATCACCGAGAAGGCCGTCGACAATAACACCGCGGCGGTGTTCTGCTCGACCGAGATGTCGAACTGCTTGGCGAGAACGAAGGCGTTGGCCGCCGTAGGCAGCGCCGCCATCAGGAGCGCCACCTTCCCCGCCACCGAGTTCAGGTCGACGAAGAACGGCAGCACGACGATGGCGAGCAGCGGCTGCAGCAGGAGCTTGATCAGGGTCGCCAGTCCTGCCTCGGCGAGGCCGCTTTTGATCGACTTGTCGGAGAGGAAGAGCCCGATGGCGAACAGCGCGCAGGGCGCGGCAGCGGCCCCCAGCAGGTCGATCCATTTCCCGGCCGGCGTCGGGATCGGCACGCCGATGGCCGAAACCACGATGCCGAGCGCGATCGACATCGGCAGCGGATTGCGCGCGACGTTGAAGGCGGCGCGCAGGAAGGTGCGGACCGGACCATGGCCCGCCGCCACCTCGAGTTCGATCAGCATGACCCCGAACACCATGGAGACCACGGCGGTGACGATCACGGTGAGCATGGCCGGCGGCAGGCCCGCTTCGCCGAAGGCGGCGAGGCAGAGCGGCACGCCCATGTAGCCGACGTTGCCCCACGACGATGCGATGCCCTGCAGGCTCATGGCGGCCAGCCCGCCGCGCCCGATCTGCCCCTGTGCCGCCAGCCGGGTCGAGATCATGCCGACCCCGAAGGTGGCGACGACGGCCAGGCCAAAGCCCGCCATCAGGGCCGGATCGAGCACCGCCCGGACCGGCGTGCGCGCCAGGGTGCCGAAGAACAGGACGGGCAGGGCGAAGTAGCTCACGAAGGCATTGAGGGCGCCGGTCGCCTCGCCGCCCAGGATGCGCCAGCGGCCGGCCAGATAGCCCGCCAGGATGACCCCGAAGATCGGAAACGCGACGTTGAGGATAGCCTGCACTTGATATGACCTACGGGGCTCCGATTCATTTGCTATAAACGATTAAGAATTTGACATAAACGGTACAAATACAATAGCATTTCAATTGAGTATCGAGGCCGCACCGCCCCCTTCGTAAGCGGCCCGGGAGAAGAAAAATGCGTCTCTTGTTCGCCAGCGCGATCGCCCTGTTCGCCGTCGCCTTCGCGGCTCCGTCGTTCGCCCAGGACGACACTCCGGCGGCGACGCCGGTTCCCACGGCCAAGCCCAAGCCCGGCACTTCCGCCTATTGCCAGACGCTGAAGAGTGCGTCGTCGCGCAGCACCTGCCTGAAGAAGGTGAGTGCGGCCAAGGCCCAGCCCAAGGCCACGACGAAGACCGCGTCCAAGGCCAAGGCCAAGAAGCCCGCCGTCGCGCCGACACCCAAGCAACCCGACTCGGCCCAGCTTGCGCCGCCGGCGGCCGCGCCGGCTCCTGCGCCTGCGGCAGGCACCGTCGCCGTGCCGCCGCTGCCGTCGAAGACGATCTAGCCACCGGCGCCTCAAACTAGGCTAGTCTCGGCTCTCCCAACCGAGGGAGAGCGACATGGCCGGGCATTGTGCTGCGGTGATTTCGACCGAGGAACTGGCGCGCCGCATGGGCGCCCCGGCACTCAGGATCTTCGACTGCACCACCTATCTGAAACCCGGTCCCGACGGCCGCTACATCGCCGAGAGCGGTCGCGCCAACTACGACAAGGGCCACATTCCGGGCGCGGCCTTTCTCGACCTCCAGGCCGATCTCTCGGACAGGAACTCGAAGCTCCGCTTCACCTTGCCGCCGCTCGAGGAGCTGACCAGGTCCTTCGCCGCCAAGGGTGTCGGCCACGGCACCTCCGTCGTGCTGTACAGCCATGCCTCGCCGGTATGGGCGAGCCGAATCTGGTGGATGCTTCGCGCCGTCGGCTTCGACGATGCCGCGATCCTCGATGGCGGGCTCGACAAGTGGAAGGCGGAGAACCGCCCGCTCTCGACCGAGCCCACCGCGCATCCGCCGGCGACGCTCACCTTGCGCGGCCGGCCGGAGATCTTCGTCGACAAGACCGCGCTTGAGGGCGCCATCGGCCAGGCCGGCACACTGACGCTGAATGCCCTCAGCCACGATCAGCACAAGGGCACGGGCGGCGTCGTCTACGGTCGCGCCGGCCGCATCGCCGGTTCCTCCTGCGTGCCGGCCGCCAGCCTGTTCGGGCCGGACAAGACGCTGAAGCCGATCGCCGATCTGCGCGCGGCCTTCGACGGCGTCGGCGCGGCACGGGACAAGCGCGTGCTGGTCTACTGCGGCGGCGGCATCGCCGCCACGCTCGACGCCTTTGTCCTGACGGCGATGCTGGGCCACAGGAACGTCTCGGTGTACGACAATTCGATGCAGGAATGGGCCAACGATCCCGCCCTGCCGATGGAAACTGGTTGAGGAGAAAGACGACGTGGCCGCCTACATCATCGTGGAGATCGACACGACCGACGAGGCCCTGATGGCCGAATATCGCAAGCATACGCCCGGACTGGTCGGCAAGTTCGGCGGAAAGTTCATCGTGCGCGGCGGCAAGACCCGGACGCTGGAGGGCGGCTGGGCACCATCGCGGGTCGTCGTGCTGGAGTTTCCCGACTACGCCGCGGCCGAGCGTTTCTACGATTCGGCGGAGTACAAGCCGGTGCTGGCCATGCGGCTCAAGGCCGGCAAGTCCAAGGCCATCCTGGTCGACGGTCACAATGGCTGATTCCGGGGCTGAACTGGCCGCGTACCGCGCGGTCGGAACGCTCTACAACGCCCTGATGACGGCACTGGTGCTGGGCCTCGTGACGCGGCGCGGCGAGGACACGGCGCGCGAATACGTCTTCCGCCACTTCCGCCGCCAGCACCTGGAGAAGTTCCTGCCCGGTCTGCAGAAGCTCGGCCTGGCAGACGAACCCGACGCACCGGCCTGCGCGCTTTATCACTACCACTCCAACGCGCTGGGCGGCGTGAAGACCGGCTACCTGCGCGAGAGCGACCGCAAGGCGTGGGTGCGCTACCCGCCGCCGCGCTGGATCTGGAAGGGCACGGCCATCGCCGCGGTGCCGCACACCGTCTCGGCCGCCATGCTGCACGGCTGGCACGGCCACAACGGCGTCTCGCTGAACAATCCGGGGCTGGGCTTCGTCTGCACCGGCATGACGGTCGACGGCATGCCCGGCCTCGAAGGCTACTATTTCGACCACGGCCGGCCGCTGAAGGAAGACGAGCGCGTGCGCTTCGCCTACGGCACCGAGGAGATGCCGCGCGTCGACTGGAACGCCCAGCCCAGGCTCGAGACCGCGAACTGGCCCGAGGGGCGCCGGCTGAAAACCTTCCGCGCCTATGCGCTCGAATATGTGCGCACCATGCTGCCCACATTGCAGGAGCTGCTGGGTTCGGCAGATGCGCAGAAGGAACTCGGCCGCGTCGCGCGCCTGGTCGGGCTGCAGTTCCACGAGGAGACGGCGCGCGACATGGACCTGCCGACCGATCTCGAACGCGGCGACCTTTCAAGCGCCCGCGACTTCGGGCGCTGGCTGTCGGCAGTGATGGAAGCCGGCGGCGAACAGGTCGCGACCGAGGAGAAGGACGGGGCCGTCCTCGTGCGGCTGGCCGGCTGGAAGGTCGCGCGCGAGCTGGCGTTGCCAGATCCCCTGCTCGCCTTCGACGCCTGGAACGAACTGTGGCTCGGCGCCGCTGCGGCGCACGACCGGTTCCTCGCGGTTCAGACCGCGCGCGCGCTCGGCGACCGCGACTGGGAGATCAGCTGGCGGATCGCGCCGAGATAGCCTTCCGGCAACCGCCGGCCGGCGATGGACAGCCCAAGCTCGTCGAGCGGCAGCCAGTGGGCATCCCGGTGTTCGTCGCTCAGGGTCACGTCGGCGGCGCCGGCCAGCGAGCAACCGAAGGCCAGGATGCGCACGAAGCGCTGCGGCAGCACTTCGAACAGGTGCTCGTCGAGGGGCGCACCGACCTCGATGCTGAGTCCGGTCTCCTCGCGCACCTCGCGTTCGAGCGCGATGCGGTGATCCTCGCCCGCTTCGGGCCGGCCGCCCGGCAGGTCCCACTCGTCGCGCTCGTTCAGCAGCAACAGCACGCGGCCTTCGTGAACAAGTACGCCTTTGATCGAGATGGGATGCGCATTCATACGCGAACCTTAGCGCAAAGAAGAAGGGCCGGGGATTGCTCCCCGGCCCTTCCGATTTCTGGCTTTCGGCTGGACTAGAAGTCCATGCCGCCCATTCCGCCGTCGCCGCCCGGCGGCATCATCGGGGCCTTCTTCTCAGGACGCTCGGCGACCATGGCTTCGGTCGTCACCAGCAGGCCGGCCACCGAAGCGGCGTCCTGCAGCGCGGTGCGCACGACCTTCACCGGGTCGATGATGCCCGACTTGATCATGTCGACATAGTCACCCTTCTGGGCGTCGAAGCCGAAGTTGTGGTCCTTCTGGTCGAGCATCTTGCCCGCCACCACCGCGCCGTCGAAGCCGGCGTTCTCGGCGATCTGACGGACCGGCGACTGCAGCGCGCGACGCACGATCTCGATGCCGACCTTCTGGTCGTCGTTGCTCGAACGGATCTTGTCGAGCGCACGGATCGCGTAGAGGAGAGCAGCGCCGCCGCCGGCGACGACACCCTCTTCGACCGCCGCCTTGGTGGCGTGCATGGCGTCGTCAACGCGGTCCTTCTTCTCCTTGACCTCGACTTCGGTGGCGCCGCCGACCTTGATGATGGCGACACCGCCCGCGAGCTTGGCCAGGCGCTCCTGGAGCTTCTCGCGGTCGTAGTCCGAGGTGGTCTCCTCGATCTGGGCGCGGATCTGGGTGATGCGGGCCTGGAGGTCCGCCTTCTTGCCCGAGCCGTCGACGATCGTGGTGTTTTCCTTCTCGACGATGACCTTCTTGGCCTTGCCGAGCATGTCGAGCGTGACGTTCTCGAGCTTGATGCCGAGGTCCTCGGAGATCAGCTGACCGCCGGTCAGGATCGCCATGTCCTCGAGCATCGCCTTGCGGCGATCACCGAAGCCCGGCGCCTTGACGGCGGCGATCTTGAGGCCACCGCGCAGCTTGTTCACCACCAGGGTGGCCAGGGCCTCGCCCTCGACGTCCTCGGCGATGATCAGCAGCGGCTTGCCCGACTGCACGACCGCCTCGAGCACCGGCAGCATCGCCTGCAGGCCCGAGAGCTTCTTCTCGAACAGCAGGATGTACGGGCTGTCGAGCTCGGTGATCATCTTGTCGGCGTTGGTGATGAAGTACGGCGAGAGATAGCCGCGGTCGAACTGCATGCCCTCGACGACGTCGAGCTCGGTGTCGAGGCTCTTGGCCTCTTCCACCGTGATCACGCCTTCGTTGCCGACGCGCTTCATCGCCTCGGCGATCATCTTGCCGATCGACTTGTCGCCGTTGGCCGAGATGGTGCCGACCTGGGCCACTTCGTCGGTGCCCGTGATCTTCTTGGCGCGCGCCTTGATGTCCTCGACGGCCGCCTCGACCGCGAGGTCGATGCCGCGCTTGAGGTCCATCGGGTTCATGCCGGCCGCGACCGACTTCACGCCTTCGCGCACGATCGCCTGGGCGAGAACGGTCGCCGTCGTCGTGCCGTCGCCGGCGATGTCGTTGGTCTTCGAGGCCACTTCGCGCACCATCTGGGCGCCCATGTTCTCGAACTTGTCGGCGAGCTCGATCTCCTTGGCGACGGTGACGCCGTCCTTGGTGATGCGCGGAGCGCCGAAGCTCTTGTCGAGGACGACGTTGCGGCCCTTCGGACCCAGCGTCACCTTGACGGCGTTGGCGAGAATGTCGACGCCGCGCAGCATGCGCTCGCGTGCATCCGCGCTAAAACGGACTTCCTTGGCTGCCATTTTCTATTCCTCTTGGATATTTGGATTGATCTGGATGGATGGAGAGGCGCTCGCACCCGCGAAGGTGCCTAGGCGGCCTTCTTCATCGAGGCGGAACCTTCGATGATGCCCATGATGTCGGACTCCTTCATGATCAGGAGATCCTCGCCATCGAGCTTGATTTCCGTGCCGGACCACTTGCCGAACAGGATGCGGTCGCCCTTCTTGACGTCGAGCGGAACCAGCGTGCCCTTCTCATCACGGGCGCCCGGGCCGACGGCGACGATCTCGCCTTCCATCGGCTTTTCCTTGGCGGTGTCCGGAATGATGATGCCGCCCTTGGTCTTGCCTTCTTCCTCGACGCGCTTGACCACGACTCGGTCGTGAAGCGGACGGAACTTCATAGGTCTTCCTCCAATGTAGCTGTTTGACCTGCGCGACCGGCAGGCCGCGCCGAATGGATCGCTATCAGCACTCTCCAGTGGTGAGTGCCAAAGGCGTGCTGCATGTAGGTTTGTTGAGGAAGTGAGTCAAGGCGGGCGCGGAAAGTCGCTTCGCACTAGCAGCAATCCCGAAGGAGTGCTGCTAACTATTTGAAATACAAGGGAAATATTGCTTTTTCGCGAAAGCGGAGTGACTATTCCTTTACCTGCGTAGTGTCAAGGAGTGCTCGATGGACCGCAGTTTTGTTGTGCAGCTCAACGATTATCGGATCACGACCGCCGAAATCCTCTACTGGATGCCCGATCACCGCCACGTCCTGCAAAGTCTCGTCTGGCAGCATCTGGACCTCGCGCCCCGTTTCCCCGCCCTCACCCGGTTCCTCGACTACTGGGAACGCAATCTCGACGGCAAGCTGCACCGCGTGCGGGTCGCCAACGCCGCGCTGATCAAACCGGCCGAGTTCAAGTTCGCGTCGGGGCTGTACGAGTTGCACTGAGCATCTGCCCTGCAGCAACGCGGTTGCGTCGCTGCACGAACCTGACTTACCGTTCGCGCCGACTTTCACTTTGGAGATCGGCGCCCCCTTCATGCCCAAGAACATGCCTGCCCCCGCCTCGTCGGGGCTCGACGCGCTGAAATGGCGCTGCATCGGCCCCTCGCGCGGCGGCCGAGTCGTTGCCGTCGCCGGCGATCCGCACGACCGCATGACGTTCTACTTCGGCGCCTGCGCCGGCGGCATCTGGAAGACTGTCGACGGCGGCGTCTTCTGGCGCTGCGTGTCGGACGGCTTCCTGGCGACCGCCGCCCTCGGCGCCATCACCGTGGCGCCCTCCGACTCGAACGTGATCTATGCCGGCACCGGCGAAACGACGATCCGTCTCGACGTCTCCTACGGCGACGGCATGTACAAGTCGACCGATGCCGGCCGCACCTGGAGCCACATCGGCCTCACGGCGACGAAGTTCATCGGCAGGATCTGCGTACATCCAGAGAACCCCGATGTGGTCTATGTCGCGGCACTCGGCGACGTGTTCGGGCCCAACGCCGAGCGCGGCGTGTTCCGTTCGACGGACGGCGGCAAGAGCTGGAAGAAGGTGCTCCACCGCGGCGATCTGGCCGGCGCCGTCGATATCTCGATGGACCGCAGCAATCCGCGCATCCTCTTCGCCGCCTTCTGGGAGACCCGCCGCAACTTCTGGAACCTGTCGAGCGGCGGGCCGGGCAGCGGTCTTTTCCGCTCGATGGACGGCGGCGACACCTGGGAGGAGGTCTCGGGCAAGCCGGGCTTCGCCGACCGGCCGCTCGGCAAGATCGGCGTCGCGGCGTCGCCGGTGCGCGCCGGCCGCGTCTGGGCCCTGGTCGAGGCCGAGGACGACAAGACCGGCCTCTACCGCTCCGACGATTACGGCGAGCGCTGGGCGCTGGTCTCGACCAACCGCGACCTGATGCACCGGCCCTGGTACTACACCCACGTCTTTGCCGACACCGGCCATGCCGACACGGTCTTCGTCACAAACCTGCAGATGTGGAAGTCGACCGACGGCGGTGCGAGCTTCGCCGAGATCACCACGCGGCACGGCGACAACCATGACCTGTGGATCGACCCCAACGACGCCGGCCGCATGATCGAGGGCAACGACGGGGGCGCCAACGTGTCGTTCAACGGCGGCGCCTCGTGGTCGACGATCTACAACCAGAAGACCGCGCAGTTCTACCGCCTCGACATCGACGACCAGTACCCCTACCGCGTCTACGGCACGCAGCAGGACAACACATCGATCTCCGTGCCGAGCGCGTCGGAATGGGGTGTGATCACGCTGGCCGACTGCACCTATCCCGGGACCGGCGAGTCGGGCTTCATCGCCGTCAATCCGAAGGACCACAACATCGTCTATATCGGCGCCATCGGCTCGAGCCCCGGCGGCAGCGGCGCATTGCAGCGCTACGACCACCGCACGCGCCAGATCCAGCTCGTCAACGTCTGGCCCGAGGAATCGACCGGCATCTCGCCCAAGGATCTCAAGTACCGCTTCGCCTGGACCTTCCCGATCGTGTTCTCGCCGCACGATGCCAACACGCTCTATGTCGGCGGCAACTGCGTCTTCCGCACGCGCAACGAGGGCATGGACTGGGAGAAGATATCGCCCGACCTCAGCCTCAACGACCGCTCGCGCCAGGGCCATTCCGGCGGCGACATCACGCGCGAAAGCGCGGGGGCCGAGGTTCACGCGACCTGCGCCTGCGTCGTCGAATCGCCGCACCGGGAAGGCGAGATCTGGGCCTCGACCGACGACGGCCTGGTCCATGTCACGCGCGACGCCGGCAAGGCGTGGAAGAACGTCACGCCAAAGGCGATGCCGAAACTCGCCTATGTCGGCTGCGTCGAGATTTCGGCGCATGACGCCGACACGATCTACGTCGCGGCGACGTGCTACAAGCTCGCGGACTACAAGCCCTACGTCTTCAAGAGCAGCGACGGCGGCAGGAGCTGGAAGTCGATCAAGGGCGACCTGCCGGCCGGCGAGATCACCCGCGTCGTGCGCGCCGATCCGGTCGCCAGGGGCCTGCTCTACGTCGGCACAGAGACGGGCATCTTCTTCAGCCTCGACGACGGCGTGCATTGGACGCGCATGGGCGGCGGGTTTCCGGTCGTGCCGGTCTACGATCTCAAGCTCAAGAACACCGACCTGGTCGCGGCCACGCACGGCCGCTCGTTCTGGATCCTCGACGACGTGACCGCACTGCGCAGCATGGCCGACGGCCGCAGGTCCACCCGCCTGTTCGCGCCGCGCACGGCAATCCGCACCAAGCTGCACTGGAGTGCCGGCGCCAATCTGCGCGGCGGCATCGCCTATGGCCCCGCCTTCGGCATCGACGGCAGCACGCTCGTGACCGAGAAGGCCGACGGCTCGAAGGGCCGCGAGTATCTCGACGTCGGCGAGAACCCGCCGAACGGGGCGATCGTCTATTACTGGCTGGCCGAGGACGCCAAGCAGCCGGTCGTACTCACCTTCCGCGACGGCGCGGGCCGCAAGATCGTGGCCTATTCGAGCGACGCCAAGGACGCAGCCCCCCATCGCAGGCCCGGGACCAAGGCCGGACTGAATCGCTTCGTCTGGGATCTGAAATATCCCGGACCGACCAGGCTCGACCCCGCCCTCGCACCGCCGCGGCCCAAACCGCTGGCGCCCGAACCCGAGAACCCCTCGGGCCCGGCGGTCGTCCCGGGCACCTACGGCGTCGACCTCGCCGTCGGCGACAAGAATCAGTCGGCGAGCTTCACCGTCGCCAAGGATCCGCGCCTCGGCACGTCCGCGGCCGATTACGCCGCGCAGTTCGCCCTGCACAAGGAGCTCGTGGGTTCCCTGTCGTCGCTGAACGAGGCGGTCAACCGGCTGCGCACGCTGAAGCGGCAACTCGGCGAGGTCGCCGGCCGCACTGCCAAGACGCCGCGCGGGTTGCGCAACAAGGCCAATGCCATCGTCGAAAAGCTGTCGGCCATCGAGGGCGTCCTGGTCGACCCCAAGCGCAAGTCGGCGCGCGACGTGCTGCGCCATCCCGCCGGGCTGAACGACACGCTGCTCGACCTGGTCGCCATGGCAACGACCGCCGATGCCGCGCCGACGACTCAAACCAAGGCGGTGTCGCAAGAGATCATCGGCAAGGTCGACGCCCAGATCGAGCGGCTCGATACGCTGGTGACGGCCGAGATCGCGCCGTTGAACGCCGCGCTGGCAAAGGCCCGCATCGGTCACGTCGCCGCGGCATAGGGCGCGGCGAACGTGCTGCGCCAGCCGGCGGGCTTCTGGGCGGTCTTCGCCACCGATCTGGTCGTGCGCACGGCCTACCAGATGGCGAAGAGCCCGGTGCTGCCGATCTTCGCGGCAAGCCTCGGCGCCAACAAGCTGATGATCGGCACGATTGTCGGCGTGTCAACGCTCACCGGCACCGCGCTGAAGCCGCTGATCGGGGCGCTGTCGGACCGCTGGGGGCGGCGGGTCTTCTTCTTTGCCGCCTTGTTGCTGTTCGCCGGCTTCCCGTTCCTCTACCGGTTCGTCCAGACGCCGGACCAGCTTTTCTGGCTGCGCGTCTGCCACGGCGCGGCGACGGCGATCTTCGGGCCGGTCACGCTGGCGCTGGTCACCGAGATGGCGCCCGCCAACCGCGGCGCCCGGCTCGGCCTGTTCGAGATGGCGCGCGGCAGCGGCCACCTGATCGCGCCGGCCGCCGCCGGACTCCTCCTGACGATGAGCTCGCCGCAGATGGTCTTCACGGTCGTCGGCCTGCTGAGCTGTGCCGCCTTCGTGCCGGCGCTGTTCGTGCGGTTCGACGACTCGCGGCTCGAACCCGTCGCGCGGCCGGGCCTGTGGCCCGATCTGCTGGCCGGCGTGCGGCACGCTGCCGGCCGCACCGAGCTGTGGTTCGTGGGCGTGCTGGAATTCGCGATCTACGGCTCGATCTACTCTCTGAAGGCGTTCCTGCCGATCTTCGCCCTCGATGCGGGCTATGGCGTGTGGGCCGCGGGCCTCTTCTTCACCTTCCAGGAGGCGACCCACCTGCTGGTCCGCCCCTTCGGCGGCCGGCTTGGCGACCGCCGCGGCTATGCACCGACCATCGCGCTCGGCCTGGTCGCCATCGGCACGGCGCTGGTAGCGCTGCCGTCGGCGCCCAATGCCGCCCTGCTGCTGGCGCTGGCCGTCGTGGTCGGCATCGGCCAGGGACTCACCTTCCCCTCGACAGTCGCCCTGATCGGCAACCGGATTGCGGCCAGCCATGTCGGAATGGGGCTGGGCGTCTACGGAGCGCTGCGCAATCTCGGCAAGGTCGCCGGCCCGGTGCTGGTCGGCGCCCTGCTGGAAATCTTCGCCGCGCGGATCGTGTTCCCGGGCCTCGGCGCCATGGCGTTGCTGGTGGCGGGCGTGCTCCTGATCGCGACGGCGCAGCGACGGCGCGGCGTTCAGGCGCCCTGATTTCCGGTTTCGCCGCGCGCGGCGCGGTATTCGGCTTCGGTCCGCTCGACCAGCTCGGCGACCGACGGCACGTCGCTGACGCCCGACACCGAGTGGCCGGCGCTCCAGATGTCCCTCCAGCGCCTGGCGTCCGGCTTGTCGCGTTCGGCGGCGTTGATGTCCTTGGCGATGTCGATGGCGCCGCGCACCGGCAGGTTGTCGGGATCGAGACCTGCCGCGGCGATCGACGGCCGCAGCATGTTGGTCTCGAGGCCGGTGAAGGCGCGGGTCAGCAGCACGTCGTCGAGCCGGCTCCGGACCAGCATCTGCTTGTAGGCGTCCTTGGCCAGGCTCTCGCGGGTGGCGATGAACTTGGTGCCCATGTAGGCGAGATCGCAGCCCAGCGTCTCGGCCGCGGCAATCGCGTGACCGTCGGCCATGCCACCCGCCATCACCACGATGCCGTCCCAGAAGGAACGCACCGCGCGCACGAAGGCGAAGGGATTGACCCAGCCGGTCTGGCCACCGGCGCCGGCCGTCAGCAGCACCAGCCCGTCGACACCAGCCGCGACGGCCTTCTCGGCGTGACGCACCGAGGCCACGTCGGCGAACACCAGGCAACCTGCGTCCTTGAGCGGCTTCAGCACCGGCTCGGGCGAACCGACCGAGGTAATCACCAGCTCGACCCGGGCCCGCAGCACGGCCGCCAGATCGTCGGGCACGCGCGGGTTGGAGCGGTGCACGATCAGGTTGGGACAGAGCGGCGCCGGCGCGCGGCCGGTCTCGTCGGCGGCACGCTTGAGGTCGTCGCCCATCCCAGCCAGCCAGCGGTCGAGTTCCTCGACCGTGCGGCAGTTGGCGGTCGGAAACGAGCCGACGACGCCGCTGCGGCACGCGGCCGTCACCAGCGCCGGCCCCGACACCAGGAACATCGGGGCCGCGATCAGCGGAAGGCGGAGACGGGACCCGAGCGCAGTGGGCAGCGGCATGACCGGAGGTTACCTCAATGCCGTAAGCCAAGAAGCCCGAACTTCGCGATCGACAAACTGACGCCTATTTGACGCCCTCGAAACGAATCCTGCGGATCGCGTCGTCGATCTGCGCTTCTTGCGCAGCTGTGAGGCCTTCACGCGTCACGCGAGCAAGGCTCGCGACTGTCGAGGGGCTGAGCCTCACCAGGACGAGCAATGTACTTACCGATTTCTGATCGCCGTAGTTTACCGTCGATAAGAATGCTTGACCTGCACGGTCTGCAATCGAGCCGTCCTGCGTGTGCGTGTACGGCGGCAAGCCATCTTCCTTGAGAGTAGCTGCAGCGATCTCCGCCAAAGACTTCGAGGCAAACCTCTCGTCGACCATCATGGCAAAATTGATACAGCGAGTAAGATCCGCACTGTAGTATTCCAGATGGCCGCGTACGTTGTACTGCGCCGTCCAGCCGGCCGGTACGTCGAGGACCATGGCCGGCTCGCCGGTCTTCGGATGCCGCATCGACTGCGCGCCCGCATCCGGCGCAAGCCCAAAGGCCAGAGACATGCCGAGCGCGATCACGCATCCCAACAAGAAGCGCTGCATGCTTCGCTCTCCCCCGAAGAACATTGCCTTGATCCGATAAGGTCAAACCCCTGAACAGTGCCGGCCCCGATACAGGAATATCGGGGCCGAGATCATTGGCGAGCGGATACGCTTCCTGGAACTGTCAGGCGGCACGCCTATGCCGCAGCGGCGAGGCCTTCCTGCTCCAGCACGCGCTTCACGGCCGGACGCGCCTTCATGCGTTCGTAGTGGGCGGCGACGTTCTTGGGCAGCGGCATCTTCATACGGCCCGACGCCCAGAACTCGACGTAGAAAAGCGCCGCGTCGGCCACCGAGAACTTGCCGGCGATGTACTCCTTGCCTTCCAGCGCCTTGTCCATCAGCGCCAGGCCGTTCTCCATGATCTCCTTGCCTCGCGCCTTGACCTTGTCGTGGTCGGCTTCGGTCGGTGCGTAGTTCGCCGGCCGGAACATCCGGGAGAAGCCCTGCATGTGCATGGTCGAGACGGCGTAATCCATGGCTTCGAGCGCGCGCGCCTCGGCGTCGGCATCGGCCGGCATCAGGCCCGTCTCGGGGTTCTTGCGAGCAAGCCACACGGCGATAGCCGGGAACTCGGTGAGCGTCGTGCCGTCGTCGCGCGTCAAAGTCGGCACCTTGGACTTGGGGTTGATCTTGACGAAGTCGGGACCGTACTGCTCGCGGTTGGCGCCGTCGATCTTGTGCAGGTCGTAGGGCTTGCCGATCTCCTCGAGGAGCACGTGGATGCCGAGCGAACAGGCGCCGGGCATGTAGTAGAGCTTCATGGTTTCCTCCGAATGATGGATCGATGGGCAATGAGCTTACCTCATCGCAGCAGGGCGAGAAGTGCAATCCCGCCCACGACCAGCGCCGATGCCGCCATGCGGCGGAGCCCGAAGCCTTCCTTCAGCACGACGGCGCCCAGCACGGCACCGAAGATCACGCTGGTTTCGCGCAGCGCCACCACCGGCCCCAGCGGCAGGCTCCGGGCGGCGAACAGAAAGGCGAGGAACCCCGCCACCGAGACGGCACCGGCGAGCAGGCCGATCGCCCCGTGGCGGCGGGCGTAGGCCGCAAGGCCGGGACGACGCATCGCCAACGCGTAGCCGACCATGCCGAGGCCGGTGACGATTTCCAGGCACGCCTGGAAGCCCAGCACCGTGCCGGCAGCGCGCACGCCCAACCCGCCGAAGAAGCTGTAGGTGGCCACCGACACGCCGGTCGCCAGCGCGAAACCCACCGCCTGCCGGCTGGCGCCCGCGCCGATCGACAGCGCCATGATGCCGAGCGAGATCAGGCCGACCGCCACCATCTGGCCCGTGTTCAGCGCCTCGCCGATCGCAAGGAAGGCGGCAATCGTCATCAGCACCGGCGCGATGCCGCGCGCCAGCGGATAGACCACGCTCATATCGCCGACACCGTAGGAGCGGATCAGCAGCGCATAGTAGGCGAACATCACGCAGGCGGTGAGCGCCAGCCACTTCCAGCTCTCCGGCGCCGGCCAGTCGACGAACGGCAGGGCGGCGAGGCCGAGCAGCAGGCCGGCGGTGCGGATCGCCACCATGGTGAGGACACGGTCGCCGGCCGATTTCACCAGCGCGTTCCAGATCGCATGGGCGATCGCCGAGAGAATGACGAGGCCGTAGAGCAGCGCCGCGGTCATGACGACCGATTAGCGGCTCGGCCGGCGGGAGGGTCAACGCAAGGGTTCCGGTTGAGCCGCCACGCAAACGCCGCCTATGGTGCGAACCGCAACGAGAAATCACATTGCCAGCTCCCGGGGGAGACAGAACATGCCGGCATCAAATTTGCGCGCCCTGGTGGGCACGCCCGAGACCAAGATCGGCACCTTTCTGTTCGAGTTCGCGACCCCCGGCATCGGGCAGATCCTGAAGGCGGCGGGTGCCGACTACGCCGTGCTCGACATGGAGCACACCGGCTTCGGCTTCGACACGGTGCGCAGCGTCGTGCGCTACCTGCAGGCGGCCGACCTGCCGTCGATCGTGCGCGTACCCTCGCAGTCCCGCCACCACGTCTCGCGCGCGCTCGATACCGGGGCCGACGGCGTCATGGTGCCGATCGTGTCGTCGGTCGAGCAGGCCAAGGCGGTCCTGGAGGCGGCCAAGTACTGGCCCGACGGCACCCGCGGCGTGGCGCTGGGTCTTGCCCACGAGCGCTTCGCCCGGCGCAGCGAGCCGCTGCTGCCGCGGTTTGCCGAACAGAACGCCCGCACCGCCATCATCCTGCAGGTCGAGGACCCGAGGGGCGCCGCGGCCGCCGACGAGATCGCGTCGATGCCCGGCGTCGACGTGCTGTGGCTCGGCCACAACGATCTCTCCGTGGCCTTGGGCGAACCCGGCGCCTTCGACCATCCGGACTTCGTTCAGGCCGAGCAGGCGACGATCGCCGCCGCCAGGAAGCACGGCAAGTCGGCCGGCCGGCTCGCCGTCGACGCCGGGCAGGCCGCCCGGTTCGCCCGCATGGGCTACGATTTCGTCTCGATCGCGGGCGATGCCTGGCTGCTGCAGCAGGCCTTTGCCGCGGGCGTCGAGACGGTCAGGCGCGGATGATTAGCCGCGAATGATGGCCGGCAGGGCGCGGATGCCGCGGATGAAATTCGAATAGAGCCGGACCGGCGGGCCCGCGAGTTCGATCGCGAGGTCGCGCTTCAGGATTTCCTCCCACAGGATCCTGAGCTGCATTTCGGCCAGGCGATCGCCGACGCAGCGGTGGATGCCAGCGCCGAACGACAGATGGTGACGCGCCCGCGGGCGGCCGACGACGAAGCGCTCGGGATCCTCGATCGCGCTTTCGTCGCGGTTGCCGGAGACGTACCACATCACGACCTTGTCGCCCCGGGCGATGGTCTTGCCGGCGAGTTCGCAGTCGCGGGTCGCGGTGCGCCGCATGTGGATGACCGGCGTCTGCCAGCGGATGATCTCCGACACCAGGCTCGGCAGCAGGCCGGCGTCGGCGCGCACCCTGGCGATCTCGGCGGGGTTCTCGACCATGGCGATCAATCCGCCGGACATCGAATTGCGCGTCGTGTCGTTGCCGCCCACGATCAGCAGCCCGAACGTGCCGATGAACTCGCGCAGCGGCATGTTCTGCGTCGCCTCGGCGTGCGCCATCATCGAGATCAGGTCGAACTTTGGCGGCTGGGCGGCGCGCTCCTTCCACAGCGCCGCCATGATCTCGGCCATCTGCGTCAACTCGGCCATGCGCTCGACCTCGCTTTTCACCACGGCGTCCTCGGCCTCGATGTTGGCGATGGCGACATCGGACCAGTGGGTGAGCTTGCGCCGGTCCGCCCAGGGAAAATCGAACAGGGTGGCCAGCATCATGGCGGTGAGCTCGGTCGACACGCGGTCAACCCAGTCGAAGGCCTCATTGCGCGGCAGGCCGTCGAGCACGGCCTGGGTCCGCTCGCGTATCGTGCCCTCCATGTTGGCGAGGTTCGAGGGCGCCACGATCGGCGCCACAGTCCGGCGCTGCGCGGTGTGGCGCGGCGGGTCCATGCGGATGAAGTTGGGCAGCTCCGAGCCCTTGGCCTGGTCGGCGATCTGGATGCCGCCCAGTTCGGAGGCCGACGAGTAGGTGCCGTGGTCGAGCTCGACCTTCATGATGTCGGCGTAGCGGGTCACCGACCAGTAGGGCCCGTAGGGACTGTCGGCGTGGCGGTGGACGGGGTCCTCCCGCCGCAGGCGCTCAAAATGCGGGCGCCACGCGTCTTCGCGATAGAGCCGTGGATTGCCGACGTCGACGTCCTGAATCATGCCCCAAGGCGGCCCGGGGACGGGTTTGGAGTCAAGCTCATTCGTCGCAACGGCCCTCGATTTGGCGCGTTGACAGGCGGAAGGCGCGGGCGCAAACCGTCGCGCCGCCGCCATCCTTGGCGGCGTTCGATATCATGGCCGCAGCCGAAACCAGCCCACCCTCCCCTCCGGTCCCGCCCGCAACGCCAGCCGCCAACGGCAGCAATGGCCATCACGCGCCCGGCGGCGCCGCGGCCGGCCTGGTGGTCGGCGCGCTGGGCGTGGTGTTCGGCGACATCGGCACCAGCCCGCTCTATGCGCTGCGCGAAACCTTCCTTCACGACTCGGCGATGTCGCCGACGCCGGAGCACGTGCTCGGCGTCCTGTCGGTGCTGTTCTGGGCGGTGACGCTCACCGTCACCATCAAGTACGTCGTGCTGATCATGCGCGCCGACAACAAGGGCGAGGGCGGCGTGCTGGCGCTGGCGACGCTGGCGACGCGCGGGCTGAACGGCAAGGGGCGCTCGGTGCGCCGGGCCATCACGCTGTTTGCCGTGGTGGGACTGGCCCTGTTCTACGGCGACGCCATCATCACGCCGGCAATCTCGGTGATGAGCGCCGTCGAAGGCCTGTCGGCGGCCGCGCCCGCCTTCACGCCCTTCGTCATGCCGTTGTCGCTCGTCATCCTGGTCGGGCTGTTCATGCTGCAGGCGCGCGGCACCGCCGATGTCGGCCGGCTGTTCGGGCCGGTCATGCTGGTGTGGTTCCTCGTGCTGGGCGTGCTCGGGCTGTGGCAGATCGCCAAGAACCCCGCCGTGCTGCACGCGATCAACCCCTACTACGCGATCAAGCTGATCTCCGACCAGGGGCTCGGCATCTTCTGGGCCTTCGGTTCGATCGTGCTCGCCGTCACCGGCGCCGAGGCGCTCTACGCCGACATGGGCCATTTTGGCCGCAAGCCGATCCGGATCGGATGGCTCGGCCTCGTGATGCCCGGCCTGCTGCTCAACTACTTCGGCCAGGGCGCGATGATCATTGCCGATCCCGAGATCATCCGGCAGGTGTTCTTCGAGCTGGTGCCGAAGGACTACATTCTCGTGCTGGTGGCGCTCAGCACGCTCGCTACCGTCATCGCCTCGCAGGCCGTCATCACCGGCGTGTTCTCGCTCACACGGCAAGCGATCCAGCTCGGCTATCTGCCGCGCATGGAGATCAAACACACCTCCGAGACCGCCATCGGCCAGATCTACATCTCGCGCGTGAACTGGATCCTGATGGGCGGCGTCGTGGCCCTCGTCGTGGGCTTCGGCTCGTCGGGCGCCCTGGCCGGCGCCTACGGCCTGGCGGTCACCGGCGCCATGCTGGTCGACGCGGCGCTGGCGACCGCGGTGGCGATCCTGGTGTGGCGCTGGTCGTGGCCGCTGGCGGTGGGCGTGTTCGGCCTGCTGGCGATCCCCGATCTCGCCTTCTTCATCGCCAACGCGCTCAAGATTCCCGATGGCGGCTGGCTGCCGCTGGTCGTCGCCTCCTTCGTCTACTTCACCATCACCACCTGGCGGCGTGGCCGCCGGCTGGTCGCCGCCGAGCTCAGCGAAGGCTCCCTGCCGCTGCGCCAGTTCCTCGAGCGCATGGAGCGGGTTCCCGACCGCGTCGCCGGCACCGCCGTGTTCCTGACCGCAGACGCCAGCCACACGCCCGCGGCGTTCCTGCACAACCTCAAGCACAACAAGATCCTGCACGAGCGCATCATCATCCTGCAGGTCGACACCATGGACGTGCCGCGCGTGCCCGACTCTCATCGCGTCGAGGTCGAGCGGCTGGGCAAGGGCTTCCATACCGTGATCGCCCACTACGGCTTCACCGAGCAGCCCGACGTGCCGGCGGCGCTCAGGGCCTGCCGGCCGCACGGCATCGCCTACGACGAGATGGAGACCAGCTTCTTCCTCGGCCGCGAGACGCTGGTGCCGGCGCAGCGTTCGACGCTGGGCAGGCTGAGCCGCGACTGGTTCATTTCGCTCTCCCACTCGGCCTCGGCGACCAAGACCTTCTTCCGCATTCCGCCGAACCGCGCTATCGAGCTAGGCAACCAGATCCAGGTCTGATCGAACCAGGTGTAACCGATGGCGCGCCCCACGCTCGTCCTGCTGCCCGGCCTGCTCGCCACGCGGCGTGTCTTCCAGCCCCAGATCGAAGCTCTTTCCGACATCGCGGACATCGTCGTGCCCGAGCTCTGGCACCACGAGTCGATGGCCGCCATGGCCGACGCGGCCCTTGCCGAGGCACCCGCCCGCTTCGCGCTCGCCGGCTTCTCGATGGGCGGCTATGTCGCCTTCGAGATCCTGCGCCGCGCCCCGGAGCGGGTCGACCGCCTGGCCCTGATCGACACCCAGGCCACGGCCGACGCGGCCGAGGCGACGGCCCGGCGCCACGGGCTGATCGAGCAGACCAAGATCGGCCGCTTCCACGGCGTGCAGCCCTCGCTGCTGCCGACGATCCTTCATCCTTCGCACGTCGCCGACCCGGCCATCGTCCAGCCCATCCTCGACATGGCGATGGAGGTGGGCGCCGAGGGCTTCGTCCGCGAGACGCGCGCCACCATGGCACGGCCCGACAGCCGGCCGCTGCTGGTCGACATCGAGGTCCCGACCGTGGTGATCGTCGGCCGCCAGGACCAGACGACGCCGCTCGTCCGCTCCGAGGAGATGGCCGCCGACATCTCCACCTCGCGGCTGGTCGTGCTCGAGGAGTGCGGGCATATGGCTCCGCTGGAGAAACCCGCCGAAGTGACCGCCGCGCTCAGGAAATGGTTGACCGAATGAACACGATCTACGCCCGCGAGGATTATCTCGGCGCCGATGAATACATCGACGTCGTGCGCAAATCCGGCCTCAACCGGCCGGTCGACGACCGCGGCCGCGTCGAACGCATGCTGGCCCACGCCAACCTGATCCTGACCGCGCGCCAGGATGGCAGGCTGGTGGGCTTCGCCCGCTCGCTCACCGACTTCTGCTTCTGCTGCTACCTGTCGGACCTCGCCGTCGACAAGGCTTGCCAGGGCCAGGGTATCGGCAAGCGGCTGATCGAGGAGACACGCACCGCGGCCGGCGGTGCGCTCACGACCACGCTGCTGCTGTCGGCGCCGACGGCGATGAGCTTCTATCAGGGCATCAAGATGCCCCAGGCCGACAACTGCTTCCTCTACCGCCGCCAGAAGTAGAGTCGCCTCGCGCGGGACAAAACAAAAGGCGACCCGGCCGGTCGCGCCGCGACATCCCTCCCGCCTAAGCCTTTGCATCGACTGCCGGATCCGCGTCGGGCGCGGATCGGGATGTCGCGCCAGGCGGGACATTCGCGCCCCCAGCGGTCACCGGCTTGCGGCGCGGCGGCGCGATAGTCTTGAGCAGCGCCACCAGCAGCTTGTCGTTGGCGCGGTCGAGATGGCCGACCTGCCGGCCGCCCCGGAAGATCGGCCGCCGGGTGGGCCTCTCCAGGCGATTGCCGGCGGCGAGGATGACCGCCTCGCGCCGCCATTCGAGCCTGACGCGGCAATCCTCGTCGAACTTCGGGTCGTCCTGGCGCCAGCGCTGCGCCGTGCGCCGGTCGATGCCGATGCGCGCCGCGGCTTCGCTGATCGTGCCCCACCTGAGCAGGCAGCGCAGGAAATCGTACTTCCGCCGCGCCAGGCTCGGCCGGCGCTTGGGGACATACCAGATGACGTTCGGATCGCTTTCGGGCATCGGCTCCTCCCTGGATAGGATCGTATATAATAGTCCTATTCATCGACGTCAATATCCTGCCGGCGGCCCCTCCCTTGACCGGCATCAAGGCCCGCCGCGGATGCGGACCCTAAGGGTTCGGCTACAATCGCGTCGGGTTTGCGTAGGAGCGCGGCAATGAAACGACCACGAGGGCGCTGGACAACGCTTGTGGGGGGCGTCGCGGTCCTGGTCGTGGCTGCAGCGTTCGCCTGGCACTACTGGCCGCGCCCGGCTGCCGAGGGACTGACGCTGTACGGCAATGTCGACATCCGCCAGGTCGACCTCGCCTTCAATGCGATCGGCCGGCTGCAGGAGCTGCGCCGCGAGGAGGGCGACCCGGTGAAAGCCGGCGAGACGATCGCCCTGCTCGAGCCCGAAACCTACCAGGACCTCGCCGCACTGGCGCGCGCGCGCGCCGAGGCCCAGCAGATCGCGCTCCGCCGGCTGGAAACCGGAAGCCGGCCGGAAGAAGTCGCCCGCGAGCGCGCCATGGTCGCGGCCAACCGCGCCGCGCTGGCCGATGCCGAACTCCTGCTCAAGCGACGGTCCGAGCTGCTGCAGGGCGGCAACGTCTCGCGCCAGCTCTACGACGATGCCAAGAACGCACTCGACGCCACCCGGGCACGACTCGACGCGGCGAGCCAGGCCCTCCGCCTCACCGAGATCGGGCCCCGCCAGGAGGACATCGACCAGGCGAAGGCCCTCCTGCTTGCGCAGAAGGCCGTGCAGTCGCTGGCCGAACGCCGCCTGATCGATACCGAACTGAAGGCGCCGGCCGACGGCATCGTGCTCAGCCGGATCGTCGAACCGGGCGCCATGGTGGGCCCGAACACCCCAATCTTCACCATCACGTTGACGGACAAGGTCTGGGTGCGCACCTACGTCTCCGAGCCCGACCTCGGCCGCATCCGTCCCGGTCTCGAGGTCAAGATCGCTTCCGACACCGACCCGACCCGCAGCTACGATGGGTGGATCGGCTTCATTTCGCCGACCGCCGAGTTCACGCCCAAGACCGTCGAGACGACGGAACTGCGGACGCAGCTCGTCTACCGGCTGCGGGTCTTCGTCCGCAATCCCGACGACCGGCTGCGCCAGGGCATGCCCGTGACCATCCGCGTTCCGCTCGGAAAATAGACGGCATGGCCTCGCCTGCGCCCACGGTGGTGCTCGAAGGCCTCACCAAGCGTTTCGGCCCGGTGACGGCACTCGATGGCGTCACCGCCGAGATCCTTCCGGGCCAGATCACCGGGCTGGTGGGGCCCGACGGTGCCGGAAAGACGACCCTGCTGCGCCTGATCGCCGGCCTGCTGAAGCCCTATGCCGGCTCGATCTCCGTATTGGGCCACGACAGCGTGACCGATGTCGGCGCCTACCAGCGCAACATCGGCTACATGCCGCAACGCTTCGGCCTCTATGAGGACCTCACCGTCGGCGAAAACCTCAACCTGCATGCCGACCTGCATGACCTCGACGAGGCGACGCGACGGGCACGCTTCGCCGACCTGCTCGCCTTCACCGGCCTGGCGCGCTTCGAAGACCGGCTCGCCGGCCAGCTTTCGGGCGGCATGAAGCAGAAGCTGGGGCTGGCCTGCGCCCTGCTGGCGCGCCCCCGGCTTCTGCTGCTCGACGAGCCGAGCGCCGGCGTCGATCCGGCGTCGCGCCGCGAGCTGTGGCGCATCGTGCGGACGATGGCCGGCGAAGGCGTGGCGGTGGTGTGGAGCACGGCCTACCTCGACGAGGCCGAGCGCTGCGACAGCTTCCTGCTGTTCGATGGCGGCCGGCTGCTGGCCTCCGGTGCGCCCGCCGACTTCACCGACCGCCTGAAAGACCGCACCTTCCTGATCGACCTGCCGGAAGGCCGGCGTCACGAGGCCCAGCGCACGGCGGCCGCCCATCCCGGCGTGGCCGACGCCACCATCCAGGGCGGCAGCGTGCGGCTCGTTCTCAAGGAAGGCGCGACGCTGCCCGACCCGAAGACCCTGGGCGGCGACGGTACGGTTCCGAGACCGGTCCGGCCGCGCTTCGAGGACGCCTTCGTGAGTCTGCTGCAGGCCGGGACGAAGCCTCCGGCGATGGACGGCGCGCGCAGCGGCGTGGGCGCGCCACCCGACGGCGCGGCCATCGATGCCCATGAGCTGACCCGCGATTTCGGCGCGTTCCGTGCCGTCGACCACATCACCTTCACCGTCGCGCCCGGCGAAATCTTCGGGCTCCTCGGCCCCAACGGCGCCGGCAAGTCGACGACCTTCCGCATGCTGTGCGGACTGCTCGAACCGAGCCATGGCAGCGCCCGTGTCGCCGGCGTCGATCTCGGCCGGGCGCGCGCCACCGCACGCGAGCGCATCGGCTACATGTCGCAGCGCTTTTCGCTCTATGGCAACCTGTCGGTGCGCGACAATCTCGACTTCTTCAGCGGCGTCTACGGTCTGGCCGGCGCCCGCCGGCGGGACCGCATCGCCTGGACGATCGACAGCTTCGACCTCGGCGCGGTCGTCGACGCCGAGGCCGGCGGCCTGCCGCTCGGCTTCAAGCAGCGGTTGGCGCTGGGCTGCGCGCTCCTGCACGAGCCGCGGGTTCTGTTCCTCGACGAGCCGACCTCGGGTGTCGATCCCCTGATGCGCCGCGCCTTCTGGCAGCGCATCGGCGCGCTCGCCGACCTCGGTGTCACCATCCTGGTGACGTCGCACTTCATGGACGAGGCGGAGTATTGCGATCGCCTCGGCATCGTCTATGCCGGCCGGATGATCGCGACCGGCCGCCCCGACGAGCTGAAGCGCCGGTTCGCGAGCCCCGCCATGCCGGAGCCGACGCTGGAGGATGCCTTCGTCGCGCTGATCGAATCGTACCACGCCGAAACGCCGGCGGCGGCGGGGCCGCCGTGAGCGGCGGAGGGCCGTTCGGCCGGCGCTTTCGCGGCCTCCTGCGCAAGGAGTTCGTGCAGATCGTGCGCGATCCGTCGTCGATCGCCATCGCCCTGGTCATGCCAGTCGTGCTGCTGATCCTGATCGGATACGGGATCTCGCTCGATGCGCGCGACGTCAGGTTCGGCGTGGTCGACGAGAACAGGACCGGCGAATCGTCCGGCCTGTACCAGAGCTTCGCCAGCACGCCCTACTTCAGGCCGGTCCGGTTCGTCGACTCGCGCCACGCCGACGCCGCCCTCATGCGCGGCGACATCGCGGGCTATGCCGTGCTGCGCGGCGATTTCTCCCGCAAGGTCGTCGATCCGCTGCGCGCCGCCGAGATCGGCATCTTCGTCAACGGCGTGGACTCCAACAACGCCCGCATCGTCCAGGGATACGCGCTGGGCGCGCTGGCCAACTGGGCGCAGGGCCGTCTGAGCGAACGGGGGCAGCACGCGAGGCCCGCGATGGTGCTCGAGCACCGCTACTGGTTCAATCCCGAGCTCCGCAGCGCCAACTTCATCGTGCCCGGCCTGATCGCCCTGGTGATGACCATGATCGGCGCGCTTCTGACCGCGCTCGTGGTCGCCCGCGAATGGGAGCGCGGCACCATGGAGGCGCTCATGGTCTCGCCCGCGACGATGACGGAGATCATGCTCGGCAAGCTGGTCGCCTACTTCGTGCTCGGCATGGGCGGGCTCGCCGTCTCGGTCGGGCTGGGCATCTTCGTCTTCGAGGTGCCGTTTCGCGGCTCCTTCCCGGTGCTGATCGGCATCTCCGCCGTGTTCCTGGTGGTCTCGCTGGCGATCGGGCTCCTGATCTCGACCGTGGCGCGCAACCAGTTCGTGGCAGCCCAGCTCGCCTTCCTCGTCACCTTCATGCCGGCGCTCATCCTCTCGGGTCTGATGTTCGACATCGAGACCATGCCGGCCTGGGTACAGGCGGTGACCACGGTCTTCGCCGCCCGCTACTACGTGTCCAGCCTGCAGACGCTGTTTCTCGCCGGCAATGTGTGGCCGATCCTTCTGCCCAATCTCGCCGCCCTGCTGGCCTTCGCCGCGGTGTTCCTGACGGTAGCGATCATGCGCACCCGGCGCAGCCTGGAGTAGGCCGATGTGGCAGCGCATCCGCTCGCTGATCGTCAAGGAATTCCTGATGCTGTGGAAGGACCGCAAGAGCCGCTTCGTGCTCGTGGTCCCGCCGATCGTCCAGCTCGTCCTCTTCGCCGCCGCCGCGAACTTCGAGGTGAACAACGTGTCGCTCGGCATCTGGAACGAGGATGCCGCGCGGCCGGCGCGCGATCTGGTGAGCCGCTTCGAGGGATCCGGCACCTTCCGGATCAACGCCGCCTATGACAATCCCGGCACGGTCGAGCGGGACATCGCCGGGCAACGGGTCAAGGCGGTTCTGCACATCGGCCAGACCTTCTCCGCCGACGTGGCGTCGGGCCGGCCGGCGCGCGTCCAGCTCCTGCTGGACGGGCGGCGCTCCAATACCGCACTGATCATCCAGAACTACGCGGCGACCATCGTCGAAGGCTTCAATCGCGAGCACGCGCCCGCAGGCGCCGTCGGCGCGGGGTTGGAGATCCAGACCCGCGCCTGGTTCAATCCGAACTTCGAGAGCCGCTGGTTCATCCTGCCCGGCCTCACCGTGCTGCTGACCACCGTGGCGACCATGCTGATCACGGCGCTGTCGGTCGCGCGCGAACGCGAACTCGGCACCTTCGACCAGCTCCTCGTGACGCCGCTCAGGCCGATGGAGATCCTGGCCGGCAAGACGATCCCGGCGCTCTGCATCGGCTTCGTCGAGGCCAATGTCATCGCCGCCATCGCCGTCGTCGCCTACGGCGTGCCGTTCGTCGGCCACGTCGTGCTGTTCAATGTCGGCATCATCGTCTTCGTGCTGTCGGCGATCGGCATCGGCCTGGTGATCTCCTCGATCGCCAAGACCCAGCAGCAGGCGATCCTGGGCGTGTTCCTGCTGCTGGCGCCGGC
>Ga0082335_1000994_pt1 | contig 65697 bp, 58 predicted proteins | sample Subgrocontami58m_FD_72375 | JGI IMG/M metagenome (GOLD analysis project Ga0082335, IMG submission 72375) | Subsurface groundwater microbial communities from S. Glens Falls, New York, USA - GMW37 contaminated, 5.8 m (SPADES assembly) (version 2) ... | reverse complement strand
AATCCCACTAATTCCTGAACGACATTTTGAAAGAAAACCAAGACTAAACAATAAATATTTTCTTAAAAAACGAAAGACCATTTAATGCTTAACCTGACAGCATTGGGAATACAAGGGGTGGTCAAAAACAATATTAGAAAACAATAATGTCAAGACTCCATAACCAAAAAGCACTAATCTCAAATAGGAAGCAGTTAAGAAACAATACCACACAGGCAGAAAAGATGCTTTGGTACGAACTGAAAAACAACCAATTATCCGGACGTAAATTTAGAAGACAACATAGTGTAGGAAATTATATTTTAGACTTTTATTGTCCAGAAGAAAGATTAGCAATAGAATTAGACGGCGAGCATCACGAGGAGGATGAACAAAAAGAATATGACCAAAAACGAACCGAATATCTAAATGGTTTAAAAATAACAGTTGTTCGTTTTAAGAACACAGATGTAATATTCGGAAGAGATTCTATTGTTAAAAAAATATTAGAAAAATTTAAGAAAGATTAAATAAAAAATAATGGAGACTGTTACTCAAATATTTAATAACCGCGAAATTTCAATCGCTATTTGGCTGACTATTCTTTTTTCTCTAGTAATGATGAAAAAAGAGATTCGTGATTCTTTTCTAAATGTGGCTAAAGTATTTTTCGAAACAAAAATTTATAGAATATATTTTTTAATGACGGTTTATGTGTTTTTTATAATTCTATTTTTGTATCGTTTTAGTTTTTGGAATATATCCTTTCTAAAAGAAACAATTTATTGGTATTCTGGCGTTGCATTTGTTTCTATATTCAATGTGAACAAAATAAATAAAGGAGAAGATTATTTTAAAAGGTTATTCATTGATTATTTGAAATTAGTTGCCATACTTGAATTTGCTACAAGTCTTTACTCATTTGACTTGATCACTGAACTTATTTTAGTTCCTCTATTTATTTTTATTGTTTTGCTAAGCGCAGTAAGTAATACTCAAAAGAAATATCATCAAGTGAAAAAAGTATTTGATGCTATTTTATCAATTATTGGTTTTACTGTCATTCTATATACGCTCACTAAAATTGTTACTGATTTTAGCAGCTTTGCGAATAGAAGTAATTTGACAACCTTTATTTTACCACCGATTCTTACTTCCATATATCTTCCTTTTATTTATTTCTTTGCTTTGTTTATTAGCTATGAAACCCTATTCAATCGTTTAAAATATTTTATAAAAAATAAAAATGATATAAAGAATGCAAAATGGAAAATATTTATTTCATTCCATCTTAGGCTAAGAAAGCTAAATAGATTTGCTAAAGAATATGCTGAAATAAGTGAAGAAGCAGATAATGATATTGTTGTTGTAATAAAAAAGTTTAATGCTAAGATTAAACGCAATAACTAAATACTGTATAACGAGACTGTCGAAAAAGGTAAAGTAAGACAAAAAAAGATTGCAAAATGAAGTAATAACAAACAGAAAAAATAAAAAAATCTGGTTTTTCGACAGTCTCAACAAGTCGCTCAGCTTAGAACACCAAAACTTATCCTTATCACCACAAATAAAAAATCCCCAACTAAAACAGTTGAGGATTTTTTCTTATTAGTAGCGGGGCTAGGACTTGAACCTAGAACCTTCGGGTTATGAGCCCGACGAGCTACCAATTGCTCCACCCCGCGATGTAATTTCTTTTGCATAGGTTATGAGTCCGATACGAGCTACTCCCGATTAATCGGGACTCCACCCTGCGATGTAATATTTATTTGTATAAAAACGTTTTTCTTTTCTCGGGGCACAAATATATCTAAGGAATGCCCGAATGTCAAATAATGTATGATTCATTGTTACTCTGCTAAATATTTTATAATCATTCTCTCTTCATCATCTGTTAGATGCGATTTCTTTTTCATCACATCCATAATTTCTTTCCACTTTTGCTGGTCATATTCTGTCTTATTGTATAAACGGTGACAACCGCTGCATTTATCGTAATATAGTTTTTGACCATGGTTATTTGTATCAATCATTTTTTCTTTTGTCGAACAGCCGAATAAACAGATGATTAGAAAAGGTATGAACAATCTCATAGCTCTATCCCTAAAATTGTTCTTAGTTCATATTTCTCATGCGATGAAAACTCAAAATTATCTTTTGTTGACGGACTTCCGCCTAATTGTGTCAATAAATTAATTACAAAATAGAATCTATCGGAGTGAAAACTAAAAGTTGGTCCGATAAAACTTGCCTGATTTTCTTCCTTCTTAAAAGTTTCTAAATAATTCCGGTGATTTCTAAATTCTAAACCCAAAGAAATATTTTTTGTTACTTCATAAGCAATTCCCATAGTCAATTCAAAACTAGATTCATTTTCATTTGTGGCAATATTTCTTTCAAATTCTGTGTTTATATTTAATACCGAAACGAAATTGTCAAATCGTTTTGATATTAATATTTTCGGTTCATATTCAATTTTATCACCGCCATAGCTCAATTCAAAATAGAGCGCAGGATCAACAAAATACTCGTTAGGATTGGAAAGTCTATATCTCAATTCTATTGAAGATGTATAAAGACTTAATGGTTTAGACTGAATTTGATTATCATAACTTCTAACCTCATTAAAGTTAAAATAGAATGATGTAGTTAATCTGTCTGTTAATCCATATTCAATTTCAATTCTTGGCTGCCATCTAAAATAAGAGCCGATACCTTTACCAATTCGTCCGGTTTGCCAAAACTCTATTTCCAAAGCATTTGCCGGTAAAGTATATGAACTATAAGAACGGCAGAAATACTTTACATCTGCGTTTAATTTATACGGGAAAAAAGCTATTAATAAGACAATGAAAACCGAAAATAATTTAGCATGATTATGCACTTCTACCTCCATAAATGAATGATTATTATTATTTAGATCAAATCTAAATAATAAAAACTATTCATGTCAAGTATTAATTATTTCCTTTAGATAATTTTATAACATTATTATTAAATTTTGAATGGTACTTCTACGACTATTAAGGAGAAAGTTATGCACGGAATTAAATTCTCAACATTTTTTCTTTTTATGATTCTTCCCGTAATAACCAATGCACAATTTGAAGTTGGAAAACATCACATCGGTCCTTCATTAGGATTGTCTTTTCTTGGTACGGTTCCTCAAATTGGATTTAACTATGAATATGGAATTAACTTAAAAGATTTTGGCAATGTTGGATTTGGTGGAATAGTACGTTACTGGACTTTTAATGATTCATTTGTTGGCGGTGAATGGGGTTATCAAGATTTCTTAATCGGTGCACAAGGTAATTATCATTTTAAGTTAACAAATGAAAAAATTGATCTATGGGCTGGTCTTGTTCTTGCTTTTGATGCCGGATATGTAAAATACAAAGGGAATAATTCCGGAATGTATCCTTCACCCTCTCACGGCGGTTTATGGTTAGGGTTTCAAGGCGGAGGCAGATATTGGGTATCATCAACTTTTGCAATTTCTGGAAGACTAGGATTCGGAACATTAAAATATGGTTCTTTAGAAATCGGGTGTGATTGGAAATTATAAGATTTCTAACTTTGTGCAATTGTTTTCAAATCCTCAGCATTTTCGTTGAGGATTTTTTTACACTCTCTTATTATTTATAGTATTCGTATTTAAAACTTGTGTTAATAACTGGTTTCTCGTTGTTATCGAATCTTAAAACTTCTTTCTGCAAACCGTTAAATCCATACTTAAACATTAATCTTAATTGACGTCTGCCGTCGAGTAAATACATTTTGTGTTCGGTTACATTTCCCTTCTCATCATAACTGTAATATCGTTTTGTCTCCTCATCTACCATTTCTATTAGATTTCCTTTAGAATCATATTTATAAGAGTAAACAACATTAACAGAAGAATTTTTTCGTGTTTCTTTTATCAATTTTCCGTTAACATCATATTCCGGTGTTATTGTTAAAATGGTATTTCCTCTATCGTCGTTAACAATTGAACCAATTCTTTTACCATTGTTATAAGTAGTAATAAGTTGATCTGAAAGTTTATTATTAAAAAAATTTTTTGTCTCAATTAAATTGTCTTCTTTATCATACTTAAAAAGTATTTTTGATTCAGTTTTATTCCGTCTTTTTTCAGTCGTAAGTCTTTCAATCTCGTTACCCCGTGAATCATATTTAGAAACTTGCAAACTTGTCCTTCCATTTGCTTCAATTGATTCAGCTTTGATGGGATTATTTTTATTATCATAAGTAAATTTATGTTTGGCAACTACATTTCCCACTCCATTATATTCTTCCATTTGTGTTAATAAACCTTTTCTATTAAAAATTTCTTTTGAAGCTATTATTGGAGTAACCATCTTCCCGCTTAAATCATAGTTGGCTGCATATTTTGTCCGTGTTTTTACTTTATGCTGTTTAATTTTATTAAGTTCAACTGCATCCTGTGATACAAAATCACCTTTTTTCTTTGTGTTAGGATTTACACTTTGCGCAATACTGCTTTCTGAAAAACAAAATGCAAACCATAGAAGAATTAAAACGGAACTATGGAATAAGAAATTGCTTAGTATATTTATTTTTTTTGACATGAAGAATCTCCTGTGAATCAAAAAGGCAATTTGTAATTATTTTATTTTAGAAAAATTATGTTAAAAGATATTTTTACTTTAACAACCGAACTTGAAAAAAGTTCACACTTAATTTTTTATGCAGGAATTACAATCAAGTATCTCCGCCGGCTTGAACAATTTTATTTATTTGTCTCTCTCTATACAACTGCCCGATCTCTGCTCCAACAATAAATAAACATGCAGAATAAAAGAGCCACAATAAGACCGCAATGATCAAAACAAAAGCTCCATACAATGCATTTGTATTTAATATATTATTTACATAATAACCAAAAAAATTACGTGCAATTTCCCAAAGTAATGTCGTCCAAAATGCACTTACAGCAGCAACTTTTTTACCTAATTGTTCATAAGGAATTAAATAATAGAGAGCGAAGAATAATCCGAACATTAATAACAATGAAACTGAATAGACTAGAACATTCCATAATGAGCTTTGAGTATAAGATTGAACAATATCGTAATTCTTAGTTAACTCATAAATGATATTCAATGCGGGAACAATAAAAGTGAAAATTGTAATGATAAAGACCAATAGAACAACCATAAGAATATCACGTATTAATCCATACAAGTAACCTTTCTGAATTTTAACATGATAGATATGGTTCAAAATTGTTCTTATGCTGCTGAAAATCCAGGTTGAAGTAAATAATAATCCAATAACACCGACATAGCCGGCTAAAGTCTTATATTCAATTACTTCCGGCAAACGAGAACTTATTATGCGTTTGATATAATTAGCATACGCCGGATAAGGGATTATTTGATCTATAAAATTATTTACTTGAGATTCAATAACGGATTGATCAAAAACATTTCCTAGAAGAGAAAACAGAAGCAGTAGAAACGGAATCATACCAAGTAAAAGAGAAAACGATATACCGGCTCCCGCAAAAAAGGTATTGTTCTCATCCATTTTTTTGAATAGTCCGAGAACATAATGTTTGAGAAACGAAATTATCTTTCTGTAGAACGATAAAGAAATTACAGAACCGATTGATTTTAAAATCTTAATGCGCAATTTCCATTCTCTTTTGAATTGCAGAATAATAAAGTTCTATTAATTGGTTAATTGGAAAATCATATTGATCATTAACATTCAAACTTTTCCCTCCAACTTTTCCAATCAATAAATAAGGTGTAAAACTTTTTGAAACTTTTTCTTCAAATTTTTCTTGTGAATCGGGGTTCACCGAAACAATAACTCTCGATTGTGATTCGGAGAAGAAAGAAAAATCTTCACGTGTCTTAATTGGAATTTTTACTTTTGCACCTAATGGTTTCTCCGGATTGATTATACAGCTTTCCGCAATAGCCGTAATTATTCCACCGTCTGAAATATCGTGTGCGGAATTTATTAATCCGTTATCAATAAGATTAAGAATAAGTTTATGAAGATCTTTTTCTGTTTGAAGATCAATCCGCGGTATTTCTCCGGTAACTAAATTGTGAATCAATTTTAAGTATTCGCTTCCGCCAATTTCCTCATAATCTTCGCCAAGCAGATAGATCAAATCATTTTCATTTTTGAATTCTGCTGTTGTAATATTTTCTAAATTTTCAATCAGTCCAACCATACCGATAACAGGAGTCGGATAGACTGAAGTGTCCGGACTTTCATTATAGAAACTAACATTACCGCCGGTAACAGGAGTATTGAAAAATCTGCATGCTTCTCCCATCCCTTCAATAGCTTTTTTGAAAGTCCAGTACATCTCGGGTTTGTATGGATTACCGAAGTTCAAACAGTTTGTAATTGCTAATGGAATTGCACCGCTGCAAACCACATTGCGTGCAGATTCTGCAACAGCAATCTTTGTTCCCTCTTTCGGATTTAGATAAACATATCTTCCGTTACAATCAGTTTTTGCAGCAATAGCTTTATTTGTATCTTTTATATAAATCACCGCTGAATCGGAACCAGGACCAACAATTGTATTTGTTCGAACCATTGAATCATACTGTTGATAGACCCAGCGTTTAGATGCAATATTTAGTGATGAAAATATTTTTTCGAAAACTTCTCCTAAACTTTCCGGTTCCGGTAATTTTCTTAAATTAAATTTTCTAGTTTCTTCAAGATATTTTGGCTCTGCAGTTTCTCTAAAATAAACCGGTGCATTACCGCCAAGCACAAGTTCGATTGGAGAAATTTCCGCTTTCTTCTCGCCTTGATAATTAATAATTACTTTCTGTTTATCAGTTACTTCACCAATAGTTTCGCAGTGCAAATCCCACTTGTCAAAAATTTCTCTAACTCTTTCTTTACATCCTTTCTTTGCAACTACAAGCATTCTTTCCTGGCTTTCGGATAACATAATTTCATAAGCAGTCATGTTCTCTTCACGAAGAGGAACTTTGCTCAGATCTATTATCATTCCTGATTCACCTTTAGCACTCATCTCGGAAGTAGAACAAGAAATTCCAGCAGCACCCATATCTTGTATTCCAACAACCAAATCTTCTTTTATAATTTCGAGTGTTGCTTCAAGCAAAAGTTTTTCTGTAAAAGGATCTCCTACTTGAACTGATGGACGTTTCGCTTCCGACTTTTCGGATATCTCTTCCGAGGCAAATGTTGCACCGTGAATTCCGTCTCTTCCTGTTGATGAACCAACTATCATAACCGGATTACCATTTCCATTTGCGGTTGCAGATATTACATGCTTTGTATCAACAACTCCAATAGCCATTGCATTTACAAGCGGATTGCCTTTATATGATTCATCGAAATAAACTTCTCCGGCTACAGTGGGTACGCCAAAACAATTTCCGTAATCGCCAATTCCTTTTACAACTCCTTCAAAAAGATATCTCGTTCTTGGATCGGTTAGAGGACCAAATCGTAAAGAATTCAAACAAGCTATTGGACGAGCGCCCATTGTAAAAATATCTCTTAGAATTCCGCCGACACCGGTAGCCGCTCCTTGATAAGGTTCGACTGCAGATGGATGATTATGACTTTCTATTTTAAAAGCTATGGCAAGACCTTCACCGATATCAACTAATCCGGCATTTTCTTCTCCTGCGTTTACAAGTAATCTTCCACCGCTGCGCGGTAAAGTTTTAAGAAGAGCAATTGAATTTTTATAACTGCAATGCTCGCTCCACATAACGCTAAAAATACCAAGTTCTGTAAAAGTGGGAATTCTGCCAAGTCTATCACAGATCCAGCCGAATTCTTCATCGGTTAATCCATGTTCACGGGCTAAGTCTATGTTTACTTCGGGTTCATTCATCTGTAAAAAAAATTTCTCTTTTCTTTATGTAATATAACATATTTCATTCTCTCTTAGAAAAAGTGATAATTGATACTCACTACAAACATTTCTATTTTTAAGCCGTCTTAACAAACAAGAATACGGATATAAAAATGAAAGCATCATTCAAAGACCACAAATTTTGGTTAATCTCCGGGATTACTCTTCTCGCATTAATTATAGTTTTATATCCTTACGGTGTTTACAACAGTTTGAATATGAAACTTACACGCCCCGAAGCAATTGATATTGCCACTAAGTTTCTTACTGAACAAAATACCAACATAAATGGATTTTCGACTGAAGCTTTCTTAGATAATTCGCCTGTTGAAATGCGTTATCTTATCAAAAAGTTGGGAGGTGAAAATTTTAAGGAATACTTGAGGACTCACCCAACTAATCTAAGTTGGACTGTGATGGTTCATCAAAACTTATCAAAACAAATCCAACAGACTACTTACTATATTAATGTTGCTCAAGACGGTTCAATATTTGGGTACAGAAGGGAAATTCCGGATTCAATTGAAATAAAATCTTTAACTAAGATTGACGCAACTAATCTTATTAATTCATTCTTGATAAAAAAATATGGCGATGAATTCAACAGTTTTAATTTGGTAGAATCTAAAGAAGAACAATACAGAAACAGAACCGATTTTTCATTCAGATGGGAAAAAGAAGAGCCCGATGTTAATGCAAAAACAATTTTAACAGCAAAAGTTCAAGGGGATCAGGTTGGGTCTTACAATTATTTTTTTGAAGTACCGCAGGCAGATAGAGAATATTTCCGCGCCGCCGATGCAATCTTTGGAACTATCTCCGTTGTCTTTGTAGTTTTTTTAATGATGATCGCGTATTATCTCTTTCTAAAAAAATATCATCAGGGTGAAATCTGGGTTAATGTCGGCCGTTCAATTTTTATTGTATTCTTTCTGTTATCATTAGTTGAAATAATAAATCTGTGGCCGGGTTTAGGACAAGGGGCAACGATCGGTAATATATCATTCCTCTTCACAAAAATTATAGTTTTATTAATCAACGGACTTATACTTCAATTCTTTATTGCACTGCTTGTCTTTGCAAGCTGGACAGTTGGTGAATCTTATGCAAGATCTCTCTGGCCGGAAAAACTTAAAGGAGTTGATTCTTTTATCAAAGGACATATCTTCTCAATCCATTCCGGTACAGGATTAATGAAAGGAATGGTGATCGGATTGGCAATTGCTCTAAGTTTTCTTTTCGGCGGAATTATTCTTAACAAACCTGAAGGAAATCTCTACATAGTTCCAAGCGGATTAATGGAAATTTTTATCGGATGGTTGCCTGCAGTTAGTATAATCTTAGGTGCATTTATCAAAGCATCGCTTGCAAGCATTGCAATAACTTTTTTTATTGTAAATATTTCTTATCAGCGTTGGAAAAAGAAATGGGTTTCAATTTTACTTTCCGGATTAGTAACAGTTTTAGGAATTGCCATTGCTTCTACTCCTCCATCACTTAATAATTTTGCTGTTGATCTGATCTCGTATTTTTTGTTCGGATCTTTTTTAGCTTATCTCTATTTCCGTTTTGATCTTTTAACAATTGCAAGCGCACTTTTCTATACATCGCTTACAACACATTCTTTTGCGTTATATGCGACAAATAATTCTTTCTACACAATAAACTTTGTTATAGTCGGTATTATCTTTTTTATTCCCCCGATAATTTATCTGGTCAGCAGATTTAGGAACCAAGAATTTGTTCTTGAAAATTACGGCATGCCTTCACACATAAAAAGAATTTCCGAAAGAGAACGGCTGAAGAAAGAATTAGAGATAGCCGCTAAAGTTCAGTTGAGTTTGCTTCCTAAAGAAGAACCAAAAATTCCCGGATATGAAATTTCAGCAATTAGCATTCCGGCAATAGAAGCAGGTGGAGACTATTTTGATTTTGTAAAACTTAGCGGAAATAAATTAGGAATTGCAATCGGTGATGTTTCAGGTAAAGGTGTAGGCGCGGCAATTTATATGACATTAACAAAAGGAATTCTTCAAGCACATGCCGAAGAAGATGTATCACCAAAAAATGTTTTAGGAAAAGTTAATCGTCTTCTATACAAAACTATAGAGAAAAATTCTTTTGTAAGTATGTTCTATGCAATTCTTGATACAAGCAATAATCATATTATTTATTCCCGTGCCGGACATAACCCCGGAATACTTTGCAGTGAAAGCGGCGGAAAAACAAAATTACTTTTTAGTAAAGGTATGGCTCTTGGTCTTGAAGAAGGCAGTGTTTTCAGTTCTACTCTTTTAGAAGAAGAAATTACATTGAATAACGGAGATGTTTTTGTTCTTTATACCGACGGCTTTACCGAAGCAATGAACGAAAGACATGAATTGTACGGAGAAGAAAGACTGATCAAACTGATTGAGAACAACAGAAATATTTCTTCAAAAGATTTATTAAATCTTATTCTTAAAGAAGTGAAAAAGTTTGTAGATAATTATCCGCAGCATGACGACATGACTTTAGTTATCTTAAAACGACTGTAATAGTAAATGTTTTTTTAGTCCACGATGTTTTGCTTATTGTTAGTCAACAGCTACCGTTTTTTCTTTACCTCTTGCTTCTAGCTTCTTACTTCTAGCCTTTAGTATCTCGCCTCTCACCGTTTGACTAGCATAAATTTTTATTTTAAGTTGCATTTGCAACAAAGGTAAACCCGCTATGCGGAAATGTATTTTAAATATCCTTTCCTGTAAACACTCACTAATTATAAGTCGTAAGACTTTATATATAACAAAACATATTATTTCCTTTTCTGGATGATAACAATCTAACCGCCGAGTGTTATCAAGAACATTAGTTGTGAGATAATTAATAGTTATTCCGTAAAATGAATGTAAAAGAATATCAACTGGAAATTCTAAATACTTTAATGAGAATATTCCCAGATCAAGAAATCATTCAAGAATGGTTTGCTGAGATGAATAAATACAATCTTTATTCACCAAGATTGGATTTGGCTATTGGTCCTTTTGCAAAGAATCAAAGACTTATTGAAGAGTATGATCGCCTTCAAGTTAAACACCAGTCCTTTATTGAAGGATTAATAAGAATACACAATAATAATCTTCAGCCATTTTATAATGAATATCCGAATCGAGATTACTATTCAGCAACAAACACCAATCAAAATGCAAGATGTTTCATTGCTATTGAAATAGAAAATAGTGTGAGTCGTAAACACTTAATTGGTGGTGCAATAAATGCATCAGCCTTGGGTCGATTCGGTTTGTTTATTGCATTTACAGAAGAAAAATTTAACGCGATGAAAAAGTTAGAAGGATATTTTCAATTTTTAAGTAAGGTTGGTAAAAATACTTTTAATACGAATAACTTATTAATCCTTTTTAAAGATCAGTTTACAGACTATATTAATAATACGGTATAACTCGCGCCCCAACAACAATGGCTTCTTCGATGCGGTCATATTGAGTCGCTTTAGTTTTTGTTTTTCTGAACAAGTCTCTTATGTAAAGTAGGATTAGTTAACAAACTGAAGGGATAATTAAAATGGTTTTATTAATTATAAGTTGGTTAATAGCTACCATTATTCAAGCCTATTTCTATTTCATTCGTGAATCAATAAGAAATGCTGTAGAAAAAGGTCAAGATATTATGGGGGCTCTTCCATTACTTATGTGGAATAAAAATAAACTTATTACATTAAAATTGATTGCTATTATTTTCCCATTGATTCTTTTAATAATCACTTATTCCAAATATGGTTTTTGGACAGGACTTATAATTGGAATGGTATCAACAATGGTTGCCTTTGCTTTAGGTAAAGGTCGAGTAATCTATTTATCCTCTCAATCATCTTTTCCAGATAAATAAAAAATAAGGTGGATTATGAAAAATATTGAGAAAGTAAAAAATTATCAGAAGAAATTATATGCAGCTTTAAGTCGTAATTGGGAAGAGCGTTTTTTCTCAAATGCATGGCACCTTACAATGATGGGTGCTGAATGGGATAAGCTATTTGAGATGGGATTAATTGAAAAAGATTTTTGTTCTCTATGTGGCAATGATGAATTAAAAAGTGGTTATTATAAGGCCCCTGCTTTTTCTAAATATAATGTTAAACTACCAGTTTGTGATGTTTGTTGGGATGAACTTGGAGTAGATAAACATTTAGAATCTTTGCAAGAAGCAAAAAATGAAATTAATAATAAAATTAAAAGTGGTTTCTTAATTGCTGCTGTTGTAATAGCTGTTATTCTTTATTTAATTTTTAAGTAGTTCGTTTTAAGAACCATTTTTATAAATAAAAAGTTGTTCAGTTTTTCGGCATTCTTTTTTTGGCTACTGGTTAGCGTAGCACTATTAATCATTTACTTACGAGAAAAATATGAGTCCATTTTTTAAAAAGAAACATATTGATGAAACATTTGATGAACAAAAAAACGAATTCTTACAATCGATGAAAAATTTGGGCGTACATTTTGAAATCCAAGACGATTGTGATGTGTTAAATAATGTAAGTGGTGAGTTTGGTAAATCTCTCTATAATCCTATACCTGTTAATGGTACATTCGGTGAGCTTAAATATTTGCACCGTTTGTGCTGTCAATGTAAACAATCTTTATACTTCCACAGAATTGGTAGCAAAAAAAATCGTCTGATTGAAGGAGAAATAGATATTTACGAAACTGTTTGTTATGGGGGACTACATTGGGATATTCTCTACTTCCATATGTATCATCCCAGAAGAACTAAGAAAATTCCCTTAGGTTATTATTTCTCAGAGTTTCATCATCATTTTTCTAGAATTCCTGTAGTAATAGGAACAAATAAATTTGTCCCGGATTTTCCATTTTCTTTATCGAGTTATGTGAAAGAACTTTTTGCACCACAAATGGAATATTTTATAAATAAGATATTAGAAGAACACGAAAATTCAATGAAGAATCATCCAGAAAAATTTATTCGTCCAGATATTCATAAAATAAAATTAGAAGAAGCTTCTGCTAATTTAGCTGGATATTTAACATGAATGGCTAATCATCGCCTCAACAAAGACCGCTTCTCTGCCAGAGTGTATTACTTCAGCAATTCGGTAACGGCATGGAGACGGTCTAAATGAGTCACATTAATGTTGCGTTTCTGTTGCTTATAAAATATTAAGCTAGGTGGTCACAAATTGTGTCCACCTCTAAAAGTTTTGAGGTTTCAATTTGGAACCTCAAAAAAAGAGCTGGTCGCAAAATGCGACCACCTAAAAACAATAGTGGTAAAAAGAAACATTGATAGATATCCAGAAGATTTTATGTTTCAGATAAACAAAGGAACCCCACCCTGCCCTCCCCTTTTTTAAAGGGGAGGGTTTTTAAACTCCTTCCCTATTTTTAAAGGGAAGGGTTTTTAAACTTCTCTTTTCTTTAAAGGGAGGAGATTAAACTCCCTCCCTTTGTGAAAGGGAGGGCTGGGGTCAATGTTGTCAGGTTAAGAAGAGAAACAGTTGAAACGGTTAACAATTTTTGTTTATTGTTTGTATTCTCACGGATAAATCCGTGTGTTAATAAAATAACACCTCGATTCATCGAGGTGCGAAAAAGCCGTTAAAATATAAACTAACTGTTTCAACAGTTTATAATCACAGACAGAATAATTAACCTGACAGCATTGGGGCTGGGGTGGGTTCGAAAAGGCTGGGGTATGACAGAACACTTTAACAAAAAAGAAATGCAAGCCCGCCGAAGACAACTTCGTGCAAATATGACCTACTGCGAAAAAATCGTCTGGATGTACTTACGCAAAAGACAAATGAAAGAAAGATTTCTTCGTCAATACTCAATTGATAATTACGTAATTGATTTTTACTGCCCGAAACTCAAATTAGCTGTTGAAATAGACGGCGACGTTCACGAACTTGAAGACCAAAAAGTTTATGATAAAGAAAGACAAAAATACCTTGAAGACTTTGGCATTGGGTTTATCAGAATTACAAATGAAGAACTCCTTGGCAATCCAAACAAATCCTTTGAAAAAATTGAAGATGAAATAAAAAAATTGCAGCTAATTGAAAAGACCCAATAGACATACTTGTAAGACTTTGGCTTAATGATTTATTTCAAAGAAATCAGCATTGCGGAACAAAGATACCAGTCCGCAAAAGGCAGATAAAAAATTCGATTACCTGGGAACAACTCCTTTACATGCTGGACTTTAGTACAAAAAATATGACGAGTTTTAAAACATGGGCTTAAGCATTCATTACAACGGAAGATTTAACGCACAAGCTTCTCTTGCAGAAATGATAGAAGAAGTAAAAGACATCGCAGAAATCTATAATTGGCAATACACCGTTTACCAAGAACAATTCCCTCCAAATAAATTTGATAACGATTTCTACACTGAAAATATTTACGGTATTAATTTTACACCGCCGGATTGCGAAACAATTAACTTATGCTTCTTATCCAACGGCAGAATAAGCAGCCCGGCTCACTTAAAAATATTTGGTTATTCCGCAGACGAAGCATATAAGAAATATTTATATATGCTTTCAGTTAAAACACAATTTGCCGGCAGCAATGTTCACAAGCTCATAATTCATTTGCTAAAATATCTTTGTAAAAAATACTTCCAGGAATTTGAAGTTATTGACGAAGGACATTATTGGGAAACCGACGATGAAAAGCTGTTGGAAGAAACATTCGAAAAATATAACGATCTACTTGACTCTGTCGGGTCGGCTTTGGAAAATATCCCTATGGATTCTGATGAAACTTTCGAAGAGTATTTTGATAGAATTTTAAAAATAATACAAGGCAAGCGTAAAAAGTGAATAATGTTCAGTGTTAGTAAGCTGGTCACATTTTGCGACCAGCTCTAATAATAAACTAATTATACAATTTTTTACCTAGACAATATTTATGAAACAACAGAGTCAAGTTCCCGCCGAACTAATCGAATCTAAAATTTTAATTGTTCGAGAACAAAAAGTGATGCTCGATCGTGATCTCTCGGATCTATTCGGTGTTGAAACTAAATATTTGAACCGACAAGTTAAACGTAACATTGAAAGGTTTCCTTCTGAATTTATGTTTCAGTTGACCGTTGAAGAAAAAAAGGAACTGGTGACAAATTGGCACCGGTTCAATGCGCTAAAGCATTCCTCTTCTTTACCTTTCGCCTTCACCGAACATGGCGCTATTATGCTTGCATCAGTATTAAATTCTAAAAGAGCAGTTGAAGCAAGTGTTTATGTTGTTCGTGCTTTTGTGCGATTACGTGAAATACTTTCAACTCATAAAGAACTTGCACAAAAGTTGAAGGAGCTTGAATCTAAATTCGAAGGACACGATGAACAAATCAGAGAAATAATAGAAGCTATTAATCAACTGCTTATACCACCAGAAAAACCTAAACGGCAAATTGGTTTTCAAGTAAAGGAACCAAAACAAAAATATTCATCCGGAAAGAAATGATCAGACAAAAATTCAAATCTTGTCTTAACAAAAAATACGATCAATCAATTCGTCCAATCAATTACAGTTTGTGAACTTACTATTGAACCGTCAACTTTATCTTTAACCTTGCAGATCTTAGCATAACAATAATTGTAATCTAAATTATTTGGTTTTTTCCAAACAGCCATCTTAAAAACAAAAATAAACAGTGATGCGTAACTTTTTCTTTTTTTACTTCGTCTAATAGTTAGGACAAATAAATGGACTGAGCCATGAAAAAATATTTTACTCTTTTATTGTTCCTGCCGGTATTACTTTCCGCATTAAATACAGAGAAAGTGCTTATTCTAAAAAAAATTGATAAACCAATTATTGTTGATGGCATTATTGATGATGCTTGGAGTAAAGCAGATTCAGCAATAATTTTTTTTCAGCTTCAACCATACATTGGAAAAGTGCCTTCAAGAAAAAGTTATGCTAAAGTGCTGACTACAGAGACTTCTCTTTATTGTTTAATTGTTTGCTTCGATGAAAAAATAAATATTCAAAAGAACACCGGAAAGCTTGATGATGTTGGCGGAGATGTTGTTTCGATAATGCTCGATACATTTGGAGATAAACGCACTGCTTACAAATTTGCAGTTAATGCCGCCGGAACCCGTGCAGATTGCCGCTTGCTTGATGATGCCCGCAATCGAGATTACAGTTGGGATGGCATTTGGTTCTCCGATGCAAAAATTTTTGATTGGGGTTATGTTGTTGAGATTGAGATTCCGTACAAGTCAATTCAGTATAACGAAAAATTAACTTCATGGGGATTGGATTTTGACCGGTGGCGACCGATTAATTCCGAAGATCTTTATTGGTGCGAATACGAACGAAACGAAGGACAAAGAATTTCTAAGTTTGGAAAATTAGCATTCAAAGATTTCCATCCAACAATAAAAAGTTTGAACTTAGAATTATATCCCGTTGCATTCGGAAAGATAAATTATCTTGGAAATAATAAATACAAAGTTGATCCTAACGCAGGATTAGATATTTTTTATAATCCTTCTCCTCAATTAACATTTCAAGCAACAGCAAATCCGGATTTTGCACAGATCGAAGCGGATCCATTTAATTTCAATATATCGCGTTATGAAACTTTTTTTTCGGAACGACGACCATTTTTCATTCAAGGAAATGAAATCTTTACTCCTTCAGGGGCGCAAAGAAATTCCGGATTTTATAGACCACTAGAATTACTGTACTCTAGGAGAATTGGGAAGAAGCTACCCGACGGGCAGGAAGTTTCACTGACTTTTGGTGCAAAAGCTTTTGGCAGATTGGATGATTGGGAATACGGCGGATTTGCTGCCCGTACTGCAGAGAAAGAATATGATGATTATAATGGAGCAACCGCAATTGAACCTTCTGCACTATTTGTTTCCGGTCGTGTGAAAAAACAAATCCTTGAAAACTCTTCAATCGGCGTTATGTTCGTTGGCAAACAAACAACTAATGATACATATGGAGTAATTGATATTGATGGTGCATTCCGTTCTTCATCATGGCAATTGGCTTATCAAATTGCTCGTTCTATAAAAAATTCCGAAGGTGATTTTGCTGGTTCGATTGGATTTATGAACTTCGGAGAAACCTGGGTTACTGGAATTCGAAGTAGATACATTGGAGAAAAATTTAATGTGGACCAGATAGGATATGTACCATGGAAAGGAACTGCAAATTTTGTTGCTTTCAGTGGTCCCATTTGGTATCCAAAAGAAGGTGTTATTTCACAAATATTAATTTATACCGGGCCATTTTTAGATTACGAAAAGGTAGATGGTTATACCGACCACGGTTGGCATTTTGGTTTTAATATGCAGTTTAGAAGCAATTGGGGTTATGAAGTAAATCTAAGTGCCGGCAAATCCAAAGATTTAGATAAAGAATATAATGCATATGAATTAAGTGTCAGTTCATGGTTTAATGTAAATCCTAATTGGAATGTAAATGTTTATGGAGGTTATACAAAAACTTATAATTTCTCACGAGATTATTTGGCGTTTTATTCGTGGATGGGTTCTAATTTTTCATGGAAAACGGCTGACATACTTCGAATCGGAACATCATTCAACATGTGGGTTGAAGGCAATCCAAATAATGAAGTTGAAGATATCACCTACAATGCACGGCCTTGGTTATCCCTCACCCCGGTTAATGATTTAAATTTATACTTCTATATTGATAATGTTTTTTTAAGATCATCAAATCAAATGGAAAGAATATTTTTAGGCGCATTATTCTCTTATCAATTCTCACCGAAGAGCTGGATCTATCTTGCTCTCAATGAAATTCATGATAGAAATAATCCGATGAGAACTTTGGACATGACAGACCGGGTGTCAGTGTTCAAGTTGAAATATCTTTATTACTTCTAGAAAAATAATTTGGTCTGAAAATAAAAAAGCCCCGCAACTCTAAAGAGACGGGGCTTTATAATTTCTATTGATTTATATCAGCATGGATTTGGAAATTTAGAAATAGTTGTTTTCCATTTCCCGAGTTGATCTGGGGTAAAGATTTTTTCAATTTCCACAAACAATTTTCCTTTAGCGTCGCACATTTTCGTTTTCACTTCAACTGTCTTGGAATTGTTTTTGATTTTGTCGCGAGTCTCATCATTTAATTTTTTTAATTTTGTAGCAGCTTCTTCTCTGGTTAACTTACCGGCTTTTATATCTTCTACAATAAGTTTGCGTGCTTCGTTTGCAGTTTTAATAATATCAGCATTAGCATCCTTAAATTGCTGTACTAATGGTTTCATTGCAGTATGAAATGCAGTAACAGCATCTTTAACTTTTCCTTTTTGATCTTCTGTTAAATTAAGTCTTCGTAAAATAACCCCGAGATGTTTTACCCAATCAAATTTAATCATCCAATTATTTCCGCCACCTGTAACAGACATGATTCCGCCGTTCATCATACCGGAAATATTACCTTGTACAAAGCTGGACATGTTAATAAATCCATATGAATGAAGTGAATTACTGAAAACCATTTCATTATCAATTGTTGCATCTTCAACACCATTCATAAGATCATTATAATCAATAACAGCAAATTGAGGGGAATCAAAATTCATCTGGTTGGGTGATGTAACTTCACTCTTATCACTACAACCGGTAAAATAGATCATTGGTAAAACGATTAATGCGGCTAACAGCACTGATAATTTGATTTTTTTCATGTTACGTTCCTTTTATTAGTTCGTTTCGGAATTTTGACAAACAACTAATCTCAAAGGTTTAAATAAATATCATTATTTTTTGATACTTACCAATAAGAGATTAAATTTGCCACCAGAAACTGATAGAAATTTACTAATAATTTTCTTCAATTTATATTAAAAAAATAAAGGTTGAATATGAAAGTTTCAATTAATGGGCTCTCTGTTAATACATTTGGCAATCAGAACCAACAGCCAATAATTTTTATTCATGGATTTCCGTACGATCATTCTATGTGGGAAAATCAAATTAATTTTCTAAAGGAAAAATATTTCTGTGTTGCTTATGATGCTCGCGGACTTGGCGAAAGCTACGTCGGCGATGGTCAATATACAATGGAAGCTTATGTTAATGATCTCTTTTCAATTATAAACGAACTCAAATTGAAAAGACAAATTCTATGCGGGCTCTCGATGGGCGGATATATTGCTTTGCGTTCCGTTGAACGAAGTATGGAGACTTTTAAAGCGTTGATATTATGCGATACAAAATCTGAAGCCGATGACGATGCCGCAAAGTTGAAACGCGCGACCGGTATAAATCAAATTAATACAGAAGGATTAATAAAATTTGTTGATGCATTTGTTACAAATTGTTTTGCTGAAGAAACTCCCAAAGAACAGGAGAAACTGTTCCTAACAACATTGTTCAAATCCCACAAACATGATCCGGTTGGAGTTAAAGGTGCGCTTATTGCAATTATGAGCAGAACAGATACAACTTCTTTCTTATACAAAATAAATATTCCCACCCTCGTTCTCTGCGGTTCATTCGATAAGTTAACTCCACCGCTTGTTATGCGTGCTATGTCGGAAAAAATTCCAAGATCAGAGTTTGCAGTCATTCCGCGCGCGGGACATATGTCCCCGCTTGAAAATCCCGAATGTGTTAATGATTTGATAGGAGGATTCTTGAATAGAATTTAAATGAGGGGAAAACAAACTAACGTATTACTCTATTTATGATTTACAAAAATTTCAAATTAGGATCATTCTTCTTAATTGTTCCGGATTATTATCCCTATTCCTTAATTTACTTTTCCATTCCATTTATTATAACGTAAAATATTCTGTTAATAGAAACTTACATGATGCTTAATCAATTTTCCGTTTTTGTAATCGAACTTAGCAGAAAAAAATTTATCTTCAAACAGCCACGGAATAAAAATCCGGTCGCCTTCCCATAAATTCAGTTCGAGAAGTTGATTGTTCGGTATCCATTCAAGTTTACCTTCATGCGAGTCAATCAATTTTCCTTTGAACTCTCTCGCTGTAAATAGAAAAACGTACCAATCTTTCTTACCATCGAACATCGGGAAAGTTATAAAACCATGCATCTTGGGATCTTTGATAAGTAAGCCGCTCTCTTCTTTTACTTCACGAATAACGCATTCCTCAGGAGTTTCACCGTGCTCGAACTTGCCGCCAAGTCCGTTCCACTTTCCTTCATGTACATCATCTTTCTTTTTAATTCGATGTAACATTAAGGTTTTATCTTTATCTATAACGTAACAAAGAGTTGCTAATTGCACAGCCTCTCCCTTGCCCTCTCCCAAGGAGAGGGAATTTATTAATGATTTATTGAGGAAGCCAGGATTGATGAGATATCGTCAAGTTCGTCTAAGAACCATTTTACTTTTTCTGTCTTTGCACGTTTACTATCGCGTACCAATGCAAGCCACAGCTTTGTTTCATTAGCAAATTTGAGAGATGCGATTGTATAATTAGTTAATTCTTTTTTTGTTGATGCGGCTGTTGCTTCAATAAAACTGCTTATCACACTTGTTCCGCTTCCGAATAATTGATCGCCGATTCTTTGCGAAACATTATCTTTGGGAAGTGAGTCTATAAACTCAATCAACTTTAATGTAAAAAAGTAAATTCTTTTTCTAAACTCTCCGCGGGATTTTGTGGTTTCAAGCTGCATACTATCCTCTACTCTTTATTCATTCCTAAATAAATATCTTTTAAGAGATAATTTTTTACGTAGTCAGTAACTCCTTCGTTGACGTTTAGAATAGTTTTATCATAACCGGCATTTCTTAAATTTTTCAAATTTGCCTCTGTAAAATATTGATACTTCTCTCTAATCTCTTCCGGCATATCAATAAATTCTATGTTAACAGGTTTCCCGACTGCATCGAACAACGCTTTTACAAGTTCTACCCAAGTTTGAGAATGTCCGGTACCAATATTAAAAATTCCATTCTTATCCTGATGATCAAGAAAATATAAAGTCATATCAACAGCGTCTTTCACATAAATAAAATCACGCTTCTGTTCGCCGTCCTTAAATTCCGGTTTGTATGATTTGAAGAGCCGGACTATTCCGGAATCTCTCACTTGTTCAAAAGCTTTGTGAACAACACTTCTCATCTCGCCTTTATGGTATTCATTTGGTCCGTACACGTTGAAATATTTTAATCCTACTACTTTATCAATAAGACTATTTCTTTTGATCCAGGAATCGAAAAGGTGTTTTGAATATCCATACATGTTCAACGGTCTTAACCGGCTAAGAGAATTTTCATCATCGTTATATCCATTGGATCCGTTGCCATAAGTTGCGGCAGAAGATGCATAGATGAATCTAACTCCGTTTTCTAAACAATACTTTGCAAGTTCTTGCGAGTAATGATAATTGTTGTCCATCAGAAAATCGGCATCTTTTTCTGTTGTTGAAGAACAGGCGCCCATATGTAAAATAGAAGTTGGTTTGAAAGGAAGACCGCGCTGTAAAACCAGTCCCATAAAATCATCTTTATGGTAAAAATCAGAATATTTTAATCCGGTTAGGTTCTTCCATTTTTCATCTTTGCCGAGTTCATCAACAATAATAATCTTATCATACCCAAGTTTGTTTAACTTCCATACAATCGCACTGCCTATAAATCCCGCCCCGCCTGTAACAACTATCATTATTTTCCCTCTTGAAGAAATTTTAATTCAAACTCAATTTAACTATATTAGCTAATAACTACAAAGACATGCTTTGAGTACAACATAAATGCTCGGTCATTTAATGACTTAAGAAAATTAATAATATGGTTTTAGATTTTAATATAGAATTAGCAAAAAAATACAAAAGTAAATCCCAAATAGCTCGGATTTTGTCTGAAGACTGGGTGTTGAGTAATTCTTTTTGTCCGAATTGTGGAGACACAAAACTGAACAGTTTTGCTACCAATAATCCAGCAGCAGACTTTTACTGCAACAATTGTTTGTCAGACTATGAATTAAAAAGTTCTAAAAGTTCATTATCAAATAAAGTTGTTGATGGTGCTTACGACACTATGATTACTAAAATAATGTCAAATCATAATCCACATTTCTTTTTTTTAAATTATAAAACTAGTTATTCAGTCAAAGATTTTTTCTGTATACCAAAACATTTTTTCATACCTGATATTATTGCAAAAAGAAAACCGTTAATTTCATCAGCAAGAAGGGCTGGCTGGGTTGGATGTAATATTTTGATAAAAGACATACCTCCATCTGGAAGAGTTTTTATTATTCATAATGAAATAATAATAAACCCAAAAGATGTAATTAGACAATGGCAAAAAACATCTTTCCTTGCGGATGAGGAAGTAAATAATCGTGGTTGGCTCCTTGAAGTTATTTCTATTATTGACAAAATACCTAATAAAATTTTTAATATTTCAGAGGTTTATTCATTCGAGAACTATGTGAAAACAAAATTTCCAAAGAATCGTTTTATAAGAGAAAAAATCAGACAACAACTTCAAGTTCTACGAGACAAAGGATTTATCCAATTTAAAGGCAATGGCATTTATCAAAAAAACTAGGTCGTTATGAAAAACAAAACTCAACAACAAAAAATATTAATAGTTGTAAGTGGTGGAGTTGTACAAAGTATTTTCTCTACAGAAGAAAAAATAAAAGTTGATCTTCTAGACTTTGACAATGAAGAATTCGATACGGACGAATTAGCAGAAACAGAATTTCAGATTAGGAAACAGGATTTAGTAGAAATATTATATTAAATGATGTTCGACACCTTAAAAAAAATATTATCAGAAAGAATCTTACTCCTTGATGGTTCAATGGGAGTATTTATTCAGCGTTACAAATTAAGCGAAGAACAATTCCGTAGTAATCGTTTTAAGAATCGTCCGGTTGATCTTAAAGGTAACAACGATATTCTTGTTTTAACTCAACCCGAAATGATCAAAGAAATTCACCGTTCATACCTTGAAGCCGGTGCTGATATAATTGAAACTAACACTTTTAATGGTACTTCAATTTCTCAATCAGACTACAAAACAGAAAATTTTGTTTATGAAATAAATTTTGAAGCGGCAAAAATTGCCAAAGAAGTTGTAAACGAGTTCTCAAAGAAAAGCACAAACAACCAAAGATTTGTAGCGGGAGCTTTGGGACCGACAAACAAAACTCTATCAATTTCCCCTGATGTAAATGATCCCGGTTTCCGTTCGGTTACATTTGAAGAAATGGCAGCTTCATTCAAAGAACAAGCACGCGGATTGATTGACGGCGGTGCAGATATTCTTTTAGTAGAAACAATGATTGATACATTAAATGCTAAAGCCGCTCTCTACGGAATAATGGAACTATGCGAAGAAACAGGGAATCAAATTCCAATTATGGTTTCAGGATCTATAATAGATCTCAGCGGAAGAACATTATCAGGGCAGAATACAGAAGCATTTTGGAATTCTATATCTCACACAAAAAATTTATTAAGTGTTGGACTAAATTGTTCGCTCGGTCCAAAGCAAATGCGTCCGTTCATAGAAGAGCTTTCTCGAATCGCCAATGTCTTTGTGAGTTTATATCCCAATGCAGGTTTACCAAATGAGTTCGGCGGTTATGATGAATCGCCTGAAATCATGGCTGAGATTTTAGAAGAATATGCCCGCGAAGGATTTTTAAATATCGTTGGCGGATGCTGCGGTACAACTCCGGAACACATTAAAGTTTTTGCAGAGATCGCAAAAAAATATCCGCCAAGAAAAATTCCGGATGTAAAAAAATATTTAAGATTAAGCGGACTTGAACCGCTCACACTTCGACCCGACACAAATTTTGTAAATATTGGTGAACGCACAAACGTAACCGGTTCCCGAAAATTTGCACGGCTCATTAAAGAAAATAAATATGAAGAAGCATTATCGGTAGCTAAAGAACAAGTTGAAAACGGTGCGCAAGTTCTTGATATAAACATGGACGAAGGATTGATCAACTCTGAAGAAGCGATGACAAAGTACTTAAAACTACTTGCGGTAGAGCCTGATATTGCAAGAGTTCCGATAATGATTGATTCTTCCAAGTGGAGTGTGATCGAAGCCGGATTGAAATGTCTGCAGGGAAAAGGAATTGTTAATTCAATTTCTATGAAAGAAGGAGAAGAAGTTTTTAAGGAACATGCACGGAAAATTTTACGTTACGGTGCGGCAGTTGTTGTTATGGCATTCGATGAACATGGACAAGCTGATACTTTAGAAAGAAAAATTTCAATTTGCGAACGCGCTTATAAAATTTTAACTGAAGAAGTTGGTTTTCCTTCGCAAGATATTATTTTCGATCCAAATATTTTTGCAGTTGCAACGGGAATTGAAGGACACAATCAATTCGCTCTCAACTACATTGAAGCAGTTAGATGGATAAAGAAAAATTTACCTCATGCGAAAGTAAGCGGCGGTGTAAGCAATGTTTCATTTTCATTCCGTGGAAACGATCTTGTCCGGGAAGCTATGCATTCGGCGTTTCTTTATCATGCCATTGAAGCCGGAATGGATATGGGAATTGTAAATGCCGGACAGCTTGCGGTTTACGAAGAAATCCCGAAAGACTTGCTGGAACGTGTTGAAGATGTTTTGTTGAATAGAAGATCGGATGCAACTGAAAGATTAGTTGAGTTTGCCGGAACAATAACGCAAGACGTGAAACGAGAAACGGAAGAAGCGGTTTGGAGAAATCTTACTGTTGAAGAAAGATTAAAACACGCACTCATAAAAGGTATTGTTGATTACATTGATCAAGATATTGAGGAAGCCAGACAAAAATATTCTAAACCGCTGGATGTAATTGAAGGTCCGTTAATGACAGCTATGAATGTTGTTGGAGATTTGTTCGGTTCAGGAAAAATGTTTTTACCTCAAGTTGTAAAAAGTGCACGTGTAATGAAGAAAGCAGTTGTATATTTAGAACCGTTCATTAAAACTGCCCATCCCCCTACCCCTTCCCAAAGGGAAGAGGCTTTTAAAAACAATAAATTTGGATGGCAGACTGCTGATCCTACTTTATATAAACTGCTAAAAGATTTTTCTGAAAGGAATAGATTAGAACCAACAAATGCCGAATTAATATTATGGAATTTCTTAAAAGGTAAAGAACTTGAAAATTATAAATTCCGAAGGCAACATATTATCGGTCAATATATTGTTGACTTTATTTGTCTTTCAAAAATGCTTGTTATAGAAATTGATGGATTAATTCACCAGTTACCGGAGAATAAAGAATCCGATGAAATTCGAACAGCTTGGTTAAATAAACAAGAATTTGAAGTAATTCGATTTACTAATGAAGAAGTGATAAATGATTTAAAAACAGTATTAGAAAAAATTTTAACGGCAATAAAAAAACAAGATTCAAAAGACGCCCTCCCCTTGGGGGAGGGACGGGGTGGGGCCGGTACTATTTTGCTTGCTACTGTAAAAGGCGATGTGCATGATATTGGAAAAAATATTGTAGGAGTTGTTCTCGGATGCAACAATTATGATATCATAGATCTTGGAGTAATGGTTCCATCGGATAAAATTTTATCTACCGCAATTGAGAAAAATGTTGATGCAATTGGTTTAAGCGGATTAATAACTCCTTCGCTTGATGAAATGGTTCATATTGCAAAAGAGATGGAGCGAATGAAAATTAATTTACCGCTTCTAATTGGAGGAGCCACAACATCACGTCTTCACACTGCTGTAAGAATTTCTCCTGCCTTCAGCGGAACAACTGTGCATGTATTGGATGCATCGAAGAGTGTTGGTGTAGTTAGTAATCTTTTGAATAAAGAAACAAAAGAAACTTTTTCCAAAAAAATCCAGGAAGAATACAATAAACTGAAATCGGAACATGCAAAGAAACAATCCGAAAAAAATTTTCTAACAATCGAACAAGCCCGCAAAAATAAACTCAATATTGATTGGTCAAATACCAGGATTATTAAACCGAAAAAACTTGGTGTAACAGTACTGCAAAATTATTCGTTGGAAGATATACGTAAGTTTATAGATTGGACTCCTTTCTTTTTGACTTGGGAATTAAAAGGAAAGTATCCTGAGATATTTAATAACACAAATTACGGTAAAGAGGCAAAGAAAATTTTTGAAGATGCAAATCAACTGCTGGATAAAATAATTCATGATAAACTTTTAACCGCAAATGGTGTTTGCGGACTCTTTGCTGCAAACTCTTTTGATGACGAAATAGAAATATATACAGATGATGCGCGAGCCGGGATTCTTGAAACTCTGAATACTATACGTCAACAAACTATTAAGTCAAGTGGAATTCCTAATATTGCTTTATCTGATTACATTTCCCCTAGAGAGAATGGAATAAACGATTATATTGGAATGTTTGCTGTTACTGCTGGAATAGGGATTGAAAAAATTATCGAACATTTTGAAAAACAGCATGATGATTACAATTCCATTATGACAAAAGCAATTGCAGATAGACTTGCCGAAGCATTTACAGAACTGCTTCATAAAAAAGTGAGAATGGATTTCTGGGGTTATTCAGAAGATGAAAAATTGTCTAACAAAGATCTTATTGATGAAAAATATATAGGGACTCGTCCAGCACCCGGTTATCCTGCTCAACCGGACCATACAGAAAAACTAAAAATTTGGAGATTACTTAATGTCGAAAAAAATACTTCAATAACATTAACTGAAAGTTTAGCTATGTATCCCGCAGCATCTGTATGCGGTTTATACTTTGCTCATCCGGATTCAAAATACTTTACTGTTGGAAAGATCGGCAAAGATCAAGTAGATGATTACCGAAAACGTAAAGGAATTAGTTTGAGAGAAGCTGAAAAGTGGCTTCGACCAATTTTAAATTATGATGAGGAGATTGGTTAAATGGAAAGAACATTCCGCCCCGGCGCTATCGGCGCATTGATGGATGAATACGAGCGTGTAGCTCTCGAATTAAAAAATCTATTGAGTACAATTTCTCAAGAAGAGTTTATTAAAGTTTTTGATTCGAACACGAGAGATGAAGATTGCCGTTCAATACAATCTATAATGAAGCACGTTGTAAGCGCCGGATATAGATATGCCGATCAAATTTGTGATTTTTTAAGAAGACCGGCTGTAAACCATAATTACCATATCTATAATGTTGTTCATTCAATAGATGAACTGGAGAATTTTATTTTTTTTACTGCAGGAATTGTACAAGACAATTTAAGGATGACCGACGAAGAAATCTCGGCTACCAAAAAGGAAACACGCTGGGGCATCTACGATATCGAGATGATGTTCGAGCATGCTATCGTTCATATTCTTAGACACAGAAGACAAATCGAAAAGTTTATGGCTTCCCAAAAATGAATTTGATACTGATTTATTTTAACAATTTTTAACTGTGATTAATCTTCATATTATATAATTTAACTTTTATGAGAAACCTTAGTTCTCATTAATTTTTTTCTTTAACAATTCTGTACGGAGCTTTTATGAATCGTAACATTTTACTTTTAATCATCTTCTCTTTCCTCTTCTCAATTCAAATATTGTCTCAAGAAAAAATTGATTACCAAATGATGCAGCGTATCCGTCAAGAGGGACTTCAAAATTCTAAAGTAATGGAATTAATGAGTTATCTCTGTGATATATATGGACCCCGATTAGCAGCTTCTCCACAATACCGCCAAGCCGGTCAATGGGCTGTTGGTAAACTAAAAGAGTTCGGACTTGAAAAAGCAAATATGGAATCATGGGGAACTCTTGGCAGAGGTTGGGAATTAAAAAAATTCTATGCCGCTATGACTTCGCCGCAATACATGCCTTTTATTGCTTACCCTAAAGCATGGACTCCGGGTTTGGAGGGAGTTGTTAAAGGAAATGCAGTGTTAATGGATATTAAGACAGAAGCAGATTTAGATGCATTCAAAGGAAAATTAAAAGGTTCGATTGTTCTTTCTAGAGGAGAACAACCAATTGTTCTTGGAATGGATGCCGATGGTAAAAGATATTCTGATGAAGACCTAAAAAAACTACAACTTGCTCAAGAAGGAGGAGGAAGTAGAAATTTTGATCCGGCGCAAATGGCAACACTCAGAGCACAAAGAGATCTTCAACAAAAAGTTGCAAAGTTCTTAAAAGATGAAGGTGCTTTAATAATACTTGAACCATCAAGAGGAACTGACGGAACAATTTTCGTACAGAGCGGTGGATCTTATAGAAAAGGTTCAGAAATGCCATTACCTTCCGTAGTTGTTTCTGCAGAACAATATAACCGGATGGTTCGTATCGCACAAAAAAATGTTCCGGTTACTTTAGAATTTGAAATTCAAGCAAACTTTGTTGATACAGATTCTCTTGGCTATAATGTTATTGCAGAAATTACCGGTACAGATAAAAAATTAAAAGATGAAGTAGTAATGCTTGGCGGACATTTCGATACATGGCATTCCGGAACAGGGGGAACAGATAACTCTTCCGGAAGTGCAATTGCTATGGAAGCTGTGCGTATTCTTAAAGCACTTAATGTTAAGCCAAGACGAACTATAAGAATTGCTCTTTGGGATGCAGAAGAAGTAGGATTGATCGGATCGCGCAATTATGTTAAGAATCATTTTTTTGATGCAGAGAAAAAAGAGAAGAAACCGGATTACGATAAATTAGCCGCCTATTTTAATTATGATAATGGTTCAGGAAAAATTCGTGGAATTTATGCACAAGGTAATTTTGCAGTAATGCCAATCTTTGAAGAATGGCTAAAACCATTTAATGATCTTGGTGCAACAACCGTTACGCTAAGAAATACCGGAAGCACTGATCATGCAGCATTTGATGGTGCCGGTCTTCCCGGATTTCAATTCATACAAGATCAATTAGAATATGATTCAAGAACACATCATTCTAATATGGATGTTTACGATCATACAAGCAGAACCGACTTAGTTCAATCGGCAACTGTTATGGCGGCATTTGTTTATAATGCTGCAATGCGTGATGAAAAATTACCAAGAAAATATTTTGATCCTAATGCAGTTCAGCAGCGAAGACCACAGTTTTAATGAAAGTAACTGAGTTCCTTAGTGCCTAAGTATCTGAGTAACTAAAATGTAATCTCAGGAACTCAGGCACTTATACACTCAGGAACTTAAAATAAATGCAATTATTAAAACAGTTTAGAAGGAAATTAAAATGAAAAGAACATTAACTCTTTTACTTTCAATTGCATTATTTTTTTCTTTTTCTACAGTATCTGCTCAAGGCGTTGATTGGATCAAAGAACATTACATCAAAAAAGATTACCATATTCAAATGAGGGATGGAATAAAATTATTTACTTCCGTTTATTCTCCTAAAGACACCTCAAAAAAATATCCCATTCTAATGATTCGTACTCCGTACACAGTTGCACCATACGGCGAAGATAAATATCCGGACAATTTGGGTCCGAATGAATCATTCCCGAGAGATGGATATATTTTTGTTTTTCAAGATGTACGCGGTATGTTTCTAAGCGAAGGACAGTTTGATGATATGCGCGCTTACATTCCAAATAAAAAAAGTAATAAAGATACTGATGAATCATCCGATACATATGATACAATAGATTGGCTTGTTAATAATATAAAACATAATAACGGTAACGTTGGCATTTGGGGAATCTCGTATCCAGGATTTTATGCTGCTATGTCATTGATTGATTCGCACCCGGCTCTTAAAGCGGTCTCGCCTCAAGCACCTATTTCAGATTGGTTTATTGGTGATGATATGCACCATCATGGTGCATTAACACTTTCAATGACTTATAATTTTTTTAAGGGATTCGGACAAGTACGGGATTCACTTACTACTCACTGGAAGAACGGACCCGAGTATCCATCTCCTGATATGTATAATTTCTTTTTGAATATGGGACCCATTTCAAATGCAAATACAAAATACTTAAAAGGTAAAGTTCCTTTCTGGAATTCAATTACTCAACATGGAACATATGATCAGTTTTGGCAATCACGTAATAATTTACCTCATTTTAAGAATACTAAACCGGCTGTGCTAATTGTTGGTGGTTGGTATGATTCCGAAGATCTATATGGTCCACTTAATATTTATAACTCTATAGAAGAAAAAAATAAACAGAATAACTCTCACATAATTATGGGACCGTGGCGGCATGGGGGCTGGGCTAGAGATGATGGAAGTTCGTTCGGAGATTTTTCATTCGGTGAAAAAACAAGTGAACATTATAATAATGATTTGTTAACTCCGTTTTTCAATTATTATTTAAAGGGAAAAGGAGAATTAAATCTCCCAGAAGCTGAAATTTATAGAACCGGTATTAATAAATGGATAAGTTACGATCAATGGCCGCCTGTAAATGTGGAAAAACAATCTCTTTACTTATCAAAGAATAAAAAATTATCATGGAATATTTCAAATGAAAATAAAAAACAATTTGATGAATACCTGAGCGATCCCCAAAAACCAGTTCCTTATACATCAAAATTTTACGATTCAAATATTCTCTACTTCAAACAATATATGAACGAGGATCAAAGATTCGCTTCTGCTCGGCCTGATGTACTTGTTTATGAAACCGATCTGCTTGATAAAGATTTTACAATAGTCGGTCCGATCCAAGCAGATTTATTTGTTTCCACAACCGGAACGGATGCAGATTGGGTTGTGAAAGTAATTGATGTTCATCCTGATGATGCAAAAAATCCGGTTCCAAATCCTAATAATATTGAAATGGGTGGTTATCAACGATTGATTCGTTTCGATGTTATGAGAGGTAAATTTAGAAATAGTTTTGAAAAACCTGAACCATTTGTTCCAAATAAAGTAACCGAAGTTAAAATAAATTTGAACGATGTTGACCATACTTTTTTGAAAGGTCATAAAATTATGATTCAAATTCAGAGCAGCTTCTTTCCGTTCTTCGATCGCAATCCGCAACAATTTGTTGATATATATCAAGCAAAAGAAGAAGATTTTATGAAGGCATTTCACAGGGTATATTTTTCAAAACAATATCCATCTAAAATATTATTTAGTGTTATGAAATAAATTTTTTGATTAAGTTATAACAACTAAACTTGGAGGTTAGAATGAAAAAGCTGTATTCTATAATAATATTAATAATTATTGCTGGAACCATTAATGCTCAAAGTATAACAATAGGTGCTCAGGGTGCTTATGTAAAATCTCAAGATGCTGATGCAGTGATAATGCCTAGTGCTGCAATTAGACTTGGTTTCGGAGGATTAAAAGTTGAAGGATCTATTGGTTATAAAGTTGATAAATATATGGACGGTGTAATCAAAACAACAACCTACCCAATTATGTTTACCGGTTTTCTTGGCTTATTACCATTTATACATTTAGAAGCAGGAATCGGTTGGTATAATACTAAAGTTGAATATAGCGGAATTTATGCGACGGCAGCTTCAGAAACCTATAGTGATATTGGCTACCACGCAGGCGCAGGTGCTGAAATACCATTAGGAAACGTCATATTGACAGGAGACATTCGCTACGTAATAGAAAAGGCAAAATTTAATAATGTTAAAACTGCGTCTGATTTAAAAAGCGATTTCTACATGGTTGTTGTAGGATTAATGTTTAAGCTTTATTAAACAACACATTATTTTTTAAAAATAATTCTTGAGGTTATATGGTATTCGATCGTCTTAAAAATTCCAGCCAATTTTTTCCACTTGGTGAGAGAATTACTAAAGCTCTTCAATATTTATCTCAGACAGATTTTACAAATCTTGAACCCGGCAAATATGAAATTGACGGCGAGAATATTTTCGCTTTGGTCCAGACATATAATACAAAACCGTTTAGTGCCGGTAAGTGGGAAGCACACAAAAAGTATATTGATGTTCAATACATTGTTTCCGGTAAAGAAAAAATGGGATTCACCGAGACAACGAAAGTTATTATTATGGAAGAGTATGATGAAGAAAAAGACTGTGCTATATATAAAGGTGAAGGTAATTTTCTAATTGCCGATGAAGGACATTTTGCAATATTCTTTCCTCCCGATGTACATATGCCGGGCATGGCAATCAATATTCCGAAAGAAGTAAAGAAGGTAGTGGTAAAAGTTAAAACTGAATTTGCAGTTAGCAGTTTCCAGCACGCAGTTGAACCAGTAGAAAGAATCATTGAAGAACAAGAACCGAGTGTAGAAATAAAACCATCTGATGAAATTACACCAACAGAGAGTACAGAGACGTAATTATAAATTGAATAAAGATAATATTCACATGAGATTGGTGATTAGATTTTACTAATCACCAATCATCTACAACTAATCACTATTTTATAATTTCAAGCAACTCAACTTCAAAAATTAAAACAGAAGCAGGCGGAATTGTTTCTCCTCTTCCTTCTTCACCATAAGCAAGCTGATAAGGGATATAGAATTCAAATTTGTCACCGACATGCATTAGTTGTAATCCCTCAGTCCATCCTTTTATAACCTGATTAAGAGGAAATTCTGACGGTTGATTGCGTTTATAAGAACTATCGAATTCTTTTCCGTCTAATAGTCTGCCTGCATAATGTACTTTTACATTACTTGTATCTTTAGGTGATGATCCTGTACCGCTTACAAGAACTTTGTATTGCAATCCGCTGGCTGTAGTCTTAACACCTTCTTTATTTTTATTTTCAGCAAGGAATGCTTCTCCATCTTTTTTATTTTTTTCGATAATAGGCCCCATCTCATTTTTTTTCTTTTCATTCTCTTCTTTTTGCATTGCAGCTTGTCGTTCTTGTCCTCTTTTATTAAGTGCGGTTAAACATTCCATAACTTTATCCTGAGGCATTGCTGTTTTACCGCTTCTAGCATCTTGGATAGATTTAATTAGAATGTCAAAGTTCATTTGTAAGAAAGGATCTGTTAAATTTTGATAAATATTTTGACCAATAGCATAACTAACAGAATCACCCTGAGTTTTTAATGTTACAGATGATTGAGTTTTCGTCGGTGATTTTTCTTTTGTTTGATTCTTATTTTGTGCAAATGACACCGATAATCCAAGAAGGATAATTAAAACAACTTTTAATGATTTCATTTCTTCTCCAATAGTTCATGTTAATATTATGGGTGTCGAAAATATATGCTATCGTTTAGAAAAGCAAATTGAAATTTAGATAAGATATTCGAAGAGTACGCAGATACTCTCTACAGATAATGCATAAAAATTTCTTACTAAAGCACTTTACGCAAAAGTTTTATCTCTGTGACTTCTCGGTGGCACTCTGTGTAATAAAGACCAACAAATAACAGAGAGAAACACTGAGCAGGCACAGAGAACCACTGAGAAAATATCCTTACTTCAATTCTTGCGTAAGGTGACTTACTAATAAACAATTTCCTTTTGAAGAAAAGTATTCATTGAATACAATTACCACTAAGCAACAATGGGGTGTGTTTATTTTTTTGTTTCGGTTACTAATTATCTCATCAAAACCATCTTCTTTGTAGAAGAGAAATTTCCGGTATGCAACTTATAAAAGTATATACCGCTGGAAAGTTTTGATATGTCAAAATTCACATTGTAGTTTCCCGACGGATTATATTCAATCACATTTACATCAATCAATTATCAAGAGAAAAAAATGATGAAATGAGAATTACATATTTCTTTTTTTTATCATTTATTATGGAGTAAACTCTTTGAATCCGATGGTGCCATCCAATCGTGAAATTGAAACGCGATACTGGACTCCCGCAGTGAGCGTTCGCTCTGTGCCAGCAGTTTCAACGGATCCGGTGGGAGCTGTCCCATTAGTGATGGGCGTGGCTATCCCATTTTGCCCCGGAGTTGCAAGCCCCCACACCACAACCGTTTGATTAGCGGTTCGTACAATACTGAGACTGAAAACATTCCCGCCGCTCCACGAGTATTGTGGTTTTGTCCCGCTGCCGATGGTAATAGCGATCTGAGAAGTTTGTGTATTGCCCGTATCTACCGGATTGTTTTCATCCTTCTTGCAACCACTGAACAGCATTAGTATGGTAACTGAAGAAATCAAAAAATAAAACGACGTAAATTTTCTGGTAATCATATATCTGTCTCCTAAATTATTTTATGAGAATCCCCGAGGTTTCGGGATTTCTGATTAAGCAACTTTCGTTATTTAATCATCAACATTTTTTTTGTTTGAATTGTATTTCCTGAACGGAGCGTGTAAAAATAAATTCCACTTGTTAAACTGTGCGCATTAAATGTTGTTTGATATTTTCCAGCATCTAATCGTTCATTTACTATCTCTGCCACTTCCCTCCCGAGAATATCAAACACTTTTAGCGACACAAATCCGGAGCCTGAAATCTCAAACCGAATGTTTGTTGTTGGATTGAAAGGATTGGGATAGTTCTGTTGTAAAGCAAAATTTATTGGGACTTCCCCTGGCACTTCTTTTACAGATGTAACTAATTCCGACAAAGGTCGTCGCAAGACACCACCATCTTGAACTCCTACAAAAAGATCTGTTCCGCGGATTGCTAACGTATAGACATTCAGTTTTGTTAAACCGGTATTAACAGCTGTCCAGGTACTTCCATTGTTGGTTGATGCAAATACACCGGCAAGCCAGCTTCCAGCAAAAATTGTCGATCCGCTTATTGCATAAGAATAGACAAAGTTTGATGTTAAACCGTTATTTATTAATGTCCAAGAACTTCCGTTATTTGTTGAAAAATGTGCACCTCCATTATGAATCCCTGCAAAAATGTTAGCCCCACTAATAACTATTGATCTAACATCAGTACCTTGCAAACCGATATTACTTGGAGTCCAATTGCTTCCGTTATTGGTTGAAATATACAACCCACCATTAGTACCAGCTAGAATAGTTGTCCCCTTGATGGCTAATGCCTTAACAGTTGTATTTATTAAACCTGTATTAACAGCAATCCAGGAACTTCCATTGTTGGATGAATAAAATACACCCGCTTGAGTCCCCGCAAAAATAGTACTCCCATTAACGGCTAAAGCAAAAACTTGTAGACCTGTTAAACCACTATTCACCGCAGACCATGAACTTCCATTGTTAGTAGATAAAAAAACACCTCCACCACCTGTCCCTGCAAAAATATTAATCCCACTGATAGCTATTGAATATACAAGCATATTTGTCAATCCTGAGTTAATCGCGTTCCAGTTAGCTCCATTATCAGTTGATAAAAAAACACCTCCATCACTAGTCCCTGCAAAAAGGTTTGTACCGCTTGTAGCTAATGAATAAGTATTCGTAATCACAGGGAATCCGCTATGACGTGCATTCCAAAGCCCACCGTTGTTAGAAGTTGAAAACACACCTCCACTGGTTCCTGCAATAATGGTTGTACCGCTGATGGTTAATGACCTGACAGTTGCAGCAGTTAACCCTGTATTGATCGGAGTCCAATTACTTCCATTATCCGTAGATAAAAACGCCCCATTCACAGTTCCAAGAAAAATATTTACTCCACTAATAGCTAATGTATAATCTAAATTACTTGTTGTGCCAGTATTTGCTGATGTCCAGTTGCTTCCGTTGTCGGTGGACAAAAAGACACCGGCAAAAGTTCCAATGAAAAGATTGTTTCCACTCTTAGCCATTGATGTTACAAGTTTAGCTTGACCTGTTAATCCAGTATTTATTGCTGCTGTCCAAGAACTTCCGTTATTGGTTGATAAAAAAACGCCATTACCTGTTCCTACAAAAATATTGGATCCATCGAAGACCATAGACGAGATACTAGAAGGTGCCAAACCAGTACCACTCTTAACCCAATTACTTCCATTATTGGTTGATAAATACAAACCATCGGCTGTTGATGCAAAAATATTTGAACCACTTATGCCTAGCACGGATACATTACTTTTGTTTATAAAACCTGTATTAATCGCAGTCCAAAGTCCTCCGTTATTGGTAGATAAAAACAGTCCTCCGTTGCCAGTTCCAGCATAAATGTTATTCCCGTTTATAGTTATTCCCTGGACGAAAAGATCAGTCAAACCATTATTTACTGCTGTCCATAATCCACCGTTATTCGTTGACAAATAAATCCCGCCGGTATAACTTCCTGCGAAAATTTTGCTTCCGTCTGAAGCCACACAAGTAATGTCTAAACCAGAGCCAGAAGGTCCGTTGGTTTTTTGCCATTGGGCATACACAGCATTTTGGAATGAGCAAAAAGTGAAAAGAATGAGATATATAACAAAGTGTTTCATAAACTATTTCCTTAAGCGTTTGATTTTATAATGAGTTATTTAATAAGCATCATTCTTTTCGTCTCAAAATAGTTGCCAGCTCGAAGTTGGTAAAAATATGTTCCACTAGAAAGATTTGATGCGTCAAAATTTACATTGTAACTTCCAACTGATTTATATTCATTCACAAGCGTAGTCACTTCTTTTCCAAGAACATCATAAACTTTTAAAGTAACATATTGTAGAGACTCGCCGCGGCGAGTCTCTACTGATGGAATTATAAATGTAATTGTTGTCGTAGGATTAAACGGATTAGGATAGTTCTGTTGTAACTCAAAATGTATTGGGATTTCCCCTGGCACCTCATTAACAGACGTGATTATCTCTGACAATGGTCGTCTAAAGACCCCACTATAAGTACCCGCAAATAGATACGTCCCGCTAACACCAAGTGAGTAAACAATAACGCCTAAGCCTGACAAGCCAGCATTGATCTCCGTCCAGCCTGTCCCGTTATTTGTGTAACGACAAACCCCGCCGCCATAAGTCGCTACAAAGATATTCGTCCCGCTAACAGCAAGAGACGTAATGGTACCACTCGTTAAGCCGGTATTTATCACTGTCCAACTTGTACCGTTGTTCGTGGAAAGATACACACCGACAGCAGCAGTCCCCGCATAAAGATTCGTACCGATCGCGGCGAGAGAATTAAGCTGATACAACGCGCCTGAATTGGCGGCGGTCCAACTTGTTCCGTTATTCGTGGAGAGAAAAACGCCGTTATTAGTCCCAGCAAAGAGATTCGTACCGGATACTGCAAGGGCACTGACTTGAGTGTTTGTCAAGCCGGAAACGACCCTCGTCCAGTTTGTACCGTTGTTAGTAGAAAGAAACACGCCGCCGAGACCAGTCCCCGAGGTCCCGGCAAAGAGATTCGTACCGCTCACAGCGAAAGAGTAAATATCTGTGTTAGTTAAGCCGGAATTAACCGTCGTCCAACTTGTACCGTTGTTCGTGGAAAGAGACACGCCGCCTCCACTCCCCGCAAAGAGATTCGTTCCGATCACAGCGAAAGCTCGAACATTAACGTGAACCAAGCCGGAATTGACAGTCGTCCAATTTGTACCGTTATTCGTGGAAAGAGACACGCCGCCGCTACCAGTCCCGGAAAATAGATTTGTTCCGCTCACAGCAAAGTTATTGACAAAGCCAGGTCCGCTGGTTTGCACCCATTGTGCATGCACAGAACTGCTGAATGAGTAAAAAGTGAAAAGTAATAAAAGTAAAAATATTTTTTTCATAACCTGTCCTTATTTGTTTTTAATTAATGTGAAATTTTCTCTCGTAAGATGGACTTAGCGTCTGTTTATATCAATACCCCAGATGGGGCATTTTGAATAGAATGAAATCTGATCGGAATTATTCAGCGGGCTAAATTTTACCGAGCCATGCTCTTACAGCTTCGGCTCTGTTATGAACGTGCAGTTTTTTATATATGTTTTTAATGTGGGTCTTTACCGTATGAGGACTGATAAACAAATCATTTGCGATAGTGATATAACTGCCTCCATTAACCAATCCATTAAGAAGTTCAAGTTCCCTTTTAGATAGAACCAATTCAGGATGTATGAAACTGTTGTTTTTATTTTCTTCATGATTTGGTTTAATCAAAGACAAAACTTTTCGAGCGATAGATTGAGAGATCGGTGCGCCTCCGTTATGTAATTCATGTACGGCGTCTAAAATTACTTCGAATGGTTCATCTTTAAGCATATATCCAGAAGCACCCGCCTGTATCGAAGCAAAAATTTTTGCGTCATCTTCAAAAACAGTAAGCATCATTATATCAATCTCAGGGTATTTTTCTTTTATTTCTAAAGTTGCTTCAATCCCGTTTTTCTTCGGCATTTCAATATCCATTAAAATAATATCGGGCAGGTTTTCATGTTTACTTTTTTCCAAAGAATCTATAATGCTTTTCCCGTTAGAATATTTTCCAACAACTTTGAAGGAATCGTATAAAGAAAAACCTTCCGCAAGCCGTTCCAGCAGCAATTTTGAATCTTCTACAAGTGCAATTTTAATTTTTTCCATGGTTGATAAATAAGATTTAAGTTTTATTATTGATATACCCCATTAGAGGTATTATCAATTTTTTCTCTTAATATTTAAAATGATATTTATGCATACACCAGCATTTTGTTCGTTTATTATTTTTAATTCAGCATCAATTTCTTCGGCTCTTTTTTTCATATTTTCAATTCCGCTTCCATATAGCAAATCAAAATTTTCTTCTTTCATTCCGGAACCATTATCTATTATTGATATGGATAACATTTCATCTTTATAAGAAATTTTTACGGTTATATTTTTTGCTCCTGAATGTTTAATGCTGTTTGTGATTGCCTCCTGAATTATTCTAAATAAATGTAAAGCTTGAAGCGGCTTCAAAATCATTTTATTTTTTGAATCACAATCTACATCTAGAAGAATTTCTCCGGAATAATAATTTGCACGTTTTTCAATTACTTTTCTTAATTCTATAATAAAATTTTCAAAACTCATCTCATTTGATTTTAATGCCCTGATCGTTTCGCGTAGTTGAGTCATCGTTTCCCTAACCTCCTCTTTTAATGACTTCAATAAACTATCTGCCTTTGATTTTTCTGTTTTATTATAAATCTCTGCAAGTCCGATACATGTTATAATGTTTGTTAATTGAGATCCGACATTATCGTGAAGGTCGCGTGAGATTCTATCTCTCTCTTTCTGAACTGCCTTTTCTTTTTCAAGTTCGTCAATCTGCTTTTTAAGTTTCTTCGTTGAATAATTTTTTACCATTCCGATTATTGCTGATAAAACAACTGTAGCAAATAATGTTAGAAACCACCATTCTTTCCAAAAGGGAGGCATAATTATTAAAGAAATCGCCGCAACTTCAGTAGATTGAATGCCGTCAGGATTGATTGCTATAACCGAAAATGTATATTCACCATTAGACAGATTTCGAAATCTAACAACATTCTCTCTTGTTGGTTCCGACCAGCGATCATCTGCGCCGCTCAGTTTGTACCGGTATTGGACTTCTTCTTCGCGTGCAAAACTTGTGCTTGCATAACTGAAGGAAATATTATTCCTATTGTATGGCAAAACAATCTGCTTTAATTCATTCCGGGAAGATATCGTTGTCTGTTCATCAAATAACAAAACTTCGTCGTTAAATATTTTTGTTATATGAATTGAAGGAATAACATCGAGTCTTTGTGCAGAGGTGAGACCTACTCTAACTGCACCGTTTGTCGTTGCAAGCCATAATTGGTTTGTAGATGCCTGATAGGTTACCTGATTGATGCTGGTTTCTTCTGATGGCAAAATAGAAAAAGAAGCATACGATTGCAGCCTGTCGTTTTCGAAACTATGCAGTGCGCGGTCGGACACGATCCACATTTTGGAAGAACCGTGACTTGAATCTTTGATGATTCCAAGCACGGATGTACCAACCAGCCCTTCTTCAATTCCATAGAGTCGGATCTCATTCTTCTTCATTCTTACGAGACCTTTATTTGTTCCAAACCAAATTGTGCTGTCATTATCTTCCAAAACGCAGAAAAGCATTTTAGAAGGAAGTCCTTCTGCGCTAGAATAATTTTTCAAAATTCCTTTCCGATATAAAGTCGCCCCGTTATTGCGGGAAAGAAACCAAAGTCCGTCCCGTGCCGGCGTAATATTCTCGATCATATCCGATACTAGTCCATCGCTTGTCGTGATATGAGTCGTTTTTCCTTTTGCGAAATGCACTACGCCCTCTCCATAAGTTCCTAACCAGAGTTCATTGCTAAGCGTGGAAGAATTAATAACTGCAACACCACTGAATGCAGCTCGAATTTCAGGAATGCGCAATGCATCAAAGGTTGCCCGGGACGATTGGACAATTTTAAATAAATAATTGAACGCACCAAGATAAATCGTACCGTCAGCTTTCTCGCCAAACGCACGTGTCTGATCATTCGAATATTTTTTTCCAAATTGAATTTGAAATACTGAATCATGTTCAATAACATTTGCAAGTTTTTTTGTTCCGATCCAGATTCTGTTTTTTGAATCCGGGAAAATAGTATTCACGTTATCGCTCAACAATCCTTCGCGGCTTGTATAAATACGGAGATGATCGCCAATCAATTTTTTCAAACCACCCCCAAAAGTCCCGACCCAAATCACTCCTTCCCTATCTACAAGTAATGCCTTAACAAATGGTGGATCAACACCATTCTTGATTCCAAATAAATTTGTGTGTTCATCTGAAAAGTGTGCAAGGCCAAATTGTCCGCCAAGCCAAAGACTTTCGGACCGATCTTCTCCAATCCCTAATGCCTGAGAGTATGTTCCTTCCTTCTTTCGAATACTCCAACCGGACTTTGATCTCCGCAAGAAAAGGATGCTGTGTGCCGCAGCCATTACTATTTCTCCATTAGCCCTTTCAACAGCACCTGTGGAATTCATAAAATAGAAGTTGATTCTGAGAGAAGAATCAATTGGTATGATTTTTTTAAGAATGCGGTCGTCATCCGTTGGAGTTATTTCATACAACCGGGAGGAATCCGGTACTAAAATCGTTCCGTCTCTAAGGCGTAACATCGGCCGCGCAGTGCCACCCTTGTAATCAAACACCCTAATGAATTTGTCACCCCGTTTCATTACTGTGCCGCGGCTCGTTTCAAAATACATTCTTCCAAAACGGTCTTGAGTAATTGCGTTTACCGAATTGCCCGGAATTCCATCCTTTGTGGTAAACGATTGAAACTTCTTACCATCGAACCTACATGCCCCGCCTTCGTAGGTTCCAAACCACATTGCACCATCTGAAGATTGGAAGATACAATAAATCATATTGCTGGAAAGTCCGTCTTCAGTCGTAAAATTTCTAAAGCTTGCACCGTCATACCTGCTTACGCCGCGGTCGGTGCCAATCCAAAGAAAACCGCGATTATCCTGATACAACGCTAAGATGTAATCAGAGGCAAGACCGGTTCCGCGCGTATAGGTCTTGAGCGCAATTTGTTGCGCAGAAATAGGAATAATTGTTAATAAAAAAAATATGAAAGCCACGGTAATATTCTTCATAAATATAAAATAGAACAAGCAATAAGGAGAAGCAACCATAAAAAAGTGGTTCGGGATAGATAAAAATGATAATAATTTTATAATTTTTAACCTGTGTGGTTGTTGGTTGATAAGAAATAATTTAATTTGATTAAGATTTTTAACGGAGATAAAAATGAAATCGAAATTTTTGTTCGTAGTATTTTTCATAATACTATTCTCAACCTGCCTGCCGGCAGGCAGGTTCTCAATTATAACCGCTCAAGTTTATAAATCAGATTCCCCTTTCGCACACACTTATTCCATCGTTGCGTTTGATGAAAAAACCGGCGATATGGGAGTTGCGGTACAATCTCATTGGTTTTCTGTTGGAACCATTGTAACATGGGGTGAAGCAGGAGTTGGAGTTGTTGCTACACAATCATTAGTTAATCCTGCTTTTGGTCCCAGCGGATTAGAATTGCTTAAAAAAGGAATGACTCCCCAAGAAGCAGTTGATGAATTGTTAAAGAGTGATGAAGGAAGAGAATTCCGCCAGCTTGCAATTCTTGATTCAAAAGGTAACGCTGCATCGTTCACAGGTAAATTGTGTATTCAGTATGCAGGAAATATAGTAGGAAAAGATTTTTCGGTTCAGGCAAATTTAATGTCGAATGATCGTATCTGGCCCGCGATGGAAGAATCTTTTAAAAATTCAAAAGGATCGTTAGCTGAAAAAATGTTACTTGCACTTGAAGCAGCAGAAAAAGCGGGCGGTGATGTCCGAGGCAAACAATCTGCTGCATTACTTGTTGTACGTGCGAAATCAACCGGTAAAGTTTGGGAGGACCGTTTGGTTGATATCCGCATTGATGATAGTTCAGAACCACTTCCTGAATTGAGGAGACTTCTAAAAGTTCACCTGGCTTACCAGCATATGAACAACGGCGATCTTGCTGTTGAAAAAAACGATATGGATAAAGCAATGGTGGAATATTCTTCAGCTATGAAAATGTTCCCGGATAATCTTGAAATGAAATACTGGACTGCAGTCGCACTTGCTAATATAGGTAATATGAAAGAAGCATTACCTATGTTCAAAGAAATTTTTAAGAAAGATAAGAACTGGAAAGATCTAACTCCGCGTCTGCTGCCGAATGGATTGTTAAAAGTAAACACAAAACAACTTAAAGAAATACTTGAATAATTATTTTATGATTCCGACCAGTAAATGATAAACAACGACGCCTATGCAGCGTTGAGAATAAAAGATTACCGCTGGTTTATTATTGCGCGTGTAACACTCACGTTTGCAATCCAGATTCAATCTGTTATAGTAGGATGGCAAGTTTACGAATTAACACACGATGCTCTTTCACTTGGCATGATAGGACTAGCGGAAGCAATTCCATATTTGTGCATTGCCTTGTTTGCCGGTCACGCAGCCGATATAATCAATCGGAAAAAAATTATTCTTTATGCTGGTTCAATTTATTTGCTTTGTGCACTTCTGCTCTTTCTTGTCTCTACTGAATTAGATTCTATACTCATTGAATTTGGGGTATACCCAATTTTTGCGATTATCTTTATTACCGGATTAGCGCGCGGATTTATCTCACCTGCACTAAACGCTTTTGCAGCTCAACTTGTGCCAAGACATTTATTCGGTAATGCTTCAACATGGAATAGTATGTTATGGCAAACAGCCGCTATTACAGGTCCGGCAATAGGTGGTTTGGTTTATGGCTTCTGGGGAATTGGTCAAGCATACTTCTTAGTAATTTTCTTCAGTGCGCTTAGCTGGCTGTTCTTTTCTCTCATTGAAAAAAAACCAATGCCCGAAAGAACTAAAGAAGAAAATATTTGGCAGAGTTTATCAACCGGTTTGAAGTTTGTTTTCAAGGATCAAGTCATTCTTGGTGCAATCAGTTTGGATATGATAGCAGTTTTTTTCGGTGGAGCAGTTTCCATACTCCCAATTTTTGCAGATAAAATTTTACACTCGGGAGCTGAAGGTTTAGGATTGTTGAGAGCCGCACCTGCAGTCGGTGCGTTGATTATGTCGTATGTTCAAGCACACAATCCGCTTTTTAAGAATGCTGGTAGAAATTTATTTGTTTGTGTCCTGGGATTTGGAGTTACAACAATTCTATTTGCATTATCAGAAAATATTTATCTCGTTTTCTCTTTACTGATGTTAGGCGGTATGTTCGATAATGTGAGTGTAATAATCCGTCACACAATTATTCAATTGTTTACACCGGATGAAATGCGCGGACGTGTTTCCTCAATCAATGGAATTTTCATCGGCTCTTCAAATGAATTGGGTTCTTTTGAATCCGGGGTTGCGGCAAAACTAATGGGTTTAATTCCTTCTATAATCTTTGGGGGAAGTATGACAGTTGCTACTGTTGGTGTTATGAGTTATATCGCTCCGAAATTGAGAAGATTGAAAATGTAATCTATGTAGAGCGAAAAGACTTTTCACTCTACAATCTATATTGCAGTAATAATCTAATTATTTCACTTCACTTTTTACGATTCACGTTTCGCTCATACCTTCGATAGGTATGTCTCACATCATCAAAACGGAAACTCTTCTTTGTAATTCACTTTTTCTTGTTTCTTCTCTTCAACGTTTTTCTTTGCAAGCTGATGAACACGATTCCCTTCAACATAAATTGCTTTGTGAGGTTTAGTAGGACAAGCAAACTCACAAGCTCCGCAACCGATACAATAATCATCTCGTGTTTCCGGAATAAATAATTTTTCTTCAAAAGGAATCATGCGAACAGCTTTTGTAGGGCAATGTTCCGAACAAGCGCCGCAATCTGTTTTCTGTGTTTGAACAATGCAATTATCTTTTACAAATTTTGCTTTACCGATCTGCATAAGTTTTTTCTTTTCCAGATCAGTTGGAAGAATAGCACCTGTGGGGCAAACATCACTGCAAATTTTACATTCGAAATTACAGAAACTTGTAATGTTATCCATTCTTGGCTGCATCATTCCGGTAAAACCGTATTCTAAAAAAGATGGCTGCAAAACTTGAGTCGGACATGCGCTTACACATAAATGACACGCTGTACATTTGCTGTTAAATCTTTCAACATCTATTGATCCTGGTGGTGATACCGCACTCTTTCTAAAAATTGGAATCATACTTGGTTTAGTAACAACAATTTTCTTTTTCACTTGGGCGGCAAGTGAAGATAGAGATAGAAAGAAAAGAGAAGTTTTAACAATAAAGTCTCTCTTGGAATTATTAATTACTGGTTGATTGGATATTTGGATGCTTGGCTGCTTGTTATATGAATAACTGTACACAATTCCATCTGTAGGACATGATGTTAGACAATCGAAACAAGCAATACATCTGCTCATATCAACACTTTTATTTTCACTATCAATACAACCTGCTTTACATTCTTTAGAACATAATCCGCAGCTTGAACATTCGTCTTGTTTAATTTTTATTTTGAATAAAGAAATTTTGGAAATGTATCCTAGCAATGTTCCAACCGGACAAATAGTGTTGCAGAATAATCTTCCCATTTTCCAGGACATGAATACAACAACGACAAAAGAAGTTACAGTTATAATGAATGGATAAATGTTAAACGCTTTTAGATTATGAGGATAGACAAAGTAAAGATTGAATGATTCATAAATTACAACCACAAGATTGTTAGCCCCGACTAATACAGGTCTGAAAAAATTTCCAACAAATCTTCCGTACATACTATACGGATCTAAAAAGTTTATCAGCGTTACACTTCCAAATACAAAAAACAATACCGGAGTTATTAGTAAAACAATTCTTAAGATTTTTTGTTCATTCAAAAATTCAAATCTGAATTTCTTTTTTCTATTGATCTTTCTTGAGAACCAATTTACAACATCTTGTAAAAATCCAAGCGGACAAATGCTGGAACAATAAACTCTTCCGAACATTAATGTTATAAAAAGTACAATTACAAATCCTGTTGTACCAAATGATATTGCAGCAATGAATTTTAAGGTTGAAGGAACAAATTGAAGAAATAAAATTTTTTCTGTAATGACAGGTGGAATAAAACCAAATATATCGGCAAATAAGAATGTTGTTGGAACGATAAAAATGGTTGAAACAATTATTCTAATATTCCTTAAACGAGAACCGCTCATTCCGTTAAAGGATTATACGTTTAATGTTAAGCGAACTTAGATCTTTTTTCCCTACACCCATTGAATCAGCAATTTTGATGTATGGTATTTCATCGGGTTCAACTCCGAATAATTTTGCTGAGGCAGCATCGGCTGTAACCATATCAGTAGAGATCAATTGTGATTTCATTGTTACCACATCATTTACAGAAACACCGCGCGGACCGTTGCGTTTCATAACAAAATATGCATCTACAATATTTAAATTCGGTTTGCGGTAAGTAGCACAATCTGCTATGCATTGGTGAAGATCATTACTGTGCCAATAACGGCGGTCCCAAACAATGCCCATTAAATTTTTCATCGAAACAGTAATGCGCGTTGAACTGTGACTCTTTAATATTGGAATATTTATAAACACATCGCTTTCTAATAGCACTTCGTGAATTTTTGTCTCAGTTAATTCCTTACCTGAATTAACTTTTACCTCTTGATAATAATTTTCAGTGTCTGCCGGTATCATTTTTCCCCCGGCATCTTTAACTGCTTTTTCAATTCCGCTGTTTGCATAAGATCGTTTCCAATCATCGCATGTATGATCGAAAACATATACCTCTTTTGCACCGGCATCTAAACAATGTTCAACTACTCTTTTAACTAATTTTGGATTTGTATTACCACCACGTTCTGGAGTTACATCCCAGCCGATATTCGGTTTCAAACAAACTTTTTGATTCTTTTTTACAAACGATTTCATTCCGCCAAGCAACTTGATTGCTTCGTCAAACATAGCTTCCGGCTCACCGCCTTTAATTGCTACTAAATCATAAGCACTTGCCAATGTCTTGCTGCTCTTTGCAAAATAATTTCCGTAGATGCCCGGGAAAGTTATAGCTGCACCAGTTAATAATCCGGCTTGAACACCCTTTCTAAAAAATTCTCTCCGATTCATAATACCTCACTTGAATTTGCATCTAATTTTTTAACCAATTAAAATTTATCAATATATTATATTGCATTCAAGATAATTAGATCGGAGTTAATAAATGGTTACTACATCTTCATATTTATCAAAAATTATTAATGCTAGAACTTTGTATTATGACTTAACGGCGTTTGCTCTCATTACATTTCTTCCTGCCATTTCTCACATGATCTCAATTCCATTATATCTATTTGAACCAATGGGAATTCTCTTAATACTTTCAATAGTACATACTTCGAAAAAGAATTCTTTTATCATAGCTGCTGCACTTCCAATTATTTCTTTTCTATTGTCATCTCACCCGGCTTTTTATAAAGTAATTTTGATTGCTTCTGAATTAACGTTAATAGTAAGTTTATTTTTCTACATTAGTCAGAAAATCAAAAATATGTTTGTCGTTACGGTTATAACTATCTTATTGAGTAAGGTTTATTATTACATAGGAAAATTTTTATTTATCAAACTGACCTTAATTGAAGGTGAATTAGTTTCAACTCCATTATATATACAAGGTATAGTAACTCTTGTCCTTTCCATTTACGTATATTTTATTTTTAGAAGAAGGGATTCTTCTCTCAACAAATAGCATGAAGAAAATAATTTCCATGTATTCAATTTTTGAAACAGAAATTATTGTGCGTCCCGATGATATTGACATGAACAATCATGTTTACTATTTAAAATATTTAGACTACTAACTAATAACACGATGTGATCAAATGAGAAAAATTTTAAACTTCCTATGGAAGTTTTATTGAACGCGGATTTTCCTGTGTAGCTTCAACCACACAATTGATTTTAAGAGAGAGATAAAATTAGGAGATAAAATAATTGTAAGAACACAGGTAAATACTTTTGAAGGCGCTCAAGTAAAAGTAAATTTTTGGATTATGAAAGTAGGGACAAATAAAACAGCCGCGAAAGGAGAATCTGAATACACTTTAATTTCTGTTGCCAATGGAAGACCGACTAGAATTCCAGAAAATATAATTCAAAAGTATATTGTGTGAAATTCAACACAAAAAAATTTAGAAGCTAAATCCAACAGATAAGCCAAATCCTTTTTCAACAAGTATCGGCATAATATTTAATTTTTTCCCGGCAATAGAATTTGGAATTCCTTCAGGATGTGCTGCAATCATTCCGAATGTATAACCAAGCGCCACTGATAAAGGATAATCACTATACCAATGGATTCCTGTTCCTACCATTCCCCAAGCAACTAATCCTGTTAAAATATAACCGACAGGTCTAATCCACTCTACTTCGGGATAATTTTCTGCAATTACTATTACGGTGGCTAATGTTGTCGTTACGTGACCCGAAGGATATGCATCATAAATAGAAACATGCTTTGCATATTCAATTTGATTAGGAAAAAATCTCCATACGCCTGTAGGTGTTGAAGCAGTATTAGGAGTTTCTCTGCCTGTTATGTGTTTAAGTACCTGCACAACGGTTCCGGAAGCTAAAACTGTCTGAACAATTTGGCTTGCAGTCCTTAATGCGCGAGCATCTTTATTTAATAAACCATATAATCCAAATACAGCGGCAAAACCGAATTGTGTTCTACCATCACCAAACTCTGAAAAGAATTCGTCAAACTTAGTATTAAAACTGCTGGCATCGTGCCATTTGCGTGTTTCCTGCCACGTCTTATCATCAGTTACAATAGTAGCTGCGGTTAATGCAGCAACTGTAAGATAAAGAGGAATTTTATTTTCATTCCAAGTAACAGAAAAATATTTAGCCCAGTCGTTGGGAATATTAGTAATCATAGAATGCCATTTGGGAATGAAGCGCTGACTTGACGGTACTTCAGTTGAATCAACGAACATTATGCTTTTTGTTTCTGTTGAATCTAACAAAGCAACTGATTGACCTCTAACATTTGCAGCAGTTAAAAGAATTATTAAAAGTATTGGAATAACATGTATTTGAATTAGTTTCATAATTTACTCTGAATTTAGATTGGTATTTTAGGTCGGAATCCGCAAATATTGAGAATCTTTTTTTTGTCTCTTGAAAATATAATTACCTTTTACTTTTCTAGCTAATCCCCGCACAGTTGTATTAGGAAATATTCCAATTCTTCTTATTTGAAAAAGATCTTCGTGTAAACCAAGCGGCGCATTATCTGTAGCATAAGCTAACTTATAACCGGTCAAGCTGGCTATCTTTTTAACTTCTTCATTACTATTACCGTATGGATAAGCAAATAATTTTATTTCTCTTCCCAATTTTTCTTCAAGTGTTTTTTTTGATTCCGCTAATTCTTTTTTAGCTTCTTCATATGATTTTTTTGTCAGATCAGTATGTGAAAGAGTGTGAGAACCAAATTCAATTCCATAATCTTGCATTTCAAGAATTTGTTGCTTATTCATCATCCTCAATTTTGGTTCGTTACTTTGCAAATCCCATGAATTGTATTCGAGTCCCGTTACTAAAAATATAATAGCTTTAAAATCATATTTCTTTAAGATCGGAAATGCTAATCGGTAGTTATCTTCATATCCGTCATCGAATGTTATAATTACATACTTCCCTTCTATACAGCTTCTCTTTATTTCAAGGGCTTCTTCAAAAGTAATTGTTTTGTATCCGCTTTTTTTAAGATAATTCAAATGTTTATCGAATTGTTCTGCGGTAACATAAATACCGTGTTTACCTGCTTCATCCAAACTTTCTACTACTCTGTGATAATATATAACCGGGATTTCTTTTTTAAAAGAACGAACTATTACACTCTGGAAAATAAATTCTAGACGGTTAACATTCTTTTTTAGATCACATTCCTCTCGAACTCGATTTAATACTTTCGTGTCACATCTATTCATATCGAGCGATACTTTTAGATCATTAATAATTTTCTCAAAGTCAAAAACTTTTTCAATTACATTCATATCGCCAAAATTAGTTTCAAGAACAAAATTAAGATTATCTTCCGTTACCAAACCTATTGTGCATGCTTCACCGACAGCTATCAACGGTTTATTAAGCAGAATTGTTTCAATTGCAATTCTTCCAGAGCCAATTACAACGGATGATTCACTTATTATTTCTTCAAGGTTACTTACAAATCCTTTGAATTCGAATTGCGATGTAAATTTTTGAAATCTTTCAGGTATAACTTGTCCGCCGACAACTTGAAACTTCACATCTTGAAATTCACTTAAACAGGTTGAAATATATTCTAACAATTTATAAGCAAGGTCACCTTTCGGTCCGGAAAGCCGGGTGATAAATGAAACGGTTTTTTGTTTCGTAATTTCTTGCGACGGTTTGATTATATCCAAATCAAAACAGTTTCTAAAAACTTCCATCTTATCCGGATGAACTTTGAACACATCACTCAACTGATCTTGTAATTTCTCGCAGATTAGTAAAGTATAATTACCATAAGCATGAAATATTTTCCTTGATAAAAAAGTTGCCTGTCTTCCGTGAATAAAAACTACTAATGGAATTTTTGTAAGCTTACACGCTAAAGAAGAGACCCAAGCGCTTGCTCTTGAATGTGCATTTACAATATGAATATTATTCTCGCGAATAAATTTTCGAAGAAATAAAACATTCTTGATTCTAAATAATAAAGTACGTTTGGATAACGGTGTGGAAATATACCTGGCTTGAGTTTTCTTAGTTAATGTATCTGAGATGATAAATACTTTGTGACCTCTGGAAATTAACTCATCGGCAATTGATACTGCGAACACCTCTGCGCCGGTAACTTCAAGTTGAGAAAGTGTCATCAAAATATTCATTAAATATGTTCTACCTTAGATTCTTATTCGATTGTTGAACAAATACTATCAGGTGTATCACGGTAATAAATGTACGAAGGAAAATTTACCTTAGCGATTTTGTATTTTTTTTCAGCGCGCTCAAAAAAATCCGAGTCGTCGCTGTAATCTAAATTTTTAAATCCATCCAATTCAAAAAAAACATTTCGTTTTCCCAAAAAAGTTCCGCCAATAACACATTCGGAAAGATGAATCTCTTTAGTCAAATCATTTTTATCTTTCACATACGGGTGTCCAATAATTTCAACGCCTCCGTGAATGAGATCAATATCCGGATATGCCTGCAAAAAATTAATCCGTTCTTTTAGGTATTCCGGTTTCCATTCATCATCACTGCACAAAAAAGCTATAAACTTACCACACGATGCTAACAATCCAGCATTTATAGCTAATGGTGTTCGCCGGTTTGAATGTTTCATGTATCGAATATTTTCATACTCAAACAAATATTCTTCAATGATCTTTAATGAATCGTCCAGGCTTCCATCATCTACGATTAATAATTCCCATTCTTTATAAGTCTGATTTAATACTGATTTAATAGATCTTTTTAGGTAGTCTGCGCGATTGTAAGTGGGCATAATAATGGAAACAAACGGCTTAAATGTTTTGTAAACCTGCATATAAATTTTCTTGAGTGTTGAAATTAAGTGAGTCAAATATAGTTTTTTATTGAATGATTTTTTGATTAATTTCATCAACCAAAATTTAAAAAACACAAGATTTTTTTGATGAGTTCTCGCGAACAAAGAGATTATTTTAGCATACTTAAACGCTATGAACGGCAATTTGAAAGTTATGAGTTAAATGATTATAAAATGCTTGTCAAACGTCATAAAGATGACGAGGATCTCGATAAACTTTCGATGCAGCGCCTAAAAAATCTTTACAATAAATATCACATTAACAGAGAAAGAAAAAATTTTGATCAGTTCTTTAAAACTTCACAAATAGATTCCGAAGACCAATCTTTATAATTGATAATTTTTTGGTGAAATAATGAATCAAAAACTATTACACAGAATTTTTGCAGCAGTTGTTTTCGTAATTGCCTTATTAACTTATCTTGCTACAATGCAGCCAACGGTTTCGTTTTGGGATTGCGGTGAATTCACAGCTTCAGCATATTTAATGCAAGTCCCTCATCCACCGGGAACACCATTCTTTCTATTTCTCGGCAGATTATTTTCAATGATTCCATTTGGAGATAATATTGGATTTAGAGTTAATTTGGTTTCTGTCTTAGCAAGCGCATTCTCTATTTTATTTTTATATCTGGTTGCGGTAAAAATAATTCAAAACTATAGAAAAAAAGAACTCGATAATTTATTTGATGCATTTGCGCTTTACATCTCTGCTGCAATCGGTGCACTTTCTTTTGCTTTCAGCGATACTTTCTGGTTCAATGCTGTAGAATCCGAAGTTTATGCAACTTCAACTTTTTTTATCGCATTTGTAGTTTGGCTGATGGTTGTTTGGAATGAAAAAGCAGATGAATCCGATAGTGAAAAATATATAGTATTTATTTTTTATTTGATCGGTCTATCAACCGGCGTTCATTTAATGTCGGTACTTGCAATCGTACCGGTAATGATGACTGTTTACTTCAGAAAATATGTAACCGATGAAAAAGCACTTGAAAAAACCGGAGTAATATTTGTTGTACACACAGTTATAATTCTTGTAGTAGCAGCAGTAATGTGGGCATCGCAGAAAGAAACAACTAATCCAACACCTGAACAATTTGGAGAACTTGATTCACGTTTTATAATGATCTTATTTGCAATAACAGCTCTATTTGTGGCAGCGTTGTATAAAAAAATCTTTCAAAGAAATTCATTTTACATACCTATTGTAGTTGGTGGAATTGCACTGATTGTAATCTATCCGGGATTGGTAAAATACTTACCAAAGATTATTTCGAAACTGGGTCAAAATGATTTTATACTGAATATTATTGCCGGATTTGCAATTCTTGCTGCTGTTGGGTTTGGTGTTTATTGGTCAAGCAAAAAGAGTAAACCGGTACTTAATTTAATTTTTAAATGTTTATTCTTTGCAATTATCGGTTCATCAAGTTTTGTCATGATTATTATACGTGCAAACCAAGAACCGCCGATAAATATGAATAGTCCAAAAACTTTTACAGAACTTGAGTCTTACATCAACAGAGAACAATACGGCGACTTTCCTATTTTTCAACGAAGATATTCGAACGAACCACATCAACAAAATATTTATACTGAATACTCCAGCGATCTCGATTTCTTATTGCGCTATCAATTGAATCACATGTTCAATCGTTATGTGTTTTGGAATTATATCGGAAGAGAATCATCTTATCAGGATAGTGGAGTTGACTGGAGTGATTTGTTGGGTATTCCATTCTTCATCGGATTGTTCGGTTTGTATTATCATTTCAGAAAAGATTGGAAAACGGCATCCGTGTTTATTATGATGTTCATTTTCCTCGGTTATCTTACAGTGTTTTACCAAAATCAGCAGCAGCCCCAACCGCGTGAAAGAGATTATTTTTATGTTGGTGCTTTTTTTGTATTCTCATTATGGATTGCAATTGGTATGAGCGGCATAATTGAAATCCTAAAAGAAAAATTCCATGAACGGAAAATATTAAAACCAATATTAGCCGGCGTTTTAGCTTTAGGTTTTATCGGCATTCCGGTTAACATGGTAAAAGCAAATTGGTTTGAACATAATAGAGCCCGCAACTATGTGCCATGGGATTATGCTTATAATCTCTTGCAAAGTGTTGCGCCAAATGCAATTTTATTTACTAACGGAGACAACGATACATTTCCGCTTTGGTATATTCAAAACGTAGAAGGAATCCGGCGTGATGTTCGTGTTGCTTGTTTGAGTTTGGTTAATACACCATGGTATGTTAAACAATTAAAAAATACTTCTCCGTTCGGATCACAAAAAGTTGATATGAGTTTAAGTGATGAAGAAATTGATCAAATAGGTCTTCAACGTTGGGATCCTAGAGAAGTTTCTGTTGATGTTACGCCTGATGTTATTAAAGAATGGAATATTACCGATAGCGCTACAGTTAAAAACAAAAAAGTAAAATGGGTAATGAAAAATACAGGTCAATCCGGTGATGTAAAATTTATACGCGGACAAGATATTGTTGCATTAGATATCATCATACAGGCAAAATGGAAAAGACCGGTTTATTTTGCAGTTACATGTTCCGATGACAGCAGATTAAGTTTGGATGAATATATCGAAATGGAAGGAATGGCAATGCGTGTTGTTCCTAAAAAGAATGACATACCCCGGATAGAGTATATCAATGAACCGATATTAAGAAAACAATTGTTTGATCAGCCGGCAAATGGATTTAGTAAAGATTATCAGCCGGGATTTTTATTCCGCGGATTAAATGATAAAACAATTTTCTTTGATGAAAATCATGAACGCTTAACTCAAAATTACCGTAATGCATTTATGAGGTTAGCTCTTCATTATTTATATAAAGAAAAAAACAATGGAAAAACTATTAATGCAATGGAAGAAATGGAGAAGAGAATACCGCGTTCGGTAATTCCTATGGATTATAGAATCAAACACGATATTTCTAAAATTCTATTTTCCGCTGGTGATATGAAACTTTACGAGATATACGCACGTGAAGTTATTGAAGAGACAAAAAAACATTTGGAATTAAATCCGCGTGATTTCTCAAGCTGGTATAATCCTTATGATCTTCTTCTAACTCATTACGAAAATCTTAAAATGTATAAAGAAGCAGTCGGAATTCTCTTGCAGCTTCAGAGTTACGTACCGGGCGATGAAAGTATCCGTAATTTATTAAATGAATTTAGAAAGAAAGCTGGAATGGAGGTTTCTGAAGTGGTTCCTAAACAGCTTGATAAAAATAAATAATCTTTGATTTGAGACGCCCAATCGGGCGTCTCAGTTTTTAAATAATAATTGTAATCTGATCTATATGAATATTCTTGTTATAGCACTTTCCGGAATTGGTGATGCTTTAATGTTTACACCTTCGCTTCTAAAACTGAGTGAGGAAATTCCAAATTCAGAGATTGATGTTCTGGTAATGTACAATGGCGTAAAAGATATTTACGAAAAACTTCCGCAGATTTCAAAAGTTAGATATTTCGACTTTTTAAACAGCTCTAAACTCAAATCACTTTCTTACGTTCTTAAACTAAGAAATAAATATGATGCAACAATAAATATTTATCCTTCTAATCGTAGAGAGTATAACCTAATCAGCAGAATCATTGGAGCCGAAAAGCGGTTAGCAATAAAATATCTTCGTAAAGATTTTTTGAATTTTGGATTCTTAAACAATACACGTCTGTTAGAAAACGATAATCTTCACAACGTTGAAGAAAATTTCTTCCTCTGTGAAAAATTAATTGGTAAGAAATCAGATTCTATTCCGCCGCTCAAACTGAATTTATGGAATGATGATATAACTTTTGCTGATAACTTCTTCAAGGATAAATCAATTTCTAACAATGATATAGTAGTTGGATTTCACCCCGGATGTTCAACATTAAAAAATCATGAGAAGAGAAGATGGGAAGCCGTTAAATTTGCTGAGTTAGGGAAAAGATTAATCCAGGATTACAATGCTAAAGTATTGTTATTCGGAGGCGGTGAAGAAGAAATTCTGAAAGATATTATTTATGAAAAGGTTGGTTCTCAAAATGTTTATTCGGTTAATGCGCCCAGTCTAACAAACAACGCAGCAGTTATGCAAAGATGCAATTTATTTATTACGAACGATTCCAGCTTGATGCATATTGCAGCAGCATTAAAACTTAATACTGTTGCTATTATCGGACCAACAAATAAGAACTATATTTATCCTTGGCAGACAAATTATAAAATAGCTTCTCTTAATCTTGACTGCTCGCCATGTTTCAATTATTCACCAAAGCCGTTAACATGTTCCCGAGGTGATTTGAAATTTAAATGCATAAAAGATCTATCGGTTGATCTTGTATTTGAAAAGGCAAAAGAATTTCTTGGTGAAAAGATCTGATTTTTTAAAAAAGGAGGATGGGCTTATAATTTGTTTATTATAAATTCCGCACACTCATCTATTTCATCAAAACATTTAATTAAACCGGTTCTTCTTTTTTCTTTTTTAATTTGTTCTTCCATCAAAAAAATTATTTTTGTCCACATATTTCCGTGACAAGCAATCGGTTTTTGATCTATCATTCCTTTGTTCAAATATTCCCAGACAAGTGAAAGCTCCAGCATTGTTCCGGTTCCGCCTTGAAGAATGATATAAGCATCACCTATCTCAACAAGAGTTTTCAACCTATCAAATAATGTATGAGTAACAATTTGCTTGGTAAGATGTTTGCTCGCCTGGACGTTATAAATATCTAGTGTAACTCCTATAGCTTCTACACCCTTCTCATTAGCTCCTTTAGAAACTGCATCCATAATACCTTGAAAACCACCTGAACAAACATTGATTTTATTTTCAGCTAATTTTTTACCGAGTGTGTATGCAATTTCATATTCATTGTCACCTTCACGGGGTATAGAACTGCCAAAGACTGTTACAAATTTTTTATTCTCGTACATTAATTTTCTAAAACCGGTTTGCCTGCATCAACCCAAGCTGTATAAATTAGCGAAGACAAACAGAGAGCCGCAGAATTAATTTCGGAAATTGTAACATATTTGGTTTTGAACCAGAGTAATCTGTAATATTCTTTATCGAATGTACCGCCGGTTTTACCTGAGGCATATTTGTCTGCCGAAAGAATCATCTCTACATAATTGTTCGCTTCAACAATATAATCGAAAATGTAATCTTTAACATATTTTATGTAGTACGGTTTAATCTCTTCAAAACTATTCTGAATCACATTTAAATATTTATCTACCATATCAATTTCATAACGGGAATGAATCCCTTTCTGCAAAGTTAACTGTCCATTGTAATTTACAGTTGCATGAAGCGGCTGATGTCCATCCGCAACATAATGTGCTAAGTCGGAAGCATAGAGAAGTACGTTCTCTTTATTTTTTTCTTTGAAGGCATTTACCAATTTGAAAAAAGTTTCTTCCGTTGCCCAAGGTAGAATTCCTTGTTGTGTAACAACTTCCTCATTATATAATTTATTAAGTGTATCACGAGACATGATTACGATTCCATCTGCAAATTCTTTATAGTAATCAATATCTATAAAATGTTTAGGACCTTCTGTTTTATCATCTCTTTTTCTATTATCAGGATCAACTGAATGCTCTGTGATTGCAGATTTAAGTTGATCCGAGAATTTCATTTCCGCCGGAAGAAGTTTCATTGCAAATGCTGAAATAGTTTTATGTCCTTTACCTCCCCAACCATAAATTATTAATGAAGACATTAGAAGAATTAATAGCGAAGTGGAAAATATTTTTTTCAATTTAGTATCCTTCAAATTTTATTATAGATTAATTTAATTCCATGCTGATTTCCAGAATTGATTTTTTAATAATCGCCACTGCTTCCAATATCTGTTCCTCGGTAATAATAAGCGGTGGAGCAAAACGAATAATATGTCCATGAGTTGGTTTAGCAAGTAATCCGTTCTCCTTCATTTTCAGACAAACATCCCAGGCTTCTTTCCCGTTTTTTGGTTTAATTATTATTGCATTCAATAATCCTTTTCCCCGCACTAACTCAATCATATCGGATTTAATTTTTGAAATTTCATCGCGGAATATTTTTCCAAGTCTCTCTGCATTCTCAGATAATTTTTCTTCTTTCAATACTTTCAAAGCTGCTACTGCAATTTTACATGCTAAAGGATTTCCTCCGAATGTTGAACCATGCTCTCCCGGTTTAATAACAAGCATCACTTCATCATCTGCAAGAACCGCAGAGACGGGTATTGTTCCACCGGAAAGCGCTTTTCCTAATATTAATATATCGGGTTTAATATTTTCATGATCACATGCAAGTAATTTACCCGTTCTCGCAAGCCCGGTTTGAACTTCATCTGCAATAAATAAAATATTTTTTTCTTTACACATTGAATATGCTTTTGTCAGATAACCATCATCGGGAACAACAACGCCGGCTTCACCTTGAATTGGCTCAACTAAAAATCCGGCTACATTTGGATCTTCTAGAGCTTTTTCCAAAGCACTTAAATTGTTATAGGGTATTCTAATAAATCCCGGTGTAAAAGGACCAAAACCTTTATAAGAATCCGGATCGCTCGACATAGATATTACAGTTATTGTTCTTCCATGAAAATTTCCATCGCAGACAATTATTTTTGCTTCGTTTTCTTTAATTCCTTTTTTGTCGTATGCCCATCTCCTGCAAAGTTTTAATGCGGTTTCATCTGCTTCTGCTCCGGAATTCATCGGTAATATTTTATCATAACCAAAATATTCTGTAATAAATTTTTCATAGGGACCGAGACAATCATTATAAAAAGCTCGAGATGTTAGAGTAAGAACTTTCGCTTGATCACAAAGTGCTTCAACAATTTTTGGATGGCAATGACCTTGATTTACCGCAGAGTAAGCTGAAAGAAAATCATAATATTTTTTCCCTTCAACATCCCACAAATAAACACCTTCGCCTTTAGATAGGACAACCGGAAGCGGATGATAATTATGCGCACCATATTTTTCTTCTAATAAAATATAATCCTTTGTCAGCATGATATTCCCATATTTGTTTAACTGTTATTTCAAATTTATCAAAAAGAACTTATAGTTCCGCAGTACAGAAATTTAATAAGTCACATTACGCAAAAGTTTTATCTCTGTGTAACTCTGTGACTTCTTGGTGGCACTCTGTGTAATAAAGACCAACAAATAACACAGAGAAACACTGAGCAGGCACAAAGAACCACAGAGAAAATATCCTTTCTTCAATTCTTGCGTAAGGTGACTTAATAACACAATTATCAATACAGATTTTTTTAAGATGTTAAAAAGAAAATGATTTTAGGGGTAATCCTATTAGACACGTGGGGGGATATTAAGCCATTGGTCTATTGTAATTTTTAAGAAGTGAATGTTAATTGGTTTTGCAATGTAATCATCCATTCCGGCTGCAAGACACTTTTCTCTATCCTTCATACTTGAATGTGCTGTAACAGCAATTATCGGTATTTTAGAATTTACACCGGATGATTCGCGTATTTTTTTAGTAGCTGTAATTCCATCCATATCAGTCATTTCAACGTCCATTAGAGCTAAACTGAATAGACCTGTATTAATTGCTTCAATAGCAGCATGCCCTGTAGAGACGGCTTCTACTTCATATCCAACTTCACGTAATATTTTGAGCTCAAGATTTTGACTAATCGGATTATCTTCAACCAATAATAATTTCTTTCTTTGAACTGATTCCGATTTATCTTGAATATGCCGTGTTATAACACCATCACCAGTATGAGATTTTCCAGGGATAACTTTAGCCGAAGAATAAAGATGCTGGTCAAGACTTACGTTTGGTTGTAATTTCATTTTTACAGTAAAATAAAATTTACTGCCCAATCCAATTTTACTTTCAACATTAATTTCACCATGCATCAACTTTACAAATTCTTTTGCAATCATAAGACCAAGTCCGGTGCCTTCCTTCGAACTTTTCTTAGTCCTAACTTGAACATATGGTTCAAATAATGTAGAAATTTTATCGCTTGGTATTCCTACTCCTGTATCCTCAACGCTTGTTAGTAAATCAATGAACGATCCGCTTTCTGCTTTAACAGATAGATTAAGAGTTATTTTACCATGATCAGTAAATTTAATAGCATTGCTTAATAAATTGAGTAGAATCTGTCTATATCTGGTTGGATCTCCGAATATTTTATTTGGAACCTTACTATCAATATTTTTCTCCAGAGCTATTTCTTTAGCTTTAGCCGTTTGTGCAATAATAGAAAATGCTTTAGCAATCTCATCGTTAATATTAAATTCAATTTCATCTAAATCCATCTTGCCGGCTTCAATTTTAGATATATCAAGAATATTATTAATAATATCCAGCAGAGAATCTGCAGCAAGGCGTGCATCTTTAGCAAATAATTTTAATTCATCTTTACTTTCGAAAAGGTCATTTTCAATCAGTGTTAGAAATCCCATTACAGAATTCATCGGCGTTCGAACTTCATGACTCATGCTTGCAAGAAATATTGTTTTGAAATTGCTTTCTTGCTGAGATTTTTTAGCAGCAGTTTCAGCTTTCATTTTTTCAGTTCTGAGCGCTTCAAGAGCGTTCTGTTTTTCATTCTCTGCTTGAACTTGCTGCGTTATATCTTGTAGACTTCCTTCATAAACATTCAGTCCGCTTTCTTCATCTTCAATAGCCCTAACGTTCATTCTAACTGTAATTTCATCTCCATCTTTTTTCTTAAACGGTACGCGGAAGTTTCTAACTTTACCCTGTTTCTCCAGCAGTTTTGTTAATAATTCCCAATCGCTTTTTCTCTGGAATAGATCTGATTGTGAAATCATTTTTTTGAATTCATCTTCACTTATATACCCGAGCATTTTAATTAAAGCGGGATTCACAGTAGCAAATTTCCCTTCGCGTGTCAGTTGAAAGATTCCCTCGGCAGAATTTTCAAATAAGTTTCTAAACTTCCTTTCCGATTGGGAGACTTCAAAAGTTTTTATAACAGCTTCTTGTCTATATCTATAATTAATGTAACTTGCAACGATTGCCATTACACTTATTACAATTACCAAAAAGATAGATTCGAACATATTTGGCAGAATTGTAATACTCTTGCTGTTAAAAATAATTGAGATAGAAAATACAACGTTATAATAAATAGCAACTATAATCTGATTTGATACTTCCCAGCTTAGAAATAACGCTGCAATAAAAATGATTAGACTAATAATGTGTGAATTAAAAATTATTGTTGTTGGTATGAGATAGATCATCACGCCAAAAGAACAGATAATAGATAGAAGAAGAGTATGAATTAATATTACTGGATGTTTTTTTCCTAAATTAAAATTTGAAATTACTAAAAGTAAAAATGCAATTAGAATTGCTGAAAGACGGGAAATATAAATTTCTACACTGTGTACTGAGAAGTACCGGACTTCCAAAACCATTGCCAAAAGACCGGAAAACGCGGTAAACTTTGCTAATGTCTGAAATGGATTTAATAAATTACGTTTACTCTCTGCTCGAAAATATTCGAATTTTTTTCTTTCAAGAGTATTTTTTAAATCTTCTGTATCCACAGTACTCAATAAGTTTATTTAACTATGCTACAATAATTTTTGTAAATTTTGGACGACTTTGTTTGAAGATCTATTATGCAACAATGAGAACTTCACAAATTTCTATTTATTTCAGGACTTAAATAAATAAAATTAGCTAAATAATCAAACTTTAATAAAATAGACAAGGTGTTAATATGTTGGAGTTTTTATATCAGATTGACCTGAAATTCCTATATTTTATTAATCATACATTATCTAATCCATTTTTCGATAAATTTTTCCCATTTACCACTGAAGTAAAAAACTGGTTTATTGCTTACATTATATTATTTTTTATTCTAATTCTTAAGGGTGGAAGGATTGGAAGAATAGCTGCCGTTGCAATTATTTTACTAGTAATTACTACAGACCAGTTTAGCAGTTTCTTTTTGAAAAGTCTTGTAGGCAGAATTAGACCGTGCAATGTTATCCCGGATTTGAACATACTAGTAAATTGCACCGAATCATTTTCCTTTCCGTCTTCTCATGCGGTAAACAATTTTGGTGCTGCAATGTTCTTTGCAAAAATTTTTTCTAAGTATAAATGGTCTTTCTTTATTGTAGCTGCTTTGATGGCGTTTTCCAGACCATACGTTGGCGTTCACTATCCATCAGATGTAATTGGCGGTGCTTTAATCGGTATGATCTTCGGTTATATATACGCTTTTATAGTTATTAGAATTGATAACTTTATTTCAATGAAACAAACAAAGATTACAGATAAATACGAACGTATAGAATTCAAATAATTAAATGAGAAAAAATGAAAACTAAACTTGAAATTGCGAAAAATTGGCTCCCGCGTTACACGGGTACTAATATTGATGACTTCGGCGATTATTTGTTGTTAACAAATTTTCAAAATTATGTTCTTAAATTTGCAGAAAAATTTAATTGCGATGTTCAGGGTGTGGGACGTCCTATGCAATCAGCTACTAATAGTGCCGGTCTATCAATAATAAATTTTGGAATAGGATCTGCTAATGCTGCAACCATTATGGATTTACTTGTTGCGCGTGAACCAAAAGGTGTTTTGTTTCTTGGTAAATGCGGCGGATTAAAACTCTCAACAGAAATCGGGCACTTCATTTTACCAATTGCAGCTATTCGGGGTGAAGGAACAAGTAATGATTATCTTCCGCCCGAAGTTCCCGCTCTTCCTTCATTTAAGCTGCACAAATTTGTTTCCGATAAAATCATTTCCAAGAACATTGAATATCGAACCGGGGTAATTTATACAACAAACCGCCGTTTGTGGGAATGGGATGAAGATTTCAAAATTTATTTAAGAAAACTAGGTGCGATTGGAATTGATATGGAGACTGCAACCGTTTTTATTGTTGGTTATGCAAATCAAATTGCACGCGGGGCACTATTACTAGTTTCCGATCTTCCAATGTTTCCGGAAGGAGTAAAAACTGAAGACTCGGATCGTGCTGTAACTCAGCAGTTTGTTGATATGCATTTGAATATCGGCATTGAAGCTATGACTGAAATTGGCAGTAAAGGCGAAGCAATTAAGCATTTTACATTCTAAATTAATGGCATTGATATTGAATCCTTAATAAGTGAAAATTCAAAAACATGATTAATCTTAATGAAATTTGATTTACTTCTAAACAATTATTCGTACTAAGTGAACATAATGCGTAGTAATAAATGGACAATACTTAGAAAGGAAATAAAAATGAAGATCATAATGAAAAGTCTAATATTAGTTTTGTTTGTTGCAATATCCGGATCAAATATTTTATTTGCGCAGAATGAATCCGAGAACGAAGTAAAAACAACTTTGAATAAATTATTTGATTTAAGTAAATCAAAATCTTATGATAAAGCTGCATCTTATATTGCTTATGAAGGTGAGGATAAAAATCGTATAGGTAAGGAATCTTTTAATGCAGCCAGCAAAGATGAATTAAACCAGGTGAAAAGAATTTGCAAAAAGATCTCCGCTTTAATAGATCTTAGTTCCAAGCATGAATTTGGCAAATTTAATATCCAAAAGGATGGTGAGAAAGAGAGCTATAATATAGAAGTTAATTTTATCAGCGGTGATCAAAAACTTGTTACTTCATTTAATATAATTAAAACTGCAGGCGGATTGCTTTTAACTGATATGAATTGATCTTCAGTAAAATTTAAATCTTTTTCCGAGTTAAAATATTTTTTTCGCTTCCCTTCTTTACTAATGTTACACCAATTAGAATTACAACCGCTGCAAGTATAACCCACAACGATATTTCCTCATTCAGTACTAACCATCCTAAAAACAATGCTATTACGGGATTTACATACGCATAAGTTGCTACTAATGAAACAGGAAGATGTGCAATAGCATAAACGTACGAACCGTAACCGACTAATGATCCGACAATCACTAAATATAAATAAGAATAAAAACTGGAATTCGTAAATTGAAATTTACTTCCTTCCCCTAGTATTAATCCTAATGCGGTTATTACTATTCCGGCAATAATCATTTGTGTTGCGGCACCCATTAATGGGTGTACACTAATTTTTTTGTATTTCGAATAAAGAGTTCCAACAGACCAGAAAACAACTGCAAACATCAATCCTATAATACCGCCAAGGTATGATGGATCGAACAACCGAACGAAATCTTCTCCAAAAATAATTCCAACACCAACTAATCCGAGAAGCAGCCCAAGAATTATAGTTGAATTTATTTTTTTGCCTTGCGGAATTGTAGCATCAAGTCCAACAACCCAGAACGGCACAGTTGTTATTAATAATGCAGTCAATCCGCTGGGAACCCATTGCTCTGCAAATACAACTAAACCATTTCCGCCGCCAAGTAATAATAATCCGCTTATACCGAGATGTAACATATCATTTTTATTAGGCAGTTTATATTTTCTCAATAACAAAATTATTAGAAGTAACGGTCCGGCAGCTATCCAGCGCAGTCCGGTAAATAGAACCGGCGGTAAATTTTCAACTCCAATTCTAATAGCTAAATATGTTGTTCCCCAAATAATATAAATGGAAAATAATGCAAGATATGCCCGTGTGTTTTTTTCTTTGTCCATAATTTTTCTTTTAAAAAAAGTGGTGGAAAGATAATATTTTTTCTTGATGTGACGAATGAATATTATTTACTAATTCATCTTACGCACGGAACTAATACCTTGAAGGTCACTCTCTTCAGACCTTCAAGGTAGCTTAATTATTTTACAACCTTCGAGGTCTAAAGCAGTGACCTCGAAGGTTTAATGTGTAACGCGATTTACAAATTCTAATCTTCAGGAACAGAAAATGAGGTTAAATATTTTGTAACTTTCTATCAAAGTTGTAAAACTTTTTGTGGGAATAGATGATAAAGTGAACGGACTTAAAAACATATTTGATAATTTTCCAAAGGAAATTAAGGAGGAATTTTTCGAAGAAATTTTATTTACAAAAGATTTTACACTCGAAAGAATAATTTCGGAAGGTAATGCTTCCCCTCCCAATTTTTGGTATGATCAGGACAAGAATGAATTTGTTCTTCTTCTCAAAGGGAAAGCAATATTAAGTTTTGAAGACGGAAGTAAACTTGAACTGGAGCCCGGCGATTATTTAATTATTCCGGCTCATCAAAAACATAGAGTTGATTGGACAGATCCCAATCAAAAAACTTTTTGGCTAACAATACATTACTGATGAATTGAAGTTATACAACATGGGACTAAAGTCCTGAATTAGTGGGTTAACTAATTTTCCACTATCTAAAGAGGGTGTGTAAAAATGTTAATTGTAAAGCGAGATTCATCCGCTTATAGCGGAAAAAATAATATTTTCACAGCATTTATGAGCGAAATAAATTTCGCTATACAATAATCACACACCCTCTTTAAGTCGTGGAATAAGGTAAAAAAACAAAAAAACGGCTTTAGCCAAATATTATGTAACTACAATAATCAATTATGATTAAAAAAATATTTCTTACAATTATTCTGCTTATCGTTCTCGCCGATTCGGCTAAAGCGCAGATCCAATCGCCAAGTATTGGCGGCTCTTTACACATTGGAAGCATAAAGGGAAATTCACCATCAATCTCAAGTTTGGGCGGGTCTCTTTTTTTTGATTTCTATCCTTGGTTCGAAGATGTTGTTTCTTTCCGCGCATCATTTACTTATTCACAAATGGTAGAAAAATTTCTGCCGGAAAACCGCGCCGGCAAATATTATCCTTTCGTAAAAATTTATTCGCTAAAAGGTTTTTTCCGCCAAACTTTTCCATTACAATTTTATCTGGAAGAAGGAGCCGGATTTATTTATCTAAACGATAGAACATTTAGCGACGTAAATATTTGGGAAATCGGGGTTGGTTTTAGCGCATTAGCCGGTTATGATTTTCGGAAAAATGATTTGAATGGTTTTGCTCTCGGCTTGGGTGTGGATTACGGGGTAACTTTCACTCATACAACCGCAAATTATTTTTTAGTTTACCTTCAGACACAATACTACTTTTAATATTCCGTATCGCAGATTCTTAATCTGCGAGCACAAAACACGATACTGCGCTACATGAAGTTGTTTAAGAAAATCCAACAGAAGACTATCAGCTAAGCGGAATGTGATAAAATATCTGCCTTCGTTGAAATAGAGGTGAGGAAGATTTCTTCTATGGAAATGTTCGGCTTCCATTATAACCTCAAGCACTCCTTCGTTTACTTTGCATGTAGTATTACACAGAATATGATTCTGTGTTACATTATCCGTATTGCAGATTCTTAATCTGCGAGCACAAAACACGATACTGCGCTACATTTTATACAGATCCCTCATCAACTCTTCGAACTGCTGAAAGTACAATGCTTGTTCCGGATCGCTCAAAGCATTAGGTGGATCGGGATGAAACTCGATCATAATTCCGTGAGCACCAACAATCTTTGCTGCTTTTGCTAATGGAATAACTTTGTTCCGTTCACCAACAGCATGCGAAGGATCAACTATAACCGGAAGATGTGTTAACTCTTTCAATACCGGAATAGCACTTAAGTCAAGCGTGTTTCTGGTTGCAGTTTCGAATGTTCTAATTCCTCTTTCACACAACATTACTTGTCTATTCCCTTGCGATAAAATATACTCCGCCGCATTCAGCCAATCATCAATTGAAGCGCTCAGACCGCGTTTCAACATTACGGGACGATGAGACTTGCCGACTTCTTTCAGCAGCGCAAAGTTCTGCATATTACGCGCGCCGACCTGAAGTATATCCGCTGTTTTAGCCACATCGGCAACATGATCTGTATCCATCACTTCTGTAATTACAGGGAGATCATAATATTTCCCGGCATCTACAAGTAAGTTCAAACCTTCTAACCCCAATCCTTGAAAACTGTAAGGAGAAGTTCTTG